>Ga0070708_100005424_pt1 | contig 10112 bp, 8 predicted proteins | sample KBSK5503metaG_FD_65469 | JGI IMG/M metagenome (GOLD analysis project Ga0070708, IMG submission 65469) | Corn, switchgrass and miscanthus rhizosphere microbial communities from Kellogg Biological Station, Michigan, USA - KBS K5-50-3 metaG | ecosystem: Host-associated > Plants > Roots >... | reverse complement strand
AGCTCGCCGAGTTCGGCGTCCGGGTCGCCCTGGACGACTTCGGCACCGGCTTCGCCTCGCTGGAAAGCCTGGGCGGCTGGCCGGTGGACGAGCTCAAGCTCGACATGTCCCTGGTGCGCCCCATCGCTAGCAACACGAGCTTCCGGACGATCGTCCGCACCACCATCGACCTGGCTCACCAGCTCGGCGTCAAGGTCGTGGCCGAAGGAGTCGACTCCGAGGCGGTCCGGTCCGAGCTGCAGTCCCTCGGGTGCGATCTCGCCCAGGGCTTCCTGTTCGGGCGGCCGATGCCGGCCGATGCGTTCACCGACTGGCTGCGCGAGCGGGAACAGCTGGCGCAGCGGCGGGGTGTGCCGGGGCACCTGCCCGCAGCGCCGGCCGCCGAGCCGGACCTCGCCGACTCCGGGCGCGGCCGCGCGGCCGCCGCCCTCCGCTGGCTGCGGCATGCCGTCGACCCGGTGGGGGGCGTCACGCTGTCGGCCACCGTGACGATGCTGGCCGTCTACGGTTTGTGGCAGGTGTTCCGCTGGGGTGACCACCGGTATCAGCCGCTGATCGGAGACCTGGCCTTCTTCCCCGTGAACGGCGCCGCGGCCTGGTGCGCCGGGCGGGTGTCGCGCCGCGCGGATCTCGGCCGCCACACCAGCCTCGCCTGGCGCCTGCTCTCCGTCGCGCTGTGGCTCTACCTGCTGGGTGACGCGCTGCAGATGCTCTACGAGGTGATCCTGCATAAGACGGCTTACCCAACCTGGGGTGATGCCGCCTACCTGAGCTTCTACGTGGTCGCCTTCGCCGGCCTGGTGGCGTTCCCGTCCCGGCGCCGCAGCAGACCCGAACGATTGCGGCTGCTGCTCGACATGGGGACGGTCTTCATCGGCGGCGCGACGTTGCTGTGGTACGTGGCGCTCGGCCCCGCGGTGGCGTCGCGGCCCGCCTTCGACCTGCCGGACCTGGTGGTCTTCGCCTACCCGATCGGCGACCTGCTGCTGCTGTTCGGGACGCTGTCGCTGCTGTGGCGGGGTGCTCCCCGCTCGAGCGTCACGCCCCTGCGCATCTTCGCGACGGGCCTGCTGGTGTTCATCGCCGCCGACGTCACCTACGACTACAGCACCCCGGCGACCTACGTCGGCGGCGACCCGGTCGACAGCCTGTGGATGCTGGCGCTGACCATCATGTTCGTCGCGACCGTGTGCCAGCTGCGGGCCGCCCCCGCGAGCGGGTTCACCGCGCTCCCGCGCCCGCCCGTCGCCCGGCCCAGCGTCCTGCCCTACCTGGCCGTCGCGGGCAGCTACGTGCTGCTCACCGTCGTCGGCCTGCACAACGTCAGCTTCGACTCCCTCGGCGGTGTCCTGCTCGGGGCGGTGCTGCTGACCTTCCTGGTCAGCGCGCGCCAGTTCGCCGCGCTGCGGGACTACGGCCGGCTCGCGGTCAGGTACCAGGAGCTGGCCTCGATCGACGAGATGACCGGCCTGTACAACCGGCGCCACTTCATGGAACTGGCCGAGGGCGCCTTCGCGCACGCGCAGCGGCTCGGCCAGCCCCTCGTCGCACTGATGATCGACGTGGACCACTTCAAGCAGATCAACGACGTGCACGGCCACGGCGTGGGGGACCGGGTGCTGGCCGACCTGGCCCAGTCCTGCCGTGAGCAGGTGCGGCCCGATGACGTTGCGGGCCGCTACGGCGGCGACGAGTTCATCGTCATGGTGCCCGGGATCACCAGCCTCCGGGCGATCCAGATCGCGGCGCGGCTGACCGGGCCGCCGGCGCGCGTCACCGGCCGGGACGGGCAGCCGGTGACGTTCAGCGTCAGCGTCGGCATCGCCGAGTCCGGGTCGTCCCGGGACCTGCCGGCCCTGCTCGCGCGCGCCGACCTGGCCATGTACGAGGCCAAGCGGGCCGGGGGAGGCTGCTGGCGCCGATTCGAGGACACGGAGCACGCGGCGGCACCATCCCCCGGCCCGGTGCTGCCGACCGCGTGATGAGCCCGCCGGGGACACATGTGTCCGCCTAGATGTGTCCGCCCGGAAAAGCGCCGGCAGCTTTGCCCTACGCCGGCGATCCGACCCGCTCGCGCACCGGGACGCGGGCGGCGCGGCCGGCCTGGCTCGAGCGGTAGACGGGCCGGTCCGGCCACCGCGGCGCGGCCGGGCCGCAGCCGGGGACCTCGTGGGTGCCGGCCGTACCGGCCGATCTCACCGTCGGCACGGGGAGCAAGACTGGCACCGAACGGGCGGGCGCCTCGCCCCGGCGCCCGGGAGCGCCCGGGCGAGCGAGAACCTGCCCAGGCGCGCTGCGGTCCGTGGTGGTCACCAGCCAGGGCCGCCGCCGCTGCTCCGTCATGGCGTGCTGGCAGCGGAACTGGCAGGTCACGCACCCGCCGGCCGAGGCCCGCCGACGGCGGGTGGACATGAAGGCCGCGAAGGCCAGCGCCGCGGCCACGGCCGCGCCGACGGTCGCCACCGTCACCGCCGCCATGAGGGCCGCGGTGTCGAAGAAGTGACTGACCGGCCGCGCGAAGACCAGCCACGCGACGATGAGGATGGCCGCCAGCCGGATCGCGGGGCGGGCATAACAGACCATGGTCAGCCTCTCTTCGCTCGCGTGCCGTCGAGGGGTGGCCGTGCGTCGTTGCCCGCCAATTCCTACATCGCTCAGATGGGCGGAAAAGTCAAGACCCAGAGTTGACCGGCCGTGAGCGCAGCGTGATGAACGAGAGCAGCCCGGCCACCAGGACGACCCCGGCGGACAGGTACAGCGCCGCGCGCAGGCCGTCACCGAAGGCGGTATACGCCGCGCCGATCACCTCCTGCACCAGCTTGCCGAACCCGGCGTAGGCCGAGGTGTTCTGCGGGATCTGGCCGGTCTCGATGGCGGTGATCACCAGGCTCTGGAATTGCTTAGGCACGCCGAGATGAATCATCTGCGCGACCAGGCTGGAATGCAGCCGTGAGTACACCAGCGAGCCGAGGATCGCGACACCGAGGACGGCGCCGATCTCCCGGGCGGTGTTGTTCGCCGACGCGGCCATCCCGGAGCGCTCTGGCGGCACCGCGGACAGCGCCGCGGAGGTGATGGGCACCACGGTGGTGCCGATGCCGATGCCCGCCAGCGCGAGCGCCACCGTCAGCCCGGCGTAGTTGGGATGCGGGGACAGGAAGCCGTCGGTCATGATCAGCCCGGCGGCGAACAGCACGCAGCCGATCGTGATCGACCAGCGCGGGCCGGCCGCCTGTGTCCAGCGCCCGGCGAGCACCGACGCCGCGATCATCAGCACGGTCATCGGCGCGAAGGTGGCCGCCAGCCGGTAGCCGGACGCGGCCACCACCTCGTTCAGGTACAGCGCGGTGAAGAAGAAGATGGCGAACGTGGCGAAGTAGGTGAAGACCGCGGTGATGTTAGCCGCGGCGAACTGCGGCACGCGCAGGTACCGCAGGTCGAGGAGCGGGTTGGGGGCCCGGCGCTCCCACCAGCCGAACGCCGCGAAGCCGACCACGCTCAGGCACAGCAGGATGATCACGATGGCCGAGCCGAACCCCGCCGACTCGGCGTCGATGATCGCGAATATGAACGTGGCCAGCGCGCCCGCGCCGAGCAGCGTGCCGCCGGTGTCGACGCGCTTCGCCGTGGGGTCGGCGCTCTCCGGCAGGATGATCGCGGCCACGATGAGCACGGCCAGCCCGAAGAACAGGTTGAACCAGAAGATGCCGCGCCAGCTCCAGACCCCGGCCAGGACGCCGCCGACGACCGGGCCCGCGGCCAGCGCGAAGCCGGACGTCGCCGCCCAGATGCCGATGGCCCGGGTGCGGGCCGCCTCGTCTGGGTACAGGTGGCGGAGCATGGACAGCGTGCCCGGCTCGCTGGCCGCGGCGCCCAGGCCCATCACCGCACGGCCCGCGATCAGCGTCTGCACGTTCGGGGCGAGCGCGCACAGCACCGAGCCTGCGCAGAACACGCCGGTCCCGGCCAGCATGACCTTCTTGCGGCCGAGCTCGTCCCCGATCATCCCGCAGGCCAGCATGATGCTGGCGAAGGTGAGGGCGTAGGCGCCGACCACCCACTGCAGGTCGGTGACGTTCGCCTTCAGGGCGACCTGGATGTAGCCGAGCGCCACGCTGACCACGGTGTTGTCCAGGAACGTCAGGAACAGCAGGGTGCACAGGGTGGCGAGCGCCAGCCCCTGCCCGCCCCTGACGACAGCATGTCTCCCGGAAACGGTCTCCGCCTGCCTAGCCACCGCGCGGCCCCGCCCTAGCCGACCGAACTGCACGCGGACGGCACCGTGCCGCCCGGAATGAGCCTGAACAGGCCGCAGAGGCTGGCGTCGCCGACCTTCCAGGTGCCGCCCTGCAGGACCGCCGTGCCGGTCTGGCCCGGCAACAGCCCTTGTCCGTTGGCCGTGAGGTCGTACTTCACGGTGGCCGTGGTGGCGGAATTCAGCGTCACGTTGGTGACCTTGGCGCCGAGTCCGCTGGCCAGCGGAAAGTTGACGAGGGCATTGATGACCGGCTCGAACGTGCTCCCGTTCTGCAGCAGGGTGGCCTTCTCCGAGGCCGGGGTGCTGGAGGCGAAAAACTTCTCCCAGTTCGCGGTGATCTGGGCCACGGCGGCGCCGTTGCCGCCGCTCGAACTGCCCGGCGCCGCGGAACTGGCGCTGGTCGCGGCCGGCGCGGTGGCGCTCGATGAGGACGAGGAGGAGGCCGCGGACGAGCCCGAACTACTGCAGGCGGCGGCCGTCGCAGCGAGCGCCAAGCCCAGCGCCGGAGCCAGAATCCGGCGAGCCAGGAGATCGAATCGCATGACACCGCCTTGCCTCGGTCAGATGTACCGCTGAAACGCTGCCATCCCGAACAGAACTGACGTGCTTGCTCAGTCTGCACCGAATGTTTCCCAGGGTGCGGCGGGTTACCCATCGCTGGCCGACGCTCGCGTCAGGGTAGGCGGCCGCGGCCGGCTTACTGCTGGCCCGCATCGCCCGGGAGGGCCGTGTTTACCAGCGGAAATGCACGAACAGGCGGCCGAAGTTCTTCGAGTCCTTCTCCACCCGGTGGTATTTCGCTTTGATCTCTTTCTGCTCGAGGAACCGCAGCACGCGCTTCTTGAGCTGGCCGGACCCCTTGCCCGGGATGATCTCGACGAGCGGCGCCTTCTTCGCCACGGCCTCGTCGATGATCGCCTGCAGCGCCCGGTCGATGTCCTGCCCGCGGTTGTAGACGTCGTGCAGGTCAAGCTTCAGCTTCATGTTCAGGCCACAGTACCGCGATAATGGACGTCACCGTGTCGGCTGGGTCGTCGGCCGGGGTCACGACCAGCACGCGCTCGCCGGGCTGGGGCGGCTCCAGGGCGTCGAACTGGCTGCCGAGCAGCTGCCCGGGGAAGAAGTGGCCGTGCCGGGCGGCCAGCCGCCGGGCGAGCACCTGCCGGTCCACGGCCAGGAACACCATCCGGACGCTGGGCCGGCCGCCGAGCAGCAGGTCCCGGTAGGAGCGCCGCAGCGCCGAGCAGGTCACCACGGCCTGCTCGTCCCTGGCGATGCGCTCGTCGATCCAGGCGGCGATGGCCCGCAGCCACGGCCACCGGTCCTCGTCGGTCAGCGGGATCCCGGCCCGCATCTTCTCGATGTTCGCGGCCGGGTGGAAGTCGTCGCCGTCGGCGAACCGCCAGCCCAGCCGCCCGGCGAGCAGGGCACCCACCGTGGTCTTGCCGCTGCCCGACACGCCAGCCACGATCACGATCATCAGGTCCACGATTTGAACCCCAGGCGGCTAAGAGACCTCATAGCCCACGACAACGTCGCCGGCGTCCAGCCGCTTGACCGAGATCACCCCGGTGCTCTTCGGATTCGGGAACGACAGCACGGCCTGGCCCTTGGTGGAGTCCACCGTGAGGCTGTTCGTGATATGCCAATGGGTGTCGTAGATCGCTACCCGCAGCGCCGCGGGCGCCAGTCCCTGGAGGCCGTTATCGCAGCCGAACGCGATGTTGGTGCCGCTGCCGTGCGGCACCGTGATCACCGTGACGGCGTTGGCGCCGGTGTTGAGCTGGCCTGACTGCACTTCGACCTCCACGTTCGGCTGGAACGAGCTGATCCAGGCGTTCAACTCGGCGGCGGTCCCGTTGAACACGTCATTGTCGCGGTCACTGGCCGCGCCCGACTGCCAGAACTTCCACTGTTTCCACGGCGCAGGCGCGGTCGGCGGCGCCGTCTGGAAGAGGGCCAGCCAGAGCGGGTACGAGCCCAGCCCGGCGCAGTTGCCCGAGGTGATAAAGCTCCAGAACGAGTACACGCCGCAGGGATTGTGCGGGCGCAGCGACACCAGCCTGGCCATGAAGTCGCGCGCGCAGGCGGCCACGGCGTCCGGCGACGACCCAGCGGTCTCGTTGTCCAGCCAGAGCATGTCGGTGGTCTCCAGGCCGACCTGGCTGACCGTCCGCACGAAATAGGTCGCCTGCGCCGCCCCGGGCAGGCCGGGGTCGAGGAAATGGTAGGCGCCCCGCGCCAGCCCCTTGGCCTTGATCCGGGGCCAGTTCCAGGCCAGGAAGGGATCGGGCGAGTTGGTGCCCGAGGCTCCCAGGCCCTGGCTGGCCCGGCAGATGCCGAACGACAGGCCGGACGTGGCAGCCCAGTTGAAGTCTCCGGCGAAGTTCGAAACGTCGATGCCCAAGGCGTTTCCGGCCATCGGCCACACTCCCCTCCCGCGCAGCGATCGTAGAGGAATGAACGGGTGACTGCCACCGTTATGCGGGTAGCGGCCGATCTGCTGGCTGCTTCATCGCTCCGTCAGCTGGTCCCGGGAGTGCACCCGGAGCTGACGTTGAGCCGCGGCAAGAGTTTCTCCCGGGCGCCTGTTCCGGCGTCCGCGCCTACGGATTTCTCGTCCGCCCAGCGTGAGCCCTCTTCGTGGCCATCACCGCGGGCGCCGTGTCCGTCGCCGCTTCCCCCATCACAGAAACGAACATCCACTCATGACAGCAACACAGCAAAGACCCGTCCCTCCCGCCAGGGTCAGGCCGCCTGACCCCGATGTCCCGGTGTCCGGCCTCGTCGACCTGGCCGACGGCCATGGCTTCGTGCGCGTCTCCGGCTACCGGATTGGCCCGGCCGATGTGTACGTATCCGCCGCGCAGGTCCGCCAGTACGGGCTCAGGAGGGGCGACAAGATCGAGGGCACGGCGCGACCGGGCGCGACCGGGCGCGGCAAGTTCGCTCCGCTGGCCCGGGTCGACACCATCAACGGGATGTCGCCCGAACTCGCCCGGGCCCGCCCGCACTTCGACGACCTGACCCCTCTCTACCCCGAGCAGCGCCTGCGCCTGGAGGACGGAGACCCGTCGGCGACGTCGCGGATCATCGACCTGATCGCCCCGATCGGCAAGGGCCAGCGCGGCCTCATCGTGTCCCCGCCGAAGGCCGGCAAGACGATGATCCTGCAGGCCATCGCCACCGCGATCGCCAACAGCCACCCGGAGGTCGAGCTGATGATGGTGCTCGTCGGCGAGCGGCCAGAAGAGGTCACCGACCTGCGCAGGTCGGTCCGCGGCGAGGTCATCTTCGCCACCTTCGACCAGGCGCCCGAGGACCACATCAGGGTCGCCGAACTGGCCATCGAGCGGGCCAAGCGCCTGGTGGAACTCGGCGCCGACGTGGTGGTCCTGCTCGATTCCATCACCCGGCTCGGCCGGGCCTACAACCTGGCGGCGCCCGCCAGCAGCCGGACCCTCGCGGGCGGGGTCGCGGCCTCCGCCCTGCAGCCGCCGCGCCAGTTCCTCGGCGCCGCCCGCAACGTGGAAGACGGCGGCTCGCTCACCATCTTGTCCACCGCGCTCGTGGACACAGGCTCCCGCCTGGACGACGTGTTCTTCGAGGAATTCAAGGGCACGGGGAACATGGAGCTGAGGCTCCGCCGCGAACTGGCCGAGAAGCGCATCTTCCCCGCGATCGACGCGATGCCGTCCGGCACCCGCCGCGATGAGCTGCTGATGACGCCCGGCGAGTACCAGGCCGTCGGCACCCTGCGCCGCGCGCTCGGCGCCCTCGACTCCCAGCAGGCCCTCGAACTGCTCCTGGCCAAGACCAGGGACACCGCGTCTAACCCCGAATTCCTCAGCCAGGTGCAGCGGTCACGTCCGGAAGGCGCCGCGCGACCTGCAGCACCGCGCCTGTCGGCCGCGGGCGTGCTATAACGTTGCCGTCCGTGGTGCGGACCGGCGAGGGCGGTAACAGCTGAGAACCTGGCGAACCGGGGTCGTCCGGCGGGTCGTGCACCCTGGGCGGGGGTTCACCCAGGGCCTGATCACCGACGGCGAGACGATCTGGGAGTCCACGGGCCAGTACGGGGAGTCGGCGCTGTCCCGCTACCCGCTGGGCGCCGGCCAGGCGGACCGGCGCGCGGCCCTGCCCGCCGACCTGTTCGGCGAGGGCATCTGCCGGGCCGGCGACGTCATCTGGCAGCTGACCTGGCGGGAGCGCGTCGCGCTGCGCTGGGACGCCAGGACCCTTTCCCCGGCCGGCCGGGTGCCCTACAACCGGGAAGGCTGGGGCATCTGCGCCGCCGGCGGATGGGTCGTGACCAGCGATGGGACCAGCGAGCTCGTCCGCCGCGACCCGGATACCCTCAGCCCGCTGGCGGTGATCCACGTCCGCTGCGCGGGCCGCCGGGTGCTCGGCCTGAACGATCTCACCTGGTCGGCGGGGACGATATGGGCCAACGTGGCGGGCACGCACTACCTGGCCGGGATCGACCCGGACAACGGGGAGGTCACCGACATCGTGAACGCCCGGCCGGCCGCCGAGCGGCATCCGGGCCAGCCGCAGGCGATCATGAACGGGATCGCCGCGCTGCCCGCGGCGGGGGAGTTCCTGCTCACCGGGAAGGGCTGGCGGTGGATCCGTCATGTGCGGCTGAAGCCCGCCAGGGAAGGGCCCGCCCGGCGGCGGCTGCTCGCCGGCCTGAGCCGCTGACCCGCTGCAGGCCCGCCCGCAGCGGCTTGTCGGTATAGCCGCCGTCGGCCAGGTTGATCACATGGCGCGCCCGCAGGGCCGCGCGCATGATGGTGGCGGCCTCAGGACGGATCGGGACTGTTGTGCCCGTTCCATCCCGGGGTGTCCACCTCGCCGACGGCCACGTCGCTCCACGCCGCGACCGGCGCGGCCTCGGCCGCGGGCATCGGTATGGAAAGCTTCACTTGGCTGTGATCACGGTGCGCCCGGACCGCCGCCTGGTGGTACTCGCCGAGCGCGGACAGGAAGTCCTCGTCCGCGTACGGCGTGCCGTCCACCAGCGGACCCCGGGTGTGCTCCAGGACGGCGACGACATCCTCGCCGCTCAGCGTCTTGTGGGTCTCCAGGGCGTGCGCCAGGGCGAGCACGTCGTTCCTGTTCTCCTTGATGATCTCGTCGGTCCGGTCCAGGAGCTTGGTCAGGTTGTCCTCGATCCGGTCCGCCAGCGCGTGGCGGACCTGTGATTCGGGGTCCTGGCCCTTCTTCAGGCTGCCGCCGCGGCCGCCGCCGGGCGACCCGACCTCCAGCCGCTTGGCGGTGGAGTACGAGGACACCGTGTGGCCCATGCCCCAGAAGCCCTCCATGAAGGACGCGACCGTGGTGGCGGACTCGAGGTCCCCGGACACCCCGGAGGAGCTGTCGGAGTCGAAGAACATCCGCTCGCCGGCCAGCGACGCCAGGGACACCAGGATGTCGGTCTCGTACTCGCTGCGCCACCTTGTGAACTGGTCCTCGGGCGGAATGCTGGCCACCATGCCGAGGTAGTCGCTGCCCTTCTCGATCGTGGCGATGTCGATTTCCATGTGATGGCGGGTGCGGAAGGCGACCAGCGCGTGGCACGCCTCGTGCACCGCGACGGCGTGCCGCTCGCGCTCGATGTACTCCACATCCTCGGGCGGGCCGAGCTCCTTGAGTTGCTTAGCCTTGATCACGTCCGGCCAGGTGATGACGTCGCGGCCGTTCCTGATCGCGGTGATGAGCGCCTCGTTGACCAGATCCTTGATGGTGGCGCCTGTGGCGTACGGCGTGATCGTGGCCAGCTTGTCGACCTGCTCGGGGGTCAGCTCGTGCTGCACCTTGGCCAGGTAACCCTCGTAGGTCTTGATCCGCC
>Ga0070708_100005423_pt1 | contig 10113 bp, 9 predicted proteins | sample KBSK5503metaG_FD_65469 | JGI IMG/M metagenome (GOLD analysis project Ga0070708, IMG submission 65469) | Corn, switchgrass and miscanthus rhizosphere microbial communities from Kellogg Biological Station, Michigan, USA - KBS K5-50-3 metaG | ecosystem: Host-associated > Plants > Roots >... | reverse complement strand
CCGTCGGCTGGCTCGCGGCGGATCTCTGGATGGACGGCAAGGAGGTCGACCACGCGCCACGCAATGTGCTCAAGCGCGCCCTCGGCGCGGCCGAGGCGAAAGGCTACGAGCTCAAGAGCGGGGTAGAGTGCGAATTTTTCCTGGTGACGCCGAGCGGCGATCGCATCGCCGACGATGCCGATCGTCAGGAGAAGCCCTGCTACGACCAAGCCGCCCTGATGCGCCGCTATGACGTGATCACCGAGATCTGCGACAACATGCTGGAGCTTGGTTGGTCGCCCTATCAGAACGATCACGAGGACGCTAACGGGCAGTTCGAGATGAACTGGCAATACGACAACGCGCTGGTCACCGCCGACCGCCATGCCTTCTTCAAATACATGGCGAAATCGGTCGCGGAGAAGCACGGGCTTCGCGCCACCTTCATGCCGAAGCCGTTCTCGAATCTCACCGGGAACGGCTGCCATGCCCACGTCTCGCTCTGGCAGGGGAAGAAGAACCTGTTTCAGGATCCAAAGGGCGAGCTCGGGATCTCGAAGCTCGGCTATTCCTTCCTCGGCGGCGTCATTCACAATGCCGAGCCGCTCTGCGCGCTGCTCAATCCCACGGTCAATTCCTACAAACGCATTAACGCGCCGCGCACGGTCTCGGGTGCGACCTGGTCGCCGAACACGGTAACCTACGCCGGCAATAACCGAACCCACATGATCAGGATTCCCGAGAGCGGGCGCTTCGAGCTCCGGCTCGGCGACGGGGCCGCCAATCCGTACCTGCTGCAGGCCGGCATCCTCGTCGCGGGCCTCGACGGCATCGGCAGCAAGCGCGATCCCGGAAAGCGCCTCGACATCAACATGTACACCGAGGGGCACACGGTCAAAAACGCCAAGCGCCTTCCGCTGAATCTGCTGGACGCCTTGCGTCTCCTCGAGAAGTCGAGCGTGCTCAAGAGCGGCCTCGGCGAGGCGTTTGTTTCCTCATATCTCAAGCTCAAGCACGAGGACTGGAATGCCTACGCCCGGCACCTGACGCAATGGGAACGCGACACCACGCTCGACTGCTGAGCCCGCGAATACAATGTTCCACGGGAGACCGCTCATGCCGAAGCGTACCCTGCGTCCACGCAATCTCTCGTTCCAGCCGCGGCCGACGTATCCCTATTCGCCGGGCACGCGCGGCGGCGATTACGTCTATACCGCAGGTCAGGTCGCCTGGAACGACAAGGGCGAGGTCGTCGGGACCGGCGATGTGCGCGCACAGACACGGCAGGTGCTGAGCAATATCGAATCGATCTTGCGGGAAGCCGGTGCCTCGATGTCGGATGTGCTCAAATGCAATGTTTATCTCGCGGACATCCGGGACTTCCAGGTCATGAACGAGGAGTTCGCAAAGGCGTTCCCGACCGATCCGCCGGCGAGAACCACCGTCCAGACGGCGCTCGCGGAGAAAGAGATGCTCGTGGAGATCGAGGCGATTGCCTATCTCGGGAAATGATCCGTTGGCGCCCGCTCTAGCGGTCCGCCCGGCGATCAGCCGGCAAACACTGGGCATGATCAGCGTCGCTGCCGGCGTATCCGTGTTCACGATTCAGGACGTGATCGTGAAGACCCTGAGCAGCATCTATCCCGTGCACGAGATCGTCGTGCTACGGAGCGTTGTCGCCTTCCCCATTCTTGTCTGGGTCACCTACGCGGAGCAACGCGGTCACATCAAGATGCATCGTGGCCTCCTCCACCTCGCGCGCGGGCTCATCCTTTACGTCTCCTACACCTGTTATTACTTGGGCTTAGCGCGTCTGCCCATGGCGGACGTGATTGCGCTCACGTTCACGGTACCGCTGTTCGTGACCGTCCTTGGGGTCGCCGTCCTCGGCGAGCGCGTCCGGGCGCGGCGTTGGCTCGCGCTCGGCGCAGGGTTCATAGGCGTTCTGATCATATTGAGGCCGGGCATCGGCCTCTTCGAGCCCGCGGCGCTGCTCCCGATCGGCTCGGCGCTCGCCTATGCCACGTCCGCCGTGATGGCGCGCAGACTCGGAAGCACCGAGAGTGGCGGCGCCATGGCGCTGACGGCAACCGGTGCTTATATCGTCGGCGGTGCGCTTACGGCGGCGCTGCTCGCGGGGATCGCGCCTCCGGCCGGTGCAGAGGAATCCGTCCGTTTCCTGTTCAATCCCTGGATCTGGCCGAGCTCGCTCGATCTCGTGCTGATGACGCTCTGCGGCTGTATCGCGGCATTCGGGTTCTTCTGCCTGAGCCAAGGCTATCGGCTATCGGAAGCCTATCGCGCGGCGCCCTGCGAATACGCGGCGCTGCCCTGGGGCGTGCTTTGGGGCTACCTCTTCTTCGGCAACACGCCGGACGCAGTCATGATACTTGGCGCGCTCATCATCATGGGCGCCGGACTCTACACGTTGCAGCCGGACTCTCCGGCGTGCCGACCATCCTGAGAGAGGCCCTGATGTCGCCACCCGTCGATCCCGTCCAAAGCGATCCCAGCCTGCCGAAATCCGCCGATGTCGTGATCATCGGCGGCGGCATCATCGGCTCCGCTACCGCCTACTATCTTGCCAAGCGCGGCATGAAGGTCGCCATCGTCGAAAAGGGCAGGATCGCCGGCGAGCAATCGAGCCGGAATTGGGGCTGGTGCCGTCAGCAGGACCGCGACCGCGCGGAGATTCCGCTGATCAAGGAGAGCCTGAGGATCTGGGGCGATCTCGGCGGCGAGATCAGCGCCGATACGGGATTTCGCCGCACCGGCGTGCTCTACGTGACCCAAGACCCGCAGGAGCTTGCGAAATGGGAACGGTGGATGGAGCACGCCCGTACCTATCAGCTCCATTCGCGCCTGCTCTCCGCGGTCGAGGCGCAGGCGATGACGCCGGGATGCACTCACAAATGGATCGGGGGCTTGCACACGCCGAGCGACGGCAGGGCCGAGCCCTCGATGGCGGCGCCCGCCATCGCGACCGCCGCGCGCAAGCTGAGCGTGACCATCCATCAGAATTGCGCGGCGCGCGGGCTCGAGACCGAGGCGGGCGCGGTCTCCGGCGTCATCACCGAGCATGGCACGATCCGCACGAAGAAAGCGCTCTGCGCGGGCGGTGCGTGGTCCTCACTGTTCTGCCGCCGACATGGCATCGACCTTCCGCAGCTCACCGTGCGCGCCTCGGTGCTTCGCACTGAAGCGGCGCCAGAAATCTTCGACAGCGCTTTGGGCACGCCGAGCTTCGGCCTGCGCCGACAGCTCGATGGCGGTTTCACGGTCGGGTATCGCAACCAGGTGAGCTTCCACATCACGCCCGATGCCATTCGATATTTTCGGAAGTTCTGGCCGGCCTTCAAATACGAGAGCCGCAACATCAAACTGGAACTCGGCTCGGACTTCTGGAAGGCGCTGTTGAGGCCGAGTAATTGGCCGTTCGACAAGCCCTCGCCCTTCGAAGCCGTGCGCGTGCTCGACCCGCAGCCCGACCACAAACTACTCGATCGCGCGCTCGGGAATTTCAAAGTGGGGTACCCGAGTCTCAAGGACGTGAAGATGGCGGAGAGCTGGGCCGGCATGATCGATATCACGCCCGACGCGATACCGGTGATCTCGCCGGTCGAGGCGATACCGGGATTCTTCCTCGCGACGGGCTTCAGCGGCCACGGCTTCGGGATTGGGCCGGGCGCCGGGCGGCTCGCCGCCGATCTGATCGCGGGCGAGGCGCCCATCGTCGATCCAAAGCCCTTTCGGTATTCGCGAATGATCGACGGCAGCAAGCTCGAGCCAGAATCGAGGCTGTGAGGCTGTTCGATCTCGGGCCGCGCCATACCATTGATCGGATCAGGGAGATTGCGCATGCCCGGTGCTCTAGGATTTGCGGTCGCGGCGGTCCTGCTCGCCGCCAACCAGCAACGCCCCGCGACCGATGCACCGCCGGCGCCTGCACTCAACTCCGCCATCGTCGGCGGGCATCACATTCAACCGCGCCCCAGCACTTCCAACGGGCGTCCCGCGGATGTGCCTCCGGGCGACGCCGACGAGGTCGAGCGCCTTTATCGGCAGCTTATGCAGGAGACAGGGCCTGAGGCCGGCGGCGGGGCCAAGCCGCCAGTACCATCTTGCTAAGCGCCTTTCGCCCGTTGCGCCGTTTTACCGCAAGCGCGAAATGCACGAGAAGTTTACCAGCCATTACGGGAATGCGGGTTTGTGCAATGCGGTATGGCCCTATATCCAGGACGTACCGTAGATCATGAGGTCGTATTCATGTTCGAGCCGATGCAGACGAACCCCGAGCGCGCGCAGGTGCGCCTGCGGGACCTTGGCGCGGCATGGGTCCTCGTGGCTCTCATCCTCGTCGCGGCTGTCCTGCCGGGCGCGCTTCGCACCGTCAAGGCCGAGGCGATCGAGGCCGCGGGAACGGCCCGTTGCGAGGTCGCGACCGTGCTGCACGCGGTCCCCAAATTGCTACAGCGGACCCATCAGGCCTAGGGGCGGCCGAGGCGGTTATCCCAGGATTGCGGTTCCGCCGATCTGAAGTTATGGGAGGCAGGCGAAGCCGAGAGAGGAGCCTTGCCTGACATCCCGAGCCGTCGACCGAAAATCACCGAAGCCCGCCTCTCTGAGCGGGCGCGCCACGCCGTTCCACGCCAGCCAACTCGCGAAATACAAGAACAAACGCCGGTTCGACCAGACGCCTGAGCCCGGACCCGAGATCGGTCAACGCGCGGGCAACAGCTTCGTTATACAGAAGCACGCCGCTCGTCGGCTCCATTACGATTTCCGGCTGGAACTCGATGGTGTCCTCAAGAGCTGGGCCGTCGCACGAGGTCCGAGTCTTGACCCCGTCGACCGGCGCCTCGCCGTTCATGTGGAGGATCATCCGCTCGCTTACGGCACCTTCGAAGGCACTATTCCGGCCGGACAATACGGTGCAGGCACGGTGATGGTCTGGGACCAAGGAACCTGGGAGCCCGTGGGCGACGCCCGCAAGTCCTATGTGGAAGGCAAGCTCAAATTCGTTCTCCATGGTCAGCACCTCAAGGGTGGTTGGACGCTGGTACGTATGCGCGGTCGGAGCCAAGAAGAAGGAAAAGACAATTGGCTGCTGATCAAGGAACGCGACGAATACGCGCGGCCCGGTCACGGCGATGTGCTAGTCGAAGGAGTCGATAAGAGCGCGCTCAGCCGGAAGACCATGGAACAGCTCGAGCGCTCCGGCGGCCAATGGATCAGCAACAGATCCGCTCGGGCGCCCGAGACCAGCGTGCGACGTAAAAGCCGGGCACTGGTTCCCGGCGCGCTGCGCGGCGCTCTCGAGAAATTCGTTCCGCCTCAGCTCGCAACCACCGTGGACCGTCCGCCGAACGGCAAGGAATGGATCCACGAGATCAAACTGGACGGCTACCGGATCTATTGCCGGCGGGACGCGCGGGGCGCGCGGTTACTCACGCGCACTGGTCAGGATTGGACCGATCGGTTCAGGCGCTTGGTCGGCCCGCTCGAGGCGCTGCCAGCCGAGGAATTCGCCCTCGACGGCGAAGTGGTCGTACCGGATGAGAAGGGTCACTCCAGTTTTGCCGCGCTCCAGGAGGCCCTCAGCGCCGACGACCAGAGGAGGCTTACGTTATTCGCCTTCGATCTTCTCCATCTCGACGGCTACGACTTGCGCAGCGCGGCACTTATCGATCGCAAAGCCGCGCTGCGAGACCTAATCGAGGGTGGCAGCGGAGTGAGCTCGATCCAATATTCCGATCACATCGACGCCACTGGCGAGGAGGTGTTCCGAAGCGCCTCCGAGATGGGCCTCGAGGGCGTGGTCTCCAAGCAAAAGAATCGCACCTACCGCTCCGGGCGGTCCGCGGAGTGGGTCAAATCGAAATGCCAGGCGCGCCAGGAATTCGTGATCGTGGGCTTCACCCATCTAAAAAAGGGCGGCCCCGGCATCGGTGCGCTCGTGGTCGGCTATTACGAGCGCGATCACCTGATATACGGGGGCCGCGTGGGCACTGGATTCGACCACGAGACGTCGCTCGATCTAAGGGCGCGGCTCGATCCGCTCCGCGTCCCCGAGCCACTCGTCGAGCAGGTGCCGAGGGAAATGCGCCGCGGCGTCCAATGGGTCAAGCCGAAGCTCGTATGCGAAGTGGAGTTCCTGACGTGGACGCGAGATAACGTACTGCGGCAACCCTCCTTCGAAGGGCTGCGCGAGGACAAGAACCCCAGGGACGTGGTGCGCGAACGAGCTCAATCCATTGCGGCGGCGAAGGAATCTTCGCGCAAAACTGCCAATCGCAAGGCCGCGGCAAGCGACAGCACCGCGGCAGGCGTCGCGATCACGCATCCGAGCCGCGTGATCTTCCCCGATATCGGCGCCACCAAGCTGGACGTGGCCCGCTATTACGAGGCGGTCGCCGACCTGATGGTCCCGCATCTTCGCGACCGGCCGCTGAGCCTGCTTCGCTGCCCCGACGGCATCGCGGGAACCTGCTTCTTTCAGAAGCACTTTGGCCGAAACGAGCTGCAGTCGCTCTCGCGCGTCTCCGTACAGGAGCGCAAGGGGAAGATGGAGTATCTGGTCCTCCATAGCACCAGCGATCTCGTCGAGCTCGCACAGCATGGGATCGTCGAGCTGCATCCTTGGGGGTGCCGCGCGGACGATCTCGAGCGGCCCGACCAGGTGATCTTCGATCTCGATCCCGATCCGAGCGTGACCTGGGCGACCGTGGTCGAGACCGCGCTCGCGCTGCGGCAGAATCTTCAGGATATGGGCCTGATCTCGTTCGCGAAGACCACCGGCGGCAAAGGCCTGCATGTGGTGGTGCCGCTGCAACGCAAGGCGACTTGGCCGGAGGTCAAGGAGTTTGCACGGGCCTTCGCAGGAAAGGTCGTGGATGCCGCGCCTTCGATGTTCACCGCGAACCCGCTGAAGCGCCTGCGCAAGGGCAAAATCTTCGTCGACTACCTCCGCAACGACAAGGGCTCGACCGCGGTCGCCCCCTACTCTGTCCGCGCGCGACAGGGCGCGTCGGTCTCGATGCCGATGCCTTGGGCGGAGATCACCAAAAAGCTCGATCCCCAGCGCTTCACGTTGCGCAGCGTCCCGGGCTTGATCCCGAAGCGTGCCGACCCCTGGCGCGACATCGCAAAGGTCCGACAGCAGATCACCGCGCGAGTCCGCCAAGCCGTCGGGCTCACGGATTGATCGGCGCCGCGAAATCCACGATCTCGACCCAATTGGGATTCTGCCCCACCGGGTACCGCTCGCGCGCATCGAGCCGACCGGACTCCCGGTCGATAGCGTAGACCGTCAGGTGATGCGATTGCTGGCCAACCGCCAGCAGGAACGAGCCGCTGGGATCGATGGCGAAGCCGCGCGGCTGGCTCTCCGTCGCGAAATTGCCGATCGATGTCAGGCGTCCCGTCTCGGTGTCGATCCGGAACGCTGCGAGCGTACTCGTTGTTCGCTCGCTCGCGTAGAGGAACCGGCCATCCGACGTCACGTGAATGTCCGCTGCCGACGGGTTCGCCGTCGATCCCGGCGGCATGGCGCTGATGGTCTGGAGCGGACTCAACAGCCCCGATGCACCGTCGAAGGCATACACGTTGACGGTCGCATCGAGCTCGTTGAGCAGATAGAGCAAACGGCGATTGGGGTGAAACACGAAATGACGCGGACCCGCGCGACGCGCCGTGGCGATCTCCGCCGGAGGATTCGGCGCGATCCTTCCGGTCGCGGCCTCGAACCGCTGTTGCATGACGATGTCGCCGCCGAGGCAGCTCGCGAAGAGGAAGCGATTGGAGGGATCCGTCATGATCGCGTGCGCGTTCGGGCGGGTAGCGATCGTTTCGATCGGGTCGGCTTGCACCAGACCGTCGGCACCAATGGCATGAACGGCGATCAGCGATCCCTGATAAGACGCACTCAGGAGAAAACGCCCAGTCTTGTCGGTCGTGATGTAGCACATCTGGTCCGGCAGCCGAGTGGCCGAAAGAAAGGCGAGCAGGCCGCTCGCGTAGTCGACGGCAAAGCAAGCGACCGAGAATGGCTCCGAGCGCAGTGAGGCATAAAGAAACTTTCGGCTAGGGGCGATGGCGAGCGGCATTACCATCCCCGTGACCGGCACACGCTTCACCTCAACAAGTGCGCCGGAACCCTTCATGCGGAGAACGATGATCTCGCGACTATCGGCGTTGGCGACGTAGACGATCGTTGGAAGCAATCCCTGGGACATCTCGAACTCCTGAGCGCCGTCGATCCCGAGCTCTGCGCATTCGTTCCCAGAGCGGTTACACCGTACCAGCGCTCTCCGGGGCACCCCGCAAAATGTGCTGGAGCTTTCTCGACAAGCCTTCTGTCGTGAATGCTTTCGCGAGGAGCTCGACCCCACTGTCGAGGATACCGTGGTGGACAATAGCATTACGAGCGTAGCCGGTCGTGAACAGGACCTTGAGATGCCGCAGGCGGCGCTGCGCCTCCGTCGCGAGTTGGCGTCCGTTGAGGCCAGGGAGCCGAAACCGACAAGATATGCGCTTAGGGTGGCAGCGAGGCGCATAGGACCAAATGAGCCCAACGATCGTTGGCGAGGATATTGCGAATTAGCGAAAGGTGCCGAGGCCGTCCGCAATTACTCGGCGGAACCCGGGGCGGATCTCGCCGCCGCCTCGATCTCGTCGGCGCGGTCGAGCAATTCCTGGCAGCAGGCCACGAGCGCGTCATGAATCGCGGCATCGAGAGTTGCCACGGCGAGCCGGAAACTCCGTTCCGCCTCTTGACGCAGAAGGTCCGGGGTCAGGTCCACCATGAGCGACAAGCTAATTCGGTGACTGCTGCGCGCGATGGTCCTAACTGTGGCTTTCCTTGGCACTAAGCGCTGATCTTCAGCGAGGGCCTAATCGCACTTCGCCGATGTTTCCGGACCGGCGGTGACCAGGAGGAAGCCGCGGCGGAATCGCCACTGTCGCGGGGAAGCGACACGACGAAGATTGGCGCGCCCGCGCAGCTCGGGGTTTGATTCACCACCGTCGCCGGCGCGCGCCAATCCTCGCGGTCAGTCGGCTCGATCGCTGGCCAGGTAACGGCGAACGAGCCCGCCATCGGCAGGATGAGTGCAAATGGCAGCACGGACGGCCGCCCGCTCAGCCGCTCCGCGCCGTCACCAATGGCCTCCGCTACCAGCATATAAATGGCAGGCAGCGCCACCACAAAGTACCGCGAGTAGAAAATCGGAACGTAGAGGCTCAAGCCGATAACCCACCCGAAGAAGAGGGCCAGGAAGCAGAAGAGCAGCTCCTTGTTTCCAAGCTGGCGGTTCCAGGCGCAGGCCATAGTGGCCATGGTGAGCGCCGCAATCGCCAACACGGACCATCGGGCGCCAAAAGCCAGGTGGGTGAACCACTTGGTCTCGGCGAACATGTCCTCCCAAGCACCGGAGATGAACCAGTGAGAGCCAGCGATCTCGCGTATATAGGACCACTGGGTGAGCGGCCAGACCGTCACGGCGAGCGCCGTCAGTAGCGCCGCGACACTGATCAGCAAGACGTTGCGGCGCAGGAAAACCGATGCGGCCAGCAGGATTGGATAGGCGCTGGCTGCTAACAGAATTCCGAAAAAATGCGTCCACGCCGCCGCGATACAGAACGCGCTCAAAAGCGCGAGCCCCGCACGCATGCTGCCACCCGCGCGCAGGGTCTGCATTGCCGAGAGCAGCAAGAAGCAGAGGTTGACCGAGAAAAATATGACGAGCGCATAGCCACGGGCTTCGCCAGCGAAATAGAGCAAACCGGGAGAACAGGAGAGCAGCGCAATCACAGCGAGCCGGCGCTCGAGGCGCATGACGCGCGACGAATAGATCAACGGCGAGAGGCAGGCGAGCGCCGCAGGTACCAAGCTCGCAGCGCGAATCGAAAACTCATCGACGCCCGGTACCAGTTGCCGCCAGAGATAGAGCAGCAGGTAGTAGAGGGGCGGGTTCGTATCGCGCGGCCAGATCTGAGTGGCGATTTCCCGCAGCGAATAGATCGGATCGGAGAAATAGAGCGAGGACAGCTCATCGGCCCAAAAATTTTGCTGGCCCAACATCGCGCCCGAGATTGCGAGGGACACCGTCAGCAGCAGTAACACCGCGACAGCAA
>Ga0070708_100005422_pt1 | contig 10113 bp, 7 predicted proteins | sample KBSK5503metaG_FD_65469 | JGI IMG/M metagenome (GOLD analysis project Ga0070708, IMG submission 65469) | Corn, switchgrass and miscanthus rhizosphere microbial communities from Kellogg Biological Station, Michigan, USA - KBS K5-50-3 metaG | ecosystem: Host-associated > Plants > Roots >... | reverse complement strand
GACCGCGCGTGAATTACTTCCGAGCCAAGCTGAAATCTCCAATGTGATGGATTCCATCCAACAAATGGCCCACACAAACGGTGTCCGCGTCACTATGTTTGACGCCAGCAAGCCCGGAGCTAAATCAACAAACCCGGCCGCCGCGCCAAGCCCCGCACCAGGTTCAAACCCGACCCCCGCCCAGGTAACTCTTAACGAGCGCCTGATTCCCGCCCAAATTCAAGGCTCGCATGCCAACGTCGTGCGCTTCCTTAATGCCATTTCGCGCTTTCAGCGCATCATCGACATTCGTGAATTCTCAATCACCAGCCTTGAGCGTGAAGAGACCGTAAATCTCACGCTCGTTACCTACGACGCTCCAACCTCCGGGATCCTCCCGCCCATTCCATCCGAACTCCGGAACGAATTTCAGTCTCAGGGGAAAACTGCCCAGCTCACCAAGTAGCTAGATCAAGACCATAAGGACAAAATCATGAAACTCAATCAATCCACGTCTATCAGCAGGCTCACAGTCTGCCTGGCTCTCATCGCCGCCTTCGCCGTCGCCGCCACCGTTACCTTTGGCGCCCGCCGAGTCCTCGGCCACTCACTCGATACTCAACCTTCTGACGCCGCCTTAAAGGATGCGCGCACCGCATCTGTCGCAGCGATACCTCGGCTGCCGCAGGACACGGAAGAGAAGTTGGCCGCGGCCCTCTACCCGGAATTGCCGCCGCTCGCTTCCGTTACGGATCCGTTTGTCGATCGGGCCGGACTCAACCACTCGGCCTCTAATGTAAAGGCGTCCCTAAACAATACCGGCCTCGTCAGCACAGGTCCGTCCGTCCCGGCGCTTCCCGATCGCAACGCTCGCCTCGCTCAATGGCAGCAGTCGTTACGTGCCGCCGTCAAAGCCGGTCTTGCATTACCGCCAATGACCTCTGCCTATCTCGTATCGGAACTCCTGCCTACCGGTAAGTTCGACATGGGAGGACGCCAAGGGGTCTGGCTCTACCTCGAATCTGAACGAAGGACCATTGCCGCTAATATTGGAACCAAGTTCTATGATGGCATCCTCGTCGGAGTCGACCCGGACGGAGCGCAATTCCGCACCTCGCTCGGACATACCAAACTCGTTCCCTGGAGCAGCAAGAAGGACTCGAACCCGACGACCGTCCCGGTGGATCCTTCGCAACAGCCGGTCGTCAGACCAGCGAAGCCCGTAACGCAATTCGCAGCTCCAAAAACAATTCCGCAGGCAACTACCGATGCGGCCCAACAGGGAGATTATGCCGATCTGCAGGAAGCAGTCCGCGATCGTTACACTAAACCCGCATCACAAACTCGCCCCGCTTCCCAACCTCAGCTCCAAGCCATTCCGAGCTCTTCAGGAGATGGTAAGACCTCCACGACTCCAATTCTTGCCACCGAACAAGTAATTCTCGAAGATAAAACTTCAACGCGAGATTTGCGATTGAATCATGTCGCCACATTCAAGGCTGAACCATTGGCTACGCCGTCGCCGACTCCGTCAACCAGCCAATCGCCGAACACAGCACCAGTAAGCTCCCCGACGCCGTCTCCGGCAGCCACGAAAGTACCCTCCCCAGAGAAAATTGTGCAATCGGCTCCAGTTACTGCCCCGGCAGAGAAAGCAGCGTCGCCGTCTTCAGCCACGATCGCCGCAGCTCCAAAAGCCGCCGAACAGCGCAATCCAATCTGCGATCCGAACTACCGCGGGGAATTAATCTCCACTATCAGTGAATCCGATCAACCGATGTCCCTCCTGACACTCGTCAAACATTGGAATGAGACTTACGGCGCGAATATCGTCCTCGACTATGACATTCAGGAAACGCCGGTACGTCTTAGTGTTACCAATACGCCCTGGACTTCGGTCCTCCGCACCATTCTTGATCTCAACGACCTCGATACTGTTTGTCTCGACGGCGGTCTCGTCCAAATCGCTAAACGCGCCAAGATTGCCCAGATAGGCGATCAGCGCCGTAAGAGCGCCCCCATCGTCCGCGAAGTCTTCAAACTTCGCTATCTGCAATCAAGCGCCGGCGGCCGGACTACCCTCGCCGGCCAGACAGAGTCCACCAACGGCGCCACCATCCAAACGCTCGAGAGCACTATTCGCGACATTCTCAAAGCCGGCGGCGATTCCCGCGGCGATGCGCGACAGGTCCCTGGGCGAAGCGAGCTAATCGTCGCCGCCACTCAACAACAGATGGACGAGATCAGAGACATCATCGCTCGCGTCGACCGCCCCAGCTACCAGGTGAAGATCTCGGCTCTCGTTTACACCACCAACGAAAGCCGTCTCCGCGATATCGGATCTCAACTTTCACTCGTCATCGGTAACGGGGCGAATACCAACATCCTCGGCGGCACTACCCTGCCCAATGTCACCACCACGGCCAGCTCAGGCTCCGGCACGTCCAACGGTCAGGGCGTAGCCGGCATTAACCCAGGAGGCATTCCCGGCCTGGCCACCGGCATGCGCCAGCCGTCTAACGCACTCGGAGCAACCACGCCACTGGCCACCTTCGGCGCATCAACACTTTTTGGCACCGCCCAGTTCGCTTACCAACTTACCCTGGCCCAACAAAGCGGGGCCATCAACATTCAATCCCGTCCCTTTGGCATCGTTTCCGATGGCGATACCTTCGACCTGATTTCCGGTACACAGATCCCTGTCATCACAAGCACGATCGCGGGCGGCGCCGCTCTACCAACGGGCAATGTGCAGGTCCTCGAAGCCTCGCGCATTGCTCGCATCAAGCCACAGGTCGCAGAGGATGAACACGGACGCCCAAGTTTCATCACTCTCAACATCCAACTCGAAAACAATAGCGTCGACACCAGCCTCGGCACGTTCAACGGCGTCCCCGGCATTAACCGCCAGTCGCTCCAAACCGTGCTACGCCTCAAAGACGGTGAGACCGTCGTTATCGGAGGCCTCGCGGCAGACCAGGTGTCGAACTCGCAAAGCAAAGTTCCCGGCATCGGTGACATTCCGGCCGTGGGGAATTTATTCAAGCGAAAACAAAAGCAGGAAAACCGCGACCGCCTGTACTTCGCAATTAAGGTCGAGGTCATTCCGCAGGACGCGGCTATGCCCAACTTCCCGGCCCCGGTTGACGCAACGACCGCTCAACCAACACCGCCGCAGCCACAGAAACCGAGCCCGTTCACACCGGCGCACAACTGAGGACAGCGCCTAATGCAGCTCCGAATGCACAGGGCAGTTCTCTCAAACCTTATGGTGTCATCCAAGGCCCGCGAAGCCATCTTCAACGACGAGAACTATGTAGAAGTCGATGAGCAGTGGCTTCGCGCAGCCCGTAACAAAGACGACCAGGACCAGCAGACTTCAGAACTCAATCAGTCAACCGATAGGACCCAGCATGAACGGTGCACCATCCACAACCATTCCGCTTGAAGAGCAGCCAGACAGCGCGCAAGCCCCGCTGGTTGAATCAGACAGCACCCAAACACCGCTGTTTGAAAACGCCTCCAAAGCAGAGATATCGGACGACGTAGAAATCGCGATCGCTCAACTCACGGTCGTTCGTGATGTTTATGACGACGACGTGCTGCGGGAACTCGCCACGCTCCTCCCCTACGACGTAGCCAAAGACAATCATTCGGTCGTGCTGGAAAAACAGAAGGACGGCACGTTCTTTGTCGGCATGTGTTTCCCGGAGAGCTTCATCACGCATCGCGCCGTCGCGCGCGCACTTAAGGTTCCTGTAGCCTCCGTGTACCCCCGCTTTCTTAACCAAACCCGCTTTTTCAAACTTCTCGAGGTTGCCTACCCCCAAAGCATGGCCTACCCGGAGACGACACACCGGGACCCTAGTGGCCATTCCGAACATCAGGAGACTGTCAACTGGACGAAGTTTGAATCAGACGTCGAGGCAAAGCTCTCCCGAGAAGCGTCGGAACCCGAACTCGAAATCGGGACCGGCACCGGCCTGCGATCCATTGCGGAACAAATTGTCAAAGCCGCCATAGCCAAACGAGCCAGCGATATTCACGTTGTGCCGCAACTCACCAGCGGCTATATCAAGTTTCGCACCGATGGCGCCATGTATCCGTACTGCGTAAACATTCCGCGCAGCCGTATGGAGAATCTGGCTAATGCTTTTTGCGACATGGCCGGCGTTAACGGCTATGAAGTAAGCCAGCGCCCAATCGGAGCTGAAATTAACATCAACACTAAAACCCCGTCAGGAAAAAAGGAACGACACACACTTCGCTTTCAGGGCATGCCGAGCCTTCACGGACGCGTGATCGTAATCCGTATTAACACCTCCGTCTTTCGAGACTTCGAACAGATTGGCCTCGAAGAAACTCAGGGTATACAAATCGAAAACAGCCTCCGGCATCGTTGCGGATGCGTGCTCGTCACTGGTCCGACCGGATCCGGAAAGTCAAATACGCTCGAAGCCATGCTGCGCGCCCTCGACGTAATGCACGGAGGCCGCGTCAATCTAATCCAGGTAGGCAATCCAATCGAATTCCCGAACGAGCATCGCGAGCAGCTTACGTTGAAGACCGGGGGCGATTGGGCAGAGACCTTTGAATCAACTCTTCGCATGGACCCTGACATTTTCAGTCCCGGAGAATTTCGCAAAGCGGCAGAAGCCGCAGTGGTTTTTACAGCTGCTGCCGCGGGCCACCTTACCCTCACGACCGTTCATACCAACAATGTAGCCCAAACTTTTTCACGACTCGACGGCCTGGGGATTGACCGAGACAAGCAAGCGGCCCTGCTCAAATTGATCGTCTCCCAACAACTGATACCGCTCCTTTGCCTTCGCTGCAAATCGCCGGATCCCCGCAGACACCAAATTGCCGAACACTTGATCGAAGTGGTATTCCCCAACCGTCAGGATCTGAAAGCAGCAATCTCAAATGTTAATGACCTGCCGTTCTTCCATGCGACCGGATGCTCCTATTGCAATAACACCGGCGTTAAAGGACGTACCTGCATTGGTGAACTCCTTACTGTCACTCCCGAAATCAGCCGCATGCTCCGTACGGGCGTAGATGGCGAGGACATTGTTAAGCACGCCATCAAGTACGACGGAATGATCACGCTCGCGGAAGCTGCCGCACGGAAACTTTGTCGAGGCCTCATCTCTTACGACAGCGTCTTCGACCTGCTCATATCGCCCGTCACGGTTGCACCTGAAGAACAAACCTGCGCCTGGGAAGCTCCAGGCGAATCAGCCAACCAACCGTTTATAGACGTGGAACCAATCGATGAGGAAATAATTGATGCTGAAATTGAATACACAACCGAAGCTGCGGCTGCGTAGACAAGCCGGGTTCACACTGGTCGAATTAATGGTGGTCGTGATCATCATCGGGATCATCGCAGCGATCGCTATCCCTTCGATCATCGCGTCGCGCCGCGCCGGGTACGAAAACACCGCCAAACAGAAATTGGCAGCCATAGGGCAGCAACAGACTGCGTTCCGAACCCTGCTGCGCAAAGGCCGCTACAGCACGATCACCGAGCTGCAAACCACTATCGCCGGCGGATCCGCGCTGCTAACAGGCGCCGATGTGACAGTCACCGGCTGGACCTTCTCCGACGAAGGTTCAAACACCACCACGACCTTCGGAGAAAAAGTAGTTCCGGCCGGCGATAACCCGGCCACCTACAGCTTCTACATCTCCGAGGATCAAACGCTTCGGCGCTGCGCCCGAACCGGCCCGTGGACGAAGACCGACTGCACCATACAACAACAGTAATACCGAGAAAACCTCCAATGCTTAAGGACGAACCAAAACAACCAGTACCCACGTCTTTTGAAGACGAGCAGGACTTGATGGCATTCCTTCCTGACGATGAGATACCCACCGAGGACGAAATAGCATTCACGATTCTCCGTCATATTTACCATGCAAACCCACAACTCTTCGACGACGAAACCAAGTCAAGCAACGAAAACTGCGACCGAGTATCAGTGTCCTATAAGGACCTCACGCTCATTCGAAGAATCGTCGAACTCTGCAACACGTACGACATATGGTCCGCTGGAGATCTTCTTGACACAGTCTCAGAAGACGACATGCGACAAATTGCGCGTGAAGTTGGCGAACAGAAGGCATTAAGACGAACACGGGCCGTTAATCAGTTCAATCACTGACAAGTACCCGCAAAAACCAAAACCTTTTCCACGAGAAAGAGAGCAACAAGACAAACTATGTCCGCCGCACAGGAACTGACCACACCAAGCATCACCAGTGATACAGAACAGATCCGCTTCGAATACCAAGGGACCGACATTCTGGGTAACGAAAAGCGCATGTATGTTTACGCGCTTGACGAATCCCAGGCGGAAGCAAAACTGGTCAGCGCAAAAATAGACGTTGAGACAATCACCGCTCGGCCGCCTCGTCTCAGACGTCGGCGGCGAACGCTGTCTCGAGATGAACTCGGAACGTTTGCAATCCAACTCGCCGAACGCACCGAGAGCGAATCGATCTCACAGGCGATCTTCGAAATCAGTCGCGTCACCAATAACCCGCTCCTGCGCGAGTCGCTCATAGATGTTTACAAACTTATCAAGACCGAAGCCGTCAACATCCATGAAGCCTTCGAAGCGCGCGCCGATGTTTTTCCCGAAGCCTTTCGCCACATCATTCGCGTCGGGACCGTAAAAGGCAATCCCTCTGACATGCTCAAAAAGTACGGCGAAAGACAGATCCTGACTGCCTCTAATATCTCGAAAATTAAAGGCGCGCTCATCTATCCAGGAGTAGTCCTCTCACTCGCCACTTGTATTGTCATAGTCCTGGCTTACTGGATCCTGCCTGCTATGAGCGCTATGTATACCGCACTGCTCTCTAATTCAAAGGGGAGCAAACTTCCACTGCTTACCAGATGTCTGCTTGGCTTCAGTAATTTCCTGGTTAGCCCTCTCGGCGTGGCCGCGCTTGTAGGCACTGTGATCGTTATCGTGTTCGTCGTCAAGTGGCTGCGAACCGATAACGGTAAAGATTGGTTTCAGCGACACAGTATTCGCTGGCCGCTGATTGGACAACTGCTGCGCCAGTTCAATGCCGCACATGTCATCGACCTAATGTCTATCCTCGCGCCGATGTTGACGGCCCCGGAATTTCTGCTGGAGGCTGCCGCTGCCTCACTCAACGTGGTCTACCGAGAGACGCTCTTAGCCATCCGCGAATCACAACGCGACGGCGCATTGGATCTAACCACCGCAGTCGCACCCTACTCGTATCTATTTGGTGATGACTTTCAAACCAGCGTAGCGACCGGCGAGCAAACCGCCCATCTCTCAGAACAACTACAAAACAACGCGAAGCTTTTGGACCGCAGAGTTGAGGAACAAACGGCCAAACTCTCCAAGCTTGTCGAACCACTTACGCTCGTCGTCGCCGGAGTCATAATCGGACTCATCGTGATAGCCGCATATTGGCCCTTATTTCAAATTGTGGGCGACATGAGCAATTCCACGCACTGAGAAGTGTGTGGCCGTTGTCGAATCGAATTAAAGTGCTGCACTTCGTATTAAAGTGGTGGACTTGGGATTAAAGCGGTGAACCAAAACAACGGCGTTCAACGCCCGCCGGACACGCTACTGTGTTCTGCGGGCGTTTCATTTAGTCGTCACTTATGCGATGACTCGACAATGCCAAGAATCAGGTTTTACGACTAAGCTCAACGCCTCACCGGCGGAACCGGCACACACACATGCGTCGAGCTCTACTCCCTTGAATACGGATGATCTCAACCACTGTGCCGACTTGCAGGACGAGTTTTTCCAGCTTTTGGAAGAATCGAGATTCGTCGCGGGGGTAATAGAAATCCATCTAAACAACGAGACTAGATTATCTAATCAAACCACCTCATCTACGGATTCTTATCGTGATTGCCGCGCCGAGGAACGCAACGGTGCTGGATGGCAAGAGCTAATCGAACGAAACCTTCCTCAATGGTTGTTTTGGGTAACAACCGTATTGACGATGCAGGCCAAAATGGCTGCCGAAAATCGGCCAATGTCGCGAGCGCAACTTGCCGAGCTACTCAACGATCGATTGTTTCGCCAGGCTAGCAATGACCTGCTGTTCAAAACGCATCGGAAAAGAATCTGGACGCCCGCGGTCCTCAGAAGTGCAGTTCACAGCGCACTCAAAGATATCAATAACCCCGCAGCGGTGACTCTTGAGAATCTTGCAAGAAGAATAACGGTTCGTTCCAGGAACACGTCGCCGCTTAATCTAATGAAACCTTTGTCCGGTAAACATCTCCAAAAGTTACTGCAAGGGAATGATATTGAGTGGATCGAAATCAAGAGGTCATACAAAGAGCGTCTATTAACGAGAGTATTGAAACGCTAGCCTAAAGTACAAGAATTCGGGTTTAGGGTTAGGAGGTCGATGCCGTCTCGGGTGGGTCTAAACAATCTGAGAATTCTTCGTATTATCTCCAACAGCTCATTCATTGATCGTACCCGTATCTGTCAAGGCTAACGGCCTGTAGATAAGACCCGTCTGTCGAGAAACTCCCGTGAGCCGCTCATTCAATTCTTTATCAGAGTTACGGTTAATCATTGCACCTTTATTGATTCTTCGATTCTTTAAGTAAGTAAGCGGGCGACGGGACTCGAACCGACAACCTCCAGCTTGGGAATCTAAATTATCGGTCCTTTATTTTCACAACTTACAAAACCGCTCAGTAAAAATCAACGTGCATGCAACGCATACCGTGCATGCAGTGCCTGAATTGCGTATTGCTGGGGGACGTTTGGGGGACGGTTTTCTATCATTCGACCTTCACGCGATCTCAGTAATACACCCTTACGTTTTTTGTGTATAAGCAAGTCGCTAATTAAGGTCGATTAGAGACGTCCGACTATTGCGATGATCCAAAAGAGTCTGAGGGCTTGGAGAAATTCTTCACGGGACGATATGAGCGGCTAATGCTGGAAGGTATTGGCCACTTTCCTCACCGGGAAAGCCTGAGCAGCGTTGCTGAAGCGGTCATCGGGCTGATTCAAGAAGTCGTACCTGTACCAAGCTAGACGTCAACTTACTTTGACGGATGAAACGTCGGTAAATACGACTTGGTAATGTGTAGTGAATGAGGTAGGCACGCCCGAATCGGATTTGAAATTCGTTGCGAGTGTCATCCTAGAGTATGATGGTCACGCAGAGAGAATTTGCGGGACGTTTGCGGGTCGAAATCAGTAGAGGGAATATGTTTCGCACTCCCACCGAAGCGAACAGAGTTTCCCTCAAGATGGTTGAACTCTCTGCCATCTGGCTGCAGGACGCTGGCCCTCTTGATACTTTTGTTGCAGAATCGACCTGACGCCTTTCCAAATTTCTTCCACAAGAACTTCGAGCTTTACCGCAAGTTCAAAAGCGCCCGCGCTCTGCGGCCCAAACTGTGGAAGCATTTCGCGAAGCAATTTGCGCCTCTCAGAAGCGGGTGGATGCGAACTATCAAGTCGACGCTTACTCTCATCACCTGTCATCAGTAGCGAAAGTCCACGCTCGACGATCTCAAAACAACTGAAGAAGAAGTCGGCTCCCCAATAGCTTAGAGCCAGGTCCATCTCTCTCGTTAGCATCGCTTGGAGCATTAGAGACAGTCCCCATCCATCTGCCTCACGCTCCTGTTGCCAATCACGTTCTATCTTATAGATTTGCTCTCCGGCGACGGCGGCTTTAACCTTCTTATATGCTAGATGACCAAGCATGATGTGCGCACATTCATGGCCCAGAATGAATAGCAGCATTGAGTCGCTCAAGTATTTCGCAATCAAACCCGACTCAGGCTCGGATGGATGCATCGGAGCGGAGCTTGGAGTCCCAAGCAAAAGATAGGACACAATCACCTCAATGAAATGGACGATCATGTCCTCGTCATTTCGTAGGATCTCAGAAAGATTAGAATTCTTGAAGAAGAGAGTAGCCTTGTCGTCCGCTGTTCTGCCAATAAACATTGCCCTCGCGATGGCTTTGCTTAACGTCAAGGCAAATATGACAAGATCCTGTTCGAAAATCACCAAGTATTCGTCGCTGCCGGGCACTGCAATGGTAATTGCGTTAATACTCCCAATTGGCAAAGTCCCAAGCTGTGGA
>Ga0070708_100005420_pt1 | contig 10113 bp, 5 predicted proteins | sample KBSK5503metaG_FD_65469 | JGI IMG/M metagenome (GOLD analysis project Ga0070708, IMG submission 65469) | Corn, switchgrass and miscanthus rhizosphere microbial communities from Kellogg Biological Station, Michigan, USA - KBS K5-50-3 metaG | ecosystem: Host-associated > Plants > Roots >... | reverse complement strand
GCAATGCTCGGCGTGCACGAAGAGATGCTCGTGCGCGACGCCGACGACGCCGAGGCGCTGACTCCGCGTCCGCGAACGCCAGTGGGGGCCGAGCCCTGAAGGCGTCGAGATGGCGAGGGCGCTCGTCGGGATGCTGGATGAGTCGCGGCCCGGCCGCATCATCCCAGGTTTCTCCGGGACGATGATCCGGTACTTCGTCGGCGACGACCTCGCAGACATGCTCGAGGTCCCCCGGCCGAACCGCGCGCGGTCGTTCGTCCGCCGTGCCTCCCTCGCCGCGGTCGCCGCCGGTTTCGCGGAGCAGCATTCGCGAGCCGTCCGCCGGATTGCCGGCGTCCTCAGCCGTGGATTACTTCGCACGTACACGACGTTCGACCGCGGCGGCGACCGGCCGTCGTTCGAGATCCCGACGCACCTCGCGGCGACATGGAACATCCGGCCGCGTTCCGCTCGGCGATGACGGCCGAGGACCCTCCGGCTTTCGCGTCGCTCGCGTCCTATCGCGAGCGCTCCGACGTTCCCACGCCTCTCGGCCACTGGATCATGGGGCAGCGGTGGGAGGATCTCCTGTTCCTCAGCTGGCCGATCGACGCCGCGCGGCTACGCCCGTTCGTTTCCGACGCGGTCGACATCGACTCATTCGACGGTAACGCGTGGGTGAGCGTCGTCCCGTTCTGGATGGAGGACGCGCATTTCCGCGGGCTCCCTCCGATCCCGTATCTCTCGAGCTTTCCCGAGGTGAACGTCCGCACCTACGTCAGTGCCGGGGGGCACCGGGCGGTGTGGTTCTTGAGCCTCGACACGCAGAGTCACATCAACGTCTTCCTGGCTCGTCACGCGTTTCACCTCCCGTACGTGTACGCGGACGTCGAGATGAGCCGCGGCGACGAGTTCGCGTTCCGTTCGGAGCGGCCGGGCGGCGGCGGGGCCGTCGACATCACCTACCGGGGAGAAGGGCCCGAGGCGATCCCCGCCGTCGGCACGCTGCGCCATTTCTTGACCGAGCGTTATTCGCTGATGTGCGCGAGCCACGAAGGGAAGCTCTATCGCGGCGACATCCAGCACGCTCCCTGGCGCCTGCGCGACGCGTCCTGGACGGCAAAGCGCATGGAGCTGCTGACGCCCCTCGGCCTCGAAGCCGGCGGCGATCCCGTCGCGTTCTACGCAGCCTCCACCGACGTGGTTCTTTGGCCGCTCGTCAGGATGTGACGTGGCCGGCGAGCAAGGCGCCGGCCTCGACGAGATCGACCGTGTCGAACCCCTCGGTGAACGAGGTGTGACATTCGGCCAGCGCCGAACGCGTCGCCTCGTCGCCGCGCAACCGATAGAGCGTCCCGGCGACGCGGAGCCGGAACGGCAACGTCCCGTGAAGTCGGGCGGAGTCGGCGGCGTTGGACAACGCCCCGGACACCTCCTCGCTGCTCGCCCCTGAGGCGTGGAGGATCTCGCCTTCCAGCCGCCACAGTTCGGGCTCGAACACGCGCTCCCCGGTCTCGGCGGCGAACTCGCGGGCCCGGCGCAGGGCGTCTAGCGCCGGGCCGTGCTCGCCGGCAGCTGCTTCCGCTTCCGCCAGCATGAGCAGGTGCCACGACAAGTGAGCGCGGCTACCGCCGTGCGGCACGAGTGCGAGTCCCATCCGGATCGTGCGCACGCCCTCCTCCACTCGGCCCGACATCGCGAGCGCCCACCCAAGCAGGCAGGTGGCGTAGCGTTCGAGCTCTTCGTAGTCGTGCTCGGCGGCCAATGCGATCGCCGCCAGCGCGTGGCGCTCGACCGTTTCCGGTTCGCGGAGACGCTGCGCGAGCCCGGCCGCCCACACCAGCGCCGTCGCCGTCCGGAACGGATGGGGGTGCTTCTCGGTCAGATCGAGCAGCTCCTTCGCCGTCGCCCGGGCCCGGTCGGCGAACCCGAGATGCCACTCGCCCCACGCGCGGTAGCCGAGGGCGACGACGCCGGGATCGATCGCGGCCGCGTTGATGAGCCGCTCGTGCCGCTCGGGGTCGTACAGCTCGATCGCGAGGTCGATCAGCGGCATCGCCTCCGAGATCTCACCGAGCTGGAACAGCGTCGTGCCCAAGCAACAGTTCGCGAGCAGGCGCCGGGAGGTCGAGTCCGATCGCGAGGACACCTCGACGAGCTGCGTGGCGATCGTCTTGGCCGTGGTGTAGTCGGCCCGCACCATGTTCATCGCGTAGCCGTACGCGAGGAACGTGAAACGCTCGACGTCGCTGGAGAGCCAATGCGAGAGTTCCGCGATCCGTCCGTAGATCTCGCCGACGCGCGGATCGCCGAACCCCGACGCGTTCTGGATGACCGGCCCGAGCGCGAATGAGAGCTCGATCTCGCGTCGCGCGCGCTCCGGCGAGCCCTCGAGGCTGCGAACGAGCTCGAGCGCGCGCGAGTAATGATCGATCGCCTCGTGCAGCGCGTACTGGGCGACCGCGCGCTCGCCGGCCTTCGTCCATTGGGCGATCGCTTCTTCGGCGCGACCCGACTGGGTGAAGTGTGGCGCCGCCAGCTCCGGGTGTGCCTCGATCGTCCCGGGGAACTCTCGGACGAGCACGTCGGCGACGATCCCGTGGAGCTCGCGGCGGCGCCGGCGCAGCAGCAGTCCGTAGGCGGCGTCGCGCACCAGCGCGTGCGTGAATCGGAAGGTCTCTTCGCGCGGCTCGCCGTGCCGCTCCACGACGCCGAGCTCGAGCAAGCGGGACAGCTTCCGATCGAGCCCCGCGTCGTTCGGGGCGACCGCGTGGAGGAACCCCCTCGAAAACTCGTTCCCGAGGACCGCCGCGAGCTGAGCGACCCCAGCTTCCTCCCCGAGCCGGCCGAGCCGCGCCACCAGCAGGTCGTAGACCGTCCCGGGGACGGAATCCTCCGCGATGACGCCGCGCATCGTCGCCAGCCCGGCCTCGACGGACACGAGGCCGGCGTCGAGGACCATGCGCGTGAGCTCCTCGACGAAGAGCGGAACGCCGCCGGATCGGGCCAGGATCAACGCTTGCCCCTCGCGCGGGAGATGCGCGCCGGCGACCGCGGCGGCGAGCTGCGCCGTGTGCTGGGCGCTGAGGCTCGGCAGGTCGATCGTCGTCACGTGAGGCAGGGCGAGCCATGGCGCCTCGAACTGGGGGCGTGTGGTGGCTAGCACGAGCGCGGCTCGGGACGCGGATCGCTCGATCACCAGTGCGATCAGTTCGCCGGTTGATGGGTCGGCCCAATGGATGTCCTCGACGACGACGAGCGTCACCGTCGTATCGGGAACGAGCAGCCGTCCGATCAGGTCCATCGCCGCGCGACGTCGCTCGCCGGGGTCCAGGGCGATCGGCGGCTTCCGCGCCTCGGGCACGAGCATCTCGATGAGCAGCGACAGTTCTTCGGGGCCGGCGACCCCGGCGCGCTCGAGGTATCCGCGCAGCAGCTCGAGGCGCTCATCGGGAAGATCGCCGGGCGAGAACCCGACATCGCGTTCGAGGTGCTCGAGGATCGGCCGGAGGGGGCTCGACGCGTCGTCCTGCGAGCAGTAGAGGACGACGAGCTTCTTCTGTACGCCCTTCAGCTGCTCGCGGAGCGCGAGTCCGAGCCGGGACTTGCCGATGCCCGCTTCGCCGCGGAGCACGACCGCCCCGCCGGCGCCGCCGGCCGCGTCACGCCATGCCCCGTCGAGGACGGCCAGCTCGTCGTCGCGGTCGACGAGGGGCGCGAGGTTCCGCGGGAACGACGCGCCGATCCGGTCCTTCGCCCCGGTCTCGCCGGTGACGAGGGCCACGTCGACCGGTTCCGAGATCCCTTTGATCGCGTGCAGGCCGAGCGGCTCCAGGGCGAACCATCCCGTGACGAGCGAGCGTGTCCCCTGTCCGATCACGACGGTGTTCGGCGTGCCGATCTGCTGCAGCCGGGCGGCGATGTTGACCGTGCGTCCGAGCGCCCAGATCGGCTCCCGGGGCCGGGAGCCCGTGTCGCCGATGACGACGAGCCCCGTTTCGATCCCCACTCGGCACGCCAGTCCACCTCCCTCCGACGAGAGCTGGAGGCGGATGTCGGAGACCGCTTCCACGAGTCGCAAGCCGGAACGGACGGCGCGGACGGGGTCGTCTTCGTGGGCCTCCGGATAGCCGAAATACACGACCAGCCCGTCGCCGAGGTAATCGGCGATCCACCCGCCGACTCCCTCGATCACCCGCGCGCACGCGTCGTAGTAGGAGTGCATGACGTCGCTGTAGTCCTCGGGATCGAGGACGTCGGAGAGGCGCGTCGAACCGACCAGGTCGCAGAACAGAACCGTAACGCGACGGCGCTCCCCCTCGGCCTCGTGTGTTGTCTCCAATAGGACCCCCGTGTTCGGGCAAGTCTATGCGGGGTGTGACGAACTTCACATCACTCGCTGTGGCGAAGTTCATTGAAGGGCGTAGAGGTCATACGCGACGTTTAGGGCAAGCGTGAACAGCGAGGTGCGCTGTTCCGTCGGCGCATCGCATCCGTTCGCAAGGACGAGGGGGAGGAACGCATGAAGGGGTGGCGTACCGTTCGGATCGGGTCGATCGCAGGCGTCGCGATCGCGCTCGTACTTTCGAGCTCCATCATGGCCGGCATGGCCGGTGCGACGGTCAAGAAGCCTTACACGGCGGACCTGGCTCCGCACAACGTCTCGACGGGCTCCACGCCCACCTTCACCCTGACGGTCACCAACGAGACCACGACCCAGAACCTGGGCTCGTGCAACCTCACGCTGCCCGCCGGGTTCACGCTCGGGACGATCACGGCGCAACCGTTGGTGGGTACCGCCACGAAGTCCGGGAACATCGTTCAGTTGCGCAACCTCTCAACGCTTCCCATGACGTCGCGTACGGTCGGCTTCACCGCGACGGTTCCGACGACGGCGGGTGTCTACACGTCGGCGATCGAGTGCCGGCAGTCGAACAACTTCACTCCGGATCAGATCAGCAATCAGTTCGGCCTCGATACGGCCAATTCGAACCTCAAGACGACGGTGACGTCGCCGCTCCCGAGCGCAGACGTGGGGGTGACGGGCAACACGGACTCCCAGGACCCGATCACCGGCTCCAACACCGTCGTCTACACGGTGACGGTGCACAACTTCGGCCCGGCGACGAGCGGTGGGCTCACGCTGACCGACTCCCTCCCGAACGGCGGATCGATCACCTCCTCTGGCGGGGGCACGTGGAGCTGCAGCGGTACCGGTTCACAGACGGTCTGTACCCACGCGGCGCTCGCGAACGGTGCCGACGCCGAAGCGGTGACCGTCTACGTGGTCACCCCGGATGCCGACACGACGATCACGAATCGCGCGTCGATCGCCGAGTCGGGGGCGAACGACCCGAACGGGGCGAACAACGTTTCGGACCAGTCCACCACCGTGCAGAAGAACACGAGCTGCGCAACCGGAACGATCACATGCGGAACCGGAACGATCACGTACAGCCTGCCGAGTCAGGTGCAGACCTGCACCACGCCGACGGTGACCGTGTTCGTCTGCGGCACGATGACGTTCAACGCAACGGCGGCAACCGGCAGCCAGACCTACTCCATGTCGGCCCCGGCAGTGCCGGAAAGCGTCTGCCCGCTCAACCTGACGTCCAACGCCGTGACGGCGTGTGACTGGGAGTTCATCGATGATCCGATCCCGGCTCCGTATACGGCGGGTACCACGGTCGGCGAGTTCATCTGCTACGTCGCCAAGTGCCCGGTGGGCCCGGTCCCCGGGGCCGGCACGGTCGTCGTGCACATCGGTGACGGCGGGACCCACACGATACTGCCTCAGTGCAACGGCTCGGGGGACACCCGCCTCTGCTTCACGCAAGACCGGATCTCCGGTGGCCATCTGCGCATCCGGGTGTTCAACATGACGGCGGGAGACCCGAAGATCGCGGGTCGGTGCATCGCGGGTTGTTGACCAAGGCCTCACCAAGGTGCGTCCGCCCCCCCGGGGGCGGACGCACCTTTCCCGTAGCGAGGCTCGCGGCGGGAAGCTTGTTGCAGGTTTGCGTAATTTCGCGCCGCCGGCCGCCCCTCGGCACGGTCGGGCCTTTCCTGGCGGGCCGCGCTTGCCCTAGCGGAGAGGGTCGTCCGCGATGCTGACGACGCCGAGCCCCTCAAGGATGGCGCGGCGCTCGGAGACGTAGAGATCCGGAGACGCGCCCTCCGCGGCCGCGAGACCGGCGAGGGCCCCGAGCGTCAATGCGATGTCGTAGCGAGCGCTGCGGGCCCGAGCGATCTCCAGGCTTCGATCGAGGGCTTCGTGAGCGCCCGACAGGTCGCACTGCCGAACGAGAGCCGACCCTTTCAGCCGGTAGAGCATGGACGTGAGGGGTCCCGTCGACCCTGCGCCGGCCTTCGTGCGCTCGAGGAGCTCCTCGGCGAGCTTGAGCGCCTCGTCGTTCCGCGACGCGAGCAGCATGCATTCGGCGATCCGGGCGTCGGCCTCTGCGACGTCGGCGGCTGCGCCGGAGGCGGCGAATTCCGAGCGTGCCTCTTCGAGCATTCCCAGCGCTTCGTCGAAGTCGCCGCGCCGGTACGCGAGCCGCCCGAGGTTGCTGAGAGCGTAGGCGACCGATGAACGATCCCCGGCCGCCTTCCACACGCGCAAGGCTTTCCGGAACGTCGGCTCGGCCTCTTCGAGCCGGCCTTGATCGGACAGGATCTCGCCCGCGTTCACGGTGCCGATCGCGGCGCTGACTGCGTCGCCGATCTTCTCCCACGCCTCGCGGCCTCGTTCGTAGAGCTCGATCGCCTCGTTCCATCGCCCTTCGAAGTAGGCGCGCGCCCCGAGGTTGTTGAGCACGACGCCCTGACCCCAAAGATCGCCGAGGTCCGCGTACAGATCGAGCGCCTTCCCCGAGTACACGGCCTTCTCCCACATCCCGAGGTTCACGAATGCAGACTCGAGGAGCGTGTAGGCGTGGGCGAGTGCGTCCTTATCGTTCGCGGCTTCCGCGTCGGGGATGGCTTTGAGGCACCACTTGATGACGTCGGACTGTCGTCCCTGGTCCTTCCGAACCGAAGCGTAGGCGACCGCGATCTGCGATTGAGCGGCGGCGGCGATTCCTCGGTCTGCGATCGCACGATCGGCCTTTCGGATCCACCGGATCGCCTCCGCGAAACGGCCGGACGCCTGGCGGATGCCGGCCTGTTTGAGCATGAGCCGTACCGAAGCGATCGGATCGGCGTCCGCGATTCGCCGGGCCGAGCCGTAGGCCTGCGACGCGCGAGGGAACTCGCCGATCCGCTTCCGTACGTCGCCGAGCGCCTCGTACACGTGGGCGACGTCATCCGCGCTCACGCTTTCGTCGCGCTTCGCTGATTCGATCGCTCGTTCGTAGAAGTCCGCGGCTTCGATGTTCGCGTAGATCGTGCCCGCGCGCTCGCCCGCGAGGCGCGAGTAGCGCCAGGCCGCGCCGTAGCGGCGGGCGTAGAAGAAGTGGAGCGACAGGATCTCCGCGTTCTCTTCTGCATCGGGGCCGGCCTCGCGCTCGATCGTCTCGCCGACGAGAGCGTGGAGGCTGCGACGCAAGCGGTAGGGGAGGCCCTCGTACGCCGCGTCGCGGATCAGCGCGTGCCGGAACCGGAAAGAGTCGGGGCCCTCCGGCGCGATGAACTCTTCCAGTCGTTGCCACGCGCGCTCGTCCGCCGGCGCCACGTCGTCGGGGATGACGGCCCGCGCCAGCTCGCCGTGGAACGTCGGTCCGAGCACCGAAAGCCGCTTCAATACGATGCGCTCGCGCGGCGGAAGCCGGTCGATCCTGGCGGTGATCAAGGCTTCGACCGTGTCGGGAAGGCCTTCGATACCGCCGGCGGCGCGCGCGGCGGTCAGCAGTTCCTTCAAGAACAACGGATTCCCGCCGGAACGTTCGGCCAACGCGACGATCTCGTGCGGCGCGAGCGGGGATTCCTCGGTCGCCGCTTCGACCATCGCCGCCAGGGCGGCATCGTCGAGCGGTCGCGGGCGGAGGATCTCTACGGCCGGGCCCGGCGTCGCGGCGAATCCCTCCGACACGTCCCGCCTCGTGACGCAGACGAGCCAGGGCCGCGATCCGACGTCCGCGGTGAGCCGCCGCAGCAGCTCGGCGGACGCCTCATCCATCCAGTGCGTGTCCTCGACGACGAACAATGTCGTCGAGCGCAGCAGCGCGATCGTGAGCTCGACCGTGACCTCTTCCAGACGAAGCCTCCGGAACTCGTCGTCCAGCTGCGCGACCTCGGGCGTCGCCGGGATCGCCACGCCGAGCGCGATCCCGAGCAGAGGGACCCACGGCATGAGATGCGGCGCGACCGCCGAGACGATCGACCGCAGCCTCTCGGCCGCGACCGCGTCGTCGGCGAGATCTGGGATGGCGAAGACCCTGCGCAGAAGCCCTACGAGCGGCGAGTACGGGGTCGAAGCGTGGTAGAGCTCGCAGGCCGCGGATAGGACGGAGAAGTCGGGGGCGTTGTTGCGGAGCTCTTCGATCAGTCGCGACTTGCCGATGCCCGGCTCGCCGACTATCTCGACGATCCGGCCGGTCCCGCTTCGCGCCGAGCGCAGCGCTCCGAGCAAGACCTCCATCTCGTGCTCGCGTCCGATGAGCGGCGTCGAATCCTCCATCGCCGATTGAGCCGCAGCACGCACGAGCGCGCCGACCCGGAAAGCGTGCACCGGTTGCGCTTTGCCCTTCACGTGGAAGGGCTCCAGCTCGGTGACCTCAAAGCTGGTCCGCGATGTCTGCCACACGCTTTCGGTGGAGATGATCTCGTCCGGCTGGGCTTTCGACATTAGACGCGCGGCGAGGTTCACCGCGTCGCCCATCACCGTGTACGTACGCCGGTAGAAGGGTCCGATGTCGCCGGCGAAGACGTGTCCCCGGTTCACGCCGACGCGCACGGGAAGGGCGTGCTCGCCATCCAGGATCTCCCGCAGCGTCAGGAGCATCCGTTCCTCATCGTTCCCGGAGGCAAGGGGTACACCTGCGGTCAAGATGATCTTCCCGCCGTCGCGGTCGACGTCGCTGCCGAGGAAGCACACACCGTGCCGGTCCGCCGCGCGCTGAACATCGGACACGAGCGCGTCGAGCGCGTCGGCGCAGGCGTCTGCGCCCATCCGTTCGATCAGGGCGTCGGTCCCGTCGAAGTGGATGAACGCGACCGTCACCCGTTTGTGCTCGGGGTCGTGCAGCCCGGCGAGCACGTGCTCGCGTGTCGCGGTGGGGATGCTCTTCAGCATGTCGTCGGCACCGGGAACCGCGTCCACCGTGCGCGGTTCCGGTTCCATACCCGGCGGCTCCTTCCGCAGCAGGAAGCCCGGGCCCTTGGGATCCCCCACGACCGCCGGTGGCAGTGCGGCGGCGGTGGATGGACTCACGACGATCTCGCCCGCCTCCGCGGTGGATTCCATGAGCACCGTTTGCGACGCGTCCGGTCCGGTAATGATCAGCTCGCGGTGGGAGTCCCCGACGAGAAAGAAGTTGAACGATCCGCTGTGAACGCCGACGGACATCTTGAGCGCGACGCGGCCTCCCGGCGTCGACAGCGACCCGATCTCGCGGAGCTCGCGGCGCATCCCGACCGCGGCGCGCGCTGCCCTCGCCGCATGATCCGGACCGGTGAACAGAAGCAGGAGGGCGTCGCCTCCGAACTTGATCAGACCTCCGCCGTTCCCGTACGCGATGCCCAGCAATCGCGCGAAGCACGTCCCGATGGCGTCCGCCAGCTCCTCGGCGCCCACCTTGCCGCGCTTGGCGAGCCGTTCCGAAAGTCGCGTAAACCCGGATATGTCGACGAAAGCGATAGAACCTGCGACGGTCCGATGGTCCTCGCCGGGCGCGTCGGCCAGCCACTGCAGAACCAAGCGAGGAAGGTAAGGACGAAGCAGTTCCTGCTGGGATAGAGGATTCGACATCCCCGTTCCTTCTCGAGGTTTCAACTCTACGATTCCCGCCGGCCCGAGACTGCCAGAATTCTCACAGTTCGGCCACGGAGCCGCGAACAGGGGTTACAAGGTGTTGAAGCGAACTCCTTCGACCATCCGTGGAAAGGGTCGGGCGTCGGGAATGCGCACATGAAGCGTTGGCTGATCCCCCTCGTCGCGGGCTCGCTGGTGGCCGCGCTCCAAACGGTCACGTCGGC
>Ga0070708_100005419_pt1 | contig 10114 bp, 10 predicted proteins | sample KBSK5503metaG_FD_65469 | JGI IMG/M metagenome (GOLD analysis project Ga0070708, IMG submission 65469) | Corn, switchgrass and miscanthus rhizosphere microbial communities from Kellogg Biological Station, Michigan, USA - KBS K5-50-3 metaG | ecosystem: Host-associated > Plants > Roots >... | reverse complement strand
CTCTCCCGCGAGTTCGCCATCCTGGGTGTCGCTCACAGTCCCATGTCCACCGAGGACTTTCGCAACAAACTTTCGGAGGACATCCGCCATTACACCGGCAGTGACATCGATTCCGATATCTGGGAGTGGTTCACGCGCCGCCTGTATTACGTCTCTGCCGAGTTCAACGACAAGAATGTTTACCCTCAACTGAAGACAACTCTGGAGAAGCTCGACAAAGACCATTCCACTCACGGCAACTACTTTTTTTATCTGGCCACAGCTCCGGATTTCTTTGGCCCGATCGTGGAGCAGCTCGCCGCTACTGGATTGATGCAAGAGGACAATGGTCATTGGCGGCGCGTGATTGTGGAAAAACCGTTCGGGCGCGATATCGATTCGGCCAAAACCCTCAACCAGCAACTTCTTAAATTCACGAGCGAGAAACAGATCTACCGGATTGACCACTACCTTGGGAAAGAGACAGTCCAGAATATTCTTGCCTTTCGTTTCGCCAACGGGATCTTCGAGCCGATCTGGAACCGCCGTTACATTGATCACGTACAAATCACCGTGGCCGAAACTGTCGGCGTCGAGCAACGAGGCAGTTACTACGACCAGGCGGGCGCACTCCGGGATATGGTGCCAAACCACATCATGCAGCTCATCAGCCTTACGGCGATGGAGCCGCCGGTTTCGTTTCGGGCCGACGCAGTTCGTGATGAACAGGCCAAGATTTTGCATGCCATTCAGCCGCTGAGTTCAGAAGAAGTCCTCACCCGCACGGTTCGCGGCCAGTATGGTTCTGGCGTAGAAGACGCTCACCGCGTTCCCGGGTATCGCGAAGAACCTGACGTTCCTCCCGACTCGCGGACGGAAACCTTCGTCGCCATGAAGCTGGCCATCGACAATTGGCGGTGGGCCGATGTCCCGTTCTATCTTCGCACCGGGAAGCGCCTGGCGGCGCAGAGCACGCAAATCGTCATTCAATTCCGCCGCGCGCCGTTCGTACTTTTCCGGGACACGCCGGTGGAGAACCTGATGCCTAACCAGCTGGTCCTTCACATCCAGCCTGAGGAAGGTATCGCACTGCAATTCGCGGCTAAAGTCCCCGGCCCCATTATGCGTCTGGGCGCAGTGGACATGAACTTCAAGTATGCTGATTACTTCGGCACCCAGCCCAGCACCGGCTATGAACGGCTGCTCCATGACTGCATGATCGGCGATGCCACGCTGTTCCAGCGTGCCGACATGGTCGAAGCTGGCTGGTGCGTAGTTAGTCCCGCCTTGGACGTTTGGAAGGCTCTGCCGCCGCGGAATTTTCCGAACTATCCCGCGGGCAGTTGGGGACCTAAGGATTCGGATGAACTGCTCGAGCGCGACGGACGGCATTGGAGGAATTTCGAGAAATGATACTGGCTGGCGACATCGGAGGCACCAACGCAAGGCTGGCGCTCTTCGATGTCCGTAACGGGCAATTTAATCTGGTAACTGCAACCATCTTCCCCAGCCAGCGTTATTCCGGTCTGGATCAAATCGTCACGGAATTTGTAAACACTTCGGGAGTGCGGCCCTCGCAGGCATGCTTCGGTATCGCGGGCCCGGTCACCAATGGAAGAGTCGAGACCTCCAATCTTCCCTGGATCATCGAGTCCCGCCGTCTGGCCGACGAACTCCAACTCAAAAAAGCACTCCTGATCAATGATCTGGAAGCCACCGGTTGGGGCATAGGTGCACTGAGTGCAGGCGATCTCGTTGCCCTCAACAAACTGACTGGGACGACTGGCAATCAGGCTCTGATCGCTGCCGGAACAGGACTTGGCCAAGCTGGCCTCTACTGGGACGGCACTCGGCACCACGTGTTCGCCTCCGAAGGCGGACACTGCGACTTTGCCCCTCTGAACGATTTGGAAGTCGAATTGTTTCGCTACTTGTACGCCCGCTACGGACATGTGAGCTATGAACGCATCGTTTCCGGACCGGGTTTGGTTAACGTGTTTGAATTTCTGCGCGACACCGGACGGGGTAAAGTTCCAGGCTGGCTTTCCGAGGAAATGCAGAAGATGGACCCGGCAGCGGCAATCTCTGCGGCAGCTATGGACGCGAAATGTCCCATGAGCGAGCAGGCTATGGACATTTTTGTCTCGGTGTTCGGCGCCGAAGCTGGGAATCTTGCGCTCAAATTCAAAGCCACTGGCGGAGTCTTCCTGGCCGGCGGCATTGCTCCAAAGATTCTCCCCAAGCTTGCCACTCCACTTTTTCTTGATGCGTTTCTGGACAAGGGTCGCCTGCGCCACTTAATGGAAGTCATGCCGGTTAAAGTCATCACCAATGACAAAATCGCTCTGCTCGGCGCCGCCCGCTGTGCATTGCTCGAAGCTGCTTAAGGAATGCCGCCCGAATCGCAAGTCCGCATCTTCGCCACTACCAGGGAATTGTTCCACGCGGCTGCGGAACGTTTCTGTAGGGTCGGATCGCCACTTACATTTGGCTCTGAGCTAGTCCGTCTAAATGCCAATTGCTGGATGTCTAAAAAACCGGCGTCAGATTGTGCATCTTCTGATAGAGCTTCCTGTCCACGGTTCGCATTACGTCTTCCAGGCTCGTCCCGGTGACGTACCCCGCCATGCCCCACGTGAATGAGAGCTGAAAAACTTTCGCGTTTTCCGTGTTCCACTGCTCCACCGACTTCAGCAAACGGTGCAGCGGATTCTCAGCCTGCTGCTCGCTGGTGTCGGGCATCACTGCAAGAAATTCATCTCCGCCCTGACGGAAAATCAGGTCGCCTCCACGAAACACCTTCTTCAGCATTCGCGCGAAGTCCGTGAGTACCCGGTTGCCTTCCATGCTTCCAAGTTTTGCATTCAACTCGCGAAAATCATTTAGATCCATAATCAGAAATGTCAGTGGCGTGCCGTTCCGATTTGAGCGGGCGAGTTGGTGAGAGATCAGCTCGTTGAGCGCGCGACGGTTGAAAAGCTGAGTCAGCGGGTCAACCAGAGAAAGGCTTTCCAGCCGCTCATTCAATACCAATTCGCTGATCAGCGCCTTGCGGGTGGAGTTGAGAGCGACGCGCTGCGATAACAAGTAAACATTAAACAGCACCACCAGGCAGATGAGTCCGAAAAATAACTGCGGCAAATAGGCCTGCTCGACCCGGATGAAGCGCTGCGTCCACATCAGATTGGGAGCAATCAGCGCCAGAAATCCTCCGGTCAACACTAGAATGACCAGGCTTACAATCGACCACAATTGCATGTCGCGGCTGGACAGTTCGTGGATTTGTCTTTGAATGTCTTCGGCTCGCGCCAGCATCGACGGCTGTTCTTGCCTAACCTGCGACATCAACTCCCCCTTGCGAAGGACACACTTTGGCCAAAATAGTTTTCTGAATAGGTTGTAATAGATTTGGGCTGGAAAATCCGCGAAAACTCACCCGCCTTGATTACTTTCGTAAGCTCCGAGCGGCGCCGCTAGGGGGTTTCCTGGCCGTCTCCCACCAGCCTGGCGAGCGATTGTTCATAGGGAGCGCGGGCAATGCCGCGTTCGGTCACAATGGCGGTAACGAATTTTGCTGGAGTTACATCGAATGCCGGGTTCTCCACTTGAACGCCCGCTGGGGTGATCGGTTTGCCCGCCATATGCGTTACTTCCGCCGGGTTTCTCTGCTCGATGGGAATCTTGCTCCCATCCGGCGTTTCGAGATCGACAGTCGAAATCGGAGCAGCTACGTAAAAAGGAATCTCGTGTTCTTTGGCGAGCACCGCGACTGTGTACGTGCCGATCTTGTTGGCAACGTCTCCGTTAGCAGCAATGCGGTCGGCCCCGACGATGACAGCTCCGATTTTGCCCTGCTTCATGATCGCGCCTGACATATTGTCGGCAATAACCGTCGTCGCAATGCCGTCTTTCATCAATTCCCACGCAGTCAAACGCGAGCCTTGCAAGAAAGGACGGGTCTCGTCTGCATACACATGGATTTTCTTGCCATTTTCCACTGCCGCGCGAATCACTCCGAGTGCCGTGCCGTAACCGCACGTGGCCAGCGCCCCCGCGTTACAGTGAGTCAGGACTCCCCCGTTTGCCGGCATCAGCGCAGCCCCATATCGGCCCATTGCCTGGTTCGCCGCAATGTCCTCAGCGTGCATGCGCTGCGCTTCTTCGATCAGCGCCTGCTTGATTTGCGCCACTGAACGTACTCGGAGTATTTCAAATTTCTGCCGCATCCGCCGGATCGCCCAAAACAGGTTCACTGCCGTGGGACGCGTCTTGCCGATCACGTCGCAGATCTCATCGAACTCGCGCTTCAGATCGCCAACATTCTCGGCCTTCGAGTTCTTTACTCCCAGTGCGATCCCCATCGCCGCCGCAACTCCGATCGCCGGAGCTCCGCGCACCACCATGTTGCGGATCACATCCGCCACTTCTTGATAGGTCTTGCAATTGACGTAGGTTTCTTCGGTGGGCAGCTTCGTCTGATCAATGAAGCGTACGCCGCGATCGGTCCATTCAAGGGTTTGGATCATAGAATCAGTCGTTGGCCGTTTGACGGGTGCCCCATCCTTTTCGCGTTCTTTGCGAAAGGGTGGGTCAGCTAAGTGCTAAGCGCTATATGTTTTTTCCTGACCTCGCTCGCCTTAAACAGCGCCACAAACGGCGCCGGAGCCGCAGCTCTCTCCACGTTCGCCCGTCCACCAGCCTCTTCGCGTTCGACCAGGCACATCACTCCGACAATTTCGAATCCGAACTCGCGCGCTACTTCAATCGCCTGGACTGTAGATGATCCCGTCGTGCAGACATCGTCTACAATCACCACCCGCGCGCCCTTCTCCCGAAAGCCTTCGATGCGCCGGCCCGTGCCGTGCTGTTTCTCCGCCTTCCGCACCAGGAAGCCATGCAGCGTCCCGCTGGTTACAGCTACAGCCACCACAATTGGATCGGCGCCCATCGTAAGCCCGCCAGTCGCTTGCACATTCCAACCCCGAGCGCGGATTTCTTCCAGGAACACCTGCCCGGCGAGTTGAGCTCCGCGCGCGTCGAGCGTCGTGGTCCTGCAATCCACGTAGTAGTCGCTCGTGCCACCGGACGACAGCTTGAACTCCCCCAGCCGGAAAGACTTTGTGGCTAGCAAACGCAGCAATTCCTGACGTGCAGAAGGCATGAATCTTTAAGATAGCAGAGCGCTCAATGCGAGAGACGATCAAGATGCCGAAATCCGCCACTCACCACAATCGCCGCTAGTGAAGTAAAACCATTGTAGGCCATGTGCATCAGCACCCCCGCGGCGACAGATTTTTTCACAGCCCTCACGATCGTGAGCGCTAACCCGATAATGAAGATGAGAAGCACCGCGCCCCACGAAGCGGAAAGCGGCATATGCGGATCGGCGAGTTGAGGGACATGGATCGCAGTAAAACTCACAGCAGTAAACAGCACTGCGAATATTACTCCCATCCGTCGGGCAACCACCGGATACAAGAAACCGCGAAAAAACAATTCTTCCATGAGCGGAACCAATGTCATCGCGGCGATAGAAATGATCCAGGCCCTTAACGCGGTCTTAAAAAACGCCTCCATGGGAATTTCTTTGGGCATGGGCAGGAATCTGGCCAGAAACTGCAGTCCAATGGCAAATGCAATTCCGAGCCCTAAGTACATGGCCCATCCGCGCGGCCAGTTCCAACGCACTGCCCGTCCGAACCCACCTCCGCTATTTTGCGTGGCGGTGGTAAACATGAAACCCAATGTCACAAGATATGAGCACATTTGCCCCGCGAATGCGACCAGGGGGAAACTCATAACCTGCATGAACGCCACGTGTGGATAGGCCACTCGCTTGACGATCATTGTGAGCCCAAGGAGGCAAATCAATAGGCTGCCGAACATCACCATGACGATGTAGAGCACGTCCCAGCCTGTCCAGGGCGGATTCTCCACAGGGCCACTGTGTACCTGCGGTGTCAAGGAGATCAGTGTTTCGGGTGACTCTGCATTGGACGACATGAGTTGAATCTACACGAAAGCGCTACGCGGTTGGGCTAGCCTGTTCCGATCAAGATACTGATTCAAGGCTTACAGTGCCGCGGCTCATCGCGAAATACTCTGCCAACGCCTGTCCGGTATACGATTTCTTATTCCGCGCTACCTGCTCCGGAGTGCCCTGGGCCACAATCCTTCCGCCCTCCTCACCGCCTTCTGGTCCAAGATCGACAATCCAGTCAGCGTTTCGAATCACATCGAGATTGTGTTCGATAATCACGATCGTGTTCCCCAGGTCGGTCAGGCGGTGCAGCACATCCAGCAGCTTGCGGACATCATCGAAGTGCAGGCCCGTCGTCGGCTCATCCAAAAGGTAAAGCGTCCGCCCGGTTTGCCGCTTGCTGAGTTCTCGCGCCAGCTTTATCCGCTGCGCCTCACCGCCCGAGAGAGTCACCGCCGATTGCCCAAGGTGCAGATAGCCCAGGCCGACATCTACCAGCGTTTGCAACTTCTGCCGCACTTGCGGAATGTTCTCAAGCACTGGCAGCGCCTCGGAAACTGGCGTCTCCAGCAGATCGGCAATGGAGCATCCCTTGTACTTCACCGCCAGCGTCTCCTGGTTGTAGCGTCTTCCACCACATACTTCGCACAAGACATACACGTCGGGCAGGAAATTCATCTCGATCCGCCGCTGCCCTTCTCCCTGGCACGCCTCGCACCGGCCGCCCGCCACATTAAAGGAAAAACGCCCAGGCTTGTAACCCCGCTCTCGCGATTCCGGCAGCATGGCATACAGATCGCGAATGTGAGCGAATACCCCAGTGTAAGTCGCAGGATTCGATCTTGGCGTACGGCCAATCGGCGACTGGTCAATGCGGATGACTTTATCCACGTTCTCCGCTCCGCCAATCGCCTTGTGCTCCCCCGCTGGCTCGCGCGACCGGTAGAGGGTCTTTGCCAGCGCCCGGTACAAAATGTCATTCACCAGCGTGGACTTCCCAGATCCGGAGACCCCAGTTACCACCGTGATAACGCCAAACGGAAAGGTCACGTCAACGTTCTTCAAATTATTTTCTCGCGCACCCAGTACTGTAATGCCGTCGCCGTTTATCCGCCGCCGCTCGGCCCGCATGTCAATCCGCGCCTGTCCTGAGATGTACGCTCCTGTCAGCGACTCCGGCACACGCGTGATTTCCTCTGGTGTACCCCGCGCTACCACTTCGCCGCCATGCCGTCCAGCTCCTGGCCCAAGATCAATCACATAATCTGCGCGTCGGATCGTCTCTTCATCGTGTTCCACCACCAGCACTGTATTCCCGAGATCGCGCAACTCTTCCAGCGCATTCAGCAGCTGGCCATTGTCTCGATGATGTAATCCGATTGACGGTTCATCAAGCACGTAGAGCACACCGCGCAGCTTGGATCCTATTTGGGTCGCGAGGCGGATGCGTTGGCCTTCGCCCCCAGATAAAGTTGCCGCCGACCGGTCCAATGAAATGTAGCCCAGCCCGACCGCATTCAGAAACTGCAGCCGCTCGACGATTTCGTGCATAATGCGCCCGGCAATCTGCGCGTCTCGCCCAGTCAGCTTGATGCCCTTTGCCTTCTCCAGCGCGCGCGACACTGGCATGGCCGTAAAATCCGCAATCGACATGCCTTCCACTTGCACCGCCAGGCTCTCCGGACGCAAGCGCTTGCCATGACACGCCGGGCACTCGGTCGCCGACATGTGCTCCATCAGCCAGTCGCGATAAGTCTCAGACGGCGACTCATCCATCGCGTTCTTGAGATAGCCGAAAATGCCGAGGAAGCCGGTCTTCCCGCGCCCTTGCGGTTCGCCATAAAGCAGCAAGTTTTGGATCTTGTCTGGCAACTTCTCGAATGGAGTACTAAGTTCAATTCCGTACGCCGCCGCCACGATTCTGACTTGATGGATCAGATTCTGCGACGCCGACCCCGGCCCCAACGCGCCGTCGAGCAGCGGCTTTGACCAGTCATTGATGACCTTGGCGGGATCAAAATCGTACGTGCTGCCCAGGCCATGACATTCCGGACACGCCCCATACGCGCTGTTGAACGAAAATGACCTCGGCTCGAGTTTCGGGACATCAATGCCACAGTCCGGACACGCCAGACGCTCGGAGTAAAGTTGCTCTTCTCCGCCGACGATCGCGACCTGCACCAGCCCGCCCGCCAGCTTCATCGCCAGCCCAACCGACATTTCCAGGCGGCGTTCGATCCCCGGCTTCACCAGCAGACGGTCAACCACGACTTCAATGGTGTGGTTCTTACGCTTGTCGAGCGCGATCTCCCCTTCCAGGCTGACCAGCTCGCCGTCAACTCGCGCGCGGGTGAAACCGTGCTGCGCCAACTTCTCCATCTCTTTCTTGAATTCGCCTTTACGCCCCCGGACAATCGGCGCCAGCACCATCACCCGGTCTTCGGGAGTCAGTGCCATCACCCGCTGCACAATCTGCGCCGCGGTTTGCCGCGAAATCGGCTTCCCGCACTTTGGACAATGCGGCACGCCGATAGACGCAAACAGCAGTCGCAGGTAGTCGTAGATCTCGGTGATTGTGCCCACGGTCGAGCGGGGGCTGCGGCTGGTGGTTTTCTGTTCGATCGAGATTGCAGGGCTCAGCCCGTCAATGGCATCGACGTCTGGCCTCTCCATCTGGTCCAGAAACTGGCGCGCGTAGGCCGAAAGCGTCTCTACATACCGGCGCTGCCCCTCGGCGTAAATCGTGTCAAACGCCAGCGATGACTTGCCCGACCCGCTTAGGCCGGTAATCACGGTCAGCGTATTACGAGGGATTTCAACGTTGATATTTTTCAGGTTGTGCTGCCGGGCGCCGCGTACCGAAATCTGCGTGATGGCCATTTGCAGGAGAAAGAATGAACCTTCGTAATATGGACGGGTCCCCAGAAATGTTGGAAAGTGGGAATGCGCAGTTCTACTCACGTATCTTATTTGTAAACAGCAGCAAGCGTCAACGCGGGTAGAGTATAGGCGCACCGCGCATCCAAGCGCTGGAATTAAGACCGTTGGTTATAGCTGCTGGAATCGACGGGAAGGCGGGCCGAACTTGGGGAGTTTGTTGGTTGTTTTCGTAATTACCTTCACCGTCGCTGGCTCTGTTGCTTTCGGAATTGCGCTCGCTTATACCAGCGTCCTCGGCCTGCTCCACGCCTTCGCTTACAGCTCACGCAGGCCTCAGCCCGCATTAGTCTTGGCTGCTACACAAACCCACGTCAGCGGCGATTGAGGAAGCTGTCAGCCTTCAGCTCGAGCAACGACCCTAATAACCGACTTCCTGGATCAGGCCGGAAGTATGTGCTCTCCAGGATGTGATTGCTAGGACGCGACGGCATCAGTTCTCACTGCCCCGCTTCAAAACTGCTGACAGCCCTTATTGCGGCGGTTGGCCCGGCGCCCCCGGCTGCCCGTTCTGCTGCTGTTGTTGCTGCTGCTGCAACTCTCTCAACAACTGCTCTGGAGTCTTAACCACCGGCCCATTCTGCCCCGGTTGCTGCTGATCCGGCGGCGGCTCTTCCTGCTGTTCCGGCTGTTGAACTTCGGCGGGTACTTCGCCGCTGGTCTCTTCTGGGCTTTGGTCGTTCTCCACTTCCGGCACCGCCTGCAGGACCTGGCTGTTGCCCATCATATTCTGCGGCGGGCCGCCCGGTTGTTGCGGAGCCGGCTCCGGCCCACTCGCTCTCGCCATCAGTACCACTTTCTTGAGTGCGCCTGGATCAGCTGGCGACCCAAGCAGCACGTAATCGTAGTGCGACCCGTTCAGCAGTTGCGCCAGTACATCCCGCGGCGCGCCCGGCCCGAACCGTCCGACCACTCTTTCACTCGAAACTGCGGGCATCTCGACAGCGGCGCCTGTCTTTTGCTTCACTGCGGTGAGAACGTCACCCATAGTTGAATTCCTGGCCACGATCGTCAATTCTCCATTCTGAAAACTGACGTCCGGAGGCGACGATGGTCCCTGTTCCGGTGTCGGCGGTGGCGGCGCAGGTTGAGGCGCGGCAGCAGCGGGTTCCGGCTGCGGCTGAACTACTTTCACCTGAGCTTTGTGCTTTTTCTTTTGCGCTGCGGTCTGCGCCGAAGCGACGGCAGCAACTGAGAGCACGGCGATGATGAATAGAA
>Ga0070708_100005417_pt1 | contig 10119 bp, 9 predicted proteins | sample KBSK5503metaG_FD_65469 | JGI IMG/M metagenome (GOLD analysis project Ga0070708, IMG submission 65469) | Corn, switchgrass and miscanthus rhizosphere microbial communities from Kellogg Biological Station, Michigan, USA - KBS K5-50-3 metaG | ecosystem: Host-associated > Plants > Roots >... | reverse complement strand
GCTCTCGGGAAGCCCTTCTACGAGCATTGTTCCGAGCTTCGTGGTAAGACCTCTGCCTGGCTGTTTTCACAACGCGGTTCTCGGTCACCGCAGCGCTTTTCAAAAAGCAATTCTCGGACGCGCTCCTAGGAGAAGAAGCTTTTGGCCGTCGACTTACATTCCATCAGCCAACAAACTCGGCATACCCCCGCCAATACTGTTCCCATCCAAGGTCATTCGCCAAAGGTGTGCTTAAAATCTCGACACACTACCCCAACTAAATAGCCAGTCATTGGAGAATTCCGTTAACGATTCGTGCCCGCGGATCGAAGGTTCCCGAGTACGGACACCTCAGCCTGATGGAGAGGACTACGATTCCACGGGCTCGTGTCGGCGGACTCTCCGCTCAACCGGGTTGATATGGACAACAGGCACGCCGGACGTAATGGCGTACGCCACGATGTCAGCGGTTCCACCTTTTCCCTTGGCGGGATTTCCGTCCCAGACCGCAATTAGTACGTCCGACAACTCCACAACGCGCCGGCCGGCCGCCAGATAAGCATCCTCGTCCGTGCCGGACGTCTGGAGCACTTCAACGGATGCCTGACTGACTAGGCGGCGATAGGCCTGCAAATCTTCCGCCGAAAACGTCCGCTCGATTCCAGAAAACGGCAAAACGGCGTGCACTGTAGCACCTCGCGCGATTCCCAATCGCGCAGCGAGCTGGTCGGCCCCGACCGCTAGGGAGGTAACAACGACAAGCGGCGCCGCGGCGGCGTCCAGTTCCCGGCCAACGACTTCCTCCACCCACGGCCAAGCCGCAGGGTCCTCCAGCCTCTGGTGACCGGTGATGCCGATGCGCGCCATGCGCCTCCTAGATCTTATCGTTGACCACAAGCCACCAGTACTCCCGCCCGCGCGGCGTGAGCTCGACGGTCTCGCAGCGACGAGCTACCCAGTACAGTTGCAGGTTGGGGTTCGATGGCTTGAGCAGACCCGCGTCCCGATACACCTTGAACAATTGCGCTACGGCGACTTTCTCCTTATTTACCGGTTCTTTCACGTTGCCATGCTCGTCTTCGGGCTCGTGCTCCGGGTCGAGCGGATACTTGTGATCGGCCTTTGGAAAATATGTCGTGAGTTGACGTAGCTGCAGTCGGGAGATCAATGGCTCACACTCGCGCACCGTGAGGACCTCCGTTGCGTTCGTCTTGTACACGGGACGTTGGTCCCACGCCGTAAAGCGCCGACTGACGTAGGAATATAACGCAGGGGCCGTTACGAACCCCATGTGATCTGCGGCGCCCCCTTCGAGAGCGTCCAGAAGCGCCCCCGTGAACAGGCCCTGCCCCCCCGCTTCGATCGCTCCCTCAGTGGCACGAGAGGCAGCGATGACCGTCACGTTCTCCCGAAGCGTCGCCAGCGGACTCTTCCCGCCGTCCTTGTTCATCGTGGCCGGGTTGGCGATGTCGCCGCTGTGACAGCAGTCGAGGATAAGCAATATCTCACGCGCAGACGACTCGATCGTAAGATCCACCACCTCCTGCATAGGAATTCCCCAGTCATCCTTGGTGGCGTCCGAGGTGCAGAGCAGCCCGCCCGTCTTGCTAAGGAAGCCATGGCCGGAGAAGTACAGCAGGACGTCGCCATCGAAATTGAACAGCTCCGTCAACGCGGAGCGCAGCTTCGGGCGCGTGATAGTAGAGCCATAGTCTGTCTTATCCAGCCAGACGATGCAGTCGAAGTTTTTCTCCCCGTCCTTGTGACGCGACAGAATCTCGGCCATCGCTTTCGCGTCGGCCACGCAAGCGTTAAGGTTGTTGCCAGGACCGTAGGTATTGATCCCGACGATCAGTGCCCGTCGAGCCATAATAGCTCCCCCGTTCCGCTGTTCACAGCTTTTCGACGAAGGCTTTTAGATTCGCCCAGCTCCACACATTTATCCGCTTATCCTTCAAGGCGGCTGGAAGCGTCGGGCGATCCTCATTGACATACATCAGCATCACTGGCTTTTTTTCGTCGTAAGCACATTGGATCTCCCAGAGCAGGCCATCGGCTTTGGGGGTGTTCGTCGAGATCAAGCCGATCAGGCCGTCGCAACCTTTGATGCGAGCGCGGCAGTTCGTTTTCCATTTCTCGTCCCAGGGTTCTTGGGCACCCATGTCGGTGAAGTCAAACGGCGATTTGTCGAGCTTTGCCTGTCCGACAAGAAAATCACGGTGGGTCTTATCCTCTACGGCGAATGCAACGAAAACGCGCTTACTCATTTGTGCTCCTCCGGTTGTGGTTTTTCAGCTTACCAACATTCAGCACGGACAAAGGCGGATCAGATTACGCATGGCGCATCATCACTAGAGAGAAGACCCGTTTGCGTGTTTGAGAATGGACGAGAGCGATTTCTGACTAGGGAATTCGGAATCGCGCCCCGAACTGACCAGACGCCGTTCGCGATGGTCGCCGCGCAGTTGCTGCTCACGAGAGCAACCTATCCCAAAAAGATCGCTTGCTATCGACACGGTTTAAGAAATTCGTGATCGAGTCCCAGTGCCAATTAATCACTCGGCCACGCAGCTCAGGCGGGATTGATCCCTTGTCGTCCTCGTGGATATGTATGCCGATGCCAGGGATTCCCTCCTCGGCGGCACAATTCATTTCCCACCTAGCTCCGTCCGCACGCCAAGTCTTTTTGCTCAGCAATGCAATGAATCCGTCACACTGTTTTATCTTCTCCCGACATCTTGTTTTCCATTTCGAATCGTACGGCTCTTGAACCGACATGTCCACGAACTCAAACGGCACACCGGGGGATAGCCATGTCTGTGGCAGTTATTGCTGGTCTAAAGAAGAGCGAACTGCTGGCGTTGGGCGTTCCGATGCTTATCGCAACTGGTGACTGGGTTTGGGTGAGAATGTCGCAACGAAAAGGAATGAAGCTGCGGGCGGCTGCCCGATAAAAAGTTCCCTCGAAACTTGTAATGTGCTGCGGATTTCCGCCGAATGGTGAAATAAGAAGGCAGAACCAGAAGATGGTTACGAAATCCTTTGCGCTCAAAACACACTCAATGAGCGATATGGGGATTTGTCGCCAGTCATGAGGCCCTATTGCTTCACGAACGGGTACAGCAGCCTTTCGCCCAGCGTAAAAGGACGAGCAGCGATGATGATTTCTCCGGGTTCTGTTTTAGCCGCAGCGCCGGACGCCTTCGCGTTCTTTGTTGACGCGGTTTCCGTAATACCTTGCTGAATTACTTTCGCCGTGTCGGCCATGACCCAACAGCCGCAATGCCAGTGTTCAGAGGTTAGAGCAACACGCACATTGAAATGTTGGGGAAGAGGTTTCGGTATGCCAAACCGCACCTCACCGTTGGCATCAGTATCTAGGCGCAGAGGCGATGAATCTACACTTGCCGTCTCGTTCAAAAACTGCACCGTGACGGCTTGCTTCGCTAGCGGCTGTCCATCGTTGCTGTTTATCACGCGGACTTTCAACTCCTGAGCAAAGCACGCGCTGGACAGAAAAAGCACGCAAACCAAGACTCTCATGAGCCACATTTTATTCCTGTTGGCGCGTAACTGTTTCAAACAGGCGTTAGCACAAGCTTGCGCCGTTTGTTCGCTCCTACCCAAAGGTCTACCTGACAGTATTGTCACCATCTGACAGCACGGCGTGCAAGGTCAAGTCTTGGCTATCACACTTAGGACCACCGATAAGAGCCACGGTTCCTCCGACCGTGGCTCTCTAAATGCACTTTCCTATCACACCTCAGATCTGGGATCTTCATCATCAAATGAGTGGCATCGACTAAATAGCAAGTGGGGAGTTCGATTTTCGCCGGCTTAGGAAGGCAATTTATCCAAACCGTCTCAACTCCGACCTGCCGAAAAATTCTCCCTGCATCTCCTTCCACTGCCGCCAAAAATTCGACGGGAACATGGGCGTAGTCATAGACCGAAATAGTGACCACTGGCCTGATCGGGGTTGCTGGCGGCGCCTGGGCAATGCCGGAGGAAGCTATAGTTAAGAGTGGCAAGGCCGAACAAATCTTGAGTTTTCTGCCCACGGTGTCACCTCACGGATGACGCCGACTCTCTGCCGCTGAGCAGGTACCTCAATGCTCTGCAGATTATGAGCCAGGGAAATGCAAGTGACGAACCAAGTTCATTTAATTTCAATTGCTTACCGGGACAGATGACGCAGGATTGGCGAGTCCTACAACAGTGCTAGACTTCCCCGGGGAGATTTCACAATGCCCGGCAGTAAGGTTGGCCGAATCATTCGCTTTGGAGTGTTCGAAATTGACCTGCAGAGTGGTGAACTGCGCCGAGATGGCCTCAAAGTAAGACTTCAGGAGCAGCCATTTCAGATCCTGGCGATGCTAATCGAGCGGCCCGGGGAAATGGTCACACGCGAAGACCTATGCAGGAAGCTGTGGCCAGCCGATACTTTTGTCGACTTCGACCACAGTCTAAATGCGGCCGTGAAGAGGTTGCGGGATGCACTTGGCGAATCTGCGGAAATGCCGATCTTTATTGAGACCCTTGCTCGCCGCGGATATCGCTTCATTGCACCCGTGAATGTGGCTGGCGCCGAAAGTGACGTCGTGGCGTCCGCCGTTGTTCCAACTCCAGCAGTCGCCCAGACGCCGCCGGCCGTTGGTGGAGGAAGGTTGTGGCTCATTGCGATCGCAGTGTGCGCCGTCGCTATTGTCGCTTGGGGCTGGCGCCAATGGCGGCATCGAACCACACCTCCTGCAGCCACGGCGATTCGTTCCCTGGCTGTGCTGCCGTTGGAAAACTTAGGCCGAGACCCGTCGCAGGAGTACCTGGCCGACGCTATGACCGAAGAGCTTATCGGACGGCTCTCCAAAATCCGTAGTCTTCGCGTTATTTCCCGCACCTCAACGATGCACTTCAAGCACACACAGCTCTCGGCACCAGAGATTACCAAAACGCTAGCAGTCGATGCCATCGTCGAAGGGTCGCTAATGCGAGAGGGCAGTCAGATTCGCGTCCATGCTCAGTTGATTCGGGGTGCGACCGATGAGCATTTGTGGTCGGAAACCTACGATCGCCAACTAGAGGACGTATTTGCGCTCGAGAGTGCGATAGCACAATCCATCGCTTCAAAAGTAGAGGTTTCGGTCACTTGGGAGGAGCGCGCTAGGCTGGCCGCCGCGCAGCATGTCTCGCCGGAAGCTTATGAGAGTTATCTGAAAGGCATGTTCGGCAAAGACTACACCAAGGCTGACGTCGAACAGCGCGCTGCCTACTTTGAAGATGCCATCAGGAAGGACCCGACTTTTGCTTCGGCTTACGTCGGTCTGGCGGCGGCGTACGGCTCACTCGGATCGCCGTTTGTCGGTGCTCGCCCCGATGAAGTACGTCCAAAAATGATCAGCACACTGCGCAAAGCATTGGAACTGGATCCGGGGACTCCCGGGGCGAATCTCATGCTCGCCGGAATCTATGGGAATCAGTGGCAGTGGGCTGAATCAGGGGCTGAATACAAGCGTGCGCTCGCGTTGAACCCGAGCGATGTTGGCGCGCACCTCGGCTTTTCGCACTGGCTGTTGGTCCAGGGGCGTACCGAGGAGGCGATTGTCTGGTTTCAGCGCGCCCGTGAGCTTGACCCGCTTGGAACTGTTGACAGTAATATGGGGTGGACTCTATTTCAAGCCCGGCACTACGCCGAGGCAATTCGGGACCTGCGAAGCGTAGCGGCAGTCAGCCCGGAGGATGCATACGCTCATTGGTTCCTCGGCTTCGCCCTGATTGCCAACGGCCAACCGGACCAGGCGATTGCCCCCTTGGAGAAGGCACATTCTCTCAGCGGCGGCAGTCCCGCCGTGATCGGCGTGCTCATCAGGGCGTATGCGCATGCTGGACGACGCATCGATGCACTTCGTCTTCTTGATGAGTTGAAACGACGTCAGCAGACAGGCTACGTTCCAACTGCCGCCTTTGTGAACGCTTACTTGGGACTCGGCGACAACGAGCAGGCGTTTGCGTGGCTTGAGCGGGCCTATCAGGAGAAGGCAGAGATTCTGCAGTACCTCAAGGTCCATCCCTTTTTCGATCCCCTGCGCGGTGACCCTCGCTTTGCGAATCTAATCCACCGCGTCGGGCTGGACCAAGGCTTGTAGCCCATTTTGTGCGCTGCTGAAGGTCCCGCCGAATGGCAGCGCGCTTCGGTAATCCCGAAATATTGGCCGCGATCCCGTCACCGGGCGGGCGATCGGGTCATAGCCGAAGCCAGAAGCAGCAACGACGTTTGGCAGATAGAGAATTCTGATGATCACCCTCAAGAACCTCCGCTGGTGAGCCGGTCGAAAAGATCCCACCACATGATTCCGAAAGGACGACGATTTATTCCTCCGCCTAGAACTGCAGTGAACTGCCTTTCGGAAAGGGCAAGAGGTTTTTAGGAAGCGCCGGCGGGATCGCGGACCGCATTGTAGGGCGCTGGTCTCTCAGTGGGACCACGACCTGGGAGAGCGGCCTTCCTTTTTCTCCAGAGTATTCAAGCTGCGCTGTCGACCGGGACACTGGTCCCTGCCTAAGCAATTGCGGTTAAGACCGGACCAATACGTCGCCTCGGCTCAGTTGCGCAAATGGTGCGAAAAAAACAGAAACCGATGCTTACATCCCAGAATGGCTGCTCAAGGCCTGGAATATTTTTGTAGATTCAGACATCAGCGGCGCCGCATAATCCCTCCCATCGAACTTGCAGCGTGCCGCCTCTGGCTTTTCTACCAACCTACCCCTGACTTTCATCCGCATCGCCCTCCGAACCTCCGAAGAAACTCATGGCTTCCTCATCTTCAATATCGCGGACGATTCACGACGGCAACGACCTCCCGCATGGTGCAAATCGCCTCACCGACACCCATGCCCTGGGCAATTTCCTCGAGGTCGCCCTCTGCCGGATTCCAATCACACCAGACCTCAATCCGAACTTTGTAGTACGCCATCGCACACCCCCCGCAATATAGGCGGAAGTGAATCAAGAACCAAAAACAGCCCGCGAGGGGCTGTTTTGTAGATACGCATCTGGTGGCTATGTAAGGAAGGGATGTATCTGACAGCGCTGGCTATGACCTACTGCAGCCTGCGCTACGGCACGGTTACATCTCCGCCCGGGGGCGTGATGCCAAAGTTCACCCAGAGTAGTAGATCCTGAAATGAGTTCAGTATCTCTTCCGGTTTCAGATTGCAATGTCCATATCGGGTGACAAATTGCTGGACCAGAAACTGTGATGCCCCGGCTGCAGCGACAGTATCTGCATAAGCTTGCTCCTGTGAAAACGATACGGTCGGATCTTGCGTGGTATGAAGTGTAAGCATTGGTATGCGCAGGTGTCCGGTCGGCGTGTAGTACTTCGCAATATAGCTCAGTCCTGCCGGCGTAGCCGAAAACCGCTGGACTCCAGTGTTCAAGGCAATATCATCGGCTGACCCGGAATACACGGTCCCAGTGTTGTCATAAAAGTTGTGCCCGTGGGTCCGTTGCAGGAGGTCGTTGAACCCAAGCGAGTCTCCCACCAGGGTTATACCTGAAAATACAATTTCGTCGGGAGTCGAGCCGGGCAAGCCGGCAACATTCGCAAATTGCAAAGTGGGTTGACCCAGCGTAGCCAAGCCAATGGAGAGGGCATTTGCCACGGCTGTGAAGGTTGGACTGCCAGGAGAGAAGTCTAGGTTCGGTGTGTGCAAAAGGTCGCTTGGCAACACTCCGGGGAAGAAATAGTCAAATAAAACCCGGCCATCGCCCTCGTGCTGGAACTGAAGATGAGCGCCGCCAACCACGCCGCACAGAGCGAGTGCACCATCGTACTGATCAGGGAATCTTTCCACCAAATCTACGACGATGAGTCCGCCCAAGGAAGTACCAGCCAGGTACGTACGAGTTGGAGCGGATATCTGGCTGGTAAACAGGCCCAACAACTGATGTGTGGTTTGCGCGCCATTCTTTTCCGCCCACCCATTCTCAGCGTAGCTCGACATGGCAACGGCAAAGCCCTGACTGGCGAGCGCCGCGAACATCTGCAGCTCTAGCGAGTTATTTGGCAGGGCGATCGGTGCTCCAGCGGGAACGGCTCCGTGCGCATAGACTACCAATTGGCCATTCCAAGGACTGGGAATAATAAACCGGTACAGCGCGCCGTTGGCAGTGACGCCAGTGATCGTCTGCTGTGCCGCAGCAACACCCACCAACAAGCCTGCGACAATGAACAGCGCACTAATTCTGCTGAGAACCCACCGAAATGCGACTCCACGGGCCATTGTGCAAACCTCCAACTTGAATTCTGAGATCAGAAATGATCAGAAGATGGGGCCAGAGGCCAACCGCTGGAACTCGCACTGAATCGTATCAGCAAAGCCGAGCTAGAACAATCACCCAGTAGCATGTAGAAAACGATGGCATGCCCCGACCCGTCCGGGTTTGCGTATCGCGGGTTGGAGTAAGAGAGGTGTCGCAAAAGTGGGCCGCAAATGGCGCAATTTCCGGCGGTGCTGGTGCGGATCGCATACCAATTCGTTGCACTTCAGATGAAAATCTTTTCACAGTATCGTGGACGGCGAGAAAGGTGTATGCTCGCCCGCGTTCTTGAAGTCAAAAAGGAAATTCCCGATGATCCCGATATATTACAAATAAATGAAGCAGTAGTATTTTCAGCTACCTGGGAACAGAATACGCACGGCCCGTTGCAGTCGATGGGGTGAAATCATGCGGCAGCCACTCTTGAGAACTATTCTAGCCGGAGTCGCCGTTCTGGCGCCGTTTTCAACTTACGCCAGAGGGCAAGCGGTCCAGCACAATCCCGCACTGCAGCCTCTGTCTCAATTCGATATTTCTCCGCCTGTCCGTGATCTCAAGCCAGTCGAGCAGCGAGGGGTCCCGCCCTTCGTCCATCCACCAAGGCCGATCCCGCGCCCGCAACAGGCACTGATCGTCGATCCAGTGGTGCAGAGCACCGCGCCAGCCGCAGTGATGCCAGCCACGAGCAGCAATTTCCTAGGAGTGGGAAACGGGTTCAGCGGCCCCAGGGGTTCATTCAGTGTCCAGGGAGCGCCTTCTGACGCTAATATGGCGGCGGGTCCGAATCACATTGTCCAGTCCGTGAACTCTTCTTACGCGGTATTTAGTAAGACCGGTACGGTGATCGCAGGCCCGACAACGTTTGCTACCCGGTTCAGCAACTTCGGCGGGTGCCAAAACACCTACTACAGCGATCCCATTGTCCAGTACGACCGTCAAGCTGATCGCTGGATTCTCTCGATTCTGGCGTACGCCAGCGCGAACTCCGGTCCTTACTATCATTGCATCGCGGTCTCTACTACCGGCGATCCAACGGGTAGCTATGCGCGTTACGCTTACAGCTTTTCTAACCTTCCTGACTACCCGAAAATGGGCGTATGGCCCGATGCCTATTACGTGACATACAACATGTTCCAGGGCAATACATTGTTGGGTGCGCAAGTGTGCGCCCATAACCGGACCGCCATGTTGGCCGGCCAGCCCGAAACTTCGCAGTGCTTCATGACTGGATCCTCCGACGGAGCGCTCTTACCCGCCGACGTCGATGGTGCAAGCGCTCCGCCGAATGGAGCGCCTAATTACCTGCTGAGCTTGGCTTCAGTGGCGAATACACTCAGTCTCTGGACGCTCCACGTTGATTGGTCTACACCTGCCAATTCCACGTTCACGGGCCCGATTAACATCGGGGTTGCCCCGTTCAATCTTGCCTGCAGCAATGGCGGAACCTGTATTCCGCAATCCGGCACCTCAACGCAACTGGATTCGCTAGGAGACCGGCTGATGTACCGGCTCGCCTATCGCAACTTCGGGGATCACGAGGCCCTGGTTGCCAACCACTCGGTCAACCCGGGCTCCGAGACGGGCGTTCGTTGGTACGAGATTCGGAGCCCAGGCTCAAACCCCAGCGTTTACCAGCAAGGTACGTACGCACCAGATTCTAACCATCGTTGGATGGGCAGCATCGGCATGGACAGCGCGGGCGACATTGGGCTAGGTGTTAGTGTCTCCGGCAGTTCGATTCATCCTCAGGTTCACTACACTGGCAGCCTGGCCAGCGACCTTCCCCTCGGGAATATGACACAGGGGGAAGCCTCCATCAT
>Ga0070708_100005416_pt1 | contig 10120 bp, 8 predicted proteins | sample KBSK5503metaG_FD_65469 | JGI IMG/M metagenome (GOLD analysis project Ga0070708, IMG submission 65469) | Corn, switchgrass and miscanthus rhizosphere microbial communities from Kellogg Biological Station, Michigan, USA - KBS K5-50-3 metaG | ecosystem: Host-associated > Plants > Roots >... | reverse complement strand
CTCGGATCGCACACCAATCCGTGTGATATCACTTGAAGAGGCTGGAGGAAAGGACATGTGTCTTTTCCTCCAGCCTCTTCTCTGGCCCGCTTACGCGGCATACCTCATATTCGAGTTAGATCCCAATTAAATTCGCTTATATTCGGTTGCGAATGTATCCTTTCATGTGTGCTTTGTTTTTGCAGCATTCCGAGCAAGTCGAACTCGATTCATCCTCATAGCAGAGGTACGAATTGTGGCTTCATATAGGGGTAGAGCGGGAAGGTGCTCAACTCCTGCTCAAGCTGTTCTCTTGACTCCCCTTTCATGGGCAGCCAGACCACTGTGCGGTCGGCACTCACATAGATCGCTTCAACTATTCCCTTGCTCATAAGCGCTCTGATGTGCTCCTGCTCTTTAGGGATCAGGACGCTCATTGCTTCAAAGTCTTGCGGATCAAACTGAATGGTAATCATCATTCTCATTACTAACGTCCTTTCTCCTCTGGACCCACATTCTATTTGTCATTCAAGGCCTTTGGCCACTCAGCAACTGTTTGTAACAGCGCCTGTTCGTCGGGCTATAGAATTTTGACATGTCCATACATCTTAAGCTGAGGCTTCTAATCCTGGTGTTCCTAGCATCCTGTCTTGCATGAATATTTGCTTCTTTCTCGCGTCTTACGTATGCTCTCGCGATTTCGCTGCCATGCGTGGCATCTCAGTTCCCCCGGCCGCCTTGCCGCGCTCCTTGGTCAGGGGTGAAAGGGATGCCCGGTCGCCTTCTCTGCATTGCCTGCAGGGGTGTCCGGACAGCGCCGAAGCCGGAGCGAAGCATCTCGCTTTCGTAGTCGTGAAGTGCCTGGTAGAGCGGTGTGCCTTGGCTTGTCACGGTGATCAGACTGCGCGAGAGTTGGCTGGCGTCGCGAAGCGCGCTGTTGGCACCCGAGCCGTTGGCTGGCATGACATGGATAGCGTCGCCGAGCAAGGTGATGTTGCTGGTATGCCAGTGCTCGATGGGAACGCAAAGGCGCATGGTCAGGAAAAAGGACTCCCCCGGGTCCGCGAGCTCCGTCAAGGGAGACAGCGTCGGATACCAGTCGTGGGTCAGCTCCACTGCCGTCAGTTGGAGATCGGCGCTCTCCATGGCTTGCAAGTCCTCGTCTGGGATGGGGAAGTGTTCCCGGCTGCCAAGCAGCCCCCACATCAGGAAGTCCTCGGTGTGCTGGAAGCTCAGGCCTGGCCAGAACTGTGCGGCAGCTTCCCTAGGAGACGTCCGAAACCAAACACATCCGAGCCATCGTATGCCGGTGTCAAGCACCTGGGCGTGCGGAAGGAACTGCTCGCGGATACGCGAGCCAACGCCGTCGGCGGCCACGAGTACGTCCCCGATAGCCCTCATCCCATCCGTAAAGTAAGCGCAGACCCGACCGTCTTCCTGCTGCTCATAGCGGACTAAGGCCTTGTTGAAGTGAACGGTGTCGTCAAGTCCCGCGAGAAGGATCTGGCGCAGCGTCAGACGATCCACCGCAGACCCTATGGTGATGAACTCATCGCTGCCGCCTTCGGGGAAAGGCTGAATGATTCCCTCCCTCAATTGACGGTCGACGACACTATACAGGGTGATGCCCTTGCTTGGCTGTCCGCGAGTGGCCAGGAACAGATCGTACAAGTTGGGCGGCAGGCACTCGCGCAACGCCTGCTCGCCGCGTGAGTCAATATGGATACGATGGCCCTGGGTGCGGACCGGAAGTCCGGCATCGCGCTCGTACACCGCGACATCGACTCCCGCCTTGCGCAATCCCTGGGCGAGACACAGGCCGCCGAGTCCTGCACCAATCACGAGCACCCGTAGGTTCATTTGAGACATGTTCATTTCTCCTTTCTACTCTCCAGATGATAACGGACCGCTTTGGGGTATCTGTTCTGAAGAGGCATCCAGTTGAGGCGTTTCCCCTCGGGTGGAGAGCGCATTGGCTCTGATCCGAGCGAACTGCTGGAGGAGCATCTCTCTTTCCTCTCGGGAGAAACCTTGCAGCAGGTGTTGATTGAAAGCGGTCGCCGCAGCCGCCAGCGCGTGGGTGAGTTCCTGTCCCTCTTCGGTCAGGTGAAGCCGAACAAGACGGTAATCAGTCCGGTCGTGAACTCGGACGACAAGGCCGTGCTGTTCCAGTCTTTTGACGATGCCTGTCACCACTGACGCATCTAATACCAGACCCAGTGCCAGGGCCCCGGTGGGGAGGTCCTGATCGCTTGCAAGCAAACCAAGCGCGAACCACTGCTGAGGAGTAATCACGTAGGATTTCCCCAACATGGCACAGGAGGCTTGCAACACGTCAGCAAAGGCATTGGCGACGCTCCGCATCGTTTGCATCAACCAGTAACCGAGAGTCTCATCTGGTCGCATGGTTCTTGTTCTCTCTCCAAAGCATACCTTGTTACAGTGCAAATATTGTTATGACAAATGTTGCTACAACGATATTTGCTATAGTAAATAATAGCATAAAACAGTGAGAGATGTCAAGGACGAGAGAGCTCACATGAGGGCTTTTCAGTGTTCCTCCTGAATTTTGCACGGAAAGGTCTATTATCCCGAGTTATAATGTGGGGGAAAGGACACATATTTTCATCCAGACGGCTTCCCAAGCCCAATGAAAGCAAAAGGGAAAGGACATGTGTCCTTTCCCGATCCCCGCCTATCTCAGCCTGCATTGGCTCTACAGGCTGCTTCAGCTATACCGCGTTTAACATTGATTATATGGGGTTGCACATGTGTCCTTTCAATGTGTCTTTTTAATACTTACCTGCCTGAATATGTATTGTGAGCGTATGAGGGATATAAGTGGCAGCGGAGGCCATCAGTTACGACGACATTCATTTATCCTATCACGGGATGCGGATTAGTATTAATCGAAGATTGCCAGATTGCAAGCAATGATCTCGTCGGCCAGCATGAATATCTCGCGGAAAATCGCTTTTGCCTCTTCGATACGTATCTCCCATGAAACTGTCCCATCTAACGCAAATCGGCTCATGCACTCGTCAAACTTTGCTTGCATGTTCGGTGTGAGTTGTGATGGAGCATCGGTCTGGATGATCTGCATCGAGGCACCATAGAAGGCCATCGTCCAACCCATTGCCTCGCAGTAATAGCCTTCATCCATCATTTCCTTTGTGCCTTCCACAAGGTAAGGCCGCAGATGAGCATATATTTTGTGCCCAAAGAGGTGAGGCGTCCGTTTCACCTTGACTGCAAGATCGAATGCTTCTGAAGCGTCCTGAAGGTAACGCTCCGCTTGCTCTCGACTCGTCTGCCTGATGCCGACGATCTTGAGCAGCCTTTCGTAGAGATCAGTCCGGCCCCAACATTCAAGGATGTGTCGCATCTGGATGTAGCTGCGACGGCCTGTAATCGCCTTGAGACTTGCTAGCGACAGCACGGCTGCCACATATGTACCAGCATATCCTAAAAGCTCAAAAGCTGATATTGGATCTGGATCAGGGAAGTGAGCTGCCATTTCCAGCATGCCGAACGCCTCACGCTTCTCGGCTTCGCACCGTGCTTGCACCCACTTCCGCCGTGCATATTCCTGCATTACAACCTCGTGCAGTCGCGTGAGGAAGCTGGTGGGGTCACTGACTATGCTCGGCACAGACATATGGCTTGCAATCACCGGGTCAGCCAGGACGACTTCTGGGGTGCTATAATTTGTTTGCCGCCGGAATCCGGCTTCGATCATCAATCCTCTGTACAGTGCTTCTACGTTCTCCCCAGGTACATCTGTGCCGTCTTTAAGGATAATGTGCAGGTCAACATCCCGGTACAATGGAAAAGGATCGGAGAGTGCAAAAGATGTAATTCCGCCCATGAGGTGCGCACCCAGGAATGCTGGGAGCTGTTCTGCTTGCATGCTCACCCATTCTTTCGTACGTTCAATCACCTGCTCGACGGTTATCAACGCTTCTCTGCATCCCAGAGATATAGTATTGTCAGATTGCCACCCTCCTTCGTGGTGCTTGTCTATCACTACCAATTCCGTAGGTATCGCCTGTTCCATGTTTTTGCTACTCATGTTCATCCCTCCCCGATGCATAGTCTGTGCTGCTCGGTTACTTGGTTACCATGACTGTGTTCCTTACAAGCGTTGTGCTATACTGAGCATATACTTCAGGCGATTCAAAAATGATTCAGCAGCGTGACATGAGCGATTCACTCGAAGTCTTTACACTTGGCAAACTCCAAATTCAGCGCAACGGATTAACGTTAGCGAACTTTCCTACGCGCAAGGTCGAGGCGTTGTTGGTCTACCTCGCCTGTACAGGAAGGTCGTTTCCACGCGAGCAGTTAGCCGAGCTATTGTGGGAGGATCGTACACAATCGCAGTCACTCTCCAACCTGCGGGCTGCGCTTTCTCGACTGAACGAACAAGTAGCCCTGTTCTTGTACATCAATCGCAAAGATGTCTCCATCCAGCCACAGGCGAAGGTGTGGGTCGATTCCGTCGAACTGAGTGCCTCCCTGCAATCGAACAAATGGCCCCTCTCCAGCAGCGCTGCTAATCGATTGGAACATGCCATTACCCTCTACAAAGGCGATTTCCTGGCCGGATTCTACATCAGCGAGAGTCAGGGGTTTGAAGACTGGCAGCGGGCTGAGCGCGAGCGACTACGAGTTGGTGTAATGGAAGCACTAAGCCAACTCGCTAACTTCTACCTGGAACAGGGTCGTTTTGATGCTGGGCTCACTCACGCTACCCGGCTGCTAGAACTTGATCCTTCGCGTGAAGACACTCATCGCCAAATGATGATGCTGTTAGCAAGCGGTGGCCAGCGCAGCGCAGCACTGCAACAATACGACATCTGTCGACGGATACTCGCTGATGAGTTTGGAGTTGAACCAGAGGTGGCGACAACGACGCTCTATCATCAGCTTCGATCCGGCGCATTTGTTTCGCCCGCTGTACCACTAAAAAACACTAATAATATTCCTGTGCAACCGACGCCTTTCATTGGTCGAGAGGCCGAACTTGCCCAGCTTGAGAGCTACTTGGATGACCCCGCCTGCCGCCTGCTGACATTGATTGGACCGGGAGGCGTTGGCAAAACGAGATTGGCCTACCAGGCAGCAGTGAGCAAAGCTGAGGATTTCGCGTCGGGTGTGTGTGTTGTCCTACTCTCAGGTGTTGCTTCGTCGCAGTATCTTGCATCCACTCTTGCCGAGCGTCTCACATTGCAATTTTACGGCAGCACCGACCAAAGGGCGCAGTTACTCGATTACCTGCGTGAGAAACGCTTGCTGCTAGTGATGGACAACTGTGAGCATATCCTGGATGGTATAGAGTTGCTTGACGAGATTCTGGCCGTTGCGCCTGGTATCAAAATACTGACGACCTCGCTCGAGCGACTCAATTTGCAAGGTGAATGGCTTTTCCCTGTTCATGGCTTGCCATTTCCGCAGAACGAAAGTGAGCCAGGCGCGGAAACCTACAACGCCATTCAATTGTTCGTGCAGAGCGCTCGTCGCGTGGATCCTGGCTTTCACCTTGATGATGTCACGGATGTTGTCCGCATCTGTAAACTGGTCGAGGGGCTACCCCTCGCCATCGAGTTGGCGGCGAGTTGGGTGCATCAGATGCCTTGCGAGCGTATTGCTTCCCAAATTCAACGCGACCTCGACTTTCTTTCGACCAACCTTCGCAATGTGCCGGAACGTCACAAAGGCACCCGTGCGCTCTTCGAGCACTCCTGGCGCTTGCTCTCTGGAGACGAGCAGGCAGTTCTGAGAAAGCTGTCTGTCTTTCGCGGCGGCTTTGATGCAGATGCAGCAGAGCACATAGTGGGTACATCGCTGTACATTTTGTCTGCACTTGCGGAAAAATCGCTGGTGCGTTCCAGTCCTTCAGGACGTTATGACCTACACGAATTGCTCCGCCAGTTTGCCGAGGAGAAGTTGCGTGAAGCAGATGAGCTTGCAGCCACACGGGACTGTCACCTCGACTACTTTGTCACCTGGGCTGAGGAGGCAAACCTGCGCTTGCGCGGTGTGGAACAGATGACATGGTATCAGCGGATCGAAATCGAACATGACAATCTTCGGGAAGCACTGCGTTGGGGTATCAACGGGCAGAAAGCTGAAACAGGATTGCGGCTGGCGGAGGCCTTGTGGTGGTTCTGGTTCCGGCGTGGGTATTGGCGTGAGGGGTTTGAGTGGCTGAAAGTGGGTATCGAGCGAACAGAGGGAGACACCTCGACACGCGCCTATGCCATGTCTTATGCGGCGACGCTGCTTCTTCAAATACAACATATAGCCATGATAAGAAGCTACCTGGAAGAAGCCTTACGCATCGGTCAAAAGTTGGGGTTGCAAGATTTGGTGGCGATGTCGTATGTCTCATTAAGCTTTACCGAAGCAGACTATGAGAAAGTGACTGAGTTGTTAGAGCAGGCGCTTTCCCTCCTGCGGCAGGTGAACGCCCGTTTCAAGCTAACGGCGGCATTGTTTCTCTATGGCGACCGGGCGCGGGCGCAAGGTGATCTTAGCCGGGCAGAAACTCTCTATCAGGAGAGTCTTACCATCGCTCAAGCTGATCAAAACCGTGAATTGATGACCAGTCCCCTGGGCAACTTAGGTCGTCTTGCTGTGTATCGAGATGACTACGAACGCGCGACGATGCTTATTCAACAGACCGTCGAGATTGCTCGCGAGTTGGGGAGCAGGGTTGGCATTGCTGATTGGCTGGTCTATCTCGGCACTTTGGAGTTGTACCGGGGGAACTACAATGCAGCGGAGAAGTACCTGGAAGAAACGCTTGCACTGTTTCGTGATCTTGGCAACCAGTTGGGCATCGCCCACGTCTATCATTGCATGGCTAATCTGGCGCTGCACCAGGGCGATTACGATCGAGCGGCTAAGCTGATTAGCGACAGCCTATCGTTGTCACAGAGCTTTCTCGTCAATTTCTCCAATCGAGAATTTAGCGTTGCGAGACTGCTAATTGTTGGCAAACTGGCCCTCGCCCATCATGACTATGAAGAAGCCGTCCAGCTTTTTGGGGCAGCTGAGGCGTTGCGGGAACAGAATGGCTATCTGCTCGAGCCACTCCCTCGGGTCGAGTATTCAGAGGCAATTGCCGAAGTGCAGAAATACTTGGATACAACAGTGTTTGAAGTGGCCTGGGCGAAGGGACAAGCAATGGCCGAAGCAGAGGCAATAATCTTTGCGCTTGACTACGTGCATTCAGTCTATGCCCTTGGGGGTATGGCACGAGTTACAGCGTCCCAGGGTGATAAGGCCCTGGCATGGGCTCAGGGACGCACCATGACACCAGAACGAGCCCCTGCCTCAAAGGGATCAGTGATCCCTTCGAAAGAAACATCCCCGATGTCCTCTACAGCATTGTCACCCACCTATCCCGATGGACTGACCAGGCGCGAAGTCGAGGTACTGCGTTTAATCGCCGAGGGCTGGACCGATGCACAGATCGCCGAGCACCTGGTGATCAGCCCTCGTACTGTCAACCATCACCTCACCTCGATCTACCACAAGATCCAGGTCTCCTCCCGTAGTGCCGCCACCCGCTATGCAGTGGAGCAGCACCTTGTCTGAACGTCGGCTTCCTTGTGGGTGATGCCTTCGCATTGGTAGCTCTACTCGCCGTCGTAGTTTGGAATGTTTCCCTCTGATCCTGACTCCCACCTTCGCATGGGTGATTCAACTCATCACGACCATGAAATAGCCACTCTTTGGGTTCAATGCATGCATCCACAAATAGGTAAGCAAAATGAGTTGTTCAACAGATGTGTCCAGACGTGTTGGCAGGTAGACTAAGGGCAAGAAGTTTACATCGGTGCTCTTGACACCCTGGCTTTTTGCGTAGGTTTTATCCGAAACAATGTAGTGACCCCAGAAAGGATGTGTTTTCATGTCAACAGAAGTAAATAAGGCCATTGCCCGTCGTTGGAGTGAGGAACTTTTCAACCAGGGAAATCTTGTCGTCGCCGACGAGATTGTTGCTCCCACCTATCGTCGTCATGATCCAGGTGATCCATATGCAGTAGAGGGTCCCGAAGGTGTCAAACGTCTGGTGAGCATGCTGCGGGCTCAGATGCCCGACCTGCATATCACCGTTGAGGATGTAATCGCTGAAAGGGATAAAGTTGTGACCCGCTATACGACGGCTGCAACGGACACCAGCGGCTTCAATGGCAGAGCCCCCACTGGGAAGCAGGGCAAGGTGACAGCCATCCAAATCTTCCACATAGTTGATGGCAAGATCGTCGAGAGCTGGGCAAACCGGGACGATTTGGGCCTGTTGCAACAACGCGGCGTTGTCTCTCTGCCAGGGCAAGCGAGTTAGGATTACCTCATCAATTCGATAGCTCGACTCGTGGCAGATTCCACCTTCTGCGGTGAGTTTTCGCGCGTATATTTGGCCCGATATGAGTGTTTTTACCTCGGGAATGGACGAGCTGGATACAGTTCTGCTAGAGCGTCCAGAAAGGAATGATTCCTATGTCTACTGAACAGCTCAAAGCCATGGATCAGCGTTTCTATCAAAAAGTATGGAGTCAAGGGAATCTAGATCTACTTGACGAACTGCTGATCAACCGCACGTTGGTCTACGGCTTGCTCACTGCATCCCTGTTGGCTGTCTATCTCGTGCTGGGGTTTGCTGTACAAACCCTGCTCTCCAGCTTGCTCGGGCACAACAACGACTTGGTACTCGTCGGCTCCACACTGATCGTGGCTGCCCTGTTTCAGCCGCTACGCCACCGCATCCAGCAGGTCATTGATCGCCGCTTCTACCGTCGCAAGTATGATGCCGCCAAGATCGTAGCAGCTTACGGCGCTACACTGCGCAATGAAGTAGACTTGAACCATTTGCAGGAGTAATTGTTGCACGTGGTGCAGGAGACGATGCAACCAGCGCACGTCTCGCTGTGGTTGCGCTCACCTCAACGACATACTGAGGAATCACGCCACCTGGAATAGCCCTAAACGGTGGATAAGGTTTTGAAGAACGAGTTCTTTGTCCTGGGTGCTCCAGCCCATTCTCGATCCGATTGCAAGCAAAAGGGAAAGAGCATGTGCCCTTTCCCAATTCATTCGATATTTCAGCTTACATCGACACTACAGGCCGCTTCACTTAAACTGCGTTTAAATTTCATTATATTCGGTTGCAAGTGTGTGCAATCGTGTGTGCTTTGTGTAGCTGGCTGCTTGGGTTAAGCGTACACATCCGACAAGGCGTAGTCAATGGACTGATTGTTTGTGAACTCCGCACCTATGGTCCACTCCTCGCCAAAGGCAGGCTCGCCAAGCGCTGTTTTTACTGTAGCGATCGTCTGCTCAAACGCATCGTGTTCAGATGGTGGAAGCGGAGTCTGCGCCTGCTTGCGCATTGTCACCGCTGCTGCACATAAGCGTGTTGCCTGCGGATACTGTCTCTCTGCATTGAGTGCAGCAGCAAAGCCTTCCAGGCACCAAGCAATATAGGTAGGACTGTCAAAGGACCGGAAGACGACCAGGCTCTCCCGGTAGCGAATTTTAGCCAGCGCGTGGTTTTGCTGCTGATAGGCCAGGTGACCCAACAGCGTCGTGAGCAAGGCAACCCCGAACGTCATGCCCATGACCCGTACGACCGCCAGGGCTTCTTCGTACAGTGCGGTGGCACGAACAAGGTCTCCCCGCATCCGCGCTAGCTCCGCGAGATTGCGCAAGGTAATGCCTCGCAGGTCTGGAAACCCTCCGAGCGTGGCATGCTCGTCGCTTTTGGCGAAGAAGGCTACCGCCCCATCGAGGGTCCCGCCGCTCTGTGCGATCTGACCCAGGATGGCCAGGGCGCTACAGATGCTGCAATGATCCCCGCTCCTCTGCGCACGGGAGAGGGCCTCGCGTGCAACAGCCTCCGCCCGCTCGGTCTTTCCTCGTCCCAGCAGGTTTTGTCCGAATGCGTACAGAACTGCTGCGCGAGGTCCGATTAGGACTCCCTGCGCTCCGCTTTGCCAGCTCAGAGTCAGCATGCCATATCAAAAAGCTATCAAGACCTATGGCAAACCCTGCATCGGCTGTACAGTGATCGTAATCTTACCAGGATCGCTCGGGAACGTGTTTCCATCCCCGTCAGGAATCTGAATGCTGG
>Ga0070708_100005415_pt1 | contig 10121 bp, 11 predicted proteins | sample KBSK5503metaG_FD_65469 | JGI IMG/M metagenome (GOLD analysis project Ga0070708, IMG submission 65469) | Corn, switchgrass and miscanthus rhizosphere microbial communities from Kellogg Biological Station, Michigan, USA - KBS K5-50-3 metaG | ecosystem: Host-associated > Plants > Roots >... | reverse complement strand
ATGCGCAGGTTAGCGATGTCCACCTTGCCGGAGAGTATGGGCAGGCCCACGGCGCGGACTTCCTTCACAGGTGAGTTGACGAAGGAGGACACGACGTCCAGATCGTGAATCATCAGGTCGAGCACCACGTCCACGTCGAGCGACCGCGGCGTGAACACGCTGAGCCGGTGAACCTCGAAAAACATCGGCTGCGTGATCAGCGGAAGCGTGGCGCGCACCGCGGGATTGAAGCGCTCCAGATGCCCCACTTGCGCAATTCGGTCGTGGGCCTTTGCAACCTGGATCAGTTCGTCAGCTTCGGTGAGCGATGGAGCCAGTGGTTTTTCGATCAGCACATCAATGCCGGATTCCATCAGCATGCGCGCAACTACCAAGTGATGAATCGTGGGGACGGCGACAGAGGCGGCCTGGATTTCGCTGCCGGCAATGAGCTGCTCGAGACTGCCGAAAGCGGGTACTCCATATTCGCTCGCCACAGCATCGGCACGCTCGACATCGAGATCCGCAATGGCCGCTAGCCTTATCGATTCGCCTTCCTGCTCTAATTGCCGATACACGCGAGCGTGGTTGCGTCCAAACGCGCCCACGCCGATGACGGCGACGTTGATGCAGTTGTCAGTTGTCAGTAGCCAGTTCTCAGCTAAAGAAGTTGTCGACTAAGGCTCGATTGTAAACACAAAGAGTGGAAAGAAATTGTTGATTTTACGACTGTCGACTCTTGCATAAAACGGGTAGCCAATCGCGGTTCCACGAGCAGACAATCGGCGCGAGCTGATCCAGCTCTATACTTTCTTCAGGATCGCAATCTGGCCCGCGTGATAGAGCTCATGCTGTGCGATGCCGTGCAGCATGTAATAAAAGTTGTAGTAATCCTGCTGCTTGCCGGGGACTCTGTCGTCCAGACGTGACGCGGGGAACGAGGCTACGGCTGCGACCAGCTTTTTATGTGTCTGGACCAGGTGGTCCCTAGTTTTTCCCCAACTTTCTTCGCTGAAATCGGTGATGCGCGGCCAGTCCTCGTCAGGAGTCGGCTGCACCACCGCACCCGCCATTCTGCGGCGTGCGGCATCATCCCAAACAGCAATGTGCAGGACGATTTCCCAGATGCTATGAACTCTGTCGAGGGAACGTGTAGCTGCAGTTTTCGCATCAACGCCGTTGAGAATTTCGAGAACCGCCGGTCCGTGCCAGGCTTCCCCTTCGAAGGCACGTCGAAGTTGGTCGGCGATGCGGGTGGTTTCAGACACGGGTTGCTCCTGTCCAAACTAGGTGTTCCGGGTAAGTAGATTTATCAGGACCGCAGAGGGATTCAGAAGAATCGGAGTCGCATGATAATTTCGACTTCGCTTTGTGTAGAAAGTGGCGGACGAATCAGGAATGTTGGGTCAGTCGGCCACGAGACAAATTTGTGCTGAATTGGCAGCCTCAATGATCCCGTTTCCATCCAGCAGCAAACACTTGCCCGCATCAAGCGCCAGGCAACTCGCGCCCGCGTTGCGCATAATTTCGATTGTTTTTACGCCAATGACCGGAACGTCGAAGCGCATGTCCTGACCCGGTTTTGCAATCTTTACTACAGTCAGGGCCCGGCTCAACGTGGACGGCGTGCCGCCCAACGATGCCATGATCTGACCGGCGCGCTCGATGGTCGCGTCGGTGCCTTCCATGGCTTCTACCGCGACGCAGGCGGATTCGGCGACAACTACTGTTTGTCCGATATCGTATTGCGCCAGGTGGCGGGCGACTGCGCGTCCATAGCCGATGTTCTTCTTCTCCTGTTCGGTGGGCGCGCGTTGGGTGAGGACTCCGGGCCTTGCAAGGAGAGGCTCGAGGAAAGATGTAGAGTTCTCCAGGATGATGCTTTCGTCGGCGAGGACCTTTGCCAAGGCGCCGAGCAGGGCGTCGGTGTTGCGCGTGGGTAAAGAAAGCAGCAACTTCGCCAAACGCCAGTCGGGCTTGATATTGGAGAAGATCTGCTTGTGTTTGACCTGTCCCGCCATGATGGCGCGGCGCACGCCCTCGCGCTTGAAAGTGTCGATGAGCTTAGAGAGCTCGCCGAGGGATAGCCAGTAAACCGCGGCAGCGCCATGGGACTCAATCTCCGGAAAAGTTTCCTCTTTAATGGCGGCGACAACCACATCGAAGCCCTGCGCGCGGGCAGCATCGAGGACGAGCAAGGGAAAGCGACCGTTGCCGGCAACGAGGCCGAGTTTGTGTTTGACTGCCATTCACTGGTGAGTAGTCAAGGATCAGTGTTTAGCGGTCAGTCGCCATGGCACTTCCCCACCAGCCCTTTCCAAACCAACTTTGTCGCCAATGCCACTGACAATAGCCACTGATCAGTTACTTAATCACCCCACGCTCAGAACTCTCGATGAACTTGATCACAATGTCTACGTCCTCTCCCCGGTCCGGCTCTGACCGTAGCTTCTCCAGCGCCTGGGAGGTGTTGAGCTTTGAGGCGAGCAGGACCTTATATGCGTGGTGAATTTTGCGGATTCTTTCTTTCGTGAAGCCACGACGTTCCAGGCCCAGGGTATTCAACCCGAACGCGTGCGTATTACGCTCGGCGGCAGTCTTTGAAAAAGGCAGAACGTCACGAGTGACGGTGGTCCCACCTCCAACGAAGGAATGGGTGCCGATGCGCACGAAATGGTGCACCGGGCAAAGTGCGCCCACAACGACCCAGTCTTCGACTGTCACATGGCCGCCAAGCGTCGCGGCATTGGCCACGATCACGTGGTCACCGATTACGCAATCGTGCGCAATGTGGGCGTATGCCATGATGAGCGTGTAATTGCCCACGCGAGTCAATCCGCCGCCTTTCACGGTGCCGCGATTAATGGTCACGAACTCGCGAATCTTGTTGTGATCCCCAATCTCAAGCCGCGTAGGCTCACCGGCATAACTCAGGTCTTGCGGCGCCGTGCCAATCGAGGAAAAGGGGAAGAAGCCGTTATCAGCGCCGATTTTCGTAGGTCCTTCGATGATGACATGGGAAACCAGATTGCATTTCTCGCCCAATTCCACGTCCGGGCCGATCACACAATAAGGGCCGATTTTGCAGGAACCGGGAATCTTGGCCCGCGGGTCGATGATGGCAGTAGGGTGGACGCTCATTGAGTCATTGAGTCAGTGAATCATTGAGTGATTGATTCATTGAACCACCGCCTTACGCGACGGGTCACTCGGGCGCCGTTTCGGATTCCCCTACTCCTTTCCCGATTGACGCGCGCCTTCCGCGGTCGCCGTCTACGAGCTGGCAAGTGACGGTTGCCTCAGCCACGCGCTTTTCACCGACATATGCAACGCCTTCCATGCGCACCGCGGTCATGCGCCAGGCTTTTACTTCCACCTCGATGCGCAACTGGTCGCCGGGCACGACCGGGTGACGGAAACGGGCACGCTCGATTCCGGTAAAGACCATAAGCTTGTCTTCGCGATTCTCGACTTCGGTGAGCAGCAGCGCGCCCCCGGCCTGGGCAATCGCCTCCACAATGAGCACACCCGGCATGATCGGCAGACTGGGGAAGTGACCGGCGAAGAATGGTTCATTGATGGTCACATTCTTGATGGCCACAATGCGCTGTTTGCGCGTGAGATCAATTACTCGGTCAATCAGCAGAAACGGGAAACGGTGCGGCAGGATGCGCAAGATGTCATTAATGTCCAGCGTGGTCTTGCCTGCGGGGGCTGGGGCCTCGGCGATAGGATGGGCAGTGTCGGTCATTCTGCGGTCCGGGAAGCGCGAAGATTATACTGTACCGCACGTGCAGGGACTTTTTTGACAGATTCCATGACGAAAAGAAAGCAAAACAAAGACAAAACCGGCACAGCATCCGTCAAGAACCGCAATCCATCGATAACCGCTCGATACTTCGAGCAGAGAGGCGGTGAAATCCTAGAGACAATCCGTCAACTCGTCGAGATGGAGTCTCCAAGTGACAACAAAGAGGCGGTGGACCGGCTCGGTGAGGCCTTGGCCAAGAAATTTTCCGAACTAGGGGGGAAAGTTCACTTCCATCGCACCGCGAAGTTCGGCGATCACGTCCAAGTAGATTTTGCCGCGAGAGATGACCGGAAGCCCGTGCTGCTCCTAGGGCACATGGACACCGTCTATCCGATCGGCACGCTCGCTACCATGCCTTGCCGCGTCGCGGATGGTCGCCTCTGGGGGCCAGGGACGCTCGACATGAAGTCAGGAATCGGGCTGATGCTGCATTCCATTGAGGCGCTTCGGGCGCGTAATGGCGAATCGCCTCGATCCGTCACGGTATTGCTCGTTTCCGACGAGGAGGTCGGGAGTGATTCGTCGCGGCACATCACGGAAGAATTGGCGAAGAAGTCGGAGGCGGTGCTGGTGCTGGAGCCAGCCTACGGTCTGCAGGGTGCGGTGAAGACCGCGCGCAAAGGAGTTGGGGAATATTCCCTGAAAGTGAGCGGTATCGCCGCGCATTCCGGGCTGGATTTCAAAAAAGGCCAAAGCGCAATTCTGGAACTTGCACTGCAGATTGCGAAAATTGCAGAGTTCACCGACGCGAAGCGCGGCTTGACTTTGAATGTCGGTCTGGTGCAGGGAGGAACGCGGGTCAACGTAGTTGCCGCCGAAGCTACGGCCGCCATTGACGTGCGCATCGTGCGCATGAAGGACGCCTCAGGCATCGATCGCAAGCTGCGCTCACTTCGGCCCTTCAACCGCAAGTGCAAGCTGGAAATCAGTGGCGGTTTGAACCGTCCGCCCATGGAACGCACGGCAGGAGTAGCAGGGCTCTACGGGAAAGCGACACAAATCGCGAAGCAACTCGGGTGGAGGCTCGGAGAGGCGGCGGTGGGTGGGGGTTCGGACGGCAACCTCACCGCGGGCCTCGGAATTCCTACGTTGGACGGTCTGGGAGGCGTGGGCGAGGGAGCGCACGCGAACCACGAATCGATCCTCATTTCAGAACTGCCGCGGCGGGCAGCGCTTTTGGCGGAACTGATTGAGGCAGTGTAGGGGAGCGGTGTCCCCGATCAAAGCGTCTCCATTAGGGAACAAACGATAACGGGAGGGTGTCTCGCCAGTCCAGCACAATCTTTGTACAGGTGGGAACGCCTGTATCTAAATGGCCTTTCTGCTTGAGCCAAGGCGCCTGTCTACCACAACATTTTTTGACTCCGAAGATATCGTGGCCTAGAATTTCGTATGGGGTATTTGCCCGTGTCACAATGCTGCACGGGCGTCTGGCAAGCCCCATAGGAGGTACGGATGATTGGCAAATTGGGGTTGCCTGAAATCCTGGTCATCTTAGCCGTTGCGCTTTTGATCTTTGGTCCCAGCAAACTGGCCGATCTGGGCAAGGGTCTGGGCGAAGGCATCAAGAATTTCAAATCGGCGGTCAAGGACGGCGATCAGGGGCCGGACAAAAAATCGTAGCCTCCGATTCCTCTCTTTTTTCTCCGTTGAGGTCGATGCTGCAGATTTTGAAGCAGCGTCTCTATCCCCGTCATTCCTAAATTGAGACCTACCTGTCGTTCACAGTACCGCGTGCTCGCGTATCATGCGGTACACCAGCGAGACCGGCAATCCAACCACATTGAAGTAGTCCCCTTCGATCCGGGGAATCCAGCGCGAAGCAATGCCCTGAATCGCGTAAGCGCCTGCTTTGTCCATGGGTTCGCCTGTGGCGATGTAGGAGCGGATATCATCATCCGTGAGTGGTGACATGGTGACGAGGGTGGTTTCAGAACGAACGTCTTCAAAGCTGGCAAGAGCCCCACTGCCGACTCGTGTTTGCGGCCCGACCAAGCAAACACCAGTTGTAACCTGATGAGTTCGCCCCGAAAGGATTCGGAGCATGCGGGCCGCGTCGTCCCTATCGCGCGGCTTGCCGAGAATCTGCTCATCGATGATTACAATCGTGTCCGCGCCGAGAACGAATGCGTTCGCTTGCTGGCGGAAGATAGCGAGAGCCTTTTCGCGGGCGAGTCGTTCGGCGGAAACTCTGGGACACTCGCTGTCTCCGAGGGCTTCTGGGATATTCGTCGGCTGGAGTGTGAAGGCGATCCCTGCGTTGCGCAGCAATTCTTGGCGCCGCGAAGAAGCGGAGGCGAGAATGAGAGCCATTGCTCGGATTTTATCGGAAAGCTCCTCCTCAGCAGTTAGCACTTAGCAGTTGGCGTTTAGCTCGATTACGTCCATCGCTAACCGGCTAATGGCAAGACCTTCCGATTCGCCTGCCGCCTTACGCAATAGCACGGGGATGCATGCCAGTCGTAAACGATGGCCATCCAAGCTAGATCTTTAGCACTACTTTCCCAAAATTCTTGCGCTCGAGAAGTAATCTGTATGCCTCCGCGGCGCGCTCCAGCGGCAACACGTGGCCGACCACCGGATGGAACTTGCCTTGCCCGATCCATACGGAAAGCTGTTTCCATGCGTCTTCCATTAATTCACGCTTCGCCGACAGGTACGTTAGCCACAAGCCGTGTACGCTCAATCCCTTGGCGTACAGCATGCGTGTATCGAATTCTGAGCGTTGGCCAGTAGCCGATCCGTAGACGATCACCCGCCCGAAGTCACGCAGGCAGCGCACGCTCTTTGCCGTGTGCTCGCCGCCGAGCATTTCAAACACCGCGTCCACACCTTCACCGTGGGTCATTTCCTTAATGGCTTCTTCGTAATCGTGCTGCCTGTAATTGATCCCGTGCTCTAGGCCCAGCTCTTTGACTCGTGCCAGCTTTTCATCGGAAGAGGACGTACCGTATATCTCCACACTGAGAATTTTCCCGATCTCCACTGCGGCTGTACCCACTCCTCCCGCAGCCGCATGGATCAGCACGCGCGGCTTCGCTCCGCTGGTTCGGTTTAGTACCAGCCCGGCCTTCCAATAGGCGAAGTAGGCGGTGAAATAATTGACGGGAAAGGCGGCAGCCTCCTCGGCGCTCCAGTTGTCCGGCACGGACCACAACAGTTCGTGCCGGGCCGCGACGCACTCGGCGAACGCCGCCCACTGGGTGTAGCCCATCACTCGCTTTCCGGTCCTCTCGATCACACCTGCGAATTCCCGTCCCGCAATCAGAGGGGGACTGGGCGCACTCGGGTACCCGCCCTGCGCAGTCAAGATGTCGGCGAAATTCACCCCGCCTGCTGCAACCTTGACCAAGACCTCTCCGGGGTTGGCGACAGGTTGCGGAACCTGTTGTATCTCAAGGACCTCTGGGCCGCCTAAACGGCTGATCACAAGCGCTTTCATGTCGATGAGTGTATCAGTTGGATGACCTGCATCCGTCCCGCAAGCGGTGTCCAGGTTTTCGTACGCGGGCGCTTGCAGCGCTCCTTTTCAGGTGTAGGGGACTGACGGCAGGTATATACTTTCTACGTAAATGTTGCTGTCCCACCCGGCCTTAAAGACGCCGGGAACGGAGCGCTGATTTATTTATTCATAAGCTCCGTTTTTGACATCGCTGACTGCCGGTGGTTCGGCATCTGCGCGGCCAGCACGGGGACTAAAGAGGTGATGCCGATTTTTCGGCAGCGCGCGTCCCCGGGGAGGTCGACCCGTGGATTTAGTTCTGGTACGTCTCTTATTTGTTCTTATTGTTGCAGTTGCATGCTATGTGATCGAACCCTTCGACCTGAACGCTAAGGTCGACGCAGGGGTTGGGGTCCTTATCGGACTCGCGGTCATCCTGTTCGAATGGCGTCTGCACCGGGTTAGCCTTAAGCGCCTGATTGGGGCCGCGATTGGCAGCGTCCTGGGAATTTTTGGGGCATATCTCTTTGCCTTGGTAATTCGCACCAGCATCCCGGACGGACATACTCAGAGCTTTCTTCAGATCCTGGTAATGCTGCTCATGGCTTACGTGGGGCTGGTCGTCGGGGCTAATAAGGGCGACCTGCTCAACTTGGCGGCTCTGGGCGGCATCTTCGGTGGAGAGAAGCAAGGTAAGAAGAGCTACAAGATTCTGGACACCAGCGTCATCATCGATGGCCGGATAGCCGATATCGCCGAGACCGGCTTTCTTGATGGCGTGATCGTGACTCCGCAGTTCGTATTGCGCGAACTGCAACTGGTGGCCGACTCCGCCGATTCCCTCAAGCGCAACCGTGGCCGCCGTGGCCTCGATATCCTGCAGCGATTGCAGAAAGTCGCCTCTTTGCAGATTCAGATCGTTGAAGACGATTTCCCAACCATCCGCGAAGTCGACATGAAGTTGATCGAACTGGCCAAACTCTACGAGGGCAAGATCATTACCAACGACTTCAACCTCAATAAGGTGGCGCAACTGCAAGGCGTGAAGGTCCTGAATATCAACGAGTTGGCCAACTCACTCAAACCGATCGTGCTGCCCGGCGAGACCATGAAGGTGTTCATCCTGAAAGAAGGCAAAGAATACAACCAGGGCGTGGCCTACCTTGACGATGGCACAATGGTGGTCGTGGATAACGCGCGCAAGATGATCGGCAAAACGATCGACATTTCGGTAACTTCGGTTTTGCAGACCACCGCCGGGAAAATGATTTTCGGCAAATGGGATGAGCGAACTAGCATGCGCCAGGAAGCATCGCGTGCGGCGAATACCGCGCTCACGAACAGTGGCACGCTGTCCAACAGCTCTGTAGCTTCAGAGGTGAAGAAAGTGCATCCACTCATGGTGGACCGGCCGGTGGAATAAAGAGCAGGTGGCAGGTGGTAGACTATGAAATGCGGCTGGGCCTCACGGTGAGGAGGGTTTGCTTCCGTCTCTGTCGGTTCTATCGGCGCATCGCATCTACCGATCTCACACTAATCGTATCGCCATTGAGTGTTCCTGATACTGTGACTCTCTCTCCGGCAAGCTTGTCCAGAAAATCCGTGCCGCCGTCCAGCATGTAGATCTTGTCGCCATCTACCAGCGCGTATTTGGCTCCCTTTTTCAGGCAGACCCGAGTACAGCCCGCCGCGCTCTGGTTCGTGGCGGTGTCATGTTTGGCTGTGCAGATGGAGTCGCTCACCACGCCAGCAAAGCTCTTGTCGCTGCTCGCCTTGTACTTCTGCGCTGGGGTGCTTCGAGGCGCCTGTCCCTGCGCGAATGCGAGTGCAGCACTGGCGCCGAGAGTGGCCAGCCCGAAGGCGAGCACCAGTGCTGCGGTGGCACACAGCGTGACCATCTCCAGCCAAAACCGATTCTGCGTCATCGCGATTCTCCTCGTATTCTCAGCTCGCGCTCTCTCAAGGTTTGATGCAAGGAAAGCGCTGAAAAGCGCTGCGAAGAACAAAGCCAAGCCGACGAGTCATGCGCAATGCTTATTTCGCAACTGGAGTGCCAAGGGCCGCCTTTCCCACGCCGCGCATAAGGTTATGCGGTGGTTCTACTTGCGAAGACCATTCTATGACCACAGACTGCCGTGGGATGTCGGCTGGGCAAGAAATGCACACCACGAGCAAAATGGAGCATTGCTACTAGGCTGCTGGTTAAGGGAAAATCCGTTCCGGAACATGGGAGTAGAAGCAAACCTTCGCTCCTGACTTGCATCGTTGCTTTGGCGGGTGATTGAAACTGCCTTTCGCCGTCTTCTATACTTCTCTCTCTCACTTCTCCGAGACAGGGGTCATTCGTGAAACGTGTCACCGGCATCGGCGGGATCTTCTTCAAATCTCAGGCTCCTGAAGAACTTTGCGACTGGTATGAAAAACATCTTGGAATTCGGCGCACGCCCGATGGCTCAGGCGCGGTCTTCGAATGGCGAGAGGTCGAAGACAGCGAAAAGAAAGGGATGACTGTCTGGTCGGTGTTTCCTCGCGACACGAAGTATTTCAATCCGAGCCGCAGCAGCTTCATGATCAACTACCGAGTCGATGACTTGGATGGGCTGCTCGAGGCATTGAAAAAAGAAGGCGTCGAAATTGACCCGCATCGTGAAGACTACGACTACGGGCGATTCGCCAGGATCATGGATCCCGAGGGAAACCGGATCGAATTGTGGGAGCCGAAAAAGTGAATGAGATCGCGGGGGAACGGTTCTGGTCCATTCACGAACCACCTAGCAGCCCGTGGCAGAAGTGGTTTGCTCAGGCTGCTCCGAGCAGGATAGAAATTTCGATGCGCAAGACGTGCGAGGGCATGGGCATCGGCACCGATGCGCTTTCCTGTTCTGTGTG
>Ga0070708_100005413_pt1 | contig 10124 bp, 13 predicted proteins | sample KBSK5503metaG_FD_65469 | JGI IMG/M metagenome (GOLD analysis project Ga0070708, IMG submission 65469) | Corn, switchgrass and miscanthus rhizosphere microbial communities from Kellogg Biological Station, Michigan, USA - KBS K5-50-3 metaG | ecosystem: Host-associated > Plants > Roots >... | reverse complement strand
CACGCTGTCGTCGCTTGGCCTGCGCCCTATTCGTGTGGTCCCGAAGCTACTTATTGAGACTGGCATATCGGCTGTCCGGCGCTTGTTTCCCCGATTCCGGTTTAATGAAGGTCCGTGCGATGAAGGACTCAAAGCGTTAGCGTTCTACCATAAGAAGTATGACGAGTTGAAGCAGACGTTCCTCCCCCACCCTGAGCACGATTGGTCCAGTAACGCCGCCGACGCGCTTCGTTACCTGGCCGTGGGCGAGAACGACAGGCCCGACGAGGCTCCTGTCCAGGTCCAAGCTGAGGGCCGATGGGACGCTTTCTCGGATACAGCCATGCAAGCAGAATACGATTATAACCCGTTTGGCCCGGTCCCCGGTGAGCAGACGGTGGACTCGTGGAGGTAGTATGAGTCAGATTCTAGGGATGTTTGGTGGGGCACCGAAGATGCCACAGATGCCGAAAGCGCCAGTGGCACCCCAGGCCGATAAAGTCGTCCAGCAATCGGACCTGGACCGGCAGCGGCAGGCAGCGGCGGGCGCGAGTCCGTCTACCACGATTGCAGGCAACACGGCCTTGACCACGGGACCTGACGCAGTACGGAAGCAGTTACAGGGATTCTAATGGCAATTGAGAGCGACGTAGCCGGTTCGATGGACGCGAAGGCGAGTGACGATAACCGTCACCGCGCCACCGATGTCGTCAACCGCTACAACTACTTACTAGACCAGCGGCGTCTCGCTGACATCCTGAGCCAAGACCTGGCACAGTACATCATGCCACGCAAGGCTCAGATTACGTACCGGCTCGCCCCTGGTGCGAAACAAACGTCGCTGCTCTACGACACCACCGCCGTCAAAGCCAACGAGTACCTGGCAAGCGCGATGGCCGGGACGCTTACGCCCAACACCATCCAGTGGTTCATGTTGCAGATGCGTATGAACGAACTCAACATGGAACAGGACGTGCGCGAGTGGCTGGACATCTGCCGCGATACGATGCTCGACGCCATCAACCAGTCCAACTTCAAGGCCGAGTCCCATGAAATGTACCTGGACATCGGGTGCTTCGGGACTGGTAACTTACTGGTCGAGGAGATACCCGGCCCGATGCTGTTTAACGGCTTCCGCATGAAGGCGCTGCCGATGGGCTGGTACGTGATCGGCGAAGGTCCCGATGGCCGCGTGGATATCGTAGGCCGCAAGCTGGAAATGTCAGCCCGTGCCGCCGCGCTCAAGTTCGGTGACGGTGATCTCCAACTCGGCATGTCGAAGCTAAGCAAGGAAACCGCCCACAAAGCGACCGCCCGCCCGGATGATATGGTGGGTATTTTACATATGGTGATGCCCCGCGATGGTGCCAACTACCTGATGCACGCGGCGGGTAAAGACCGCCCTTGGGCCAGCGTTTATGTCGAAGTGGGCAGTAGTGCGTCATACGGTGGTGACCCAAGTACCGCCAGTGGCGCACACTTGATTACGGAAGGTGGCTACTACGAGCTACCCTTCATGGTTCCGCGATGGGGGAAGTCGGCGCATGAGATTTACGGACGAGGCCCAGGGCACACCGCCCTACCAGATATTAAGACGCTTAATAAAGCTAGAGAGTTGCGACTTCGCGCAGCCGGGAAATGGATTGATCCCCCGATTGCCGTCGTGGATGACGGAGTTATTGGGAAAGTTAGAACCCAACCATCCGGTATCACTACTGTTAGAAGTAAGGATAGCATCTTCCCCTTCGAGCTTGGACACAGAGGAAACTTCGAGTTAAGCCTAGAGTTCGAGAAGGACCTACAGCAAGCCATTCGCGCCGTGTTCTATAGTGACCTCTTACAGTTACCCTCTAAGCAGTACATGACGGCAGCGGAGATACAAGCCACGATAGACCAGATGCAGCGGGCGCTTGGGCCGACTGTGGGGCGTTTAGAGAGCGAGTTCTTAACCCCACTCATTAACCGTTGTTTTGGGATAATGATGCGAGCCGGTGTGCTGCCGCCCCCGCCGCCGGTTGTGCTAGAGGCCCAACGCCAGGGGCTAGTGACCGACATCGACGTGGTGTATATTGGCCCGTTGGCGCGTGCTCAGAAGTATAGCGACTTGTCTACCATCGAGCGGTTCTTCCAGATGGCGGCACCGCTGATCCAGATCAAGCCCACGTCGGGCGATGTTATCAACACCGATGACTTTATGAGCTACATCATGGACGCGGTGGGCCTGCCTGCCCGGTTGAAGCACGACAAGGACGTGGTGGACCAGATACGCCAGCAGGAAGCCGATCAAAACGCACAGGCACAGCAGCAGCAACAGGGAGCACAGATGGTTGACTCAGCGGCGAAACTCGCCCCGCTGATGAAGGTCGCGCAGGAAGCGGGTCAACAGCCGCAAGGGGGGACACCAGCATGACCGAATTAGAAGCATTGCTTCGTGGACCCAAGGGAGTCACGGAGGCACAGCACAAGAAAGCTTATGCGTATAAACATACATTCGTGGATTCGGAACACGGTCCCGAAGTTATGGAATCTTTACGAGACCGTTTTTACAATCGGCTCTCGTTCGACGCCGATCCATACGTCACGGCATTCTACGAGGGGCAACGATCCATCATAATCCATCTGTTACACACCATCGACATGGCCGATATCAATAAGTACCCTATCTTGAAAGAGGAGACAGAACACGATGACTACGGCACTAGCGACAGCACCAGAGAGCACGGGCACTACTTCTAACGAGATCACGCCCGCTGCGGCTCCTGCGACTCAGGAAGTTACGCAGACACCGGCAGCGCAAGTGGGAACACAGGTTGTTTCCGGCGATGCCACCGTTCCAGCCAAGACGTGGCGGGACGATCTACCGGCAGAGTTAAAGACTGAGAAGTCACTGGAATCCCTCAAGGACATTCCTTCGCTCGCCAAGTCCTACGTTGAGTCACAGAAGATGATCGGCGGGTCCATCCGTATCCCGGACGCCAAGGACGAGAAGCGTGGCGAGAAGATGACCGAGATATATCGTAAACTCGGCGTACCGGAGAACGTCGATGGCTATAAGTTAGCCGCCCCAATCATTGCGAAGGGCGTCGAGCTAACCGAGGGCGAGATCAAGTCGTTCGCGGAAGCGGCTCACAAGGCCAACATCAGCCCGGAGCAAGCGCAGCACCTACTCAACTACTACGGCGAAACGGTGAAAGCGGCCATCCCCAACTACGAGGCCGACGCCAAGACCTGTGTAGAGAGTCTGAAAGGCGAGTGGGGCGCTGGCACCGAGCGGAACATGGGCGTGGCTCGGCGGGCGTTGTTTCAGGTCTTTGGCCGGGAAGTCGCCAGCAAGGTCGAGACAACGAACCTGGGTAATGACCCGGCGTTTATCAAGGGCATGTATAACCTGGGCAAGATGCTTATTGAGGAAGGCACCATAAGCAAGGAAGTGGCGGTCGGCTTTAACGAGTCGGACGCACGCACGGAGTTGGCAAAGTTGGCAACGGCTGACGTGACCAAGCATCCCTATTACGTCAAAGAACATCCCGAACACGACGCCTGGGTCAATAAGGTACTCGGATGGCGTCAGATGATGGAGTCATAACATGGCAGGCGATGTCAATACCCCCGTTGAAACCGGCAACAAAACGCCGGTCGAGTCCCCCGTTGAAGTGGGCATGGATAGCGGTGGCGAGTGGCAGCAAGAGCACTCAAGCACCGAGTCACCCAAGCACAACATCAACCAGGGCAACGATCAGGGCGGGTACGGTCACAATCCAGGTTACTAATCGACGCTGGCGGGTGGGTCCGATTAGTCGGGTAGCCCTACCGAGGTAGTCGATTCCAGGCCGGTAGCCCCTTACCAGGGTCGGCTGTCTGAGGTACGAGTCAGAGGGTGCGTAGTCCCTCATGCTCCATCCGGCGAGTCCGGGCAATGGCGCGATTGCTAAAGTTTCTTTAGTCATTCTGCAAAGGTAATTCAATGTCGTTTACAATAGATACTGCTTTCGTTAAGCAGTACCATGCGAACATCGAATACCTTCTACAGCAGATGGGTTCACAACTGCGGCCCTACGTTCGCGTAGAGTCACAGCAAGGTGAGGAAGGCTATTGGGAACAGTTGGACAAGAGCACGCCGAACGAGGTTTTCACTCGTTTCGCTGACTCCCCTGTTAACGAAGCCACCCATTTCCGTCGGAAGGTTATTCTCCGTCAGTGGGACATCGGCAACTTCATCGACAAGTTTGACAAGGTGAAGCTGTTGATCGACCCCGCCAGCGCATACGTCCAGACAATGGTGTGGGCGCTTGGCCGTTCAATCGACATGACTATCATCGGGCGAGTCTCGGAAAACACCGCCGACGCAGCCAACATGGTTGCGGCTGGTTTGGGTGGGTTCCATAACACCGCGTTCACGGGCAAGTCTGGAACAACCTCTACGGCGTTCCCTGCTGCCAATATCGTCGCGGTGGACTTCGGCTCAACCGGGGTGAACAGCAACCTCAACGTCGCCAAGATTCGGGAAGCGCGTCGGTTGCTCATCAGCTTCTTCAACGTGCCTGGTCGTGAGACTTGGCATTTCGGGTACACGTCCAGCCAGCTTTCCAGCTTGCTGTCACAGACCCAAATCACCAGCGCTGACTACAACAGTGTGAAGGCGCTTGTGTACGGTGAAGTTGATTCATTCCTCGGATTCAAGTTCGTGCATTCCGAGTATTACCTGAACAATGCCACGCCTTACCGGATGATCCCGGTCTGGACGAAGAACGGCATGTTGATGGCACTCGGAAAGGATATCGAAACCAACGTCGCGCAGAGAGCCGATAAGCGGTTCTCATGGTATGCGTATGCGCTCGCGTCAGTGGGCAGCACCCGTATGCAAGAGAACAAGGTTCTCGAAGTGCTTTGCGACGAAACCGTAGTGTAATCTAACAGGGGGAAGGGGCGTGGCTGGTCGAAAGGCCGATGCAGCGCATCCCCCGAATTAAGGTAATAGACGACAATGGCAGTTAAATATTCCGACGCGACTTTACTGGCGCAGGGTGCAAATCCTCCCGGCGAAGTCCGTACACAAGACCAGCATGGCCGCGTGCGTTGCCTCACCGCTTCGTACACGTTCGTTGCTTCGGACGACTCGACAACCAGCATTTTCATCGGCACGCTGCCGATTGGAGCGCGGGTTCTGAGTGGTGCCTGGGCGATGGACGGCGGGCCTGCGACAGCCGTGTCCTACAATATCGGTGGGTTGAACTCAAAGTCAACCTCCGCGATGTTGGGGTCGGTCACGATGTCATCCTCTGGTACGGCGGCATTCGCCAATACCAGCGCGACCGGCTTCTTGACTCCGAACGGTTCGCATTTGCTGAGTGGTATCGCGGGTGCGGCGGCTGCACAGCTTCCGTCTCCGTTTGACGTGTATATCAATCCGGCTGCAACGGTGTCTGGTACGCCGAACGTGAAGATTCGTATCGACTACGTTGTAGACTAAGGGGGTGGATCATGGCATACGATAGACCACTTCCAGGCAGTTTAATGGTCGGAGAGCCTGGCAACGCCAAGAACTTCGACTCAATCCGGTACGCGGTTGTCTCCGTGCCTGCTACGTCTGTTTCAGCGACAGCGGCATTGGTGACGGTCAGCGTGGCCGGTGTTGACGCAGTAAGGGATCAAGCGATCCTGATGAACTCTCCTGCCGACAATGCAAGCTGCATCGCGGTTGGATGCCGGGTGTCCGGTGCCAACGCCATCGTGGTGAAGTTTGCGAATTGCGCGACAGGTGGAACCACACCAGCGGGTAACTATACCTTCATGGTGCTGCGTGCATCAATCGGTAACTAACTCTCGCATCTAAGCGGGAACGGGGGGCGTCTCGTAAGGCGTCCCCCACACCCGAATGAAAAGGGACAATTATGGCAATCGTGAATTATACGAAAGTGGAGACCGGATGGCCGTCTCCAATGGTTCTGTTGTTTGAGTGGGCCGCGATGAAGCAGGGCGACACGGGTGCCCCGGTTCGCCTGCCGTATAACGCGGACATCGGCGTGCAGGTTGTCGGTGGGGATATCACCAGCACCACCATCGCGTGGGAAGGGACGTTAGAGTCCAAAGCTGTTCCCACTGTGTACGGCACCTGTCACAAAGTTGACGGCACGGCGTTGGTTCAGTCTGTCGTTGGCGTCATCGACCAGGTGCTTGAGCGGTGCTTACAGTACCGTCCAGATATCACGTCAGGCGGTGCCTCAACCAGCGTCACTGTTCGCTTAATCGCCACCAAGCAGTGGAAAGACTAATGCCTACTGTACCATGTTGGGACAAGCCGTGGTACGTACAAGTCTACAAGTATGTCCTCCGTGTCATCAAACGGTTCAAAGCCGGTAAATGGAGCCTTAGACCCTAATGCCTCAACCGGGCGACATCGTAGCGCCAGCGTCAGAATTTGATAGCATAGGCAAGCTGTCCGCCATCATTGTGTCGGAAGCCTCGCTGTCGAATTTTATCTCGGCGCTATCGGTGAACCTCAGTAACGAGACGAGTGCCCGTATCGCTGCTGACAATGCGTTGTCACAAGCAATCAGCGTTGTCAGCACGGCGGTTAGTGCACTTGAAGTCCGTGTGTCGTCGTTATCGGCTGCGGCGGCAGCAAGCGTTACGTCGAACAAGTTGTCTGCTGCGTCCGCTCAAGCCGCAAGTGCTATCTCACAGTTACAGTCGGTTATGTCCCAGGCGATCAGCGTGGTGAGTAACGCGCTCAGTAATGAGATTAGTAACCGTATCTCAGCGGTGAATGTGGTGTCGAACGCTGCCAGCAACGCTCTATCGGTAGCCAACGCAGCTTCTAATGCCGCGTCCGTGGTCTCGAACGCCCTATCGAACGAAATCAGTAACCGAACGTCCGCCGTGAACGTCGTCTCGCAGGCCGTGTCGGTATTGAGTCAGCAGGTCTCTGTATTGAGCCAAGCTGTCAGTGTGTTGTCGCAGGGCTTGTCGGTAGTGAGCAACGCCGCAAGTAACGCCCTGTCCGTCGCTAATGCTGCCTCGAACGCTGCGTCAATCGTATCCAACGCCTTATCTAACGAGATTAGCAACCGCACCAGCGCCGTTAACGTCGTGAGTCAAGCTGTATCGGTGTTGTCACAGCAAGTCAGCGTGCTGTCTCAACAGGTCAGCGTCCTATCGCAGAACGTCTCGGTACTGTCACAAGGGCTGTCCGTCGTCTCGAACGCGGCGAGCAATGCCTTGAGCGTGGCGAATGCGGCGTCTAATGCGGCCTCGAACGCCTTGTCGGTAGCTAACGCCGTGTCACAAGCATTGTCGGTCCTGTCGGCTGGTCAGTTGTCGATCTTATCGCAGAACGTTAGCGTATTGAGCCAGCAAACGTCGGTACATTCGCAGGCCATATCCGTACTTTCACAACAGGTCTCGGTTATCTCGCAGCAGGTCAGCGTACTCTCACAAGCCATGTCCGTGATCTCGGCTGGACTAGGGACGGTCCAGATGAAGGTGGTCACGAACGTACAGGGCGTGTCAGCAGCGGCGAACATCAGCGGGTTGAGTTGTTCGGTCGCGGCAGCGGGTGTCTACCAGTTGAACGCGATGCTACTCTATAGTACGTCCGGTGTGGCGAACGTCTATTCGTTCGGGATGACCGTTTCATCCTTTACCACGGGCGCGATTGCGGGGACGTGGGTTGCGATGGTATCGGCTGCGAACGCTGGTAATATATCAGCAGCCGGTGGTATTATTCAGATGGGGACATTTAACACGATTGCCGTAGCTCAGATGTCAGCGTTGCCCGGTACAACTGGTATCGTGGCTATGGCGAAGATGGATGCTTTGTTAGTCGTTAGCACGACAGGGGGAACTTTACAGCTTGTTGCCAACGTATCGGCAGCAGCAGCGCCACTCAACATTATGAAGGGTTCATTCTTTAGAGCCTACAAGATTGCTTAATGGAGGGAGACCATGAGCGACGAAGTAAAAGCATTAAATCCGTTAGAGAAGCAGAAGGTAAGTTACTGCATCCCGTTCTGGCTACGGGACGAGCAGATCGCGTTATCGTCAGCGCGGATCAAGACGCGCATCCAGCCAGCCAAAGAACTCCGTAAAGAGCCGATAGCGATTGTCTGCTACGGCCCCTCCCTGATTGACACCTGGGAGGAAGTCAAGAACTTCAAATATACGATGTCGATGTCGGGTAGCCACAAGTTCCTGCTTGAGCGTGGTATCGTCCCGACGTGGCATTGTGAAGTCGATCCCCGCCCGCACAAGGTTGACTTGATGGGGATGCCCCACCAGGACGTTGAGTACCTGATCGCCAGCGCGTGCCACCCTCGCGTGTTCGACCATTTAGAGGGCTACAAGGTGACGCTGTGGCATGTGTTCAGCAACGAGGAAGAAGCCATCCGCACGCTGCCACCGGGAGAGTGGGCGTTAACGGGTGGGTCAGGCGTTGGGCTACGGGCGTTAGTCCTCGCACGCTTCCTTGGCTTTACCGACTTCCATATCTTCGGCATGGACGGATGTGAGGGCAAGACCGGCAAGCACGCCGCCGCCCACCCCATGCAGGCCAAGACATCGCTACCCTGTGAGTACAACGGCGTGACCTACTACACCACGCCCGCGTTCCTCGAATGTGCCAGGGAGACGTGGCACGAGTTAGACCAGTTGCCAGGCTGCGTTGCGACGTTCTATGGAGACGGACTCGTACAGGCGATGGCAAAGGATTACAAACCTAAACCAATCCAACCGGGAGACGGTGCCGTGATTGCGTTGAACAAACCAGAGTTAATAAGTGCTGAGTATAGGGAACTCAACAGTAAGTTACACGTCGAGAACTTGGCGTATGGCGTGGGGGGTAGCAAGTTCGCCAAGACGGTGACCGACATGGTGAAGTCCACGAAGGCCGAGTCCGTCTTAGACTACGGCTGTGGCAAGGGCTACCTCGCCAAGTCCCTGCCGTTCCCGATATGGGAATATGACCCTGCAATCCCCGGTAAGGATGTCTCCCCACGTCCGGCTGATCTCGTGTGCTGTCTGGACGTACTGGAACATATCGAACCGGACAAGTTACAGTTTGTGCTAGACGACCTGCGGCGCGTGGTGAAGAAAGTCGGCTACTTCGTCATCCATACCGGCGCGGCGAAGAAGACCTACGCCAACGGGAAGAACACGCACTTGATCCAGGAAGGCAAGGACTGGTGGGAGAAGGTGCTGGTCCAGTTCTTCGAGGTTGCCAAGATATTCGATACCGGCGATTCGCATTTGCATGTTGTCGTCGGGCCTATGAAAGTGGCACGTACACCTCATAGCTACATGGGCGTGGCGACGGCTCAGCCGATGCCAGGCGTCAATATGGTGCCCGCATGACGCCCGTGAAGGTGTTCATAGGCTACGATCCTCGTGAGTCGGTGGCGTTCTCCGTGTTGGCACAGTCGATCCTACGGCGTGCTAGCATACCCGTGTCGATTACGCCCTTGGCTCTTAATAACTTAAAGGATATCTATACCCGGCAGCGTGGCCCGACCGAATCGACCGAGTTTGCCATGACACGGTTCCTGGTGCCATACCTGAGCGACTACCGTGGGTTCTCGATCTTCATGGACTGTGACATGCTGTGTCAGGCTGACATCGCGGAGTTAATGGCGGAGATCGGTAAAGACCCGTTCAACGCCGTGTGGGTCTGTAAGCACAACTACATCCCGCGTGAAAGCCGTAAGTTCCTGGGTCAGATGCAGACCGCCTACCCACGCAAGAACTGGTCTAGCCTGATGGTGTTTGCGAACGCTGGTTGTAAGGCGTTATCACCGGAGTACGTCAACAATGCGTCTGGCCTCGAACTCCACCGCTTCGCCTGGACGACAGACGACCGTATCGGGAGCCTGCCCTTAGAGTGGAACTGGCTGGTGGGCGAGTACGAGCGCAACCCTGACGCTAAGATACTCCATTATACGCTCGGTGGCCCGTGGTTCGAGGAGACCGAAAACTGTGACCATGCTGACGAGTGGAGGGATGAATGTCGGACCCTTTGGACGGCCCCATCAAGTGCCTCGAAGTAGAAGTTGAACAGTTAAAAGCGGAGATTAGCAATGTCCGATCAAGCATTAACAGCGCCAAAAACACCTTGCGACTCCTCCACGCCGATGTCGCCCAATACAACCTCGACC
>Ga0070708_100005412_pt1 | contig 10126 bp, 9 predicted proteins | sample KBSK5503metaG_FD_65469 | JGI IMG/M metagenome (GOLD analysis project Ga0070708, IMG submission 65469) | Corn, switchgrass and miscanthus rhizosphere microbial communities from Kellogg Biological Station, Michigan, USA - KBS K5-50-3 metaG | ecosystem: Host-associated > Plants > Roots >... | reverse complement strand
CGATGCGGGGATGCCCGTGCGCGAACGCGATCGCGAGCGCGTCGTCGATCCCGGGATCGCAGTCGAGGATGATTCTGGTGGCCATGTCCCTGACAAGGTACAGGAACGCTCGCGGGCGTGCCCCCCGTGACCTTCCTCGCCCGGACCTGTAGCCTCATCCCATGCACATCCCGCCCATCCAGGCCGTCGAGAGCACCGACCCCGAGATCGCCGCGCTCATCGAGGACGAGGCCCGCAGGCAGTACGAGAAGGCCCGGCTGATCCCGTCGGAGAACTACGTCTCTGTGGCCGTGCTCGAGGCGTCGGGCAGCGTGCTGACCAACAAGTACTCCGAGGGCTACCCCGGTCGCCGCTACTACGAGGGCCAGCAGTTCATCGACCCGGTGGAGACGATCGCCAGGGACCGGGCCAAGGCGCTGTTCGGCGTCGACCACGCCAACGTGCAGCCCTACTCGGGCTCGCCCGCCAACCTCGCCGTCTACCTGGCGTTCGCCCAGCCGGGCGACGCGGTGATGGGCATGGCGCTGCCGATGGGCGGCCACCTCACCCACGGCTGGTCGGTCTCGGTCACCGGCAAGTGGTTCAGGCCCGTCCAGTACGGCGTCCGGCACGACACCGGCCGGGTCGACCTGGACGAGGTGCGCGAGCTGGCGCTCAAGGAGCAGCCCAAGATCATCTTCTGCGGCGGCACCGCGATCCCGCGGACCATCGACTTCCCGGCCTTCGCCGCCATCGCGGCCGAGGCCGGCGCGATCCTGGTCGCCGACATCGCGCACATCGCCGGCCTGATCGCCGGCGGCGCGCACCCCTCGCCCGCGGGACACGCCGACGTGATCACGACGACCACGCACAAGACCCTCCGCGGCCCGCGCGGCGCCATGATCATGTCCAAGGCCGAGCACGCCTCCGCCGTGGACCGGGCCGTATTCCCCGGCCTGCAGGGCGGCCCGCACAACCACACCACCGCGGCCATCGCGGTGGCCCTGCACGAGGCCGCGCAGCCCGGCTTCCGCGACTACGCCCACCAGGTGGTCAGGAACGCCAAGGCGCTGGCCGACGCGCTGCTGGCCCGCGGCTACGACCTGGTCTCCGGCGGCACGGACAACCACCTGATCCTGATCGACCTCACCTCGAAGGGCATCGGCGGCAAGCCGGCCGCCAAGGCGCTGGACCGGGCGGGCATCGAGACGAACTACAACACGGTGCCGTTCGACCAGCGCAAGCCGTTCGACCCCTCCGGCCTGCGGATCGGCACGCCCGCGATCACCACCCGCGGCCTGCGCGAAGAGCACATGACGCCGCTCGCGGCCTGGATGGACGAGGCCGTCACCGCCGCCACCAAGGACGACGAGGCGGCCCTGGACCGGATCGCGGGCGAGGTCCGCGACCTGCTGGCGGCCTTCCCCGCCCCCGGCTGGAACCCCCAGGGATAGGGCGCACCTCTACCCGACCCGCTTCCTGCGTTCCGGCGGCTCCCTGGGGCCGAGGACCGGCTGGCCGCCGCGCACGCCCTGGTAACCGTCGTCCCAGGGCCAGCGCCCGCGCTTGTCCGCGTGCACCAGCTGCAGGCCGCGTATCCGCTGGCCGTAGAACTCCACGGCCAGGTTCAGGTGTGCCCACGGCGCGCTGACCCTGACTACCTCGACGAGCGGGCCGTCGAGCAGCGCCACCTGCGTTCCCGGCTCGGGCGCCTGCGCGTGCAGCAGGTGCGCGGCCACGCCGTTGAGCACCTGCGTCGCCCGGGTCAGGCCCATGCCGGTGACGACCAGCTCGGGTCGCCGGCGCGGCGTGAGCCCGACCGTGTAGGCCCACGGCGGGTGGATGCCGTCGCGTTCCACGCCCTGCACGACCCAGCCGTGCAGGGCGATCAGCGACCACATGTGCTCCTGGTAATCACGTTCGGTAGCGCCGGGATGGGCACAGAGCCAGCACACATTGCCTCCCTCGGGGTGGCCGGACTAGCCCACTATGCCCACGGGTACTGACATTTTCGAATCATCGCAGCTCAGCTAGCAGAAACTATTCCCATTCCTGTTCGAGTGAACTAATATTCGATCCAGCGTACTGCCCGTCTTCCTCCTCCGCGGCAGCGACAAGCTGGGCGGCCTGGCTCCCGGGCGGCCCAGGTAATGAGCACCTCGTGGCGGGCGGAGGGCGGTACGGCGTGAACAGGGTGTACGGCGAGCCGGTCAAGGTCCAGGCCCGTCCGGACGGCAGGCCGCTCAGGTTCGTCTGGCGAAGCCGCCTGTACACCGTCCGCGCGATCCTCGAGCACTGGGTCATCAACCGAGAGTGGTGGCGCGACCAGGGCGACACCGCGGATCCCGGATCCGGCGCGGGCCAGCCCGAGCTGGAGTTCTGGCGCGTCGAGGCGGCCCCGGGCCAGGGCATGACCCCAGGCGTCTACGAACTGCGCCGCGACGCCGCCACCGGCATCTGGACCCTCCGCCTGAACTAGCTCGGTGCCCTAGATTCAGTGGATGTGACGTTCTAATGGATCTATGCATTAGAACATCACTTTCTAGCGAAACCGCCGTGGTGCGGGCAGGGCAGAAGCTACCTCAGTTCATCGTGATGACCTTGTGGCGACGCGGCCCGCGGCCTGCGGCGACGCGGCTACGCCGTGCCGCGCAGGTGCTCGATGTAGCGCCCGGCGGAGCGGCGCACCGTCTCCCGGGCGTCCGAGCGCAGCACTGGGGTCCACCAGCCGCCGTAGATCCGGTCGAACGCGAAGGGCCGCACGGCGTCCCAGACGCCGGTGACGGCCGCCTCTGACAGCGGCAGCCGGTTCGGCGCCGACCAGACGAACGTCACCCGGTCCTCGCCCGGCGTCACGAAGATCGTGTCCCCGGACAGCAGCACGCCGCGCCCGTCCGCGCCGGACGCCCAGTGCAGCACGGCGCTGCCGGGGAAGTGCCCGCCGCACTGGACCAGCGTCACCCCTGGCAGCACCTCCAGCCCCCCCGACCAGGTGCGGACCGCGGCGTCCGGCCCGGCCCGCAGCCACGCCGCGTCGGCCAGCGGCACCAGGATCTTCGCGCCGAACGCGCGGGCCCACGCGCCGATGGCGCCGTAGAAGTGCGGGTGGCTGGCGGTAACGTAGCTCAGCCCGCCCGCCGCGCGGACCGCCGCCACCGCCGCGTCGTCGATGAACCCCGACGGGTCCCACAGCACGTTGCCCGCGGCGGTCGACACCAGCAGCGCGCGCTGCCCGATGGCCACCGGCGGTTCCGCGCCGATCCCGGTCAGCCCAGGCTCGACCGCCCGCACGTCGCAGGAGTGCCCGGCCGCCGCCAGTTCGGCCAGCGTCGTCCACCGCTGGCCGCCCGGCGGCAGCCACTGCCGCTCGTCCGCGCACACCACGCACACGTCGGGGCGCGGGTCGGGGAAGTGGTTTCCGCAGGTGGCGCAGACCCAGGTGACCAAAGCAAACACCGCCGCCCGTTCGGTACAAGAAAGATCATGATACCGAACGGGCCGGCGGTGCCTGCCTCAGCTCAGCCCGCTGCGGCCCCGGGCCTGACCCTCGCCGGCGGTGGGCTCGCGCCACTTGACGGTGGGCCGCAGCGCCTCGAGGCGGACGCGGTGGGCGTACTGCTTGGTGATGTCGAACAGCGACTCGATCAGGGTGTCCGACAGCAGGTGCGGCTCCAGGCCGAGCTCGATGAGCTTGGTGTGCTTGACGTTGTAGTAGTGCTCGGGCAGCTCGACCCGGGGGTTGTCCAGGTTCTCGATGGTGACGTCACCCGGGTAGGCTCGGGCGACCGTGTCGGCGATGTCCTTGACCGACATCGACTCGGTCATCTGGTTGAACACCCGGAACTCGCCGCGGTTGGCCGGGTTCTCACAGGCCAGCTGGACGCACCGGACGGTGTCCCTGATGTCGATGATGCCGCGGGTCTGGCCGCCCTCGCCGTACACGGTCAGCGGGTGGCCGATGACCGCCTGGATGGTGAACCTGTTCAGCACGGTGCCGAACACGGCGTCGTAGTCGAACCGGGTCGCCAGCCGCTCGTCCCTGGCCGTCTCGTTGGTCTGCTGGCCGTAGACGACGCCCTGGTTCAGGTCGGTGGCCCGCAGGTCCCAGATCCGGCAGGCGAACTCGATGTTGTGGCTGTCGTGCACCTTGGACAGGTGGTAGAACGACCCAGGCCGCTTGGGGAACAGCACCCGGTCGGTGCGGCCGTTGTGCTCGAGGTCCAGCCAGCCTTCCTCGATGTCGATGTTCGGCGTGCCGTACTCGCCCATCGTGCCGAGCTTGACCAGGTGGATGTCCGGGTTGGTCTCGGCGATCGCGAACAGCAGGTTCAGGTTCCCGACCACGTTGTTCTGCTGGGTGTACACGGCGTGCGCCCGGTCGATCATCGAGTACGGCGCGGCCCGCTGCTCGGCGAAGTGCACCACGGCCTCGGGCTCGAAGTCCCGGATGATGTGGTACGTGAAGATCGCGTCGGTCAGGTCGCCGACGTACATGCCGATCTTCTTGCCGGTGAGCTCCTCCCACACCGCGATGCGCGTCCGCAGCGGCTCGATCGGCACCAGGGACTCGACCCCGAGCTCGTTGTCGTAGTGTCTGCGGACGAAGTTGTCGGCGACGGCCACCTGGTGGCCAGCCTCCGACAGGTGCAGCGCCGTGGGCCAGCCCAGGTAGCCATCCCCGCCCAACACCATGATTCTCATGCTCCGGTCCTACCCTCTCGTTGTCCGTCTGTCGATTGGCCTGACTTTTGCTGCCGTTGTGCGGGGGGCCGCACGGGGGCGGTAACGTGCTCAGAGTGCGGATGCTGAAACATCCACCTCGCAAGCCGCATCGTGCGGCTTCGCCGGGGTAGCTCCACCGGCCCGCGGTTTCCGTACTGTATACCTCGTCCTCGTTTCATGGTCGGCTAGCTAACCTAGGACATCAATGGCTCTGGTATCCAATCGGCTCAGTGACACGCTGACCCAGAAGGCACGCAGCAAGCTCGGCATCCGCTTCGGCCGGTTCACAGTGGCGGCCATCGCGGCGTTCGCCACGACCGAGGTGGTCCTCACCATCTGCGCCGGGCCGCTCCAGCTGACCGCCACCTGGGCCAGCGTGATCAGCTGGTTCTCCGGAGCCCTGGTGAGCTACGTGCTCAGCCGCTGGGCGTGGAAGCGGAATGGCCGCCCGAACCTGCTGAGGGAGACCCTGCCCTTCTGGATCGTCTCCGCGATGGTCGTGGTCATCCTGCTGCTGGCCACGAAGTTCGGCTACCACTCCGCGGGCTGGATGCGGCTGAGCGGCGCGGAGCGCGTGCTCTACGTGGACGCCGTGTACGGCGCGGCCAACGTGGGCACGTTCCTGCTGCGGTTCCTGTTCTTCCACTACGTCCTCTTCGCCGGGTCCGCCGGCCGACCCGCGCCCGGCGCCGCCGAGGAGGCGCTCGCCTCGACCGACCCGGGTCCCGAGCCGTTCGCCCGGGCCGCGGAGCCCGCGCCCGAGGCCGACGCCGACGCCGGGGACGAGGACCTCAGGCGCTGACGCTCGCGCCACCACGTGCCGTAGGCCACCCGGGCGAAGCGCAGCCCGTAGAACAGGTTGTTCACGCCCGGGATGTGCAGCCGGTAGAGCGGGTTCTGGCCCTTCTTGCTCTCACCCACCCGTCGCCGGTGGATGGTCGCGGGCACCTCGGTCACCTTGTAGCCGTGGGTGATGACGCCGATGAGCAGCTCCGACGCCTGGTACTGAGGCTGGTTGAGCTGGACGACGCCGGTGACCTCGGCCCGCATGGCCCGCAGCCCGAACGTCGTGTCGCTGATCTTCTGCCCGGTCAGCATGCTGATCGTGCTGGCGAAGAAGCGGACGCCGGTGCGGCGGATCACGTCCTTGGTCTCCTGGCTGCCGAGCCGCCGTGAGCCGGTCACGAAGTCGGCCTCGCCGGCCGCCACCGGCCCCAGCACCGTGCCCATCTCCGCCGGGTTGTACTGGCCGTCCGCGTCGGTCGTGATGACGTAGGCGGCGCCGCCTTCGCGGGCGAGCCGGTAGCCCAGCCGCAGCGCGGCGCCCTGGCCGCGGTTGACCGGCACGTCGGCGACCATGGCGCCGGCCGCGGCGGCTTCGGCCGCGGTGGAGTCGGCGCAGCCGTCGGCGACCACGATCGCCGTCGTGGCCAGCCCGCACACCCGCGCGGGCAGCGCCCCGACGACCGGGCCGATGGCGCCGGACTCGTTGTACGCCGCGATCACGATCGCGACCGGGGGAAGGCTGGTGGCGCGCTCGCCGTAGGCGTCGATGAACACCTTGATGGCGGCGTCGTCCACCACCTGGTCCGCTGGGTTCTTGTAGATCACGCGCTCACCCTTCCGGCGCTTCCGGCGCGAAATCGGGCCAGACCGTGGCCATGCCCGTCTCCAGGTCGAACGCGGGCCGGTAGCCGAGCGCCCTCGCCGCGGAGATGTCGAGCACCACGGCCGGCATCTCGCCCCGCGGGACCGGCACGTGCTCGGCCGGGATGGGAGCGCCGGTGACCCGGCGGGCCGTCGTCACCATCTCGCTGACCGTGACCGACTGGCCCGAGCCGAGGATCAGCGGGCCGTTGTGCCGAGATCGCCAGGCCACCGCGACGCCCTGGACCACGTCGTCCACGTGCACCACGTCGCGGAGCATGCTGCCGTCGCCGCGGACCTGGACGCCCTCGCCGTCGCGCGCCGCGCGCATCAGCCGGGGGATGAAGCTGTCTTTCTCGGTCATCCCCGGGCCGTAGACGTTGGAGAACCGCAGCGCCGCGCCGGTGATGCCGTAGCAGTTGGCGTAGCTGCCGAGCAGCATCTCGCCCGCCGCCTTGGTCGCGCCGTACGGGGTGAGCGGACGCAGCACGGACCGCTCGGTGATGACCTCGCCCGGCGCGGTGCCGCCGCCGACGACCGCGTTCGTCGAGGCGAGCAGGAACGTCCCCACCTCGTACTCGCGGGCCAGTTCGAGCAGCCGGGCGGTGGCGTCCACGTTGAGCCGGTGGGTGCTGATCGGGTCCTGCACCGACGACAGCACCGAGGTGACGGCGGCCAGGTGGATGATCGCGTCGGTCCCCGGGCGGACGGCCCGCGCGGGCCCGCCGGGGTCGCACAGGTCGCCGACGACGGACCGTACCTCCGTGTCGGGAAATGCCCGCAGGTCGGCCACGGTAACGTCGTGGCCCTCGGCCAGCAAAGCGCGGACCACCCGGCGGCCGATGAAACCGGCGCCGCCGGTCACCAGGACGCGGGAAGGATTCGCCATGCATGCTCCGTTCGGCAGCTAGGAAAATATGCGTGACATGTCGTTACGTGCCAGGTCACGGGGAACTTGGCCGGTAGTGACCGCCTGCTCGCAGACGGCATGATTCGCCATCCGGTTCTACCGGTTCCCGTCCGCACACGCTACCCGGACCCGCTTGGAGTTTGCTGGTGAATGGCTGGCAACGTGCGCCCCGGGGGGCAAACGCGGCTAGTGAGCGTTATGCAAAACCGGCTGCGAGTGCAGGCCTTTTTGGCCTGCGCGAGCAGTCGGTGCAGGTCGCACGAGCAGCAAAGAAGGGGGAAGGGGAGGTGGGTGGGGGGTTCTTGCATAACGCGAACTTTTGCAGAAGGCACAGTGTACCCGCCGGTTAAGCCGCCGCCGTCCCCTCGTCCGCGGTGGCCCGCCGCTTGATCGTTCGGCAGGCGACGTGCTGACATGTCAGGATGAGCGATGATTCGGGCATGTTGATCCGCTACGGCGGTGACTTCGCGCCTTTCGTGGTGGACCGGGCCGACGGCAGCTGGGTGCGGACCGAGGACGGCCAGCGCATCCTGGATTTCACCTCCGGCCAGATGTGCGCGACCCTCGGCCACGGGCACCCCGCGGTCCTCGAGGCGCTCGGCCGGGCCAGCGGCCAGGTCGTCCACTTGTTCAGCGGCTTCCTGGCGCGCGACGTGATCGAGCTCGCCCGCGAGCTGATGGCGGTGCTGCCGGCGCCGCTGGCCCGCGCGATGTTCCTGTCCACCGGAGGCGAGGCCAACGAGGCCGCGCTGCGCCTGGCCAAGCTGCACACCGGCGGCCACGAGGTGCTCGCCTTCACCGGCTCCTGGCACGGCATGACCGCGGGCGCCTCCTCCAGCACCTACAGCGCCGGCCACCGCGGCTACGGCCCGGCCCTTCCCGGCACCATGGCGCTGCCCACCCCCAACCCGTACCGGTGCCCGATCGCGCACTGCCGGAACCGGTGCGATCTCACCTGCCTCGACGTCGGCCTCGCTCTGACCGACGCGCAGTCGACCGGATCGCCCGCGGCGGTGATCGCCGAGCCGATCCTGTCCTCCGGCGGGATCGTCCCGTTGCCCGACGGCTACCTGGCCCGCCTGAAGGAGCACTGCGCCGAGCGCGGCATGCTGCTGATCGTGGACGAGGCGCAGACCGCCCTCGGCCGGGTCGGCGCGATGTTCGCCATCGAGCAGCACGGCGTCGTCCCGGACATCCTCACCCTGTCCAAGACGCTCGGCGGCGGCCTGCCCCTGTCGGCCACCGTCACCACCGAGGCCATCGAGGACGACACGGCCGCGAAGGGCTTCCTGCACTACACCTCGCACGTCTCCGACCCGCTGCCCGCGGCCGTCGGCCGCGCGGTCCTGCGTACCGTCCTCGCCGAGAACCTGGCCCAGCGGGCCGCCGACGTCGGCGCCCGGCTGCGCGCGGGGCTGGCCGAGCTCCAGGACAGGCACGAGGCGATCGGCGACATCCGCGGCGCCGGGCTCATGCTCGGGGTCGACCTGGTCCGCGACCGCGAGTCCCGTACGCCCGACGAGCGCTTCGGCACCGCGGTCACCCAGCGGTGCCTGCAGCTGGGGCTGAGCGTGAACATCGTCAAGTTCCCCGGGCTCGGCAGCGTGCTGCGCATCGCGCCGCCCCTGACGATCAGCACGGCGGACGTCGACCTCGGCCTGGAGATCCTGGACAAGGCCCTCACCGAAAGTCGCTGACCCCGGCCCGCACCGCGCCGGCCGGTGTGCGATGCTGTGCTGAGGTAGCAACGCGGAGGAACGCCGGTGCGAATCCGGGGCTGTCCCGCAACTGTGACCGGGGAGTGACCTGGCACGTCACCGTCGTTTCCCCGGAAGCCAGAGACTCCGGCTGCCGGATGTTCCTGACATTCGGGCGAGGAAACCCGGGAGGACTGGCTCAGATGGCGATGACGGACCACAGCTATCCGTTCGCCGGCATCGTCGGGATGGCGGACCTCAAGCTGGCGCTGCTGCTCAACGCGGTGTCGCCGGCCATCGGCGGCGTCCTGGTCCGCGGCGAGAAGGGCACCGCGAAGTCCACCATGGTCCGCGGGCTGGCCGCGCTGCTGCCGCCGGTGCCCGTGGTCCCGGGCTGTCCTTATTCCTGCGATCCCGCGGCACCCGACCCCGCCTGCCCCGCGGGGCCGCACTCCGGCGCCGGTTCCGAGCTGCGGCCGGTCACGCTGGCCGAACTCCCGGTGGGGGCGACCGAGGACCGGCTGACCGGTTCGCTCGACATCGAGCGCGTGCTGACCGCGGGCACGACCGCCTTCCAGCCCGGCCTGCTCGCCGCGGCGCACCGCGGGGTCCTCTACGTGGACGAGGTCAACCTGCTGCATGACCACCTGGTCGACCTGCTGCTCGACGCCGCCGCCCTGGGCGTCAACTACGTGGAGCGCGAGGGCGTCTCGGTCCGGCACGCCTCGCGTTTCCTGCTCGTCGGCACGATGAACCCGGAGGAAGGGGAGCTGCGGCCGCAGCTTCTCGACCGGTTCGGGCTGACCGTGCAGGTGACGGCGAGCCAGGATCCGGCCGAGCGGGCCGAGGTGGTCCGCCGCAGGCTCGCCTTCGAGGCCGACCCGGCCGCGTTCGCCGTCCGCTTCGCCGCCGACACCGCGGTGCTGGCCGGGCAGGTCGCGGCGGCCCGGGCCCGGCTGCCGCGGGTGGACCTGCCCGACGCCGCGCTGCGCCAGATCTGCGCGGTCTGCGGCGCGTTCGGCGTGGACGGGATGCGCGCCGACCTGGTCACCGCCCGGACCGCGATCGCCCTGGCCGCCTGGACCGGCCGCGACGTGGTGACCGAGGAGGACATCCGCGTCGCGGCCCGGCTGGCCCTGCCGCACCGCCGCCGCCGCGACCCCTTCGACGC
>Ga0070708_100005411_pt1 | contig 10127 bp, 8 predicted proteins | sample KBSK5503metaG_FD_65469 | JGI IMG/M metagenome (GOLD analysis project Ga0070708, IMG submission 65469) | Corn, switchgrass and miscanthus rhizosphere microbial communities from Kellogg Biological Station, Michigan, USA - KBS K5-50-3 metaG | ecosystem: Host-associated > Plants > Roots >... | reverse complement strand
GACCCATCCCCCCGGACCCCCCTTGGGAGGGACCCATCCCCCCGGAACCCCCTTGCTCGCACGCCGGCACAATCTGGGCCGACCCTACCGCCCGCGATCCGGCGGCCGTGTGCGCGCGCACCGGCCTGGCCCGCGTCGACCCGGTCTACCTGGCCGAGACGCCAGGCGCCGTGGTGCTCAGCGACCGCGCCTGCTGGGCGGCCGCCGCCACCGGGCGGCTCGCCGATCACGACCCGGTTATGGTGGGCGCCTTTCTCAGCCTCGGCTACCCGGTCGGGGCCGCCACCCCGTTCCGTGGTGTCCGAGCCGTCGGCGGCGGCCGGATGCTCCGGGCGGCCGGCGGCCGGGTCACGCTAGGCCCGGCCCGCGGCGACGACGCGGACACGCCGCCCGGTGCCTCCCAGGTGGCCGCCGCGCTGGTCGATGCCGTCCGGCCGCTGGGGAAGGAGCGCGGGCCGGTGGAGCTGTCGCTGACCGGCGGGAAGGACAGCCGGCTGATCGCCGCGGCGCTGACCGCGGCGGACGTCCCGTTCCGTGCCCGCACCCACGGGTTCGCGCGTCACCCCGATGTGGTCATCGCGGGCATGATCGCCGAACGGCTCGGCCTCGAGCACACGGTGACCGAGCCCGCGATACCCGGGACACCGGACCAGGGCGGCGTGGTCGGCAGGCTCCGCTCGGCCGTGCTGGTCTCCGACGGCATGCTGTCGGCGTTCGAGAACGTCGGTTCTTGGATCAGGCCCGATCCGCAGGCGGCCGCCCCACCGGTCCAGGCCGGCGGCCACGGTGGTGAGCTGCTGCGCGGCGGCTACGCCCAGGCGGCCTGGCGCGGTCCGGCAGCGCTGAGCGCCGCCGCGGCCGCCGAACTTTTCCGCCGGATGACCACGCGCCGCCTGAGCCTGCTCGGCCCGGCCGCGGCCGCGGCGTACCTGGCCAGCCTGGCGCCGTCGGCCGCGGCGCTGGCCCGCGGCCCGCTGTCCGCGCTCGACGACTTCTACCTGGTGAACCGGGCGGGCCGCTGGTCGGCCACCGCCCGGCAGGCCTACCTGCTCCGCTCGCCGCTGGCCCAGCCGCTGTTCGAGGACCAGGTGGTGCGGGCCGCCCGGGCCGTTCCGCTTCGGCAGCGGATGAGCGACCGGCTGCACCGCGACGTGCTCGCGTCACTGTGCCCGGGCCTGGACGGACTGCCGCTGACGGGCAGCCCGTGGCACGGCGAGGCGCGCACCCCGGCGAACGTGCTGCGGGTCCCCGCGGCCTTCGGCGACTGGCGCCGCGACTACGGCGAGGACATGGCCCGCTTCTTCCGCGGCTACGTTCTCGACCACGGCGCGGGGAGCCGGCTGTTCGGCGTCGTGCGCCGGCGGGCCGCCGAACGCGCGCTGCGCTGGCCGCAGACCGACCCGAACGCCGTCTGGGCGCTCGCCACCCTGGCCGCGCTGATGTCCGGCGACTGGCTCAACGCCCGCACCTAGCCTCGGCCGTACCTGGTCTCGGCCTGCCAGAAGAACAGCGCGCCCGCGACGAGGATCACGACCGCCCAGCCGATCCCGGCCAGCCACAGCTCGCCGGTCATGATGTCCGGATGACAGTACGCCTGCAGCGACGGGATCTTCTTCGCGTTGAAGATGGCGCACCGGGCCGCGTTGTAGGGCTGCGCGCCCGGCGCGTCGGACCGGAACGTGGCCATGATCGCGTACCTGGTCAGCGAGATGTACACCGCCGCCGGGTTGAAGGAGAGCACGTTCTTGGCCCACTCGGGCAGCGCGGCGGGCAGCGAGGCGATGCTGTACATGACCCCGCAGAAGTACCGCCAGACCCGCAACAGGAACGGAACAAGCTGGCTGATGTCCTGGGCGCCCGCGCCCACCCTGGCCATGATCAGCGCGGCGCCGATGTTGAACGTGGCCTGCATCAGCAGCGCCGGGATGAGCAGCAGCCAGTACCAGGTGAGCGGCTCGCCGGTGCCGAGCACGATGGCGAACAGCACCACCATGGACAGCAGCAGCTGCTGGAACTCCACGAGCACGTACGCCAGCGGCAGGCAGGCGCGAGGGAAATGCAGCGCCCGGATCAAGCTGATATTCGCCCGCATCACCGTGGAGCCCACCACGATCGACCGTTCGGTGAACGCGAATATGAAAACCCCGGTGACCAGGTAGGCGGTGTAATTGCTTATGCCGCGGTTGGCCTTGAACAAGATCCCGAAGATCAGGTAGTACACGGCCGAGTTGAGCAGCGGTGTCAGCACCTGCCAGAGCTGGCCGAGCCGGGCCTCGGTGTACATCGACACGTTGCGGGCCGTGGCGTACGCGACGATGAAATGGCGCCGCTGCCACACCTTGTTCAGGTACGAGACCAGGCTGGACCGGGCCGAACTCGGCCGCAGGCCATACTCGGCGGCCAGTTCGGCCAGGTACGCGCCGCCCTCGTCCGGCCCGCCGGGCCTGTCAGCCCTGGGCGCGACCACATCCCCGGTCAGCAGATCGCCTGGAGCGGTCAGCCGCCCGCGGTCTCTCATGGGTGTGGAGTTTATGAGAGCGGCCGTGGCCAGCGCGGATATCCGAGGCCGGGAGTAAATCCTTCGCCGGGAGTTCGGCTGTTATTAACTCACCGTACTTCGGCAGTCTCCTTATTTGACCGAACGGACGGGGGGTTTTCGCCTCCCCCGCGCAGGCAACCGGATGTCGAGCTGATCGGCCTGGAGCGTCTCTACCGCGGGGCATGAGGTGTCGTGGCGGCGTGAAACAACGACCGTTCGGATTCAGGGTTTCACGTGGTGAGATGGGATGTGTCGTTGAACGACCGAAGGACGGCGGGGCCGTCGGCGTACCAGTCGATCTCGCATAGGGCCGCGACGTCGAGGTGCATCCGGTAGAGCGCGGGCGCCGGGGCAAGCAGGGCCGCGGCCACCAGCATCTTGATCGGGGTCACGTGGCTGACGATGAGCACCGTCTGGCGTTCCCGGTCGGCCAGCACGCGGCGCAAGGCGGCGGTGACCCGCTCGCTTACTTCGGCGAAGCTCTCGCCATCGGGGGGCGCGACCTGCGGGTCGGCCAGCCACGCGGTCATCTCGTCCGGCCAGCGCCGCCGCACCTCGGCAAACGTCAGGCCTTCCCAGGCGCCGAAGTCGGTTTCCCTGAAGCCGTCATCCGTCACCACCGGGGCGCCGGTGACTGCGGCCACCTCCTCGGCCGTCCGCACCGCGCGTTGCAGCGGCGACGACACGATCGTGCCGATGCCCGCCGACGCCAGCCGCTTAGCCGCCGCAGCGGCCTGGCGCATCCCGGTATCGGTGAGCGGGACGTCGGACCGTCCGGCGTATCGTTTCTCCACCGACATCGGCGTCTGCCCGTGCCTGAGCAGCAGGGTGACCGTGGGCTCGCCCTGGGCGGGCATCCAGTTGGTCCTCGCGCGCACCTAGAGGCCGGACTCGTCGGTCCGGACGAGGATCCGCCTGCACTCCTCGCACCTGATCACCTCATCGGGCGCCGACGCCCGGATCACGTTCAGGTCCGCCGCGTTGAGGCTCAGGTGGCATCCCTCGCAGCGGCCGCCCCGCAGCATGGCCGCGCCGACGCCCTTGGTCTTGCGGATCTGGTCATAGAGCGCGAGCAATTCGCCTGGAACCTCGGCGGCGATGTTGCCGCGCTGGTCGGACGCCTTGGCTGCCTGCTCGTCGATCTCCTTGAAGGCCGCATCCCGCCGGGCTGCCACCGCCGCCATCTCGCCGCCGAGGCCTTCCTGTTCGGTGGTCAGCTCGTCTTTGCGGCCGTCGAGCGTCTCGCGGCGCTCCATCAGCTCCAGCACGACCTCTTCGAGGTCACCTTGCCGACGGTGCAGGTTCTCGATTTCCGACTGCAGGCTCGCGAGCTCGCGCGCGGCGGAAACCTGGCCCGCGTCCAGCCTGGCCCGGTCCTTATCGATCCTGGTCCGGACCTGCTCCACGTCGCGTTCGGCCCGGCTCTGCTCCCGCGCCAGGTCGCCGAGCTCGGTGTCGGTCACCACCAGGGCGTCCTTGAGCTCGCCGGACCTTGCCTCCAGGCGGGCAAGCTCGGCGACTTCGGGGAGGCCGCGCCTGCGGCGGTCGAGGCGGGCGAGCTCGGCGTCCAGGTCGGCCAGTTCGAGCAGGCGGAGCTGGGTCTGCGGTGATGCCTTCACGGATCCCAACGTTAGTCGCCCCGGCGACCTAACGGGGTACTCCCCCGGACAAGCATGAGCGCGTGGTAGACCTTTGCGCCATGGAGATCCCTCGAGTTAGCCGGCCCTATATGCCGGGGTACGGCATCGCCGGGCCGAACGAAGGCAGCGGACTCCTGCACTGGTCCTGGGCGGCGGAGCGGCTGACGGCTGCGCGCAACTACTGGGTCGCGACGGTCTGGCCGGACGGGCATCCGCACGTCATGCCGGTCTGGGGCATGTGGGACGACAGCACGCTGTGGTTTACCAGCAGCACTGGCTCCCGGAAGGTCCGCAACCTGCGTGCCGACCCTCGCTGCTGCGTCACCACAGAGGATGCCTCCGATCCGGTCGTCATCGAGGGCACCGCGCACATCTCGACAGAAATGCCGGTGCTCCGGCGGGTGGTCGACCTGATGAACGCCAAGTATCGAACGGACTACCGGGTTGACTTCCTCGACCCGGCCACGAACGCGACCATCGGGGTCCGGCCGCACCGCGTGTTCAGCATGCGGGCCGGAGACTTCGCCGGATCCCCCACACGCTGGACGTTCGAAGAATAGGTAATAAGAGCGCAATCTTCGCGGGGCTAACGAAACGCCGCGGGACGGGTAGCGTGGACCGCAGCGACTAGCCGCGACCTTCCGCCATGACATCAGCGCCCGCTCTCGACGACCAGCCCCGGGCACCCTCCGCCCTCGCCGGGGCCGTGGCAGGCGTGCTCGCGGCGGCGGTCGCGATAGGCGCGGCTCAGCTCGCCGCCGGCCTCACCGTCCCGCAGAGCTCGCCGGTGATCGCCGTCGGCCAGGCCGCGATCGACCTCACGCCGCCGCCGGTGAAGAACTTTGCCATCTCGGCCTTTGGCAGCAACGACAAGACGGTGCTGCTCGGCGGCATCCTGGTGGTGCTCGCCCTGTACGCGGCGGTCATCGGGATGCTGGCGGTCCGCCGGCTCGCGTACGGCATGTGGGGGCTCGCCGTCTTCGCGTTTATCGGCCTGGCCGCGGCCCTGACCAGGCCGAACTCGACGCCGGCCTACATCGTGCCCACGCTGGCCGGCGCTGCGGCCGGCGCGTTCGCGCTGTCCAGGCTGGCCCGCGCGGCGATCAGGCTCGGCGCCCCTCCGGCCCGGACACGCACGAGCCGCAGGGCCGGCCCGCCGGCACCGGGCGGCGCGCTGACCCCACCGGACCTTCCCGCGTCGCCCGGCGTTGCGGCTCCCGCCGAGGCCGGCTCGGAACCCGTGGCACGGGCTTACTCCTTTACCTATCTCCCGAATCCCGACGACGACGGGCCGCCTCGCTGGCCCGCGCGGCGGCGGTTCCTCGTCACCAGCGGGTTCGCCGCCGCCGTCGCGGCCGCCGGGACGTTCGCCGGGCGCGAGCTGATCACGCGGCGCGACGTCAGCCAGGCGCGGGCCGCCGTGCGGTTCCCCCAGCCCGCGGTGGCCGCGCCGCCGCTTCCGGCGGGCAGCAACCTGAACATCCCCGGGCTGAGCTCGTTCATCACCCCGAACGACAGCTTCTACCGCGTCGACACCGCGCTGTTCGTGCCGCAGGTAGACCCGTCGACCTGGCAGCTGCGGATACACGGGATGGTGCAGCGCGAGGTCACCATTACCTTCGCCGAGCTGCTCAAGCGCCCGCTCATCGAGGACTACGTGACGCTGACCTGCGTGTCCGACCCGGTCGGCGGGCCCTACATCGGCAACGCCAAATGGCTCGGCGCGAGCCTGGCCGACCTGATCAGGCAGGCCCGTCCGCTGGCCGGCGCCAGCCAGCTGCTGTGCACCTCGGTTGACGGGTTCACCTCGGGGACCCCGCTTCAGGTCGTGCTGGACGGCCGCGACGCCCTGCTCGCCGTGGCGATGAACGGCGCGGCGCTGCCCGTCGCGCACGGCTTCCCGGCGCGGATGGTGGTGCCCGGCCTGTACGGCTACGTGTCCGCGACCAAGTGGGTGACCGACATCGAGGTCACCACGTTCGCGGCGGCCTCCGCATACTGGGTGCAGCGCGGCTGGTCGCAGCAGGCGCCGATCAAGACCGAGTGCCGGATCGACGTGCCCCTGGCCGGGGCGTCACTCCGGCCGGGGTCCGTGCCGGTGGCCGGGGTGGCCTGGGCTCAGCACAAGGGGGTCGCCGCCGTGGAGGTCAGGGTCGACCGGGGGCCGTGGCAGGAGGCGCGGCTGGCCGCGGTGCCCGACATCGACACGTGGCGGCAGTGGGTGTGGGAATGGCCGGCTACGCCGGGCACGCACCTGCTCGAAGCCCGCGCAACGGACAAGACGGGCTATACCCAGACCGCGGTCCAAACCCAGCCTGTACCCGACGGCGCCTCCGGCTACCCCTCCGCCATGGTCAGCGTCAGCGGCTCCTGACCGGGATCTCGGTGAGGACGGCGGTGAGGTTGTCGGCCATCTCCGCCAGGGCCTGCTCGAAGGCGGCGAGCCTGGCAAGCGGGATTCCGCTGGTGGCTAGGGCGATGACCTGGTGGCCCGCGGCCGCAAGGTCCGCTTCCAGGGCGCGGGCGCGCGGCGTCAGCCGGTACCGGATCCGGCGGCCGTCGGCGGGATCGGGTTCCTCGCGGACGAGGCCGTCGCGTCTCATCCGGGCGAGCGTCTTGGCCATGGTGGACTGGTCGACGCTGGCGACCTCGCACAGTTCGCGCTGCGTCTGCTCGTCGCGCTCGTACAGCCCGGATCACCCGTCCGGACCGCCCGGTGCGGGACACCTCAGTCCCGCCAGCCCCTCCCGCACGCCTATTCGCTTACCAGTGCGAGGACTGCGGCATTTCCGGGGTGGATTCGGGCTTGCGGGTGATTTTTGGGTACTATGGTGCACAAAGGTTTCCCCCGAGCCCCGATCCACCCGGATCTTCTCGCCTGCGGCCGCCGCACTGGTCACTCGCGCCCCTGGCGCCCGCGGCATGACCTCTCGTACTCGTCGCCCCGGCACGCCACATCGGCCCGAATCAGGAATCACTCGCCCAGGCGCGGGTCGGGGGCCCACAGGCCCCGTGATACGAGGTCGGGGGGACACGCGCCCCATATGGGGCATCCGTGAACAGTAGCGGGTGATGCCCGTGAGGCATATGGGCGCTGGGGGCTGGAAGCCGAGGGCGTCGCGCAGGATCGCCCACGGCACCGCGACCTCGGTGACGTCGAAGTCCCGGTCGGGTAGCGGCAGCAGGACGCGCACGGTGTCATCTTCCCAGGGCCGTCGTCTCAATGGCTAACGTGGGGTAGACGCGGAGCACACGGGAGGCGGCATGAGCGCGGACGCGGATTTCGCCGGGCTGGCGCGAGAGTACCTGGACGACCGGGCGGAACGGCACCCGGAAACCGCCACCAGCCTGGGCGATCACCGGTTCGACGCGCGCCTGTCCGACCCATCGGCGCGGGCGCTGGAGGACGAAAGGCGCGCGCTCGACGGCTGGGCGGCGCGGCTGGCCGCGATCGACTCCGGCGCGCTGTCGGCCGAGCACCGGGTGGACGCCGCGATGATGGCGGACAGCGTGGCGCGGCGGGCGTTCGAGATCGACGAACTGCGCGAGCATACCTGGAACCCGCTGCAGGCCAACCCGGGGAAGGCCATCTACCAGCTGCTGGCCAGGGACTTCGCGCCGCTGCCCGACCGGCTGGGTTCGGTAGCCGGAAGGCTCGCTGCCGTGCCCGCCGTGCTGGCCGAGGCCCGCAGGCAGCTCGGGAGCATGCCCCGGGTGCACCTGGAGACCGCGATTGGGCAGTTCGACGGCACGATCGCGCTGGTCAGCAACCAGATCGACGCCGCGCTCGAGGCCGCGCCCGGCTGTGCCGCCGAGCTCGCCCGGGTGCGCCCCGCCGCCCTGGAGGCGCTGACCGGGCACCGGGACTGGCTGTCGGCGCGGCTGGCGGAGGCGGACGGCTTCGCCGACCCGAGGATCGGGCCGGAGCGGTTCGCCCGCAAGCTGTCCCTGACCCTGGGCGCGGCGGCGGACGCGGACGCGATCCTGGCCCGGGCCCGGGCCGACCTGGACCGGGTGAGCCAGGAGATCGCCGGACTGGCCGCGCGGATGAGCGGGGTCCCGGACGCCGGCCCGGAGGTGGTGCGGCAGGTGCTCGACCGGCTGGCGCAGGACGTCCCGGACGACACGACCATCCTGGAGTTCTGCCGCGACGCGCTGGCCGCGCAGACCGCGTTCGTGACCGAGCGCCGCCTGCTCTCGGTCTACGACGATCCGGTCGAGCTGATCGTGATGCCGGAAATCGACCGCGGCGTCGCGGTGGCTTACTGCGACTCCCCCGGCCCGCTCGAGCCGTCGCCGCTGTCGACGTTCATCGCGGTGTCGCCGACGCCGGCCGGCTGGACGGCCGAGCGGGTCGCCTCGTTCTACCGCGAGTACAACCGGCACATGGTGCACAACCTGATGGTCCACGAGGCCATGCCCGGCCACTACCTGCAGCTGCAGCACTCGCGCCGGTTCGCGGGGTCGGACACGGCGATCCGCGCGGCGCTGCGGTCCGGCTCGTTCACCGAGGGATGGGCGGTCTATACCGAACGGATCATGGCGGAGCAGCAGTACCCGGGCGAGGGCGATCCCCGGGCGGTCCGGATGCAGCAGCTCAAGATGCAGCTGCGCACGATCATCAACGCCATCCTGGACGCCGGGATCCACGGGCACGGGATGACCGAGGCGGAAGCCATGGCGCTGATGACCGGCCGCGGTCACCAGGAGGAGGGCGAGGCGGCGGGCAAGTGGCGCCGCTCCCAGCTCACTTCGGCGCAGCTGTCCACCTACTACGTCGGGTACAGCGAGATCTCCGACCTGGCGAGCGACCTGCGGGCGGCAGACCCTGGCCGGACCGACCGGCAGGTCCACGATCGCATGCTGGCCCACGGCTCGCCGCCAGTCCGGCTGCTGCGCACGCTGATCGGGGTGTAGGCCAGAGGTCTGGGGTGCACAACTGAATTGTGAGGTGCTTCGGCTTGTGCAGGTCACCTGGCTAGTCCGAGTGATGTTGTCACTCAGATACGGAGGTGCCGGGATGTTATGCCTTGTCCTGAGCTGGGGTGGCCCTCGCCTTCGCCGCGACCGCTGGCCGGCCTCCCGCGCTGCTGACCGGCGCCGTCGCTACCGCTGGTACCCGCACGGGCTGATCCGGCTGCTGCGGCCCGCAGCCACCTACGACATGGTGCGGTTCGGCCTGGACCGCCATGCGCTCTCCGCGACGGCGGGCCCTGGTGTGGAACGGCGACCTGCCCCTGCCGCTGCAGCAGATCCTGTTCCAGACCGCGGACGCAATCACTCCGGAGCTCGCAGCAATCGGCTTATTGGCCGCAGCTGTTGCCTCGCGCCGCAGGTTCGGCATTGACTGATGTCGAGCCCACAGGAAAGGGAACCCCTGATGCTCAAGCCCGTGGTGCCAGGAGCGGTTCGGGACGAGCGATGTAATCGGGTGCGCGCCTTCGAAGGCGGGGCCGCCGGCGTATCGGGAGAGGAGTTCCCGTGAGGATCGAGGATTACGCACTGATCGGTGACCTGCAGACGTCCGCCCTAGTGGGCCGCAACGGCTCGGTGGACTGGCTGTGCCTGCCCCGCTTCGACTCCGCATCCTGCTTCACCGCGCTGCTGGGAGAGGAGAAGCACGGGCGCTGGCTCATCGCCCCCGCCGGGGAGGTCCGTAGCGTGTCGCGCCGCTACCGCGAGGGGACGCTGGTCCTGGAGACCGACTTCGAGACCGCCGACGGCGCAGCGCGGGTCATCGACTTCATGCCGCCGCGCGATGGCGACGGCCCGCAGCTCATACGCATCGTGCAGGGGCTGCGTGGTCGCGTACCGATGCGCATGCATCTGCTCATCCGCTTCGGGTACGGCCTGATCGTTCCCTGGGTACAGCGGGTGCCCGACGGCATCGTCGCTCAGGCGGGGCCCGACGCGTTGCACCTGAGCACACCGGTGGAGCTGCACGGGGA
>Ga0070708_100005410_pt1 | contig 10128 bp, 6 predicted proteins | sample KBSK5503metaG_FD_65469 | JGI IMG/M metagenome (GOLD analysis project Ga0070708, IMG submission 65469) | Corn, switchgrass and miscanthus rhizosphere microbial communities from Kellogg Biological Station, Michigan, USA - KBS K5-50-3 metaG | ecosystem: Host-associated > Plants > Roots >... | reverse complement strand
ACCACGACGACTCCGGAATTGGCGAGCCCGATCGCCGTTCGGATGGCCTCGCGCCGGTCGGCGATCTTCAGGTATTTCGTCGCTCCGGACGCGGCCAGCCCCTTCTCGATCTCCGACAGGATCGCCTCGGGGTCCTCGGAGCGCGGGTTGTCGGAGGTGGCGATCGGGATGTCGGACATACGGCCCGCGATTTGTCCCATTGGAATCCGTTTTCCCTTGTCCCGGTCCCCCCCGCAGCCGAACACGAGAACGATCTTCCGGTCGGACAATTCCCGCACGGCCGCCAGCAGCCGCTCGAGCGCGTCCTCCGTGTGCGCGTAATCCACGAGGATCGTGTAGGGCTGGCCGGCCTCGACCGGCTCGAGGCGCCCCGGCACGCGCAGCACGGAGGCGAGGGCCACGGCGATCCGCTCGGGCGGCATCTCCAGGGAGAGGCCGGCGGCGGCGGCGGCGAGCAGGTTCTCGACGTTGAAGCGCCCCAGAAGCGGGGATGCGACGCGGAACTTTCCGCCCGCGTGCTCGACCTCGAGCGTGGTGCCGGCCAGGTCGCACCGGGCGGCGGCCGCGCGGATGTCCGCCTCCGGGCGGCCCTCGGCCGAGTACGTTACGACCGGCGGCGCGACCTCCGCGGCGAGGCGGCGTCCGAAAGCGTCGTCCAGGTTGACGACCGCCGCGGCGCCCGGCTTGCGCATGGCGAAGAGCCGCCTCTTCGCCTGGAAGTACGACTCCATGTCGCCGTGGAAATCCAGGTGGTCGCGCGTCAGGTTCGTGAAGACCGCGACGTCGAAGAGGCACCCGGTGACGCGGTCGAGGGCGAGCGCGTGCGAAGAGACTTCGATCGCGGCCGCCGGCACCCCAGCCCCCGTCATTTCGGCCAGCAGCTCCTGGACGGCCGGCGCCTCCGGCGTCGTGCGCGGAGCCGGAAGCTCCCGCCGCCCCGTCCGGTAGGCGACAGTCCCGAGGAAGCCCGCCTTCCCGTGGCGCGCCGCGAGCAGCGCCTCGAGCAGCATGGCCGTCGTCGTCTTGCCGTTGGTCCCGGTCACCGCCGCGAGCGTCATCTTTTCCGCCGGGTTTCCCGCGCGCCTTGCGGCGAGAAGCGCGAGCGCCCGGCGCGGATTCTCGACAGTCACCCAGACGACCGGCGGCGGAGTCCCCGGCGGCGCCGGGCGATCCGAAACGACCGCGGCCGCGCCGCGCGCGATCGCCTGCGCAATGAAGTCGTACCCGTCCGCCCTCGCACCGGCGATCGCGACGAAGACGTCCCCGGCGGAGACCTGCCGCGAGTCGTGACGGACACTCCCGACCTCCGGATCGAGTGTCGCGCGGCGGACGTCGGCCTCCGGAAGGACCGAAAGGAGTTCCATGAGCTTCACGGACCGGAAACGGGGGAGCTCGTCTCCTCCCGGCCGCGGCCCGGCCGGCTGATCGGTGGGGCGGTTTCCGAAAGGCGCAGTGTCTGGGAGTCGCCCGGCCGCGCGGCCGTCCCGGGCGGAGGGTCCTGGGAAACGACGAAGCCGCTGCCGCTCAAGCGCGCCGTCAGTCCCAGGCGCGCGAAGATCGCCAGCGCCTGCCGCGCCGAAAGCCCGACGACATCCGGCGTGGAGATCGTCAGGCCTTCTCCGCCCGACGGTCCCTGCGGGGTCTGGATCTTCGGGAGCGCTTCCTCCGAGATCTCGATGCCGGGCGCCGCCGGAGAGAGGTCGGATGGGCCGGGGCGCGGCCCGGGGGCCGAGACCGGCACGACGCCCGCGGGATAAGCGACCCGCCCGCCGGAGGAGGCGAGCACGGTCGCGGGGAGCTGCTGCGCCGCCGGCGCGACCCGAAGGATGTCGAGCGCCTGCGAGACGACGCGCGCGAAGAGAGGCGCCGCGACGTCGCGCGAGTAGTACTTGCCCTTGGGCTCTTCCACGACGACGACCGCGACGACGCGCGGATTGTCGGCGGGCACAAAGCCCACGAAGTTGGGGACGTAGCGTCCGGCCTGGTAGCCGCCGGGGCCCGCCTTCTGCGCCGTTCCGGTCTTGCCCGCGACCGAGAAGCCCGGGATGGCGGCTGTCGAGCCCGTTCCGCGCTCGACGACGCCGGCCAGGATGGCCCGCAGCGATCGGGCCGTCTCCTCCGAGAGCACGCGCACGGGCGCGGGCGCGGCGGGCACTTCGACGCGCCCGTCGGGGCGCCGGATCGCGGTCACGAGACGCGGTTGCACGAGAAGCCCGCCATTCGCCACGACGGCGGCGACCCGGGCGAGCTGCAGGGCAGTGAGCGCGATCTCCTGGCCCATCGAAATCGAGGCGTTCGACAGCGCGGACCAACGGGACAGCGGTCGAAAGATGCCGCCCGCCTCCCCCGCAAGATCGACACCTGTCGGGCGTCCGATGCCGAACGCGCTCGCCCCTTCGAAGAGCCGCTCGGGCCCGAGGCGGAGTCCCACGCGGATGATCCCGATGTTGGAGGAATGCTCGAAGACGCCGGCAAGCGTCAGCGAACCGTAGTCGTGGTGCTTGTCCTCGCGGATCGTCACCTTGCCGATCTTGATCATCCCGTGTCCCGTCTCGATGACCTCGTCCAGCCGGATCAGGCCGCGCTCGAGCGCGGTCGCGCCCGTCACTATCTTGAACGTCGAGCCGGGCTCATAGGCATCCGCGATCGCGCGGTTGCGCCGCGCTTCGGCCGGATACCGCCCGTATTCATTCGGGTCGAAGCCAGGAGCGCTCGCCATCGCCAGGATCTCCCCGCTCCACGGGTCGAGCAGGACGACGCTCCCCGATTTCGCGTCGAGCTCGGAGAGCGTCGCTTCGAGCTCCCGCTCGGCCGCGAACTGCATGCCGGAATCGAGCGACACCGTCAGCGCGGCCCCTTCCTGCGCGGGCCTCCCCTGCGTCTCCGCCTCGCCGTAGGTCGACCGGCGCGCGTCCGTCAGCGCGACGATCTCTCCCGGTTTGCCGCGGATCACCTTCTCATAGGTGTACTCGAGGCCCGAGAGCCCGTGGTCGTCCAGGCCGACGTAACCGAGGACCGCGCCCGCGAGGTTCCCCTTCGGATAGAAGCGCCGGGGCTCCGCGACGAGATGAATCCCCGCGAGCTTGCGGGCGCGGATCTGGTCGGCGATCGCCGGGTCCACCTTCCGTGCGATCCAGACGAAGCCCTTCGCCTGCGAGAGGCGCTCGAGGATCTTCTCGCGCGTCGAGCGGACGAGCGGCGCGAGATACGCGGCGGCGCCTTGCGGGTCCTCGAGCTCGTCGGCGATCGCGTAGACGGACGAGACTTCGACCGAGACGGCGAGCTCCCGGCCCTGCCGGTCGAGGATCGAGCCGCGGCGCCCGGAAACCTCGATGCGCCGTTCCTGCTGCCGCTGCGCGCGGGCGCGGTATTTCTGCCCCTGGACGAGCTGGAGGGAGGCGAGGCGTCCGATGATGATCGCGCCCCAGACGAGGAGGACGATCGCCAGGATACGCAGCCGTCTGCCGCGGAGCACGTTCATCGCGCCGCCTCCTTGCCTGCGGGAGCCTCGATGTACTGAATCTGTCCAGGCCGCGGCGGGCGCAGGTCCTTCTTCGCGGCGACCGCGACAACGCGGGAAGGCGCGGCGGCGAGCGCCAGCTCCGCCCGCAGCCGTCGGTTCTCCTCGCTGAGCTGGAGAAAGAGCTTCAGCCGGGCCTCGCGCGCGTATCCGACGCGCACCGTCTCGACGTGCAGGGCGGAGAAAACGATGAGGGCGCAGGCCATCGGCAGCCCGGCGAGCAGATACGTGGCGAGCTCCCGCCCGCGGCGGCGATCCCGCTCGCGCGTCAGGTGGAGGTTCTCGACGCGTTTGGACTGGGCGTAGCCGACGGCGCTCATATCAGATCGCTACTCCCTCTCCTCCCGGGAGAGACATCGGGTGACGGGAAAACCGAAGCCGATCACGGGATCTCACTCACTTTCTCGGCGGCCCGCAGCTTCGCGCTCCGGGAACGCGGGTTGGCGTTGCGCTCCCGCTCGGAGGGGACGATCGGGCGGCGGGTCAGGATCTTCAGGACCTGGCGCGCGCCGCAGATGCACGTCGGGAGCGCGGGCGGGCAGAAACAGGCGCCCGATTCGCGGCGGAACGCGTCCTTCACGATCCGGTCTTCCAGGGAGTGGTAGGCAACGACCACGAGGCGGCCGCGGAGGTTCAGGCGGTGGACGGCGGCCGCGAGAAACCGCGAGAGCGCGACGAGCTCCTGGTTGACCTCGATGCGCAGGGCCTGAAAGACGCGGGTGGCAGGATCGATCCTCTCGCGCGTCCCCTTGGCGCGCGCGACAATGCGGGCGAGCTGGCGGGTGCCCGTGATCGGCCCCCTCCAGTCGCGTTCCTGCACGATGCCCCGAGCGATCTTTGCCGCCATCCGTTCCTCCCCGTATTCACGCAGGATGCGTGTCAGTTCTTCGACCGAGGCCGCCGCGACGATGTCGGCGGCGGTCCTGCCGGCCCCACTCATGCGCATATCGAGAGGCCCGTCGCGGCGAAAGGAGAAGCCGCGCGGCCCTTGTTCCAGCTGCATCGACGAGACCCCGAGGTCCGCCAGGATTCCATCCGCGGGGGGATGACCCGCCAGCGCCTCTTCCAGATCCGCGAAGTTCTCCCCCGCGAACGTGACGCGCCCGCCAAAACGCGCGAGCCGCCGTTGCGCGAGCGCCAGCGCGTCCGGATCGCGATCGAGGGCGAGGAGCCGGATGTCCGGCCCCCGCTCCAGGAGCGCCTCCGCGTGCCCGCCGGCTCCGACCGTCGCGTCCACGAAGAATCCGCCGCGCTCCGGCGCGAGAATCTCCACGACCTCCTCGAGGAGGACCGGCGTGTGCTCCCGCTTCCCAACGTCTTCCGTCTTCCGTCCCCCGTCTTCCGACTCTCAAACTTCCGGTCACGACATCAACAGCTTCGACATCTCGTCGTAGTCTTCAGGCGTGAAGTCCTCGCCCGCGAGCTTCGAGGCGAGCGCGCCGCGGTCGGACACGACGAGGTGATCGATGTTGCCCGTCACGACGACGTCCGGCGGCAGCTTCGCCGCGTCGCGCAGGATCTGCGGAATGAGGACCCGCCCCTGGCCGTCGAGCGTCGCGTTCTGTCCGAAGTAATTGACGCGCTCGAGGAACTTCGTCTTCGCGCGGTGGATCGCCGGCAGCGCCGCGAGCTTCTCCTCGAGCGCGCGCCAGATCGGCAGCGGATAGAGAAGCACTTCGCGCCCGTGAAGAGATGTCACAAACATGTCCGCCCCGAATGCCTCATCAATCTGTTGCCGAAAGAGATTCGGCACCTTGAGACGGCCCTTTTCGTCCAGACGGGCGGGGGCGCTCCCTCGAAAGCGATCCATTCTTCCTTCTCGTGACCCCGATCAAAGGGATCGAGTCCACTTTGGCCCACTTTTTTCCAGATTAGACCACTGGCGCGGATGTTAGGAGCACCGTGGTTTATTAGTCAAGAAAAAGAGTTTGCCTTAAAAAATTAGGGGCGTAACAAAAGCGCAATGAATTTGAGGTTCAAGCGTGCCAGTGGCTCGTCATGTCGAGCCACAGCGCGAGGCCTCGGTGCACTCCATATCGCGCATACCGCCGGGCGATGGCCCGATCCGTAGTGCGTCGGGGGCCGGGATAGCGGCGGCGATACTCCTGGCGCACCCAGGAATCGAGCGCGAGGAAGTCGTGGCGGCCGAGGATGCGCAGGAGTCCCTCGGCGGCGTAGGGCCCGAAGCCATGCTCGGACTGGATCGCGGCGCGAACGTCTTCCGCGGGGACTCCGCCGCGCTCCCATTGCGCGAGATCGAGCTGTCCGCGCGCGACGCGTCGCGCGAAGCGCGCCAGGGATTCCGCGCGGTACCCGCACCGGACCTTCGCTTTCAGCTTCGCGGCGGAGAACGACGCGACGGCGGCGGCCGTCGGAAAGGCCACGCCGCGAGCGCCCGCGGCCGCGATCAAACGAGTCACCATCCCCTTCGTCGCCGCCCAGGAACAGTTGGTCGTCAGCAGCATCTTGACCGCGTCCTCGAAGAGCGTCGGCGCGCGAAGAATTCGACCCCGGCCGTTCGCGAGCGCCCGAGAGAGGTCCGGCTCCGACGCGATCGTCCGCGCGAAGGCGTCGAGATCCACGTCGAGCGAGAAGACGCGCCGCGCGATGCGCGAGAGCACGGCCCTGTCGAGGGAGTCCGACTCCGCCTCGAGGCGCCCGCCGCGCACGCGGAAGGAAATCTCCGCGGCCTCCCCCGCCCACGTCCTGAGCACCCCATTCTCCCGGTCGTAGGAAAACGGCGGCAGGTCGTACCACCCGTGCGAGCGGACGATCCCGTCGAAGGAAAAGTCGGAGGGAAGGGGCAGTCGGATGCGGGTCAATTCCGAAATCCAGAATCCGGAACCCGAGACCGAATCAGCTCTTCTTCTCCGAGTCGAGCTTCGCCAGCTCCGGATCGTAGATCTTGACGTAGGCGTCGCGGCGGAGCTTCTCGACGTACTCTCCGAACCGTTTGTCGTAGAGGTTCTCGCCGATCCGCTTCTTGAGGTCCTCGCTCACGTCGGCGAAGGGACGGTAGCCGGCGGGCTTGCGTTCGGTCACGTGGAAGAGGTGGATCGAGCGCGGCTGCAGGGCCGGCGGCGGATATTCCTGGGGAGGATCGCTGAAAACCGCCGCGTCGAGCCCCGGCAGGAGCTCTCCTTTCGAGACATTGCCCAGGTCTCCGCCGCGATCGCGCGCGTTCCCCTCGGAGTACTCCTTCGCGAGCTCGGCGAAGGGCGTCCCCGCGGCGAGCTTCGCCCGCGCTTCCTCGAGCCGCGCCACCGCCTTCTCCCGCGCCGCCGTATCTCCGGGAGCGAACCGGATGACGATCTCCGAAACGCGCCCCTGCTCCGGAACCCTGTAGAGCTTGTCCTTCTGCCGCTCGTACTCCAGCCGCAGCATGTCCTCGGAGATGTCGAGCTTGGACGTCACGTCGCGGCCGATGACCTTCTGCAGGATGATCGTCTGGCGCATCTGGCGTTTCAGGTCCTCGCGCGTCATGTTGGAGGCGGCGAGGGCGGCGTCGAATTCCTGGTCGGTGGCGAGGTTGTACTGCCTCTTGACGCGCTCGACGGCGGTCTCGATCTCCTCGTCCAGCGCCGAAACGCTCATCTCCTTCGCCCGCTCTTCCAGCAGCTTCTCCTTGATCATGTCCTGGAGGACTTCTCTCTTGATCACCGAGGTGTCGACCGAGGCGCCCGGCGCGTGCGAGGCGGCCACGATCCGCCTCTGGAATTCCGAGTTGGTGATCAGCCGGTCGTTGACCCGCACCAGGATCTTCTCGACCAGCTCCGCCCCGAGCGCCAACCCGGCGCAGGCGAAGACGAACGCCGAAAGACCGATCAGCCCTCTTTTCATGCGTGGTTCCATAACAGCCAGACTCTAGCGGAATTCCGAGGCCGGTGTCAGGTGCCGGGGAGGGTTTCAGGTTCCAGGTTCCAGGTTCCAAGGACGCGGCCGGGCGAAAGCTTCGCTATGCTTTGTTCATTGCGAAAATCTGCACTGGCCGCCCTGCTCGGCCTCACCGCTTGCCAGCTGCCGCTTGCCCCAGCGCCCGCCGTTCGACTGATTCTTTCGAATGATCCCTGCCTGATAACCGCTTGCCCAACCCACCTGCTGCCGCTAACCACCGTTTCATCGGGGCAAAAGCTTTTCATTTATGTCCTGGCGGTCGATGACAGGAACGCTGAAATCCCGGGGTACGCCGGCAGGGTTCACTTTTCGAGCACGGACGGGCTCGCGAGTCTGCCTCCGGACTATGCTTTCGCGCCGTCCGACCAGGGCGGCAAAGGATTTATAGCGATTCTTCGGACCCCCGGGCCTCAGACGATTACCGTCACGGATCCCGTCAACAACCGGATATCGGGAACGTTGACGATGACCGTGACGGGCCAGGCGGCGAAAGATGTTCCTGCGCTGTCCGGCGCCGCGAAACTTTTCCTCGCCCTGGCTCTGGCATTGTCGGGGCTCGGGCTTGCCCGTTTGAGACGGTGATCCGGCCACTGTTTCTCGATTTCGCGTCAGGCCGCCTTTCGCTCCATGTCTTCGAGGAGGGATTGGAGGGCATCGAGCACGAGGTCGCCGGCGGGTGACGGCATCGACAGGATCCGGCCGGGGGATAACTGCGCGCCGCGGGTGCGGCGGACGAAGTCGAGGAGGCGCTCCGGGTCGACCGGCGCGTCCTCGGCGAAGCGCAGGTGGACCTGGCCGGACTGGCGGGTGATCGACGTGACACGAAGGCGCTCGGCGCGCACGCGCAGGCGGGAGTAGGCGACGAGCCGCTTGACCGGATCGGGCGGGTCGCCGAAGCGGTCGGCGATCTCGCGGGCGGTTTCCTCGAGCGCGCGGTCGTCGGACGCGCGGGCGATCTTCTTGTAGATCATCATGCGCCAGTTCTCGTCGGCGACGTACGCCGGCGGGATCGTCAGGTCGAGGCCGAGCGAAAGCGTCACGGCCCGCTCGGGCAGAGGCTCTTCGCCCCGCATCTCGCGGACGGCTTCTTCGAGGAGCGTCAGGTACGTCTCGAACCCGACCGACGCGATCTGGCCCGACTGCTCGCCCCCGAGGATGTTGCCCGACCCGCGGATCTCCAGGTCCTTGGCCGCGATGCGGAAGCCGGCCCCGAGATCGCAGAACTCCCGGATCGACGCGAGGCGCCGGCGCGCGGTCTCCGAGAGCGCCGCGGTCTCTTCGACGAGGAGAAAGGCCTGCGCGGGCTTGTCGCTCCGGCCGACCCTCCCCCGCAGCTGGTAGAGCTGCGCGAGCCCGTAAGTCTCCGCGCGGTCGATCAGGATCGTGTTCGCGGAGGGGATGTCGAGCCCGTTCTCGATGATCGTCGTCGCGAGCAGCAGGTCGGACCCGCGCGAGAGGAAACGGCTCATGGCTTTTTCGAGCTCGCCCTCGCGCATGGCCCCGTGGGCGACGGTCACGCGCACGGACGGGATGAGCTCCTCCAGCTCCTGCTTGACGCGCCCGATCGACTCGACCCGGTTGTGCACGAAGAAGACCTGCCCGCCGCGGGCGAGCTCCGCCTCGATTGCCTCGCGGATGACCTCGGACTTCCGCGGCACGACCTGCGTCTCGATCGCCAGCCGGTCGCGCGGCGGGGTCTCGATGATCGAGAGGTCGCGCAGGCCCGAAAGCGAGAGGTGGAGCGAGCGGGGAATCGGCGTCGCCGACATCGCGAGCACGTCGATCGAAGCCTTCCATTCCTTGAGGCGCTCCTTCTGCGCGACGCCGAACCGCTGCTCCTCGTCCACGATCAGGAGTCCCAGGTCCCGGAACGCGATGTCCTTTCCAAGCAGTCGGTGGGTCGCGATCAGGATGTCCACACCGCCTTCCGCGAGCTTGTCGATGACGGGCTTCTGCTCCGCGCGCGCGCGCAGCCGCGAGAGAAGCTCGATCGTGACCGGGAACGCTGCGAAGCGCCGCAGAAACGTCCGGTAGTGCTGGTCCGCGAGGATCGTCGTCGGCGCGAGGACCGCCACCTGCTTGCCGTCGAGCACCGCCTTGAACGCCGCGCGCATCGCGACCTCGGTCTTTCCGTAGCCGACGTCGCCGCAGAGCAGCCGGTCCATGGGTTTCTCCGACTGCATGTCGCGCTTGACGTCCGCGATCGCCTGCGCCTGGTCGGGCGTCTCGTCGTACTCGAAGGCGTCCTCGAATTCCTTCTGCCACGGCGAGTCTTTGGAGAAGGCGAAGCCGGGAGCGAGGCTGCGCCGCGCGTAGAGCTTCAGGAGCTGGTCGGTCATGTCGCGCATTGCCTTCTTGACCGAGGCCTTGCGCCGGGCCCACCCCGCGCCGCCGAGGCGATCGAGGGCCGGCTCGACCCCCTCGACGCCCGAGTACTTCTGGACGAGGTCGAAGCGCTCGACCGGCAGGAGCAGCGTCTTCTCCTCCGCGTATCCGATCTCCATGAACTCGCGCTCTTCCCCCTCGATGGGAACGCGCTTCAGGCCTTTGAACAGGCCGATCCCGTAGTCGCGGTGGACGACCGCATCGCCCAACTTCAGATCGCGCAGGTCCGAGAGGAAGGCCTCCGACGGCCGGCGGCGGGACACGGACGCCCGTTTCTCTTCGCCGAAGATCTCGCTCTCGGAATAGAGAGAGAGGCGGGGCGCGCGCAG
>Ga0070708_100005408_pt1 | contig 10129 bp, 7 predicted proteins | sample KBSK5503metaG_FD_65469 | JGI IMG/M metagenome (GOLD analysis project Ga0070708, IMG submission 65469) | Corn, switchgrass and miscanthus rhizosphere microbial communities from Kellogg Biological Station, Michigan, USA - KBS K5-50-3 metaG | ecosystem: Host-associated > Plants > Roots >... | reverse complement strand
TGTGTCGAGCTAAAGAGTTTGAAGCTCTACATCAACTCGTTCAGGAACGTGAAGATATTTCACGAGCACGTCATCAATATCATTCTCGAAGATTTCGTGAACGCCTGCGATCCCCTGAGTGTGGAGATCGAGGGTGACTTTCACGTCCGGGGAAATATCAAGACAGTGGTGCGAGCAAGCCACAAGAGACGATAGCCAGTCAGTTTGCTCTTGTACTTTGAGCTTTGTGCTTTGTACTTGGTGCTTTGTACTTCGAACTTTCTACTTACTTGGTCCTTTGTATGCCCTCAATGAACGAGTGAGGTACTCTTTTCGATAGGGTTCAAAGTACAAAGCACCAAGTACAAAGCATCAAGTACAAAGCACAAAGCTCAACCACTAAGAGAACTGACTGCGGAACAATACTCGTTATGGAAATATCATTAGTTTATGCGGTCGTAGGAGGCATCGCTCTACTTCTAATCTTTTTCATCGCCAGACTGGCGATTCGTTGGGCCATTCGTCTGGTTATCATTGGTGTACTTCTTGTCGCGGCACTTGGTGGTGTCGCCTGGTGGTGGCTTAACCGCACAACTCAGTCCGATGACAAACCGCGCAGTTCACCAAAACGCCGCACAACTTCTGACCGGCGGTGAACAATGGGGGAATCCGATACCGATGCTGCCGATCAATTTGACGAACGCATCAGTCACGCAAAACTTGATGAAGGCCTTCCCGGTCTTTGGCGACGTTATCGGGCTCTACCAAGAAATGTTTTTGCCATCAGTCTAGTCAGCCTGCTGAATGATGCCTCCAGCGAAATAATCTATCCGCTGCTGCCAATCTTCCTCTCTTCCACCCTGGGAGCATCCGCCAGGGCGATAGGAACGATTGAAGGTTCGGCCGAATCCATTTCCAGCCTGCTGAAACTCTATGCAGGCTACCTCAGCGACCGGCTGCGCAAACGCAAGCTGCTTGTTGTTTCCGGATATGCCCTTGCAACACTAGTACGCCCGTTACTGGCTTTCGCCAATAGCTGGGAACAGGTCCTCGCCATTCGGCTTACGGATCGCGTAGGCAAGGGATTTCGTACTTCTCCGCGCGATGCGATGATCGCGGATACCGTCGATCTCGAGCAGCGTGGAATCGCTTTTGGTTTTCACCGGGCAATGGATCACGGCGGAGCTGTGATTGGCCCGCTGCTCGGTTATCTTCTCGTATATTTGTTGGTAACCAACCGCAACGCTCCGAATTCGAGCGAATTTACCAAAATATTTCTGCTTGCTTCAGTGCCGGCCTTCGCGGCGGTAGTCGTAGCGATCTTTTTCATGCGCGAGTCTTTGCCGGGTCCTGAGGCGCCTTCGAATGCAACGGGTGAGGCGCCAAAACTTTCCTTGCGCGGCTTTGATGGAAATTTCAAACGCTTTCTGTTGGTGCTGGCCCTGTTCACGTTGTCAAATTCATCCGACAGTTTCCTGATCTTGCGCGCCCGCGACGCCGGTGTTTCGGTGACGGCTATTCCCCTGCTGTGGGCCGCGCATCACGGTAGCAAAGTTCTCAGCTCGTTGTTTGGTGGTGACCTCTCAGATCGACTCGGGCGCAAGCGTCTGATAGTTTCAGGTTGGATCCTCTATGCCGCCGTTTATGCCGGCTTTGCTTTTGTGACGACCGCAGTGTCCGTGTGGATTCTGTTTCTGATCTACGGGATCTATTTTGGTCTTGCAGAAGGCGCCGAGAAGGCGTTGGTAGCGGATCTTGTCCGACCGGAGCAACGAGGAACCGCTTACGGCCTGTATAATCTCGCTTTTGGTATCACCGTGTTGCCCGCGTCTGTATTGATGGGCGTGATCTGGGACAAGTGGGGACCGTTGACGGCTTTCTTATTCAGCGCAACGTTGGGGGCAACGGCGGCTTTGTTACTCCTGACTCTCGTTCGTCCGCACCTGTCGCACTCGCAATCGGCTGTGGCACATACATGAAAAAATGACTACGAAGTACAAGCTAATAAAGACAGCCGATGAACTCCGCCAGACGGTTGAAACCTTATCGAGTCAACCCGCGATCGGTTTAGACACCGAGACCACTGATCTCGATCCCTTCACTTCTCGTCTGCGTCTCATCCAGCTTGCCGCAGCCGACGGTGTTGCCATCGTCGATCTCGATGCATTCACAAATGGTCAACCGGCGGAAAACGAGACTCTCGCCCCGCTAAGGAGATTGCTGGAAGCCCCACGGCCGATCAAGATAGCCCACAACGCAAAATTTGACGCGAAATTCATCAAGCACAATCTTGGAGCAGACATTGGCGGATTATTTGACACGCTCCTCGCCAGTCAGATCATCAGCGCCGGAGATATCGAAGAGCGGCACGGTCTCGACACCGTGGCGTCTCGGTACCTAAACGAGTCAGTTGATAAAAGCGAGCGTCTCAGTAACTGGAATTTTGAGTTGTCCGAGGCGCAACTGGAATACGCAGCGCGAGATGCGGCTATCTTGTTGCCTTTGCGTGAACGGCTGATTGAAAGACTGAAGTCCGATTCACTTGTGAAATGTGCGCAATTGGAGTTCGAATGCGTGATTACGGTTGCGGATATTGAGCTCGCTGGATTTTTCATGCACAAGGACCGCTGGCTCGAGCAGTTGTCCATTGTTGAAAAGAGGAGAGCCGAACTGGCTGAACAGTTGCAGGCGGTACTGGCGCAAGAATCGTCTCAAGGATCGCTGTTTGGCGGTCACGAACGTGAGGATATCAACCTTGATTCGCATCAGCAGTTGACTCAAGCCCTGAATCGACTCGGCATTCCGGTGCCCGAGTCTACCCGCAATTGGAAACTGCAGCCGCTGGCGGCGCAATATCCGGTAATCGATACGCTGCTGGAATATCGGACCGTGCAGAAAGCATTAACGAGTTATGGCCAAAACATGATCGAGCTGATCAATCCCGTAACGAAACGTTTGCATGCTGACTTTCGTCAGATTGGCGCGCCGACGGGACGATTTTCCTGCACGAATCCAAATATTCAGCAGGTGCCGCACGCGGTCGAGTACCGGAGGTGCTTCAGTGGACATCCCGTTGGCCGAAAGTTGATCATTGCCGATTATTCGCAAATTGAGCTGCGCATCCTCGCGGAGTTTTCAGGGGATCATGGTTTTATCGAGGCGTTCAACTCAGGGGCCGATCTGCATCGCGTAACAGCTGCGCAAGTCTTCAACGTCTCGCTGGACCAAGTTTCCAAGGAACAGCGCGACTTTGCGAAACGTCTAAATTTTGGTGTGGTCTATGGAATCGGCGCGCAGCGGTTTGCGTTGATGACCGGGTTGACGGTCCCGGAGGCCGAGAATGTTTTGCGACGTTACTTCGCTACTTATCGCCAGCTGGACAACTATCTGCGTGAAGCCGCCAACAGCGCAGTACGTGAACGTCAGGCACGAACGGCATCTGGTCGCCTGGTCCATTTTCGTTATGATGAAAACGACCGCCAGCAGATCTCCATGACCCAGCGCAACGGCAAAAACACGCCTATTCAAGGCACGAGTGCCGACATACTCAAGCGGGCTCTCCACCTGCTTAAGGGCGAGTTGCGGGGCACGAGTGCTCGCATTGTCAATATAATTCACGATGAGATAGTGGTTGAGACTGACGCTGACGAAGCCGAAACCATTGCCATCAAGGTTGAGCGAATCATGTGTGCGGCGGGCGAGGAATATTTAAAAACGGTGCCGGTGAAAGTCGAGACGGAAATCGCAGAAGAGTGGGTTAAGTAAAAAAATTCAACCCCGGCAGGCTCTCAGGTTGGGAAGGTGGACCGTGTCCCCGCCTCAAGATGGAAAGGCACTCAATACTAAACAACAGCCCCGGCCGGCTCAGTTCTGAAAAGAGAGTTAGAGAGCCATAATGAATTGCTGGAATGATGATGACTAGCATTCCAACTTGAGGCGGGGACAGGGTCCGCCTTCCTAACCTGAGAGATTGCTAAGTTTGAGAGGAGTGGCTTGATGGTGAGTAGCTTTCCACCTTGGGCGTGCGACGGCGCCAGACGAGATACACCGGGATGCCGGTAAAGACCAACAAGTAGCCAATACCCGACGTCGAAGGCCTCAGATAAGCAAGATCGATGATGAAGAGTCCGGCAAGGACTATGTAGATGAGAGGCACAAGAGGATAACCAAACGTATGGTAGGGTCGCTCGATCTCCGGTGCCTTGCGTCGCATCACAATCACTGCTCCTACCATCAAAGCATAAAAGACGAGATCGGCTGAAACGATGTACTCAAGCAATTGTGTATAAACATTGGCGTAAGTAGCGGTGCCATTTCGAGGATCAACAGTAAATGTGCGCGGCAAGGTCAGCAGAGCCGCCCATAGTCCTTGAGTGATTAGTGCGACTGCCGGAACGTGTCGTGAATTAACGCTTGCTACACGTTTGAAGAAGAGTCCGTCGCGCGCCATCGCGTAATAAACCCGCGCCCCAGCGAGAATCAACCCATTATTACAGCCGAAGGTCGAAATCATGATGGCCAAGGCCATCACTACAGTACCTCTTGAGCCGAGTATTGCCTGCATCGTTGCCGTTGCCACGCGATTCTGCGGCGCGTTCTGAAGTCCGGGGAGCGGTAGCGTAACTATGTAAGCAAGATTGGCGAGGAGATACAGCCCCACCACAAGACAGCATCCCAACAACAAAGCGCGTGGCAGATTACGACCGGGATCACGCACCTCACCGGCGGTAAACGTCACATTATTCCAGGCTGATTGAGCAAAAAGTGGACCGACCATTGCCAGGCCCAGCAACATCACGAGAGCCATAGCAAGTTGACCGCCGGTAGTTGCTGCAAAGCCCAATTGCCAAGAAGCAGGATGCCAACCATTGGCGGACGGGTTCCACCACGACGAAGTGTACGCGGCGCTTTGATGATTCCAGCCCAGTAGCAGACCGACGATGACTAGTCCTAACAAGGCCGCGGCTTTTGTAAAAGTAAATGTATTTTGGATCAGTTTGCCAGTTTTCAGTCCCCGCGTATTTGTCACGGTGAGCAGCAAAATCATTAGGACGGCAACGCCCTGCTGCGTAGACAAGCTGAGTGCGTAGCCGTTGAAGGATAGAGAGCCAAGCGTACAGGGTTTAAGAATTACGAGCGGATGAATCAGATATTTTTCGGCGGAAATGCTGTCCGTCAGGACGCCGGAGAAGTTTGCGAAGGCGACAGCGACAGCCGCAATTGTTCCGGTTTGGATCACCAAAAACAGCGCCCAGCCAAAAAGGAAACCAATCGAAGGTCCAAAGGCCTCACGTAGAAAAACGTATTGCCCGCCGGCGCGGGGCCACATCGCAGCCAGTTCCGCGCAACACAGGGCGCCGGTAATCGTCAGGACACCTGCCAGAGCCCAGGCGACCAGCAGCCAGCCTGGGGCGCCAACCAGCCTCGAAGATTCCGCGGAAACAATAAAGATCCCTGAACCAATCATCGAGCCAACGACAATCATGGTCGCGTCCAAAAAGCCGAGACCGCGCACAAGTTTGGGACCAGAATTATTCGTTTCCTGGCTCATTGATTCGTGTCCGTATAGTTGTCCGACGATGCGCATGTCAAGGAAAACCTTGCTTGACACTGCGCGCGGCGCTCCAATAGTCTTGCCTCGTTCAAATGTTCACAAAGCTGAGACAGACCTTCCGAACGACTGGCTGAACCAAAGCACTAACTATTCACCTTCAGGCTCAACTAAAAAAGGCAACACAACTGATTCATGATTAAAGAACAGATAACTCAACTTATTTCACAAAAACGCGCCCGCATCGGAGTAATCGGACTGGGTTATGTTGGTCTGCCATTGCTCGTGGAGTTTGCCAGCAATGGTTTTAGAGGCACTGGCTTTGAGGTTGATGAGCATAAAGCAAGCCAAATTAATGCGGGCATTTCTTATATTGGCGATGTTCCGGAAGGCAAAGTAAAGGAGCTGGTCGACGCCAGTCTCCTCCAGGCAACAACGGATTTTGCACACTTGGCCGAGTGTGACGCGATTATCATTTGCGTCCCAACGCCACTGCGCAAAACAAAAGAGCCGGACGTTTCTTACATACTTGCAGCTGCGGAAGAGATCACAAGCCGATTACGCCGTGGCCAGCTGATCGTTTTGGAATCTACTACCTATCCAGGCACGACTGACGAAGTGCTACTGCCTATGTTTGAGGAAACGGGTCTCAAGCTCGATGAGGATTTCCTGTTAGCCTTTTCCCCGGAAAGGGTTGATCCGGGGAATCCGCAGTTTCAGACACACAACATACCCAAGGTAGTGGGTGGCGTCACCCCAGACTCGACCGAAGTCGCCGCACATCTTTACTCCCAGATTGTTAGAGAGGTTCATGCGGTCAGCTCGGCGCGCGTAGCGGAGACGGCGAAGCTCCTGGAGAACACTTTTCGCGCTGTGAACATTGGCATGGCCAACGAGATGGCCCGACTTTGCTACGCCTTGAACATCGATACTTGGGAAGTGATTAGAGCGGCAGCCACGAAACCGTTCGGCTTCATGGCTTTTTATCCGGGTCCGGGGATTGGCGGGCATTGCATTCCGCTGGATCCTCATTACCTTTCGTGGAAAGCCCGGCAGCATGGCTTCGATTCACGCTTCATTGGACTGGCGGAAGAAGTCAATTCGCGGATGCCGGAACACGTCGTGCAGTTGGTCGCAGATGGGCTGAACGACGAGCGCAAGGCCATGAAGGGCTCCAATGTCTTACTGCTCGGTGTCGCTTATAAGAAAGACATCGATGATGTGCGAGAGAGTCCGGCATTGTCCATCATCGATCGTTTGCGCGCCAAGGGAGCTGAAGTCCGTTATCACGACCCATTTGTAAAAGAGGTGCGTTTTGACGATGCGCACACCGAGGGTGGTGGAGAACCGCTCGCCTCAGTTCTGCTTACTGATGAAGAACTCCGTGCTACCGATTGCCTCATTATTGTCACTAACCACAGCGGAATCGACTACCAACGTATCTGCCGACTTGCGCCTTTAATCGTCGACACTCGAAATGCTCTCAATGGAGAAGTGAGACGCGAGAGTACGGCGCGAATAATTCGATTGTAAGTGGTCAGTCGTGGTTAGTTTGCTCCTTGTACTTTGAACTTTGTACTTTGAGCTTTGTACTTTGAGCTTCGTACTTTGAGCTTCGTACTTTGAGCTTCGTACTTTGAGCTTTGCATGTCCAGGTAAACAAGTAAAGCGCTCTTCAAGTAGAGTACAAAGCACAAAGTACAAAGTACAAAGCTCAACAAACTGACCACTGACTACTGACAGGCAATGCTTAAAGTAATCAACGTCGTCGGAGCGCGGCCAAATTTCATGAAGGTTGCCCCGATCATGGCAGCAATGCAGCGGTGTGCCGACCAGTTCGAGCCGCTTGTCGTTCATACGGGTCAGCACTACGACGCCGCCATGTCAGACTCGTTCTTTCGCGATCTCGAACTTCCGCAGCCAGACATGTATCTCGGTGTCGGTTCAGGTTCCCACGCCGCCCAGACTGCGGCCGTAATGGAACGATTCGAACCGGTTGTCATCCAGGAAAAGCCCGATTGGGTAGTGGTCGTGGGCGATGTCAATTCGACGCTTGCATGCGCTCTTGTGTGTGTAAAGCTGGGAGTGAAGGTGGCGCACGTCGAGGCGGGTCTGCGGAGTCGGGATCGCACAATGCCGGAGGAGATCAATCGGCTGCTCACTGATCAGATTGCTGATCTTCTGTTTACAACCTCCAAAGATGCGGACCATAACCTACTCGGCGAAGGCATTCCACAAGAGCGAATACGTTTCGTTGGAAATGTAATGATCGATTCACTTCATAAAAACCTCGAACGCGCCCGGCGGTCACGAATCAAGGAGCGGCTGGAATTGAAGGACGGCAAGTATGCCGTGATGACGCTTCACCGGCCCTCAAATGTTGACCATCGTGATACGTTTCAGCGGATTCTGCAGGCACTCGAAAGCATCACTACGGTAATTCCCATTATCTTTCCCTTACACCCTCGCACCAAAAAAACGATCGCCGAATTCGGGTTGAGCGAGCGCATCGAAAATATGAAAGGCTTGCGGCTAATCGACCCCCTGGGCTATCTGGATTTCTTAAATCTCTATAGCACTGCTCGTTTTGTAATGACTGATTCCGGGGGTATTCAAGAAGAGACAACCGCCCTGGGCATTCCCTGTTTGACCCTGCGCGAAAACACTGAACGTCCGATCACAGTCGAGATAGGAACGAACACCATTGTCGGTACAGATCAGCGAAGGATTACTGAGGCAGCAATTGCGGCGCTGGACGATAGAGCAAGGCGATGTACTGTTCCGCCGCTCTGGGATGGTCACGCTGCTGATCGTATTCTCGATGAATTGGCGCGCTGACCAATGAAAACAGTACCAGGGAAAGGGAGATCAGGAAGCATTACCGGTGATCATGACAAAAGGACCACGGTGGCAAAATGGATCGAACGCCTGATCGTAGTGTTTCTCTTTATATTTGCAGCCTTTGCTCCACACTCCATCGCTGTTACGCAGATTGCGTGGATGGTAGGCATGGTGCTCTGGGTAGTTCGACTTGCGTTTCATCCCGTTCCCATCTTCCACAAGACACCACTTGATTACGCCCTGCTCGGCTTCTTCATCCTTACCGGAGTGTCATCGTTCTTCTCTTACGAGCCCATGGTTTCGATCGGAAAACTCCGGGCCGCGAGTCTCTTCACCATTGTCTATCTCTTCGCGCAGAACATCCCATCTCGTCGCATTCTTCGGCTGCTCGCGCTCACGCTGGTCTTTTCTTGTCTGGTCAACGTGCTCTACACCGCCGGGCAGCGAATAGTCGGCAGAGGCGTAAAGATCCAGAGTTTGAAAGTTGAAAGTCCTCTTTACGCGTCGGGTGTGAGAGTTGGTGATACGTTGCTGGAGATTGACGGTCAAAAGGTTAGTGACCCTCAAGACCTAATGAATGTGCTGGCGACTCCTGACAAGCGGCCCGCGAAATTAATAACCTACCGGCATGAATTGTTGCTGGCTTGCAAGGTCGAGCGCGGCAAACTATTAGACGGCCGCACGACAGAGGAAATTCTTGGGATCGAAGCTTGGTCCAAAGGCCGCGACTGGCGGGCGTCTGGATTCTACGGTCATTACGTGACTTACGCGGAGGTGTTGCAGCTGATCCTGGCCCTGACCCTTGGACTGTTTGTTTGCTTGCCTTCAAAGCGCAGTTGGTTCGGAGTACTGCTGCTGATTGCGCTTGTGGGCTTCTGTTACTCGTTGATGTTGACCGTAACGCGGGCTTCCTGGGGGGCGTTCCTGATCTCCTCCGCGGTCATACTCCTGCTGGGAACAAGCCGACGCACTATTCTCGTCGTTGGCTTGCTGGCCATACCGCTGGTTTTGGCGGGTCTCTTCATTCTCCAACAGAAACGGAGCGTCACCTTTTTCGACCCGGCGGACCAGTCGACTACTTGGCGACAAACAGTCTGGCGGGAAGGATTTGATCTGCTGGTAAGTAAGCCACGGCATCTTATCTTTGGTATCGGGATGGACTCGATTAAGGGTCACTGGCGTGAGTGGGGTATGTTTGATCACGGCCACATCCCCATCGGGCACATGCATTCGAACCTGTTACAGCTTGCTTTAGAACGAGGAGTCCCTGCTCTGGTGCTTTGGCTCGTTCTGTTGGGCCTCTATGCGCGCATGCTATGGCGGCTGGCTCGCGAACTGAAAAACAAGAGTGACTCTAACGTAGCGTCTGACTGGCCGGCGGGCAATGAGAGCCGCATTGGTCTGGGATTGTGGATCGAGCGAGGTATTATTCTTGGGGCGTTGGGCGGTCTCGTTGGTTTCTTTGCCAGCGGATTAGTTCACTACAACTGGGGTGACTCGGAAGTCGTTATGATCTTCTACTTCATAATGGGATTGAGTTTGGCTGTGAGGAGAGCAACCGTTGATCCTGCTTTTGCCGCCAGCTAATCGACTTTTCGAGGAGTTCGGCCGCCCCTGTTCAGCGATCCCAACTTTGAATGGCTTTGCCTCAAAAGTAAATTGAGTCTGTAATGAGTTTCGTGTTTAGTTCGTGTGATTTCGTGGATCGTTCCTTTCTTCCATAAAAACAGGACGATCCACGAAATCACACGAACCAAC
>Ga0070708_100005406_pt1 | contig 10129 bp, 6 predicted proteins | sample KBSK5503metaG_FD_65469 | JGI IMG/M metagenome (GOLD analysis project Ga0070708, IMG submission 65469) | Corn, switchgrass and miscanthus rhizosphere microbial communities from Kellogg Biological Station, Michigan, USA - KBS K5-50-3 metaG | ecosystem: Host-associated > Plants > Roots >... | reverse complement strand
GAGTGGGTGGAGGCGACGCTGCCGGTCTGGTCCAAGCTCTGCGATCCGATCGCGGCCCGGGCAGTCGATGCGATGGGCGGGCTGCTCACCGAGGCCCCTGATGAGCTCGGCGGCGAGCTGCCGCCCGAGCTGCGCTCGGCGATGACGGCGCTGTCCGGCGGCATGGCCGGGCTCGGCGCGCTGGGCGGGCTCGGCGAGATGATGCGCAGAATCGGCGGGATGATGGTAGGCGGGCAGACCGGCGCGGCGATCGGAGCGCTTGCCCGCGAGGTCGTCAGCTCGACCGATGTCGGCCTGCCGCTCGGCCCGGAGGGCACGGCGGCGCTGTTGCCGGCCGGCGTGGCCGACTTCGGCGAGGGACTGTCGGTCAACCCGGATGAGGTCCGGCTGTTCCTGGCCATGCGGGAGGCCGCGCACCACCGGCTGTTCGCGCACGTTCCCTGGCTCAGGTCCCGGCTGCTTGGCGCGGTCGAGGACTACGCACGGGGAATCACCGTTGACACATCCGCGCTGCGCGACGCGATGCCGCAGATCGACCCGGCGAACCCGGAGGCGCTGAACGAGGCGCTGGCCGGAGCCGCGCTCTTCCAGCCGGAGGACTCCGCGCAGCAGAAGGCCGCGCTGGCCCGGCTGGAAACGGTGCTTGCGCTGGTCGAGGGCTGGGTCGCGACGGTGGTCGACGCCGTCGCAGCCAGCCGGCTACCACAGGCTAATGCCCTGGCAGAGGCGATCCGGCGGCGGCGGGCGACCGGCGGGCCTGCCGAGCGGACCTTCGCCACGCTGGTCGGGCTCGAGCTGCGTCCGCGCAGGCTCAGGGAGGCCGCGGCCATCTGGCAGGGTCTCACCGACGCCCGCGGCGTCAAGGGCAGGGACGCTAGCTGGGCTCATCCCGATCTGCTGCCGACCGCGGAGGACTTCGACGATCCGGACGGGTTCGTGTCCGGCAGGCCCGAGCTGGATATCTCGGATCTGGATCCCGGCAGGCCAGGTTCTCCGGGCGGCCCGCAGCCGCCGGAAGACGGCGAGCCGCCAGCGGAGGCATCACCGCCGTCCGAGGGCTAGCGCCAGGACGGGTAGGGGTATTCCCGGTAGGCGGCTCTCGCCACCGCGCTGATCCCTCAGCCAGCGCTTCCCTCAGCCACCGCGGCTGCCGGAATTGTCGGCACGGCCTGGCACGCTTTGCCGCGTGAGGCCAGCGCTCAAACCAGGTCTGCTCCCCGTATGGCGGGATCGCGATACCCTGCAGATCGGCATCGATCCGCGCCGGGCCGTTGCGCTCACCGGGATGAGCGACGCGGGCTTCGTGGTCGGCTTGCTCGACGGAAGCCGTGACCGCGCTCAGGTGATCGCGGCGGCGAGTCACCGGGGCATTCCGGCGCAACTGACCGAGCGCGTGCTGACCCTGCTCGCCGCGGGCGGTGCCCTGGACGACTTCCCTGCTGGGACGTACCGGGCATTGCCCCGGCAGCTGCGCACCCGGCTTGCCCCCGAGCTTGCCGCAGCGTCCCTGGCGCACGGTGACGGTGACGGCGGTGCGCGCATCCTCGCCCGGCGGCGTGCCGCATACGTCACCATCTACGGTGCCGGGCGGCTCCGGTCTGGCGTGGCTGACCTGCTGACCGCATCGGGTATCGGCGAAGTGGCCAGCGTGGAAGCCGCAGTGCCGCCTAGCCCGCCCGCGACCCGGCCTGACCTGGCCGTGCTGCTCGGAACCCCGGTCCAGGAACTCGGCGCCAGCCTGATGCGCGACCGGATACCGCACCTGGCCGCCTCGGCCGGCGAGGCCATCGGCGTGGTGGGCCCGCTGGTGCTGCCGGGCAGGTCGGCCTGCCTGCGCTGTCTCGACCTGGCCCGCACCGACCGCGATCCGGCCTGGCCGCTCATCCTCGCCCAACTTGCCGGGCGGCAGCCCGATCCGATGGCCTGCGATGCGCCGCTGGCTTCGGCGGTCGCGGCCCAGTCCGCCGCCCAGGCCCTCGCCTTCATCGACCGCCCCGGCCAAGCAGGCGCGGCTATGAACGGCACCCTGGAACTCGTGCTGCCGGCCTGGCAGTGGCGCCGCCGGACATGGCAGCCCCATTGCGACTGTGACTGTGGCCGCCGGTGCCCCGGATAGCGATACGGAACCGACGGCCACGGGCGGGGCGGCCGGGCTGGCTCTGCGTCACCCGGCCGCCCCCACCTGACGGCGCGCCAGTGCCGCCGGCGTGCGATCAGTAGCGCTGCAGGAACACGTCAGGCTGCTGCTCCATCCCGGCGGTGCTGCTCACCATGTTCCGGTTGTCTCCCCAGGTCACGAACTTTGTGGTGCCGTTGGAGATGATGTTGTTGTAGTCACCCATATAGCAGTTGGCGATGATGGGGTCCTGGTTGGGGTTGGTTTGCACGACCGGGAAGGTCACCGAGCTGAGCATCTTCTCGGGTCCGGTCACGGCGGGTGGCTTGGTGGTTGTGGCGAGGGACAGGTCCTCCTTGTCGGTCTGGATCGCATCGGGCGCATTGGAGCCGCTGCCAGGGACGCGTTCGTACCACATGACGTGCAGCCCGTGCCCGTCGGCTGCGATCCAGGGCTGGAACCGGTCGTTCATGATGGCGGTGTTGGGGGCCGGGCTGATGAGCTGGGGTGCGCTCCAGGACGTGTTCCCGTCCCGCGAGAAGCTCAGGAAGATGCGGGTGGCGTTGCTATTGTCGCCGCCGACGCCGTTCGGGCGGTCGTTCCACACCGCGTACAAGTTTCCGTTGGGGTCAATGGTGGTGCTGGGGAACTCGGTGTTCCTGATGTCGTGACCAGGCGCGGTCTCGATGACCTCCCGCAGGTCCGAGGGATTGTTGCAGGCAACGATCTTGTCACCATTGCCGTTCACCGCCGCGATGGTGGTGATGCGCGAGACCGTTCCCGGGCCGGCCGCCGCGGTGGCCATCATCTGATTTTGCGCGGTGACCATGGCGTTGGTGCACCCGGCGGGCACGGCCTGCTCCCAGGACACGAACACCGTATTCCCGGCGGGCACCGGGTTGGAGCCCTGCGCACACGCGGTGGAGGCGGAGACCATGGTGGTGGTCCAGTGCACGCCGTCGGTGGACTGGGTCAGCATGATCGGGCTGGCCGCGGCGCGGGAGAACAACGTCCAGGTGATGTAGAAGTGCAGGTGCCCGCTGGCGTCGTGGCCGATGGCCAGATACTCCTTGTCGGCGAAGAACAGCTCGCCGCTTCCCACGTCGACAGGCACCGAGACGAGCTTGAAGGTGTTCGAGCCCGCCGGCATCTCGTAGAAAGCGATCTTCGAATGCGTGCCGAGGCCGGTCGACCCGAGGGCCAGGCTGGCGAAGAAGAAGTTCCCCTGGCCGTCGGTGGCCACCGTCGGGTCGCCGATCGGCTGCACATTAGGGCGGAAGGGCAGCGTGCCCTCGTCGGTGAAACTGCTGCCGGTAGTTGTGGAGACCGAGTAGCCGCTGAGGTTCAGCGCAGGGAAACAGCACACCAGCGAGTCGTTGAACCCGACGACGACCTTCGTGCCCGACACCGCCACGCTGGTCTCGCTCTGGGTGTTCTGGGGCGAGGTCCCGTCCTCGGCCACGCAGTTCACCTGGACGTTACCGGTGGTGCTGGCCTCCGCAGGGCAGCCAGGGGACGTCCCCAGCGGCAGGGAGGTGGTGGGCCCGATCCCCATCAAGACGTTCGCGGCGGTCTGGGCGGCGCCGTCCAGCCTGGGGTTGCCTGCCCAGGCCGGGGGAGATCCGCCAGATCTGGAAGCCGCAGCCGGAAGGGCCTGGATTCCCGCTAGAAGTGCCGCCACGGTGGCGAGGGCGGCGAGAAGGCCGATGCGTCGCATGACAATCCCTCTTCCAGAGTGATGCTCTCGGCCCCACCCGAGCCTACGACGGGGCTGGCACAAACGGAATGGCACAGGGCCGGCTAGCGCGCCGGAGATTCGGCGTGGCGCATCCGCAGGACCTCCATCGCAACACCGCTGGCGAGGTCATCCAACGCGGCCAGGGCGAGTGCGGCCGGAAAGGCGCTAGCCTTCATCGACCGGCCCGGCCGGGTAGCCGCCGTGACGGCAGCACACTTGAGTTCGTCCTGCCTGCCTGGCAGTGGCGCCGCCGTACCTGACCGCCGCACCCGGACCGCGGCTGTCGCCGGCGCGCCCTCGGATAGCGGAGAATGGAGATCATGAACGACCTGCCCCGCCGCGCTGTCACCCGCACGGCGAAACTGGCCACCCTGCCGGTCGGGCTGGCCGGCCGTACCGCGCTGGGAATCGGCAAGCGCCTGGGCGGCCGGCCAGCCGAGCTGGTAGCGCAGGAGATTCAGCAGCGGACGGCAGAGCAGATCTTCAGGGTCCTTGGCGAGCTCAAGGGCGGCGCGATGAAGCTCGGGCAGGCGCTATCGATATTCGAGGCCGCGCTGCCCCCGGAGATCGCCGGCCCGTACCGGGCCACGCTTACCAGGCTGCAGGAGTCCGCGCCGCCGTTGCCTGCGCGGACCGTGCACAAGGTCCTCGCCAGCGACATGGGCGAGGAGTGGCGGGCCAGCTTCGCCGCGTTCGACGACCAGCCGACGGCCGCCGCCTCTATCGGCCAGGTGCACAAGGCGGTCTGGCGTGACGGGCGCCAGGTCGCGGTCAAGATCCAGTACCCAGGGGCAGGCAAGGCGCTGATCAGCGACTTCAACCAGCTGAGCCGCGTCGCCCGGCTTTTCAGCGTGCTCATGCCTGGCCTTGACGCCAAGCCGCTGCTCGACGAACTGCGGAACAGGGTGGCCGAGGAACTCGATTACCGGCTGGAAGCCACCTCCCAGGAAGCCTTCGCCGTGGCGTACGCGGACGACCCGGACGTGTCCGTGCCGCATGTGGTCATGGCCACCGACCATGTGCTCGTCAGCGAATGGATGGACGGCACCCCGCTCGCCAGGATCATCGCCGATGGCACGACCGCCGAGCGGGACCGGGCCGGCGTCCTGATCGTCCGCTTCCTCTTCTCGGGTCCTGCGCGGGTCGGCCTCCTGCACGCAGACCCGCACCCGGGCAATTTCCGCCTGCTCGCCGACGGCCGGCTTGGCGTGCTCGACTTCGGCGCTGTCGACCGGCTGCCGGACGGCTTCCCGCCCTTCTTCGGCAAGCTGCTGCGGCTCATGCACGAAGACGGTGACCTCGTGGAGGTCGAGGACGAACTCCGGTCGCACGGCTTTCTCCGCGCAGGCGTCAGCGTTGACCTGGCGGCGCTGCGCGCATTCCTGGCACCGCTGGCCGAGCCGTCCAAGGTCGAGTCGTTCAAGTTCAGCCGCGAGTGGCTGCGCGATGAGGCGACGCGGGTCTCGGACATCCGGTCATCCAGCGTTGCGCGGCAGCTCAACCTGCCGCCCTCTTACGTTCTCATCCACCGGGTGTCGACGGCTGGCGTGGGCGTCCTCTGCCAGCTTGGCTGCGAAGGGCCGTTCCGGGCCGAAGTGCTGCAATGGATGCCGGGCTATACGGATCCGCCCGAACCCGCACGGGCGGCGAAATCTGGCCGGCCGGCGAAACCCGCGCCCGCGGCGCGGCCAGTCGCGCAGGCAAAGCCCCCGCGCGCCGCCAAGCCCCCGCGCGCCGCCAAGCCCTCACACGCGGCAAAGCCCTCACGCGCGGCAAAGCCATCGCGCGCGGCAAAGCCGTCGCGCGCAGCCGGACCCAGGCGGCCGGCGAAGCCCGCACGGCCTGCCGGGCACGTTCCCCCGGACCGGCCCGCACCCCCGGCGGAACCGGCGGAATCCCCGCCAGACCTGCCCAGATCGCAGGCAACTACCCCGGCAGTGCCGGAGATCTAGTCGGCACCAGGCCCAGACGCCAAGAGCCCCGGACCCCGGCTCAGCCGGGGTCCGGGGCCGATGGGCTAGACGGTCAGCCGGTCAGCGGTCAGCCGGTCAGCGGTCAGCCGGTCAGCGGTCAGCTGGTCAGCGGTCAGCTGGACTCAGCGGTAGGGAGTCCAGCTGCAAGGCCACCTCGGCGCGCAGCCGCATGGCCTCACAGTGCGCGCGAGCCAGATTTCGCCGTGCTCGTTCCGCCCGGCGCGACGCCTTGTTAAGGGCGCGCAATCGCCGGGCCTGACTCTGTGCTATCGCCATTTCCCGCATTCCGCGTTGTCGTTCCCTGGCGACTTCATGAGCGTGATACATCCTGCACACCACCGTTCTCGTCCTTGCCCAGCAACGAGGGCTGGACACCTCTTCATGCTTGCCGTGCTGTCAGGTCGGGCCGTGACCTCGGCCATGGCCCGGCCGTCCGTCAGGTCATGCGGCGACTTCGGTCTTACGCGGGCGCCCGCGCGGCCTCTTACGCGGCACGATCTCTCCGCGCAGGAACAGTTCTCCGCCCCAGACCCCCCAGGGCTCGCCGCGCTCGACCGCGCCGGACAAGCACGCGATCCGCGCCGTACAGCCCCGGCAGAGTGCCTTCGCGCACTCCACGTCGGCCGGCGACTCGGCGAAGAACAACTCCGGATCGTCCATGCACGGCAGCTCCTGACCGCTCGGCAGGCCGGACATTGTTACCGGGCTAGTCGTGGTTACCAGGCTCGCCGTGGCCCCGGCTGCCGCCGGGCTCGCCCCCGCTGGCCGCGGAACGGATGCCTCCTGGGCCGGCCGGGCGGCCGGAACCTGGCGCGGCGCAATCCCGGCCTGCGTGGCCGGGCCTGTCCTGGTGATCGCAGCCGCTCGCGCGACCTCTGCCTCGAACCCCGCCGGACCTTCCAACACGGCGGTGGTGCCGGGCGATTGCATCGGTGCCAACCCCTCTCATCTGCTCGTTGCAGCGTCTCTCACGCGTCTGACAAAACGGTGGCCTCGCATGACAAAGGCCGCGGACCCTTTTCGGGTCCGCGGCCTTGAGGGGATCAGGCCGGTCGTTCTAGACCGGATCCCTCGCCGGATGCGGACCCAATGCACCACCGGTAGCGGCGGCGCTGCGGGCCATGGTCGGGTACTGCTTGCGGACGGACGGCTGCCCCTGCGCGAGCCCGTGGACGGCTGCCTTACGGCCCAGCCCGAGGAGGCTGGCATCGGTGCTGCCGCGCTGGCGCGCGAACATCAGGACACCGCTGGGGCACTGGTGGGCCGCATCGACACGGCCGGGCAGGAAGGCGCCCGTGGCCAGCTGCCAATCAACCGTGCGCGTATCGGCGGCAGCGTCCGAGATCAAGTTCAGCATCGTGGGCACCTCCTTCCGAACAGCGTCAATGGACCCGCAGACATGGCTGCAGCCTATGCAGCCACGGCCGGGCGGGGCAACTCTTTTTCCGCGCGCTTTCCGCGGGTCAGCTCGCACCCGGCGGAACGGGCGACCTGGCCAGGCTCCGGATCAGTCCCTCCTGGACCACGGACACCACAAGTTTTCCGTCGGAGCTGAACACCTCGCCACGGGCCAGCCCGCGCGCGCCGGCCGTGACGGGCGAGTCCTGCGAGTACAGCAGCCACCGGTCGGCGCGGAACGGCCGGTGGAACCACATCGCGTGGTCCAGGCTTGCCCCGGTGGTCCGCCCGTCCGCCCAGGACAGGCCGTGCGCGAGCAGCACGGAGTCGAGCAGTGTCATATCCGAGGCGTAGGTCATCAGGCAGACGTGCAGCAGCGGATCATCCGGTAGCTCGCCGTCGGCCCGCAGCCAGACCAGGTTGTTGGTGGCGCGCAGCGAGGGATCCCGCTCGGCCTCGAAGGTCAGCGGCCCGATGTGGCGGATGTCGATCGGGTTGTCGCGAAAGAAGTCATGCGCCTGCGGGCCGAAGAGCTTGCGCATCCGCTCGGCCGTCGGGGTAACCGAGTCCGGCGGCGGGACCGCCGGCATGGCCATGGCATGCGACTCCCCCTGCTCCGGATGGTGAAATGACGCGGACAGCGTGAAGATCGTCTTCCCGTGCTGGACTGCGGATACCCGGCGGGTGGTGAACGAGCGGCCATCGCGGACCCGGTCCACCAGGTAGACGAGCGGGACCGCGGGATCACCTGGCCGGATGAAATAGGCATGCAGCGAGTGCACCGGCCGGTCCGCCGGTACCGTGCGGCCGGCCGCGACCAGCGCCTGCCCGGCCACCTGGCCGCCGAACACCCGCTGCCTGCGCTCGTTCGCCGGGCTGCGGCCGCGGAAGATGTTGACCTCGATCTGCTCCAGGTCGAGGAGGGCCACCACGCTGTCCAGTGCCTGGCTCACGATCCCGCACCGCCCGTCCTCGCCGCCTCCGTGCACAACGCCAGTACCGCGGCACCGTATCGGTCGAGCTTGACCGCTCCGACACCGGGGACGCTGGCCAGTTCGGCGATGCTGGCAGGCCGCCGGTCGGCAATGACCGCCAGTGTCGCGTCGGAGAAGACGACGTAGGCCGGCACGCTCTGCTCCTTCGCGATCTCCCGGCGCCATTCCCGCAACCGGAGGAACAGCGGGCTGCCGGGCTGGCCAGCCTGCCTGTCCTGCGCCGCCCGGCCAGGCCGGCCCTGGCCGGGCAGGACTGGCCTGGCCGCAGGGCGGACCCCGTCAAGGAACCTGGACGGCCGTCTGGTCTGGCGGCCGCCCGCCGACCTGGCCAGCGCCCAGGACAGGTGCACCCGCAGCCGGGCCCGGGTCACGCCGACATAGAAGAGCCGCCGTTCCTCCTCGACGGCCTCGTCGGTCTTCGCGTAGATGATCGGCAGCGTGCCGTCCGTCAGCCCGGGCAGGAACACCGCGTCCCACTCCAGGCCCTTGGCGGCGTGCAGCGAGCCAATGGTGACGCCGTCCAGCGCGGGCGCCTGCCCGATCGCGCCGCGGTGCACGAGCTCAGCGGCCAGGTCGGCGAGCGATGCCCGCGGAGCGCCGGCGAAGAAGTCATCCGCCAGCTGTGCCAGCGCCTCCAGCGATTCCCAGCGCTCTCGCGTCTTGCCACGGCCGGCCGGCCCTGCCTTGGTCAGCCCGGCGCCGGACAAGATCGGGCGGACCTGGCCCGCCGGGTCATCCTGCGCGGACGCGGACTTGGCCGCCGCCCGGAGCAGCGCCACCGCCTGGCGGACCTCGGCCCGGTCGAAGAAACGCTCCGCACCTCGCACGCCGAAGGGTACCCCCGCTTCGCCGAGCGCCTGCTCGTAAGCCGGTGTCTGGGCATTTGTACGCAGCAGAACGGCGATCTCCCTGGCCGGCAGGCCGGCCTCGATCAGCGCCGCGGCACGCCGCGCCACCGATCGCGCCTCAGCGGGCTCGTCATCGAACTCATCGAACTGCGGCTCCGGCCCCGCTGCCCGCTGCGCCACCAGCGCGGCGCCCGGCCTTGACCTGGTGAACCTGGCCGCCAGGCCGCCTGCCCTCGCGCCGCCTGCCCTCGCGCCGCCTGCGAGTCCGCTGACCCGGTTGGCCAGGGCCACGACCTGCGGCGTGGACCGGTAGTTCCGTACCAGCTTGATGACCGCGGCCGCCGGGAACTCGGCGGCGAATCCGGTGAGGAAGGCCGACGTCGCCCCGGTGAACGAGTAGATCGTCTGGCGCGGATCACCGACCACGCAGATATCGTCGGAGCCGCCGAGCCAGACATCGAGCAGAAGCTTCTGCAGCGGGTTGACGTCCTGGTACTCATCCACCACGAAATACGAGTAACGGCTCCTGACCTGCCCCGCCGCCACCTGGTCCTCGGCCAGCATCGCGGCGGTCAGCTCAAGGACTGACTCGAAGTCCACCAGATGGCGTTGCCTGCGCAGTTCCTCGTAGCCTGCGTAGAGCCTGGCGAGTGCGGCCGGCGTGAACGGCCCCGTTCTACCCGATTTTGAACTTGCTTGCGGATAGTCGTCGGGACGCAGCTGACTGACTTTCGCCCATTCGATCTCCGCGGCGGCATCGCGCAGCTCGGACAGGCCCGCGGACAGTCGCTGGCTGCGGGCCACTTCGGCGAGCAGACCGATCTTCGAATCGAGCAAGCGCGGGGCCTGGCCGCCCACCGTCGACGGCCAGAAATGATTCAGCTGGCGGAGCGCCGCGGCGTGGAAGGTCAGCGCCTGGACGCGTTCCAGCCCAGTGCCTGGCGCGGCCGTGCTGCCAAGATGCCGCAGCCGGCCGCGCAGTTCCCCGGCAGCGCGGGTGGTGAAGGTCACCGCCAGCACCCGGGCGGGATCGACCACGCCGGTCGCGACCGCGTAGGCGA
>Ga0070708_100005405_pt1 | contig 10131 bp, 8 predicted proteins | sample KBSK5503metaG_FD_65469 | JGI IMG/M metagenome (GOLD analysis project Ga0070708, IMG submission 65469) | Corn, switchgrass and miscanthus rhizosphere microbial communities from Kellogg Biological Station, Michigan, USA - KBS K5-50-3 metaG | ecosystem: Host-associated > Plants > Roots >... | reverse complement strand
TTGCTCAACATTCGGGGCAACTGCTCATGTTTCAGGAAAAAGCTGCTCACATGGTAGGGCATTTACCAATACCGAACCTCTGGCAAACGCGGATAGTAGCCTGGGTTCTGTGAAAAGTCAAAAGCCTCCAGCAAATCGCCAACTTGCGCTAAGTTATCACGCGGAGGAGCCGGAGGGCCAACTGCCTTACCATTAGCTGCATCATTATTCTGTCCTGGCGTCTCCACATCAAATTGATGGTTGACGCTGGCCAGCGCTGGCAGACCAAAGCGACGCTCAATGAACTTTAAGATCGAGTTATGCTCGTACACGTGTCCAGACACATAGCCGCGCTTTGCATAGGGCGAGATCACCAGCGCAGGCACGCGCAACCCCATGCCGTATGCATCCACCCGTGGTGGCGCAACATGATCGAAGAACCCTCCTCCTTCATCATAGACGAGGAAGAGCGCAGAACTCGTCCACAGGCGAGAAGCTATCAGAGCATTGATTACCTTGGCCATCCCACGCTGCCCCTCTAGAATGTCAAATGGTGGGTGCTCACTAATCATCGACTCAGTAATGAAAAACGCTACCCGCGGAAGCTTACCAGACCTCAGATCGCTGTAGTAATCCGCCTCCTGATAATGGAGGCGGGGATCGTGTTGCCATTTTTTGAAAAATGCAAGAGCGTTGAACCCCTCAAGGACATTGATATCACTGCCCCTTCCCAGGCCAAGATTGTAGCATTTCCAGCTAAGATCGTGCTGATCCAACAGGTCAACGATCGTTGGCCAATCAAGGCTGCCGCCTTTGATATTGTTGGTCGTATTGCCTCCACTTGTACCCGTCCAGAGTCCAAGGCGATTGGGAAATGTTGGCCCAAGCTGGTAGGAGAAGTAATTGCCGCACAATGTAAAAGCGTTTGCAAGCGCGTAGTAGTAGTTTAAGTCTGAGCCATCATAGTATTCCAGCGCGCCCCTGCCATTCGTAGTATAAAAACCGTCCATTGCGCCGTTGTCCCACTCCCTATGAATAGCTTGCCAGGCATGGGAAGGATTGGCTGAAAGAGGCCCAGGCGCGTGATAGGGCTTGATCTTCCCCCCGTGTCCATCCGGCTGAGTATAGTTAGATGGGACAACGAATGATCCTCCTCTGGGGTAATAGCCAAAATAGGTATCGAAGCTGCGATTCTCCTGGCAGGCCACCAGGATATGGTTGATGGAACTGAGATCGCCCTTCGTTGATACAACCACAGGATTATTAGAGGTACATGCATTGAGTGTCAGGCTAGCTCCCACCAGTGTGCCGATTTGACGCAATACACTGCGCCTGGATTGACGCGCAGTGAAAAACTGTTGCGGGTCCATAATATCCCTCTCTTTCCTCTCTTGTTACCAATTATGAATAAGGATAAATCATTATGCAATGGTAAATGCCCCGAAAACCGAGCAGCTTTTGCCCTCAAAGGTGAGCACGTGACTCCAATCATGAGCACTGGTAGAACGTTTCCTGGGCAAACCGCTCCCCATCTGGTCTATTGTTGCCTTCGCGTTGTAAATGATGTCACTTCGTACGCTAAAAATGGGGCGCAAAGATTCTCCGACAAGTTTCTGCGGCGGGCCCTCACAGCCCTGGAACGAGATTCACGCTCCTGCATCTGGCAGAGCAAGCGGGCAATCCCGACGGGTCGGGAATAACTTCCCGACCCATTGGGAATCCGTCTCATGACACGGGAACACCGGCTCAGGTATGCTCTAAACAGGTGACGACTCTTATCAAGCTCTATGAGCGCAATAAAGACAAGGCTCATGCAGCTGGTCTATGAAGCAAGGGTCAGAGAAAGGTCTACAGAGGAGCAGCGCTGCTCCTACTGGTCCTCTTGGAGGCCTTCCCTGGATTAAGAGGACAACGAAGAGAAGGGCTGAGCTTTCCTCGGCCCCAGTTCACTAGAAACAGGAGGATATCTATGGAAGCCATAATCATTTTCATGCTGGTGGCCTTCATTTTAGGATTGGTAGTAGGAGTGGCACTGATGAGACCATCTATCGTGAGGTACTAAACAGGTGACGAGGCCGGGGGATGAGCAGTTCGTCCTGCCTGTGCCTGCAAACGCCATCTCCTCACGAATAAAGGTAGCCACTGATCGTTTCAAGAGCGGTTCAGCAGAGGTACTCACTTTGGTCCTGATGTCACGAGTGCTGGCTTGGAACCCAGATGAGACGAGGGCGCGAAGAGAACGACCATCCTCGCTTCGGAGATCGTCTGGAGCGCGGCAGAGAAGGAGGCAGCAGATGTATTATCGTCTCGCGATCCAACGAGGAAGAGACCACCTCGACCGGCCAGCACCCTGGCAGTGGACATCAACGGCGCTCAGCTCACTGCAGAGCCTGTTTCAGATGCTTCGACTTTATAGCGTTCTGCCGCAAGAGCACCTGCGGGTGTTTTCCTCCCCCTCGCGAGAAGGCCTGGCGGAGCAGCTCAGGCAAGAGAACAGCGGAGGAGGCTCCCCTTCGGCCACGGCAGCACGCTTCCTCCAACAGCACATGCTCCACTCAAGCGGAGTGACCTCGGCAGGTGGAGCACGGGAGCACGAGGGAACGGCCTCCATCGCCGTCTCCACCACGACTCGCTTGGACGAGAGCGGCGGAGTCGCCCACGCGCCTCGTGAGCAGGTCATGAATTCGCTGGAGTGGAGGCGTCTCGAACAAGAGCGTGGTACAGGTGGCGATCACGATGTCCCCTACCACTTTGTCCTGCCCCACTCCATGCCGCAAGTGCTCGCCTGGATGAGGCTGATGGGCAGGCTCCAGCGCGGGGAGGTAGAGCTGTAGTGCGTGGTCACGACCCACTGCAACAAGCAAGAATCATGTGTACTGAGTGCATACGCACAGAAAGGAACGAAACCGATGTCACCCGAAGAGAACAAGGCAACCGTCCGTCGTGCCATTGAGGAGGGCTGGAATCAGGGACATGCCGCTGTCTTTGATGAGCTAAACGCCCCCAACTTCATCTACCACGATCCTGGTGCTCCCGGCGTTCGCACCAGCGAAGACTACAAACGGTGGGTCACTGAGAGTCTCAACGCTTTCCCCAACCTCCATATTACGATTGAAGACCTGGTCGCTGAAGGAGACCAGGTGGCGATGCGCTGGACATTTCGTGGCACCCACACCGGTGATCTCGTGGCGCCAGTGCCTCTCCCTGCGACAGGCAAGCAGGTGACAGTGCCGGGCATCACTATCGTCCGTTTAACTGGAGGGAAGGGAGTCGAAGTCTGGAGCCAGGGGGATACCTTGGGTTTCATGCAACAACTCGGCGTGATCCCTGCGCCAGGACAGGCCGGCTAAGGCTTTGCACTGGACATCGGAGCTGAAAGATGTAGTCTCGTATCGTCTTCAGTGTGGCTGGAGTTGAGCATCGGCGACTCCAACCAGGTTCCCTTGTTCCATGAGCTTGGAGTCGGTGTTGCACTGGGACCGCGGGTGAGTGAGCAAGCGGGCAATCCCGGCTCGTCGGGAATACCTTCCCGGCGAATTGGGAATGTGTCTCATGACACGGGAACACCGGTCCAGAAATGCTCTTGATAGGTAATGAGGACGGGGGATGAGCAGTACGGCCCGCCCGTGCCTGGAGACGCCATCCCCTCGCGAAAAGCTGATGAGTTTGTACGAGTACGTAGAACAGCATGAAGCTGTTCAGAAAGGAGTGTCTTCGATGGCAACTGAAGACAACAAGGCGGATGCTCGTCGAGCCTTTGAAGAGGTCTGGGACCAGAAAAATGCGACTCTCCTCCGCTCGGCTGGGAGAAGGTGGTCTCTGAGACGCCGAGTATTTCTCGTGCTTGGGTTAGGTGTGCTGCTCGCGACTCTTTGTGCCGTCCCCCTGCACGCGGCTGGCCCGCAGGTGCTGCGGGTGGGCAGCTATCATGGTATTTCGGGACAATTCCAAACGATTCAGGCGGCGGTGAATGCCGCCCGTCCTGGCGACTGGATTCTTATTGGTCCAGGAGACTACCACGAGCAAGGAGCCAGTAACGATGGCGTGCTGGTGACAACTCCCACTATTCACCTGCGAGGCATGGACCGCAACCGTGTGATCGTGGACGGCACGCTGCCCGGCGCTTCAGCTTGCAGTTCCGACCCCGCCCTTCAGGACTTCGGTCCCAATGGGAGCGGACGCAACGGCATCGAGGTTTTGAAGACGGATGGTGTGTCGGTAGAGAACCTGACGGTGTGCAACTTCCTGACCGACAATCGAGGGAACAACGGCGACCAGATCTTGTTCAACGGCGGCGATGGCAGTGGCACCATCGGCCTGGGGTCGTTCCTGGGGACGTACCTGACCGCCAGCTCGACCTACTACAAGGACAACACGTCCGCTCAGGCTCGATATGGCATCTTCGCCAGCAACGTCAGCGGCCCTGGCCTCTTCGACCAGGACTACGCGAGCAATATGGGCGATTCGTCGTTCTATGTCGGGGCGTGTCAGGACTGTAATGTCATCCTCACGCATGTTCATGCCCAGAACAGCCCTCTTGGCTATTCGGGGACCAATGCCGGGGGGCATCTGCTCATCGAGTACAGCGAATGGGACCAGAACAGGATTGGTATCGCCCCCAATAGCGTCAATAACGACGACTGGCCCTCACCTCAGAACGGAGCCTGCCCCGCTGGGGAGACGGGCCCAACGGGAACCACTTCCTGCACGGTGATCCGCGATAACTACGTCCATGACAACAATAATCCCAACGTGCCTCAGTTCGGTCGTGCAGGTTTGGGACTGGTGGGAATCGGCATCGGGCTGCTTGGTGGGGAGAACGACACCGTGAGTGACAACCGGGTCATCCATAACGGGCTGTGGGGGATCGCCATCGGCGATTTCCCCGACACAGAGACGCCGCCCGCCAACAATCCTAACCCGTGCAGTGGTGGCATCCAGTTTGGCTCGATCTGCTACTTCGTCGGCTACGGCAACGAGGTGGCCAACAACTTCCTCATGAAGAACGGCTCCTTCGGCAATGTGACCAACGGGGATCTGGCGGACGGCCATATCGCGAGTAATCCCGGCAACTGCTGGCACGGCAACTTCGACCCCCAGGGGCTGACCAGTGCGCCTGCCAACATCCAGACCACGATGGGCACCTGTGGCGTCGCCAACCAGGGGGATCCGATGGTCCGGGCTGAGGGACTGTGCCTGACCGGACTGGACCCACAAGCCTGCACTGGGCTGCCTCCGTTGCATGTCCCGACGGAGACGGCTCCCGTCCTCCTGCCCATTCCTCGTGAACAGAGCATGCCCGATCCCTGCGCGGGTGTGCCGGCCAATCCCTGGTGTGAGCAAGTTTCACAGACGAACCAGGGGAGTACGGCATGGCTCGCGACTGCAACGAAGGGAACATTGAACGTCGCTGATTTGACCACTCTGGCGGTAGATCGCAAGAGGAGTATGCTCTCCTGATACCTGGTGACAGCCAAAGGCTGCTCATGGATTGGGCCACCTTGGTGAGAGGACAGAGGTTCCATCAACGAGGCCCAGTATCCAAGACCATCGATGGAAGCACTTGGTTTGATTCTTTCTCAAGAAACGAGGTTTGAGGCGATGAAACGCAATCTACTCTCCCTGGTTGTGCTGCTCACACTGCTGAGCGGCTTGCTGGTGACGACCACCAAGCAGGCCCATGCTGCGAGCAGCTGTCTCAACCCCAATGGGACGAATGTCCTTCAGGGGACACTTGGTGGGGCCAACTACACGATTTCCGTCCCGTCGAACTGGAATGGCACGCTGGTACTCTACAGTCACGGCTATATCTTTCCCAACCAACCGCTCCTTAACCCGGCACCTGATAGTGGTGATCCGCTGACTGGCGCTGCACTCCTGCAGCAGGGCTATGCGCTGGCTGGCTCGTCTTACAGCCAGAACGGCTGGGCCATCCAACAGGCCTTCCACGACCAGCTCACCCTGCTGGATTTCTTCGATGCGACCTGCGGCACTCCCACACGTACCATAGCGGCGGGCATCTCTGAGGGTGGGATCATCTCTGCCGGGCTGGTGCAACTGTACCCCGACCGTTTTGCTGGTGCCCTGCCAGTGTGCGCAGCGCTGTCCGGTAGCATCGGGGCCTGGAACCAGGCGCTCGATAGCGCCTTTGCCTTCAAGGTCCTCCTGGCGGGGAACGCACCACTGTCCATCGTCCATATTACGGATCCCACCTCGTCCTTTACGCTGGCCCAGCAGCTCCTTGCGCAGGCTCAGAGTAGTCAACAAGGCCAGGCGCGCCTGGCCCTGGTGGCCGCTTTATCAGATATTCCTGGCTGGTCTGACCCCTTCTCGCCTGAGCCAGCCAGCACGGATTTCACGGCCCAGGAACAGAATCAAGCCCTCTGGCTCAGCCATGACTTTACCTTCGCCTTCTTCGCCCGCGCCGAACTCGAGGTGCGTGCCGGGGGTAACCCCTCCTGGAACACGGGCGTTGACTATCATGTGCAACTGGCCAAATCAGCTGACAACGAAGAGGTGCGCGCCCTGTATCAACAGGCCGGATTGAACCTGAGTACCGACCTGGATACGCTGAACGCAGCTCCACGCATCAGCGCCGACCCTGGAGCGGTAGGATACCTGAACCAGTACATCACCTTCAACGGAGAGCTGAGTGTTCCTGTCCTGACACTGCACACCACTGGCGATGGACTGGAGCCCCCCGAGGAAGAGCGGGCCTATGCGAGCGTGGTTCATGCAAGCGGCGACACCAGCTTGCTGCGCCAGGTGTTTGTCCACCGCGCCGGCCATTGTACCATTACGCCTGCAGAAGCACTCACGGCCTTCCAAACGCTGATCGGGCGCCTGAATACGGGCACCTGGGAAGATTCGACCAATCCCGATGTGATGAACCAGGAAGCGACGGCACTTGGGTCCAACCTGAATGTGCTCCCGGAACCCTTCCCGACCGGGACACTCACTCCGACCCCGCCAGCCTTCCTCAATTTCCAGCCGACCCTCTTCCTGCGTCCCTTCCCATCCAATGGCTTGCAGTGAGCAATGAGGGAGGGCAGAGGGGAGGTTGTCCCCTCTGCCAGGCTCGGAGTGTCGCCAGCCGAGGGAAAGCGTATGAGACCGCTGGTGAGCGCCGCGCGCTGCTTCACGCTTCATCTGAGCGGATAAGGGGGTGTTACCCCCTCATCAAGGAGTATACAAGGAACAGAAAGCCACGTATAATGAAAGACGTAGATCAATGGACCACACATCTGAGCAGAAGACTGGCAGTGGGAGTATGCTTGTGCAACTGCCTTCTCCATCCACACTGACAGGCAGACATGCTGATCAGCCTGGCGTTGGCGGCACGCGCCTGCATGGGCGCTGGCTCCTCCTTGCCAGGCTGCTCTGGCTCGCCGTGCTCGTCCTCACGCTGGTGGTCTTCTGCGCCAACCTCCTGGTCGGCAGCTACGGCCTTGCTACCACCATCCTGCTGGTTGCCGCCACCAGCGTGTGGTTCGCAGTCAGCCTCGTGTTGTTCTGGCACAAGTCCAGCGACCGGGCCGTCCTGCTGTTTTCCCTGGTCCTCGTCCTGACGGGGGGCGTCTTCTTTCCACCCGTTCCACTCGTGTTATGGAGCGACGGAGTCTGGTGGCTTCCCATTTTTTTCCTCGAGGTCCTGGCCCAGGTTACGCTCACCTTTGTGTATGCGTTTCCCGATGGACGCTTCGTCCCCACCTTCACCCGCTGGCTGGCCTTGGGGTGGATCGCCGCCTCACTCGTGCCCATTCCCATCCTTGGTGCGGTCTATCATCACTGGAACTGGTGGGTATCCACGCCCTATGCTCTCGTGCGCATCGCTTTTTATGGCAGCCTGGCGCTGGCCCTGCTGTACCGCTACCGTCGGAGGGCCACACCGCTCCAGCGCCAGCAGATCAAGTGGGTGGTTTTCGCCGCGACCATCGTCATCGGAGCGGCGAGTGTGGAAAACCTGCTGAACGTGCTCCTCTCCTTCTTCCCGGCGCTGGGTGTCTCACCCCAGCTCCATCACCTCGTCGGAGCACTGGCCCTTTACCTCTTGCCTGTCCTCATCCCGCTCTCCATCGGGATCGCCCTGTTGCGCTACCGGCTGTGGGACATCGATCTCATCATCAACCGCACGCTGGTCTACGGCGTGCTTACATTCAGCACTGTCGCCCTCTACGTCCTGGTCGTGGTGGGCCTGGGCACCCTCTTGCAGGCGCGGGGCAACCTTGGCATCGCGCTTGTGGCGACCGGCCTGGTCGCCGTAGTGTTTCAACCCTTGCGCACACGACTGCAACGAGCCGCGAACCACCTGATGTATGGGGAGCGGGACGATCCCTACCGCGTGATCTCGCGGCTGGGACAACGCCTGGAAGCAACGCTGGCCCCCGATGCCGTACTGCCCACCATTGTCGAGACCGTCGCCCAGGCCCTGAGGCTCCCCTATGCGGCGATTAGCTTGCAGCAGGGGGAGGAGGTCCTCACCGCTGCATCCTATGGATCGGCACGAGGGGACCTGGTTCGCCTGCCGCTGCTCTATCAAAGTGAGCAGGTGGGGGAACTGGCGCTAGCTCCACGTGCTCCCGGTGAGCGCTTCTCGCCCGCCGACCGCGCCTTGCTCGAGGATGTGGCGCGCCAGGCGGGGATGGCGGCACATGCCGTGCGCCTGACGGAGGATCTCAAGCGCTTAACGGTCGATCTGCAGCGCGAACGCGAGCGCCTGGTAACGGCTCGCGAGGAGGAGCGCCGCCGCCTGCGCCGCGACCTGCATGACGGCCTCGGCCCCCAGCTGGCCGGCCTCACGCTCAAGCTGGAGACGGCGCGCAACCGGCTGGCGCATGACCCGCTGGCCGATACGCTGCTCTCCGACCTGGCCGGGCGCACGCAGTCCGCTGTCGCTGACATTCGCCGCCTGGTCTACGCGCTGCGTCCGCCCGCCCTGGACGAACTGGGCCTGATCCCCGCCCTGCGGGAACTGACCCTGCACTATAGTGACCGGGTCCCCATGCACCTCGCTGCCCCGGACTGTCTGCCGGAGCTGTCTGCTGCAGTCGAGGTGGCCGTTTACCGCATCGCCCAGGAAGCGCTGACCAACGTGGTACGCCACGCCGCAGCCGGGCGCTGTGCGATCCGGCTCGCCCTGGAAGAGCCAACCGGTTGGCTCTCCCTCTCCATTCAGGACGATGGGTGTGGACTGCCACAGGCGAGGAGCATGGGAATCGGCCTCGTCTCGATGCGCGAGCGGGCCGAGGAACTGGGCGGGACATGGAGCATCGAAGCGGTGCCCACCGGAGGGACACACGTCCTCGCTCGGCTGCCCTACGCGCTCGAGGAGAGCAGACACAGCGCTCGTCACTCCGAACAGGGTTCCCGGAAGGAGGAGTAAGCATGGACCGCATTCGTGTGCTGATTGCCGACGACCACCCGCTCTTTCGCGAGGGCTTGCATGGTCTGTTGGATTCGCTGGCGGATACCGAAGTCGTGGGCGAGGCCACCACCGGAGCCGAGGCCATCCAACAGGCCAAGTCCTTGCAGCCAGATGTGATCTTGATGGTCACGATGCTTGAAGACGACGAGTCGGTTTTTGCCGCCATGCGTGCCGGGGCGCGCGGCTACGTCCTCAAGGGCGCGAACCAGGCCGAGATCCTGCGGGCGATCCGGGCCGTGGCCAGTGGGGAGGCCATCTTCAGCCCTGGCATTGCCCAACGCGTGTTGGGCTTTTTCGCGGCAGCCAGGCCAACCATCCCGTCGCGGGTCTTTCCAGAACTGAGTGAGCGGGAGACCGAACTGCTAGCGCTGATCGCCCAGGGGAGAACCAACCAGGAGATCGCCGAGCAGCTGGGCCTCACCCTCAAAACGGTGCGCAACCATGTCTCCAATATCTTCAGCAAGCTGCAAGTGGCGGACCGGGCACAAGCCGTCATCCGGGCACGAGAGGCCGGGCTGGGCTACGGCAAGACCGAGGGCTGACCCGGCGAGTGACATGAGCCTGAGGGACACCGGTGTTCTGCACGCTTGCTTGTCAGCCGAAAAAGCTTAGCGTACAGAAAGCAGGTTTAGATATGCTGACCCCAAATCGGTGAACAAACTGCGCCGAATCTCCGTTTCGAACTCTAGGCCAGATTATCCTGACTAATCGGAAGCTTTACAAAGAAC
>Ga0070708_100005404_pt1 | contig 10131 bp, 6 predicted proteins | sample KBSK5503metaG_FD_65469 | JGI IMG/M metagenome (GOLD analysis project Ga0070708, IMG submission 65469) | Corn, switchgrass and miscanthus rhizosphere microbial communities from Kellogg Biological Station, Michigan, USA - KBS K5-50-3 metaG | ecosystem: Host-associated > Plants > Roots >... | reverse complement strand
GGCGAGTGCCCGGTGGTCAGGCCCTGGGCCCGGAGGATGTCCTCCAGCTCCTGCAGGCCGACGCCGCACTGCGCGGTGGCCATCATGTCGACCGGGTCGATCGACAGGATCGCGTTCATCCGCGACCCGTCGACCACGAGGCTGTCCTCGACCACGGTCTCCAGGCCGCCCTCGGTCGCGGTCCCTCCGGTGCGGGGCACGACGTTGACGAGGTTCTCCCCGGCGAAGCGCAGGACGGCCGCCACCTCCGCCGTCGACCCCGGATAGACGATCGCGGCCGGGATCGGCCCGTCGTAGATGCCGTGGACGGCGGTGTACTTCTTGAAGCGGTCGACGCTGGCCTCCTTGAGCTGCTCGTCGCCGGTCTCGACGGCGTGGGGCCCGAGCAGTTCGGTCATCGCCTCGACGATCGACCGGTGGTTCAGCGGAGATCGGGACCGGGCCATGGTCAGTTCTGCTCCCTCTCGTGTGAAGCGGCGGACGAGCTCAGCGGACGAGGTACCCGCCGTCGACGACCAGGACGTGGCCGTTGACGTAGTCCGCGGCCCGGCTGGCCAGGAAGACGGCGGCGCCCATCAGGTCGGCGGTCTCACCCCAGCGCGCCGCCGGGATGTGCTCGACGATACGCCGGTCGGCGTCGGGATCGGCCCGGGTGGCTTCGGTGATCGCGGTCTTGAAGTACCCGGGCGCGATGGCGTTGACCTGGATGTTGTGGGCCGCCAGCTCGTCGCAGTAGGCCTTGGTGAAGCCCATGAGCCCGGCCTTGGTCGCGGCGTAGGCCGGTGAGCGCTGGCCGCCGAGGAAGGAGAACAGCGAGGCGATATTGATGATCTTGCCGGAGCGCTGGGCGATCATGAACCTGCTGGCCTCGTGGGCGAGCTCGAAGGCGGCGGTCAGGTTGACCGCCACCATGGGATCCCACCGGTCACGGCCGAACTCCTCCACGCCGGACAGCAGGGCGATGCCGGCCGAGTTGACCAGGATGTCGACCGAGCCCAGCGTCTCGACGCAGCGGTGGACGATGGCCGCCGGCACGCCTGGCTGCGTGATGTCGGCCACCATGAACTCCATCCGCCGTCCGGCGTCCTTGATCAGCGCGCGGGTGGTCCCGTCGTCCTCGGCCAGGCCGACGGCGAACACGTCCGCGCCGGCCTTGGCCAGCGCGAGGGAGAACGCCCGGCCCAGGCCGGTGTTGCCGCCGGTGACGAGGGCGTTGCGCCCGGCCAGGGAGAACAAGTCGAGGCTGAAGTCGGCGATGTCCATGGGTCAAGCTACCGGCCTAGAACCCGTCGAGGAAGGCTTTCACCTCGGGGCCGGCGAACTGGGCGCCGTAGCCTGCGTTGACCACCAGGCAGGCCACCGCGACATCCCTGGCCGGGTCGAAGGCGATGAGCCAGCTGTTCGGCTGCTCCTGGCCCTGGATGTCGGCGGTGCCGGTCTTGGCGTAGATACCGGGCCCGAACCCGATCGAGGCCGCCGTTCCGCTCGTGACCACGGCCTGCATCATCTGCTTGAGCTGGTCGTCGGTGCCGGCCGGCAGCGGTGTGGCGGTGACCTGCGTGGTTCCGGGCAGCAGGATCGGCTGCTTGAAGGTTCCCGTGGCCACGGTGGCCGCCACCGACGCCATCGCCAGCGGCGCCGCGGTCAGCTGTCCCTCGCCGAACGCCTCCTGGGCCAGCTCGGACCCGCTGGCGCTGGCCGGGGCGTCGAAGTAGCTGGCGGACAGGCCGGTGATGCCGATGTTCCACTTCTGGTCCAGGCCGAAGTACTCCTTGGCGGCCCGGGCCAGGCCGCCTCCGGACAGGTGCGGCCACTGCGTGCTGAACGCGTTGTTGCACGATTGCGCGAAGTCGGTGGTCAGCGGCGTCCCGGCGGGCAGGGACTCGTTGTTGTCGTTGTGGTAGGTGATCCCCTGCACCGTGTACGTCGAGGGGCAGGCGACCGGCGACGACGCGGTGAGGACGCCGGAGCTGATCAGCGCCGCGGAGGTGATGACCTTCATGGTGGAGCCCGGGGCCACGTGCGCGGTGAGCGCGAAGTCGTTGAAGCCGGCGTGGTTGGCGATGGCCAGGATCTTCCCGGTGGACGGCTGGATGGCCACCATCGAGCTGTCGTTGTGCATGGCGACGGCGGCGCGGGCGGCGGCCTCGGCCTTGGCGTCGATCGTGGTGGCCAGGTTCGGTATGTTGCGCGCCGGGATGACGGCCGCCTGGCTGTTCTGCACCGCCTTGCCCGCGGCGGTCTGGATCTCGACGTTGAGGCCCGGGCTGCCCTGGCCGGGCGGCGCCTTCGCCTCCAGCAGGTTGGCGATGTTGGTCAGCCCGGCGTCCTTGTACGACGTGATGTCGTTGCCGCTGGCGTCGCTCACCCCGACCACCCCGGGCGGGACCTCGACCGCGGCCAGGTGGGTGGCGGCGGTGAGGTTCGGCGCGAGGACGTCCGGCGCCCAGGCGATGTACCACGCCTGCGAGTTCTGCTTCTGATAGGCGGTCAGCGACGCGTGGTAGCTCCAGGTGCCGCTGAGGGCCTTGGCGTCGCCGGAGGTGGCCACCGTGACGCTGATCGCGTAGGTGGCCGAACCCCGTGTCGCGCTCGTGCCGACCGTGGTGGCGCTCTGCACGGTGCCGGTCAGCTTCCGCAGGTGCAGGTACTTCTGGTACGTGGTGAGCGCGGCCTGCGCCGCGGCGGGGTGGTCCGTGTAGCCGGCGGCCTGGCCCAGGTCACCCGCCTTCCAGGCGGCCAGGAACGCGGTGGTGATCTGCTCCGCGTCCTGGCCGGGCGAGTTCCCCGTCGGCACGAAGCCGGAGGTCTTCCCGCCGGGCAGGACGACCGTGACGATGACCGCGGCGATCCCCGCGATGACCGCCAGCGCCGCGGCGATGACGGCGAACATCGCCTTGCGCCGCTTCCCGGGCCGGCCGTGCCTGGCCGGCCGTGACCCGATGGCCGCGAAGGGCGAGGTCGGGGGATCCGACGCGTACCACGGGCCTGACGATCTGCTGCCACCGGAATCGCTGGTCACCCACTCGACCGTACCTACCAGGCGGTGGTGGCACAAACGGCCGCGTCCGGGTCGCGGAAGGCCCAGACCGTGGTGCGCTTGACGGCGCTGTCCTCGAGCGCCCGGGGGACCGGAACGTCGTAGCTGGCCAGCGGCGTCAGCTGGTCCCTGGGCAGGTAGGCCCGGCCGAAGTCGCCGAGCAGCACCGAGGCGCCGCGAGCCTGGGCCCGTCCGGCGAACCGCATCACCCGCCCGGCCAGGTCGCGCTGGTAGAAGGCGTCGGCCACCAGCACGAGCCCGGGGCCGGGGGCCGGCAGGTCCTCGTCGTCCAGCACGTCGGCGCAGACGGCCCGCACCGTGACCCCGTTGGCCGCGGCGTTCACCTCGATCGCCGCGGCGGCCAGCGGGTCGATGTCGTAGGCGGCCACGGCCGCCGCCCCGGCCAGGGCCGCCGCGATGGCCACCAGCCCGGAGCCCGAGGCGATGTCGGTCACGTTCCGGCCCCGCACGGCCCGCGGATGGTCGAGCAGGTAGCGGGCCAGCGCCTGCCCGCCGGCCCAGGCGAACGCCCAGAACGGCGGGTCCAGGCCGGCCTGCCCGCTGGCCTGCTCGGTGCGCTCCCACAAGCTGATCGGATCGCTCGCCTGGTGCAGCCGGATCTCGGGCACCAGCGGCACCGCCCGCAGCCGCGTTTCCGCCCAGATGATCCGCGGCGCCGCCGATTCGCCCGGGCTCCTGCCGGTCATGGAGTGAGCCGGTCGCGGGCCGGAGCGTAGGAACAGCGGGAGCCGGTGCGGATGGCCTGGTCGAGGTGGGCGGCGGCGGCCGGCGCGCGGTCGCGGATTCTCCAGATCGCGGAACGGATGGCTCGGGTGACGTTGATCCGCGCGCGTTCCGATTCCGAGCCCAGCTGGCGGGGGCGGCCGCGCAGGCCGGTCGCGGCGACCAGCTCATGGACCAGGAAATCCCGTTCGGTGCGCAGCCGGCTGGCCCGTTCGGTGTCATTCCACTGCTGCGCCTCGGCCAGCTCGGTGTCGAGCTCGGCGAGGCGGTTCCGGTAGGCGGCCCTGGCCTGCGGGTCGAGGATATCGTCGGCGGGGGCCTCGGGCCGGTCGTGCAGGTCGTCGTCCCGAACCGCCGGGCCGGCTGCGCCGGCGGAGGCCGCGAGCCTGGTCAGTTCCAGGGCGGTCAGCTCATCGCCAGGGTTGCGGACCAGGACGTCGAGGTACCGCAGGCCCAGGCTGTCCGGCACCCGGGCGAGCGCGTCAGCGCAACTGACCAGCCAGTAGTCGCCTTCATGGGTCAGGGTGAAGGCGCCGTCCTGCGCCGCGGCCGGCCGGCCGAGGACGGCGAGCAGCTTCGTCATGCCGCACTCGGTGGCGATGGCCCGCGCCTCGGCGAGCGCGGCCGAGGCGCCGGGAATGTCCCCAGTGCCGGTCCCGCCCAGCAGCAGCCCGTACTCGTGCAGGGAGTGCGCGAGCATCGGCCGGGCGCCCAGCCGCCGGTGGCAGCCGATGGCCGCGCGATAGTGCCGCTCGGCCGCCCCGGTGTCGCCGGACAACGCCGCCAGGCCGGCCAGGTAGAAATCGGCGGAACCCGCGCACATGACCGCCCCTGCGGCTACCGCGGCCCGGCCCGAGTACGGCGCCAGCGCCTGGTAGAGCCGGGAGGCGTGGCGCGCCGCCCCGAGCACGGTGCAGCCGCGGGCGAGCTGAGCGAGCGCCCAGACGTAGACCATGTCGGGTCGCAGGGCCGCCAGCCCGGTGCCGGCGAGCTCGTCCAGGCGGCCGTTCGCCTGCTCGGCGGCGCCGTGCGCGGCGTCGATCTGGACCAGGGCCGCGGCGTGCGCCACCGACAGGTGGGAGCGGGCCACCAGGGCGCGCAGTTCGGCCTCCATCCACCGCTCGTCGCCCTCGGGCAGGCCGGCGTGCAGCCAGATGGCGAACAGCTGCCCCCAGTACACCGCGCCGGCGTCGGGCAGGCTGGCGGCCTGCCCGGTCTCCCACGCCTGCCGGGCCAGGGCGGCGGCCTCCGGGAAGTCCCCGGTGAGCGCGGCCAGCGCCGAGCGCCGGGACAGGGCGGTCAGCCGGGCCGCCGGATGGCGCAGCGAGTCCGCCAGCCGGACGAGTTCGGGCAGCACCCGCTGCGCGGTCGGCCCGTCGCCCAGTTCGAGCAGGTGGGTGAGCCGCAGCACGCGGCCGTCCAGTTCGGTGTCGGGTTCGCCGGCCCGCTGGGCGGCCGCGACGATCGCCTCCGCGCCAGCCAGGGCCGCCCGCGGATCCTGGCTCCCCCACAGGACGTGCTGCCGGGCGGCCAGCGCCGCGGCGAGCGACCCGGCGGGCTCGCGGTCGCCCGGACCGTGCGCGGTCGCCTCGAGCGCGGCCGTGACGGCCTGCTCCGCGGCGGTCCTGGCCGCGGCCGGCTCGGGGGCCAGGGCCATCGCCAGCCGGGCCAGGACGCGGGCGCGCAGCGCGCGGTCCGCCGGGTCCAGCGTCCCGGCGGCCTCGCGCAGCAGGGCGGCCGACGCGTCGGCGGGGGCGTTGAAGTCGAGATGCTGGGCGTGCAGCAGCGCCGCGGCGGCCAGCAGCCGGGGTTCGCCCGCCTGCCGGGCGAGCCGGACGGCCTCGTCCAGAGCCGCCGCCGCGGCGGGATCGGGGCCGCTCCTGATCAGCGCCTCGGCCAGGCTCAGGAGCAGCCCGCAGCGGCTCGCCGGCGTCGAGGACGCCGCCCGGCTCTGCATGTCCAGGGCGTGCCGGAAGTGGCCGGCGGCCTCCTCGTAGGCCAGGGCGTTCAGCGCGTCCTGGCCGGCCAGGCGCGAGTACGTCACCGCCGCGGCGGCGTCGCCGCCTGCCGGGACGGCCCGCAGGAAGTGCCGGGCCAGCTCGGCGTGGCCGGCCCGGTGGCGCCACGGTCCGCTGTCCAGCACGGCGGCGATCCGGCGATGCGCGTCGGCCCTGGCCCGCGGGGGCAGTTCGGTGTACAGGGTTTCCCGGATGAGCGCGTGCCCGAACCGGTACATCTCGAAGGGGTCCTGCCCGGGCGACAGCAGCCCGGCCTCCGCCGCGCCGTCGCACAGCCCGGCGACGGTGTCGGCGGCGACACCCAGCACGGCCGCGACCAGGGCCGGGTCGATGCCAGGGCCCAGCGCCGCCGCCACGGCCAGGACCTCCCGCGGGGTGACCGCCGCGTCCGCCGCGCCGGACCCGGTGACGTCCAGCCTGGCCACGTGGCGGCGGACCGCCTGGCGGATGCCCGCCGGGACCGGCACCTCCTCGACGGTGGCCGCGCCGTGTCCGAGGAGCCGGGCCACCTGCGCGACGAACAGCGGGTTCCCTTCGCCGCGGCGCTGGACAGCGTCGAGCACGCCGTCGCCGGCGCCGGGCAGCATGAGCCGGATCTCGTCCGCGGACAGGCCCGCCAGGGCCAGCGGCGGGCTGACGGATTCCAGTGCGCCGATCACGTCGCTGACGTCGGCGTCCAGGTGTGCCTCGGCGGCGCGATAGGTGGCGAGCAGCAGCACCCGGGACAGGCCCGCGCCCGCCGCGAACCGTAGCAGCAGCGCCGACGGGCGCCCGGCGCCGTGCAGGTCGTCCAGGATCACCGCCAGCGGCGCCGAGCGCGACGCGTGGTCCAGCACCGCGCAGACGGCCTCGAACAGCGCGAACCGCGCTCCGGGTCCCGGTCCGGCTGGCTCGCGGGCTGGCTCGCGGGCGGCACCGAGCTCGGGCAGCAGCTGGCCGAGCACGACCGCCTGCGGGCCCGCCGCCGCGGCGAGCGCCGCCGCCCCGGCCTGTCGGCCGTAGCTCCGCAGCACCTGCACCCAGGGCCAGTACGGCGGGGCGCCGCCGTCCTCCCAGGAGCTGCCCCACAGCACCAGGGTCCCGTCGCCCCGCGCCTGCCGGGCGAACGCGCGGGCCAGTTCGGTCTTGCCGATGCCCGGGTCTCCGGCTATCAGCGCCAGCCGGGCGTCACCCGCGGCCGCCCCGGCGAGGGCGGCCCGCAGCAGGGCGAGCTCGCTCCCGCGCCCGACGAACCCGCCCGCGCCCCCTGGCGCCACCGTCTCCGGCATGCTTGCCCCACCTTCCCTCACCGGCAAGCCACCCGTCCCAACCTTAGCGTTTGCGCTGCGTAAGGCGGCCGTTCACCGCCGCCGAACGGTTCGTTCACCCGCGCCGCACGCCTGATCGGATAGGCGAAGACACCGCCCGAAAACGCCGCCAGGAGGCGGCAGGCAAGGAGGCAGAACGATGGACGAGAACCGTGCCGCGGAGTTCACCGGCCGGGTGCTGGCCGACACGGCCGCCGCCGCGACGGTCGTGCTGGCGGCCCTCGGCGACCGGATGGGGCTGTTCAAGGAGCTGGCCGCGAACGGCCCGGGGACCAGCGGAGAGCTGGCCAGCCGGTCCGGGCTTTCCGAACGCTACGTGCGGGAGTGGCTCGGCGGCATGTTCGCCGCCGGGTACCTGACCTACGACGAAGCCGGGCAGCGGTACGCCCTGCCGGCCGAGCACGTGCCGACCCTGGCCACCGAGCCCGGGCCGGCCTTTTTCGGCGGCGTCCACCAGGAGCTGATCGGCGCGATCCAGCGGTACGACCAGGTGGCCGGCGCCTTCCGCGACGGCGGCGGGGTCCGGGCGGCCGACCTGCACCCCGACGTCTGGACCGGGACCAGCCGGTTCACCGCCCAGTGGCACCAGAACATGCTGGTCCAGCAGTGGCTGCCGCTGGTCCCCGACACCACGGCCAGGCTGCGGGACGGTGGCAGGGTCGCCGACGTCGGCTGCGGCACCGGCCAGGCGCTGATCGCCCTGGCCCGCGCCTTCCCCGGCATCACCGGCACGGGGTACGACGTGCACCCGCCCGCCGTCGAGCAGGCGCGGCGGGCGGCCGCCGAGGCGGGCGTCGCCGACCGGATCAGCTACCACGTCCTCGACGCGGCCGCCGGCCTGCCCGGAACCTTCGACGTGATCACCACGTTCGACGTGGTCCACGACGCGATCGACCCGCTGGGCCTGCTCCGCTCGGTCCGGGAGGCGCTGCGGCCCGACGGCAGGTACCTGTGCCTTGAGATCAACTGCGCCGACCAGGCCGCCGCCAACACCGGTCCCATCGCCGCGCTGCTGTACGGCTTCTCCATGCTGTACTGCATGACCACCTCGCTCGCCGAGGGCGGCGAGGGCCTGGGCACCCTCGGGCTGCCCGAGCCGGCCCTGCGCCAGCTAGCCGCCAAGGCCGGCTTCGGCCACGTCAGGCACGTCGAGATGGACAACCCGTTCAACAACCTCTACGAGCTCGCCCGGTGACGGGTCCCGGGCGCCCGATTAGGGTGCTTGTCCGGGGTATCGCGGAGGCGTAGCGTGACAGCCGCTCCCGCAACGTCCGGCTGGGATGAAAGAGGTGGGCCATGTCCTGGCACCAGCGAAGCCTCCGCGCCGCCATCGCGCTGAGTGCCGCAACCCTGGCCGCCGCCATGGGCACGACGGCGGCCAGCGCCGAGCCGGCCGCCGGCGCCGCGGGCGCGGCGGGCGCGGCAACCTATCAGGTCGGCCCGACCACCGACGTCAGCACGTGCGCAGGCCAGAACGCGGAAGTGGAGCAGGCCGCCGATACCGTGCGGGGCTACGTGTACGAGGAGTGGATGGGCTGCCGGGGGATCTCGGTCGCCCGGTCGGCCGACGGCGGGCGCAGCTGGGACGCTCCGGTCAGCCTGCCGGACACCGTCGGCTCGAACCTCAACACCTGGGACCCGGCGATAGCCGTCGCCCCCGACGGCACCGTCTACGCGTCGTTCATGCTCTCGCGCGGCGGCCAGTACTACCCGGTGGTGGACGCCTCGTTCGACCACGGGGCGACGTTCGCCCAGTCGTCCCCGCTGATCCCGCCGGATCCGAAGAACTGGGGAGACCGGGACTTCATCGCCGTCGGCCCGGACGGCACCGTCTACCTGACGTGGGACTACGGCCCGGAACGGACCTCGATCACGTACATCTGCGCGAGCAACGGCAGCTGCGCGTTCGGGACCGGCGACCTCAACGTGGTGATGCAGAAATCCACCGACGGCGGCCGGACCTGGAGCAGGATGTCCGACATCAGCCCGGGCTTCCCGGCCAGCGGCGCCGACAGCGCGCCGCTCGTGGTCGAGCCGGACGGCCGCATCGACGTGCTCTACCAGGGATACAAGGTCACCAACCCGGTGACCTACACGCTGAGCCCGGCGTACAGCTACTTCACCTCCTCCGGCGACGGCGGGGCGACCTGGTCCGCGCCGGTGGCGGTCGGGCCGCCGGCCGGTACGATGTCGCTGGCCGAGTGGTGGATCGACGGCGACATCGGGATCGACGCGGCCGGGAACCTCTACGCCACCTGGGACACCCAGGGCACCAACCCGGACGGGTCCGCCAACGACATCGGCTGGCTGTCCTTCTCCACCGACCACGGCGCACGCTGGTCGGCGCCGGTGCAGGCTCCGGCGGACCGGCTCAACGTGCCGCACATCATGGAGGTGACCGGCGGCGGCAGCGGGACCGCCTACGTGACCTGGCTCTCCGACGGCAACCCGGCCGGATACGCCCTGTTCCTGCGGGCCTTCTCCGTCACCAGGGGCTGGCTGTCCGGGCCGGCCCAGATCTCGGCCGACCACGGCAGCAGCGCGGTCTGGCCCGGCGATACCACCGGGCTGTCCGCCCTCTCACCCACGGACATCGTGGCCAGCTGGGGCAGCGATTACACCGGCGTGAGCGGGAACCGGGACGAGATCTACGCGGCGAACATCGCGGCCACTCTGCCCTGAGCGGACCAGTCGGCACTCTGGTCAGAGCCCGTCGATGACCCGGGTCAGGGTGGGGAGCTCACTATCGGAGGTGATCAGGTACGACAGGCCGAACCTGTCCCGTCGTGCCCGCAGGCGCTCGGTCAGCGCCGCCGCCGCGGCCAGCGCGCTGAACGGCGCCAGCTGCGGGCCGAACGCCCCCGCCGAGAAGTGGTCCCGCAGCAGCAGCGCCGACACCCCCGCGCCCTCGATCCGGCGCGCGTGCTCCAGCCAGGCCCGCCCCCGCGGCACGGACTCGCTGACCACCCCGAACCGGATCTCATCCGCCAACGTCCGCTCCTGACCTGAAGTCCCGTCGGGG
>Ga0070708_100005402_pt1 | contig 10134 bp, 10 predicted proteins | sample KBSK5503metaG_FD_65469 | JGI IMG/M metagenome (GOLD analysis project Ga0070708, IMG submission 65469) | Corn, switchgrass and miscanthus rhizosphere microbial communities from Kellogg Biological Station, Michigan, USA - KBS K5-50-3 metaG | ecosystem: Host-associated > Plants > Roots >... | reverse complement strand
ACCTATTTCTTCGGAATGAAGAACATCAAGGCGCAGTACATGATGACAACTGCTCTCACGGTGACTATAACTTTGATCTTATTCCTGATCTATATTCTTGACCATCCCTTTACCGGGACAAGTAAGGTGAGCATGGAGCCTTTGAAAGAGGTCATGGAGATAATGCAGAAGGATGAGGCACCACTCTCATCCACCCGCTAAGCTTCGCCAATTTTCAGCGCCGCTTTTTGCTCGGCAATTTTTTGCGCTTGGTTTTCGCGAATTCGCGCAATTGTTTTTCGCTCATCGATTTCGCCATTTTCCTCGACGGACCTTTGAGAGATGACTTCGAACGTTTCCCACGCTTCGCCGCAAGCGCGGCGCCAGCCGCCATCTGCTGTTTCTTTGATCTTGCAGGCATACCAAATGTTTCGCACGCCGAGCCTAAACCAGATTGATCCGCTCAGCGGCTAGCACAAAATCCACCGCCGACCCTTCGCCAGAAAAAGTAAACCGGCACACCAGTTAACACGATCAAAATTCCAATTCCGGAAGTAGTGGGCGCGAGCGAGGCAAGATCGACAATGAGCAATCCGGCGAGCAAGATCGATATGATTGGTACGGCCGGATACCCCCACGTGCGATACGGACGCTCGGCCGCAGGCGCTTTTCGCCGCAAAATGATTAGCGCCGTCACCATCAAAAGATAAAAAAACAGATCAGCGGAAACGATGTATTCGAGCAATTGCGAGTATACGTTTCCGTATCTGGCCTCATGTGTGGCGGGATCAACCGTCACGGTCCGCGGCAGCGTTAAGAGGGCCGTCCAAATTCCTTGCGCGACCAACGCCGCGGCCGGGACGTGATTGCGGTTCGTTGTCCCAACTTTCTCAAAAAACAACCGGTCGCGCGCCATCGCAAAATAAACGCGGGCGCCGGAAAGGATAAGTCCGTTGTCGCAGCCAAAGGTCGAGATCATAATCGCGGCCGCCATGCCCATGGCGCCAGGATGGCCCAAAACAGCGTTCATTGCTGCCACGGCAACGCGGTCTTGCGGCGCATGCTGGATTTGCGGTAACGACAACAATGCGAGGTAAGCGACGTTCGCCAGAAAATACAGAATCACCACGCTGGTGCAGCCGAAGACTAACGCGCGGACAAGATTGCGCGCCGGGTCGCGCACTTCGCTGCCGATAAAGGTCACGTTTGTCCAGGCAGTTTGCGCGAAGAGCGGGCCGACCATTGATTTTCCGAAAAGCAACATGAGCGCGAGGCCGCCAACGAATGAGAAACCGGGTTGCGCAATCTGCGGAGTCCAACCGTTCGCCCACGAGTCCCACCAGGCAGATGAACGCACGGCGCTCGTTGCACTCCAACCCAACGACAAACCGACGACAACGACGCCGGCCAGGGCTGCGGTCTTTGCAAACGTAAATGTGTTCTGGACGAGTTTGCCGAGTTCAAGACCGCGCGTGTTTGTCCAGGTAAGAAACGCGATCAACAAGATCGCCGTCACCTGCTCCGTGGAAAGGCTCACCGCGTAGCCGCCGGCTAACGATGTCGGCGCGATCAAATAATTGTTTGACGTAACGGCGGAAACGAAAACGCCGAGAAACTTGGCGAACGCGACCGCGACCGCCGCGATGGTTCCGGTTTGGATGACGAGAAACAATGTCCAGCCGTACAAGAAGCCGATCGAGGGGCCGTAGGCCTCGCGTAGGAAAACATAAACGCCGCCCGCGCGCGGCATCATTGTCGCAAGCTCGGAGCAGCAAAGAGCGCCGGTAATTGTAAGCAGACCGGCGACTGCCCACGCGAGCAGCAACCAGCCGGGTGCGCCAATTAACCGCGACGATTCCGCGGAGGTGATGAAAATGCCGGACCCGATCATCGAGCCCATCACGATCATGGTTGCGTCGACCGAACCGAGGGCGCGGACTAGGCCCGTCCCGGCATTTGTAGGGGAAGCCGTTGGCTTCCCAGGGACGACACCGTCGCCCCCTACAGAAGCCGATCGGTTTTCGATTTTGTCGTTCATCTGGAAAACGTCGGCGCTCGAATTGTCACGTCTTCTTTCTCGAGCTGCGAACGCAGCGTTCCCGCGAATTCCACCGCTCCCGGTGTGTCGCCATGCACGCAAACTGTTTCTGCCCGTACATCGACATCTGTTCCATCGACGGATCGGACTTTGCCTTCGCGAAGCATTCGCAGGACGCGCGTGGCGGCCTCTTTTGGGTCGTGGAGCAATGCGTCCGGTCGCGTGCGGGAAACAAGCGATCCGTTCGCGAGATAATTGCGATCCGCAAAAACTTCGCGCGCGATTTTCAATCCGTGGGCTTCACCAGCGCGTGCGAGCGCGCTGCCATCGGGTGCAAAGAGGATTAACTTTACGTCAATCTTTGCGATCGCGCGCGTAATCGCGTCCGCAATTGTCTCGTCGTGCGTCGCCACGTTGTAGAGCGCACCATGCGGTTTCACGTGATTTGGGCGAACGCCAGCGGCTGCTGCCATCGCCTGAAAAACGCCAAGCTGATAAGTCACGGCATCGAAAACTTCACCCGGCGAGACCGGCAATTCTTTCCGCCCAAAGTTTTCGCGATCAAACAGACTTGGATGCGCGCCGACCGCGACGTTGTGATTGCGCGCGGCCTCGATTGACTTGTGCATCGTGTCCGCGTCGCCGGCATGAAAACCGCAAGCGATGTTTGCGGACGTAACGAGCGTGAGCAGCTCTTCATCATGTCCTGCGCCCTCGCCGAGGTCGGCATTAAGATCGATGGTTAAGTTCATTTGTTCCGCAAGCTCAGTCCGATTCGAAAGCGCTCCAGTTCTTGTTCGCGCTCAAAAAGCAGGCGATGCGCTTCGGGCAATGAAATTTCCTGAAACCGGACCGTGTCTCCGGGGCGAAGTTGCGCGGCAATCGAAAGGTCAACCGTGATCACGTGAGCGATTTTTGGATAACCGCCGATGGTTTGGCAATCTCCCAAAAGCAGGATGGGCCGGCCACCGGGCGGGACCTGGACCGTGCCGGGCGCAACCGCTTCGGAGACAAGATCAATATCGTCGTTTCGGTGCAGCTCGGGACCATTGAGTCGTACGCCCATCCGATCTGAATCCGGCGAGACAGAGAAAGTCTCGCTGGTTAAAGCGTGATGCGTTGAAGGGTTGAAGCGGTCCCAGTCGCAGCCGCGAACGACGCGCAGAACCGGCTTCGTCTTCGCAGTGCTTGACCATTCAGCTGGCGAACTCCACGAAGAAACGGGTCGTTCGTTTAAAAGACCGATAAGCGATCGCGCAAAATCTGATTGTTCTCCGAGCAGAAGCTCGTCGCCATCGCGCAATGCGCGACCCTCCAGTCCACCAAAATTCGCGCGTAAATCGGTAGAACGACTACCGAGAACGGGCGGCACGGCAATGCCGCCAGAAACCGCGAGCCAGCCACGCCAACCCTGCCGAGGACCAGAAATTGATAATTCGTCTTCTGCCAAGACCAGCGCGGAATGTCCCGGCGGAATCGAGTGCGATGCAACCCAAACTTCGTAATCGCCACCGCACCAGCTAATGACGCGCTCATCTTCGAAGCGCAAACGAATATTTCCTTGTGTGAACTCTAACCCCGCGGCGCTCTCGTCATTACCAGTCAGCAAATTTGCAACTCGCAACGCGTGAAGATCGAGCGCGCCCCCGCTGGAGACGCCAAATTGTCGAAAGCCAATTCGGCCAAGGTCTTGAATAGTTGTCCGGAATCCTGCGCGCGTGACAATAAGGTTCATGACTTTAGCGCCTCAAATTCTTCGCGCGTGATTGCGCGGAAGCGCACGCGATCGCCCGCACGCAAAAGCACTGGAGGATCTTTTTGCGCATCAAATAATCGCATTGGTGTACGGCCGATTACGTTCCAACCGCCGGGAGATACTTGAGGATAGATACCAGTTTGCGTGCCACCGATCGCGACCGATCCAGCGGGAATTTCTGTCCGCGGCGTCGCACGGCGCGGTATCGTCAATTTTTTCGGCAGACCGGTGAGATACGGAAAGCCAGGTGTGAATCCGAGGCAATTCACGAGATAGTGAGCCGTGCTGTGAAGATCGACGACCTCCTTTGGCGATATCCGCGCATGGTCCGCAACATGGTCAAGATCGAGAGCGAACTCCGGTTCGTAACAAACAGGAATTTCGATCGCGGATGCAGCGGCTTGTTTCCTTTGTCTACGCTTGCCACGGGTGAGCGCTTCGCGAATTTTTTGCGTAAGGCATTCACTTGCACGATTGGGTTCGACCGTGTCGTTGATCACGCGAACCGGATCAAAGAAGACCGCGACTGTTGTATATGCCGGCGCTAGTTCGATTACGCCTGGGATGCGCGCGTTCTCGAGTCGTCGAAACACGTCTAAGACTTCCTTTAACGTTTCCTCGGGCGCGTCTTCGAACCGATCACGAACGCGCACGATGAGCGCGGAATCGCCGACGGACGCAATTTCCATCAGCGCGTGAGATTTCCGCAAAAGAAGATGTCGATCTTGGCGCACACTTCCGGCCAATCAAGATGCTGGTTGCGGCGGATCGGAACCCCGGGCGAGACGGCTTCCGCGACATTCTCCACGTGCTCTTTAATCTCGCCGACTTGAGGGTGCACTTCCCGGATCAAATCATGCTCAGTTTGCGATAGCTGTTCGATGCGCGTCGTCATTTCTTGCAGTTCTTTCAACATCGCATCCTGGCGTGAGGAGATCCGGCGCATCCACCAAAAACAGACGCACCAACAACCGAGACCAACCCACGTCAGCACGAAGATGAGCATGTTACTGCACGCGCGAGGCTTCGATCTCAATGTTGACTGCGACTGTCTGGCTGATTCCCGAAATCGCTTCCGTGCCTTGGCTGAACATTAACCTGAAATCGCCGCGCTTGAGCGGTTCGGTTGTCACCGCCCAACGCGTTTCCCTTGTATCGCTCGAGATCGGGCTCAATAGCTTCACATGCAATGTGATCGGTTTCGTGATGCCGTGTATCGTAAGATCGCCAAGGATATCGCCGCTTTGCTGACCGGTTTGTCTTACGCTGCGGCTTTTGAATGTCATTTCAGGAAACTTTGCGACGTTAAAAAATTCCGGGCTGCGCAAATGGTTGTCGCGTTTCACGATTCCGGTGTCGATGCTGCGAACATCGATTTTTGCCGTCACTGAAGATTTCTCGCGATGCTCCCGGTCAACGTCGATCTTCCCATCGAATTTCGTGAACTTGCCATGAGTCGTCCCGAGGAATTGATGGACGGTGAAACCGATCGTGGAGCGCGATTGGTCAAATCTATACGTTTCGCTGGCGAGCGCGGCTGAGTCGAGCGCAACCAGCAAAACAAAGCTGATAACCAGTTGAATTCTCATCGAATTTCCGTTCACAATTTTGTGTTTCTATTTGCGGCCAATGTTTTCAACAGCGGCGTCCGCGACAACGGTAACCTCCCAAACAAGTTGCCCAGCGCAAAGGCCGGATCGTTTTTTAAAATTTTCGCGTCGTGCACGCCCGTAATTTGCGCCAGCTCGGTTTCGAAATGTGTAATTGCACGCAGATTCGAATCGTTTGCGTCGAGATAGCCAAAAGCACGCTGCAATAAGGCAAACAATTGTGGCTCCCGATGATCTCGTTCCGTACAAATCTCGATCAGTTCCACGAAATAAGCTGCCGTTTGCGTTCGCAAGTAATTCTTACGAATGCCGCTGAACGGGTTTTTCAGCACGACTTCCGTCAGCGTATGTAAATCCGATTTGCGGCTGCGGGCGATCTGAATTTCCGTTTCAAAGAACAAATCCAATCTCCCAGCGAACGGAGTTTTCGCCCGGCGTGCCCCTTTCGCCACGGTTTGAATGCAGCCGAGCGATTCGGTGCACCATGAAACGATGAGACTGGTGTCGCTGAATTTCCGTTTGCGTAACAAGATGGCGGCAGTGCTCTCCACGATTGGAATTTAGCACGTCCTCCTGCCGTTTCTTGCTTTCACGCACACGGTCTTGCGCGACCAGGGGGGCGTTGAAACGCGAACGCCGTTCCGCTGCGTCGCGCCAAGCGCGTTCAGCCGCAAAACGGCGCTCCAGACAGTCGCGTTTCTACCGCAGCGAAGAAAGCCGCTCGCACCAGAAAACGCCGGCATTAGAGCCAGCGCGACAAAACATTAATGATCGGTCGCGGCGGAGGTTGAACACAACCGCAAACAAGGGGAGTGTGCTGCGTTCGCGTTTCCACCCGGAGCACGCGCTCTGAGCGAATCAAAGCAGATGGCAGTCCCAGAAACAGCACGTGTTCCGGAAGATATCAGCGGCCGGCCCCGACGCATGCCGGTGGGCGGGATCACCTGGCGGCACACGTTCCGCGCCCTGCGGCATCGCAATTATCGCCTCTTCTTCTGGGGCCAGCTTGTCTCGCTTATTGGCACTTGGATGCAACAGACGGCAATGAGCTGGTTCGTATATCAGATCACGAATTCGAGATTACTGCTTGGCGTTGTCGCCGCCGTAGGATCCGCGCCGATGATGTTGTTCTCGATCTGGGGCGGATCGCTGGCCGATCTTTATCCGAAGCGCTCGATCATCGTCGCGACGCAGACCGCACAAATGATTTGTGCTTTTTTGCTCGCAGCCGGCGCCTGGGCCGGATTCGCGACGCCGTTGTTTATCATCATTATCGCTGCGCTCAATGGCGTAGCGATGGGCTTCGACATGCCTGCGCGCCAGGCGTTCACGGTCGAGATGACAAGCCGCGAAGATTTGCTCAATGCGATCTCGCTCAACAGTTCGATTGTAAACGGCGCGCGCGTTGTCGGTCCATCAATCGCGGGTTTGATGATTGGCGCAGTTGGCGTAACGATGTGTTTTTTCCTGAACGGTGTGACCTTTGTCGCGGTGATTGCCGGCCTGTTAATGATGCGGTTGCCGCCGTTCGAGCGCCCGGTGCACGTCGTATCTCCAGGCGAGCACGCCTGGAACGGCATCGTCTACTCAATGAAACATCAGCGCGTGCGCACGATTCTGCTGTTATTTCTCGCAGTGGGCATCTTTGGCTGGTCGTATGCAGTACTAATGCCGGCGTTTGCGCGCGACGTGCTTGGCCGCGGCGCAAACGGTTACGGCTTGTTGATGTCGGCAAGCGGGACCGGCGCCCTCATCGGCGCGCTCGTTGTGGCAACGTATGGACATCTATTCGCGCCGCGAAAACTTGCGCTCGGCGGGCTTTGGTTGTTTTCGATTGCGTTGCTCGCGTTTGCGCTAACGCGAAATTTCTATCTCGCGCTCGCCTTTCTCACTTTCGCCGGATTCGGCATGCTGCTGTTTTTCTCGACATCAAATACCGTGCTGCAAACGATCGTCCCGGATGAAATGCGCGGCCGGGTCATGGGCGTGTGGTCGCTTGTGTTCGGCGCGATGATTCCGCTCGGTAGCCTTGAAGCCGGCGCGCTTGCACATTGGTTAGGGACACCTTTCGCGCTCGGGTTCGGCGCAGTCATTTGCGCGGTTTCGGCGCTCGTGACGCTGTTCGTAATTCGGCGGCGCGAAGCCGCGAGCACACGCTCCGACTAACAACTTACCGGTTCAAGATGTGCAAAGCGCGCTTCTCCACGTTGAGCGCGGCTTCCCTGACCGCTTCGCTCAAGGTCGGATGCGAATGACACGTGCGTCCGATGTCTTCAGAGCTACCCCCGAACTCAATCACTGAGACGGCTTCGGCGATTAATTCCGATGCGGCATGCTGCAATATGTGCGCGCCGAGAATGCGATCGGTCTTCGCGTCCGCCACAAACTTGACCATTCCATCGACGTCTTCATTGCAGAGTGCGCGGCTGTTGGCGCGGAACGGAAACCTGCCGATACGTACGTCGATTCCCTTGTCTTTCGCTTGATCTTCAGTGAGACCGACGCCGGCCAGCTCGGGATTGGTGTAAATGATTCCGGCAATTGCATCGTAGTTCACGTGGCCAGATTTGCCCGCGATTATTTCTGCGCACGCGATCCCTTCATCTTCCGCTTTATGTGCGAGCATCGGGCCGGTAATCACGTCGCCAATCGCGTAAATGCCTTCGATGTTTGTCCGGAAATATTTGTCCACTTTGATGCGCCTTTTCTCATCTAACTCGACACCAATTTTCTCCGCTCCGACTCCTTCTGAGAACGGACGACGTCCAACCGAGACAAGAACCTTGTCGGCATCGAATTTCATCTCCTTGCCGTCTTTGGTTGCCGTGGCGGTTGCGCGGCCGTTGTCGATCTTGACCGCGCTCACTTTTGTTTCGAGATGGAAGATAATGCCTTGGGCCGTGAGCAAACGCTGAAGCAGGTTCGATAGCTCAAGATCGAAACCGACAGCAATCCGCGGGAGAAATTCGAGCATCGTCACTTCCGACCCGAGACGATTCCAAACCGAACCAAGCTCCAGACCGATCGCGCCCGCGCCGATCACGAGCAGTTTCTTCGGCGGCTCGGTGAAGCAAAGCGCTTCAGTGCTGCTGACGATCGTTTTGCCGTCAAACTTCGCGAACGGCAGCTCAACCGCGGCGCTGCCGGTGGCGATGACGATGTTTTTTGTTTCCAACTCCTGCGTCTGGCCGTCCGACGATTTGACCGAAACTTTTCCCGGCGCAGTGATCGTGCCGAGCCCTTCGAACGTCGTGACCTTGTTTGTCTTCATCAATGCGCGCACGCCGCCAGTGAACGTCTTTACCACCTTGTCTTTGCGCTGCTGCATCTTCCCAAGATCGACATGGACGCCATCGATCACGATGCCGTGTTTTGCGGCTTCTTTTTTTGCGAACATGAAATGATCGCTCGAGGTCAAGAGCGCTTTGCTCGGGATGCAACCGATGTTCAAACAAGTGCCGCCCAATTCTTTTTCTTTTTCTACAAGCGCCGTCTTCAATCCAAGTTGTCCGGCCCGGATCGCGGCGATATAGCCACCCGGTCCCGAGCCAATAATTACGACATCAAATTTTTCCATACGTCTATTGTGTCATTCCGACCGAAGTGGAGGAATCCCTCATCGCAAAAGAACAGCGAGAGATGTCTCGACTCCGCTCGACATGACAATAAGGCATGTTAAAAATCGAGCGGCAGCTTTTTGGGCTCCTCGATACACTCCTTCACCTTGACCAGGAACGTGACGGCTTCCTTTCCATCGATCGCACGATGATCGTAGCTTAGGGCGAGATACATCATCGGACGGACTTCCACCTTTCCATCAACCGCCACTGGTCGCGGCATGATTTTGTGCATGCCGAGTATTCCGTTCTGCGGCGGGTTAAGAATCGGTGTGCTGAGAAGCGATCCATAAACGCCACCGTTTGAGATCGTGAATGTCCCACCCTGCAGATCTTCTAGCTTTAGTTTGCCTTCGCGGGCTTTTACCGCGTAACCGGCGATGTCGAGCTCTAGCTCTGCAAAACTCTTTTTGTCGGCATCGCGCACGATTGGCACGACTAATCCGCGCTCCGTCCCGACCGCCACGCCGATGTCGTAAAAATTATTTTGGATGAAATCGTCCTCCTCGATTCGGCCATTGACCACGGGCACCGCTTTAAGCGCTTCCACTGTCGCTTTGATAAAGAACGACATGAGGCCGAGCTTGATCCCGTTTTTTTTGGTGAACGCCTCCTGCGATTTGGCGCGCAGTTCCTGCACCGCTCTCATGTCGCATTCGTTGAACGTCGTAAGAATGGCAGCGGTCTGCTGCGCCATCACAAGCTGCGCAGCGATCTTGCGCCGCAATGGCGACATCTTTCTCCGGGTAAATCGATCGGTTTCCGGTTGAGCTTGTCGATCTTCGGCCGCCGAAGGGGGGAAGCTAACAGCTTCCCCTACAGATTTTTGACCTTGCGCGGCAGCGAGCACGTCACCTTTTGTGAGGCGACCATCTTTTCCAGTTCCTGAAATTTTCTCCGGTTCGAGATGTTCTTCTTCAACAATCCGGCGCACCGCGGGCGACAGAGGTTTTTCTTTCCCCGGTGGCGGCTTTCGTTCTTCTTCTACGCGCTTTTTCTCCGCATCGGGTTCTTTCTTTTTCTCGGGGGGCTTCTCTGTCTCCTTTTCTTCCGGCGCAGATTTTGAGTCATCGATCGTCGCGACGACTTCGCCGATTTTTACTTCCTGACCTTCGGCGGCCCTCGTTTCGAGAA
>Ga0070708_100005401_pt1 | contig 10134 bp, 7 predicted proteins | sample KBSK5503metaG_FD_65469 | JGI IMG/M metagenome (GOLD analysis project Ga0070708, IMG submission 65469) | Corn, switchgrass and miscanthus rhizosphere microbial communities from Kellogg Biological Station, Michigan, USA - KBS K5-50-3 metaG | ecosystem: Host-associated > Plants > Roots >... | reverse complement strand
GCCGGATCGCTGTTCTGCAACGACAGGTAGAGCAGTGCCAGGAAGACGGTTGCGCCGACGATCCAGCGAATGATATGCATCGCGCAATTATGCCATCGACAGCGGCGGCCAAAGGCGGGTTACAAAAAAAGCGGCGGAGTTGCCTCCGCCGCGCCATACCATTGGACGTTCAACATTGGATTGACTGGCTCCGCCAGCAATCCAATGCTGACTACTCCGGCCAAAAGTAGGGTTTCACTTTTGGCCGTCGACAATAAAATCGACGCGTTCACGCAGTTCCTTGCCGGCCTTGAAGTGCGGCACGAACTTCTGCGGCACCTGAACCTTTTCACCGGACTTCGGGTTGCGCCCGGTGCGCGGCGGCCGGTAGTTGAGGCCGAAGCTCCCGAACCCGCGAATCTCGATGCGCTCCCCCTTGGCGAGGGACTCGCCCATCGCGTCGAGGATCATCTTGACCGCCAGCTCGGCATCCTTGGCGACGAGCTGCGGAAACTGCGCCGCGAGACGGTCGATGAGCTCCGATTTGGTCATTGGCGTCGCGCGAGTCAGCTGTTGGGCTTGTTATCGGAAAGCTTGGCCTTGAGAAGGGCGCCCAGGTTCGTCGTGCCGGTGTTGGCGCCGGTGTTCTCGGTGGTGATCCGCTGCATCGCCTCGCCCTCTTCGGCATTGTCCTTCGCCTTGATGGAGAGATTGATGCCGCGATTCTTGCGGTCGATGTTGATGATCATCGCCGACACCGCATCGCCTTCCTTCAAATGCGTGCGCATGTCTTCGACGCGGTCGCGCGACAATTCCGACGCACGCAAGTAACCTTCGATGTCGCTGCCCAAGTTGATCACCGCGCCTTTGCCGTCCAGCGATTTCACCGTGCCGGCAACGACGCTGCCCTTGTCGTGCATGGCGACGAAATTGGTGAACGGGTCGCCCTCGAGTTGCTTGATGCCCAGCGAAATGCGCTCGCGCTCGACGTCGATGGCCAGCACCACGGCTTCGACTTCCTGGCCCTTCTTGTAGTCGCGCACGGCAGCTTCGCCGGTCGCGTTCCACGACAGGTCGGACAAGTGGACGAGGCCGTCGATGCCGCCGGGAAGGCCGACGAACACGCCGAAGTCGGTGATCGACTTGATCATCCCCTTCACCTTGTCGCCCTTCTTGTGGTTCATCGCGAAATCGTCCCACGGGTTCGGCATGCACTGCTTCATGCCGAGCGAAATGCGGCGGCGCTCCTCGTCGATCTCCAGAATCATCACTTCGACTTCGTCGCCCAGCTGCACGACCTTGGTCGGGTGGATGTTCTTGTTGGTCCAGTCCATTTCCGACACGTGGACCAGGCCTTCGATGCCCGATTCGATTTCCACGAACGCGCCGTAATCGGTGATGTTGGTGACCTTGCCGAAGAGGCGCGTGCCCTGCGGGTAGCGGCGCGACAGGCCGACCCACGGGTCTTCGCCCAACTGCTTCAGGCCCAGCGAGACGCGATTTTTTTCCTGGTCGAACTTCAGCACCTTGGCGGTGACCTCGTCGCCGACCGCGAGCACTTCCGACGGATGCTTGACGCGGCGCCAGGCGAGGTCGGTGATGTGCAGCAATCCGTCGATGCCGCCCAAGTCGACGAACGCGCCGTAATCGGTGATGTTCTTGACGATGCCTTTGACGATGGCGCCTTCCGACAGCGTGGCGAGCAGCTTTTCGCGGACTTCGCCCTGGCTCTCCTCGAGCACGGCGCGACGCGACACGACGACGTTGTTGCGCTTGCGGTCGAGCTTGATGACCTTGAAGTCGAGCGCCTTGTTCTCGAACGGCGACGTGTCCTTCACCGGGCGGATGTCGACCAGCGAGCCGGGCAGGAACGCGCGGATGCCGTTGATCATCACCGTCAGTCCACCCTTCACCTTGCTGGTGACGAGGCCCGAGACGACGAGGCCCTGCTCCATCGCGGCTTCGAGGTCGTGCCACGCCTTCAGGCGCTTGGCCTTGTCGCGCGACAGGCGCGTCTCGCCGTAACCGTCTTCGAGCGCTTCGATGGCCACGGTGACGAAATCGCCGGCCTTGACTTCGATTTCGCCCTTGTCATCCTTGAATTCTTCGATCGGAATGAACGATTCCGATTTCAATCCCGCATTGACGACGACGACATTGAAGTCGACGCGCACGACTTCTGCGGTAATCAGTTCGCCCTGGCGCATTTCCTGGCGCGACAGGGATTCCTCGAACAGCGCTGCGAAATCTTCCATGGGGGGATTGGCAGCGGCGGAGGGGGTCATTTCAGTGGCGGTAGCCATGGGGGTTGGTTCCTTCAGTTGTCAAAGCCGTCGGCCGCGAGAACCCTTTTTCTCGTGACCGCGGGTTGGTGGGTCAATCCGCACCTTCGCACCGGCTAAAGTGCCGAAGGCTGCGGCGGTTCGATTCTTCCGTTAAGTAATTACTGCAAGTCATTGATCGTTTGGATATTCACCTCCCGAGCGCCCGGTAGAGCTCGAGCACGCGGTCGATGGCCGCTTCGATCGTCAAGTGCGTGGTATCGAGGACCACTGCGCCGTCCGCAGGCTTGAGCGGCGCCGCCGCCCTTCCTGCATCCCGCGTGTCGCGTTCCCGGATGTCCCGCACAAGACTCTCCAGTGTAACGGAGATTCCTTTTGCGATCAACTGCTTATGCCGCCGCAGCGCCCGCTCCTCCGCGCTGGCCGTCACGAACACCTTGAGCCGGGCGTCCGGAAACACCACCGTACCCATGTCGCGCCCATCGGCCACCAGCCCGGGCGGGCGACGAAACGCCCGCTGCCGGTCGAGAAGCGCCGCCCGGACCGTCGGGTGCACGGCCACGCGCGACGCCGCCGCCGAAACGGTTTCGCTGCGAATGGCGTCGGTCGCGTCCTGTCCATCCAGGACGACCGTCCCCTCCCCGAAGCGCACGTCGAGGCACGCCGCCGTCCGCGCGAGCGCGACTTCGTCATCGACCGCCACGCCGGTTCGCAAGGCCTTGAGCGCAACCAGGCGATACAGCGACCCGCTGTCGAGATAGTGAAAGCCAAGGCCGCTGGCAACACCGGCCGCGACCGTGCCTTTGCCGGAGGCGGCCGGGCCGTCGATGGCGATGACGTCGGCCGCTTCGCCCGTCATCGGGTCACGCTCGCGAAGGCGTCGAAGTAGCCGGGGAAGGTCTTGCGCACGCAATCCGGATCGTTGATCGTCACCGCAATGCCCGCCAATGTCGCCAGCGAAAAGCACATCGCCATCCGGTGATCGTCATAGGTATCGATGGCCGCCGAGTGGAGCGGCGTCGATGGTGTGGGCGGCGTCACGCGCAGCCAGTCTTCGCCACTCGCGACGGACGCGCCGAGCTTCCCCAATTCCGTCGCCATCGCCGCGATGCGGTCGGTCTCCTTGACGCGCCAGCTGCCGATGTTCGTGAGCGTCGTCGGCGCATCGGCGAAAAGAGCGACCATGGCCAGCGTCATCGCGGCATCGGGAATCGCGACGCAGTCGATCGTTCCGCCGCGCAATGTCCCGCCGGCGCTTGCCTCGATCCAATCCGGCCCAAACCGGACGGAAGCCCCAAGACTCGCGAGAATGTCGGCGAACGCGACGTCGCCCTGGATCGAATCGCGCCCGACGCCTTCCACCCGCACCGCGGCGCCGCCGATCGCGCCCGCGGCAAGAAAATACGACGCGGACGATGCATCGCCCTCGACGGCGAGCGTTCCCGGACTCGAATAATGCGCCCCGGCGGGCACGACGAACGTTGTGGCGTCCGGAACGGCGACCGTCACGCCGAAGCGGCGCATCAGATGGGTCGTGATCTCGACGTAAGGCCGCGAAATGAGCGGGCCCACGACGTGGACCGTCGTCGCCGCGATCGCGCTTTCGCGCGCCAGTGGCAACGCCATCAACAGCGCCGACAGGAACTGGCTGGACACGTCACCGCGAATATTCACGGTGCTGCCGGCCCTCGCGCCCGCCGCACCGATCGCCAACGGTGGATAGCCGTCATGCGCCAGATAGCGGATGTCAGTTCCGAGCGCGCGCAGCGCATCCACGAGGTCTCCGACCGGACGCTCGTGCATGCGCGCAACGCCGGACAACTCGTAGTCGCCGCCCAGTACTGCGAGCACGGCCGTCAGCGGACGAAGCGCGGTGCCCGCATTGCCCAGGAACAGCTTCGCGGAACGCACCGGAAATGCGCCACCGACACCCTGGACAACGCATGTACGGGTGCCGGGATCGTTGCGCACGGCAACCCCGAGCGCCTTCAGCGCATCGAGCATCCGGTCCGTATCGTCGGCGGCCAGCACGTTGGTGAGCGTCGTCGTTCCGCCGGCGAGCGCGGCGAGCAGCAGAGTTCGATTGGAAATGCTCTTCGACCCTGGTAGCGCAACGACGCCTTCGGCACGCGCGGCCGGCGAAAGCTGCAATGGCGTCATTGCCGGCATGCTGCCTACTCTTCGCTCGCGCCGCCGTCGCCGTACGCCGATTCCCAGGCTTGCCGCGCCGCCCGCGATCGCGCAAAGATCCGTTCCAGCGCTGCGCCGTCGCGCGCGTTCAGCGCCGCAGCAAGCTTCGAGAGGGCACTTCGGTATTCGTCGAGCTCGCGTTGCAACGCGATGCGGTTCGCGAGCGCGATGTCGCGCCACATTTCGGGCGAGCCCGCAGCGATACGCGTGAAGTCGCGAAATCCCGTTCCCGCGTGGCCCAGCATCTGTGCCGCTTCGGGACGCCCGGCCAGTTCGTCGACGTATACGAACGCGAGCAAGTGCGGCAAATGCGATACCGCCGCGAAAATCCGGTCGTGCTGGTCGGGACTCATCGGGAGAACACGCGCGCCACAGGCGTTCCAGAGCGCGTTCACCCGGATGAGCGCGTCCGGATCCGTCTCGGCGACCGGCGTAGTGATGACCGTTCGCCCGTCGTACAGCGTGGCGACGGCGGCGCTGGCTCCAGAATGGGCAGCGCCCGCGACGGGGTGCGCAGCAACGAAGCGCCGGAAGCCCGTCCCGAACGCCGTGCGCGCGGCATCGATGACGTCCTGCTTGGTGCTGCCGACATCGGTGACGACGGCATCGTCGCCGACGGCCCGCGCAATTGCGGCGAAGAGCGCGGCGTACTGTGCGACGGGGGCTGCGACGAGCACCACGTCGGCGTCACGGAGCTCGCCGGTCCAGTCCTCGCTGAGGCGCCGTGCGCGATCGATGATCCCGAGACGCAGCGCATCGTCGAGATTCGCCTGCGTCCTGCCGATTCCAACAATCGTCCCCACGATGCCTGCGCGCTTCAGCGCCAACGCGCACGAACCGCCGATGAGGCCGACACCCACGACGGCGAGCTTATCGATGCGCAAGGTGGGTGAAAAAATTAGAGACGAAAAATGGGAAACGAAGAATGAGGCGCGCGATGCCGCGGCCGGTCAGCGACGCAGTGCCGCTTCCAGTGCCGCCAGGAAGCGCTCGTTTTCGCTGGCCAAGCCGACCGAGATGCGCAGCCATTCGGGCAGGCCGTAATTGGCCACCGGGCGCACGATCACGCCCTGCGCCAGCAGCGAACGATTCACGCTTTCGGCATCGCCGACTTTCGCCATCACGAAATTGCCGTGCGACGGCAGGAACGGGATGCCCAAGGCGGCGAATCCGGCCGCAAGTTGCGCCATCCCGGCGCGGTTGAGTGCGCGGCTCGCATCGACGTAGTCGGTATCAGCGAGCGCCGCGAGCGCCGCCGCCTGTGCGAGCGCGTTGACGTTGAACGGTTGCCGCACGCGATTCAACATGTCGGCGACGACCGGATCCATCACGCCGTAGCCGATGCGCAGCGCTGCCAGGCCATAGGCCTTCGAGAACGTGCGCGAGACGACGAGGTTCGGATGGTCGACAAGCCACGCCACGCTGTCGCAGCGGTCCGCGGGCTCCAGGTATTCGTTGTACGCCTCGTCGAGCACGACGACGACGTCGCGCGGTATCGCGGCCACGAAGGCCGCGATTTGCGCCGCGGCGATGAACGTACCGGTCGGATTGTTCGGGTTGGCGACGAAAACGATGCGCGTGCGCGGCGTGACGGCGGCACGCATCGCTGCGAGGTCGTGGCCGAAATCCTTGGCGGTTACTTCGACGCCGATCGCACCGCGCGCTTTCGTGGCGAGCGGATACACGGCAAACGCATGCTGCGAGTAAACCGTTTCATCGCCGGGGCGCAAGTAAGCCTGTGCGACGAGCTCGAGGATGTCGTTCGACCCGTTGCCCAGCACGATTTGTTCGGCGGGCACGCCGATCTTTTCCGAGAGCGCGGCCTTCAGCGCGAAGCCATTGCCGTCCGGATAGCGCGTCACGTCCGCCGCAGCCTTGGCAATCGCTGCAAGCACGCAGGGACTCGGTCCCCGCGGATTTTCGTTCGACGCGAGCTTCACGATCGACTTCGCGTCGAGGTTCAAATCCCGCGCAACTTCGTCGATCGATTTGCCCGGCACGTAGCGCGCGAGTTCGCGAACGTAGGCGGGAGCGGCGGGAGAGGCGACGGTCATGGCGTTCTCGAGCATTCAGTCCAGCGCTGCCGGATAGGAGCCCAGCAGCTTGAGGAAGGGCGCCTTCTGCGCGAGTTCCTCGAGCGCCGCCGACAGCTTCGCGTCGTCGCGATGGCCGACCAGGTCGACGAAGAAGAGGTACTCCCAAAGGCCGGTGCGCGCCGGACGAGACTCGAAGCGCGACATCGACACGCCGTGGCGCGCGAGCGGTTCCAGCAACTGGTACACGGCGCCGGGTCGGTTCGGGCACGACATGACGAGCGACGTCTCATCGCGGCCGGACGCGCCCACTTTCTGCCGGCCCAAGACCCAGAAGCGCGTCGTATTGTTGGGCTCGTCCTCGATGTGCGGCGCGAGGATCGACAAGCCGTAGATTGCCGCGGCGTTCTCGCCCGCGATGGCGGCCGTGCCCGGTTCCGCGGCCGCGAGGCGCGCGGCTTCGGCGTTGCTGGAGACGGCCACCCGCGGCAGCGACGGCACGTGCGTCGCCAGCCAATGCACGCACTGCGCAAGCGATTGCGCATGGGAATAAATGCGCGTCAATGCGGACAGCGAAGCTTCGTTGGACAGGAGATTCTGCTGAATGCGCAACTTGACCTCGCCGCACACCGACAAGTCGGTCGTGCACATGAGATCGAGCGTGCGCCCCACGGCGCCTTCGGTGGAATTCTCGACCGGCACCACCGCGTAGTCGGTCTGGCCGCTCTCCACGGCGCGGAAGATTTCGTCGATCGTCGCGAGCGGCACCGTGTCGACGGACGCGCCGAAATGCTTCGAGACGGCGGCGTGGCTGAACGTGCCGGCCGGTCCCAGATAGGCAATTCTTAATTTTTGCTCGAGCGCCAAGCACGCCGACATGATTTCGCGGAACACGCCCGTCACTGCCTCGTCGGACAGCGGCCCCCCGTTACCGGCTGCGAGCTTGGCCATGACCTGAGCCTCGCGTTCGGGCCGATAGGCGCTGTTGCCCTCCTTCAGCCTGCCGATCGCCTGCGCGTGTTGCGCGCGCGCGTTGAGGCTCGCGAGGATCTCGCGGTCGAGCGCGTCGATCGCCGTCCGGTGGAAGGCGATCTCGGACTCCTCTTCTTTGGGTGCGGCTGCGGCCATGTCGGGAGCTTCGGCTACTCTTCGTCGCCCTCTTCGTCCGTTTCCGCAACGCGCTCCAGGCCCGCGAGCTTTTCGCCATCGTCCAGGTTGATCAGCGTCACGCCCTGCGTCGACCGGCTCATTTCGCGGATCGACTTCACATTGGTGCGAATCAAGACGCCACCCGTGGAAATGAGCATGACCTCGTCGTCCGGCCGCACCAGCGCCGCGCCGATCACCTGGCCGTTGCGCTCGCTTTGCTGGATCGCGATCATGCCCTTGGTGCCGCGGCCGTGCCGCGTGTACTCGACGATCGGCGTGCGCTTGCCATAGCCCTGCTCGGTCGCCGTCAGGACCGACTGCGTTTCGTCTTCGGCGACGAGCATCGAGATCACGCGTTGGCCGCGGTCCAGCATCATGCCGCGCACGCCGTGGGCGATGCGACCCATCGGCCGGACGTCCTTTTCGTCGAAGCGCACCGCCTTGCCGCCCGAACTGAAGAGCATGACATCGTGCTTGCCGTCGGTCAGCGCGACGCCGATCAGCGAATCGCCGTCTGACAGGTCGACGGCGATGATGCCCGACGGCCGCGGACGCGAGAATTCCGACAGCGGCGTCTTCTTGACCGTGCCCATCGCCGTGGCCATGAACACGAACTGGTCGTCGGTGAATTCCTTCACGGGCAGGATCGCCGTGATCTTCTCGTTGTCGACGAGCGGCACCAGGTTGACGATCGGTTTGCCGCGCGAATTGCGTGAACCTTGCGGAACGTTGTAGACCTTGAGCCAGTACACGCGGCCGCGGTTGGAAAAGCACAGGATGTAATCGTGCGTGTTGGCGATGAACATGCGGTCGATGAAATCGTCTTCCTTCGTCGCCGTCGCCTGCTTGCCCCGGCCGCCGCGGCGCTGGGCGCGGTATTCCGCCACGGGCTGCGACTTCATGTAGCCGCCGTGGGAAAGCGTCACCACCATGTCCGCGGGTGCGATCAGGTCCTCCAGCGAGAGGTCCACGCCCTGCGCCACGATTTCCGAGCGGCGCTTGTCGCCGAACTGGTCGCGGATCGCGGTCAGTTCGTCGCCGATGATCTTCGTGACGCGCGCCGGTTTGGCGAGGATATCGATGAGATCGACGATGAGGTCCATCACTTCCTTGTACTCGCCGGTGATTTTTTCGCGCTCGAGCCCGGTGAGCCGCTGCAGCCGCAATTCCAGGATCGCCTGCGCCTGCGCGTCGGACAGCCGGTAACCGTCGTTGCCCAGTCCGAATTCCTGCGGCAGCCCGTCCGGGCGCGCTGCGTCCGCGGCCGCGCGCCGGAGCATTTCCTCGACAATCGACGAGCGCCACGTCTTCGCCATCAATGCCGACTTGGCCTCGGGAGGGGTCGGCGAAGCCTTGATCAGCGCGATGATCTCGTCGACATTCGACAAGGCGACCGCCAGGCCTTCGAGAATGTGGCCGCGTTCGCGCGCGCGCCGCAACTCGAAGCGCGTGCGACGCACGACCACTTCGCGCCGGTGGATGAGGAAGAATTCGAGGAACTGCTTGAGATTGAGGATGCGCGGCTGGCCGTCGACCAGCGCGACCATGTTCATGCCGAAGCTGTCCTGCAGCTGCGTCAGCTTGAACAGGTTGTTCTGGATGATCTCCGTCACCTCGCCGCGCTTCAACTCGATCACCACGCGCATGCCGGACTTGTCCGACTCGTCGCGCAGGTCGGAGATGCCCTCGAGCTTCTTTTCGCGGACGAGCTCGCCGATCCGGATGAGCAGATTCGCCTTGTTCACCTGGTACGGGATCTCGTCGACGATGATCGCCTGGCGACCGCCCTTGTCGATCTCCTCGATGTGCGTGCGTGCGCGTATCACGACGCGGCCGCGGCCGGTGCGGTAGCCTTCGCGGACGCCCTCCTGCCCATAGATGATTCCCGCGGTCGGAAAATCGGGCGCGGGAATGATCTCCATCAATTCGTCGATCGTGATGTCCGCGTTCGCGAGCAGCGCGAGACACGCCGAGATCGTTTCCGTCAGGTTGTGCGGCGGAATGTTGGTCGCCATGCCCACGGCAATGCCGGACGACCCATTGATGAGCAGGTTGGGCAGCCGCGACGGCAAGACGGCCGGCTCCAACTCCTTGCCATCGTAATTCGGGACAAAATCGACCGTTTCCTTGTCGATATCCGCCAGGAGCTCGGAAGCGATCTTTTGCAGCCGGCACTCGGTGTACCGATACGCCGCCGCCGAGTCGCCGTCCACCGACCCGAAATTACCCTGGCCGTCGATCAACGGGTAACGCAGCGAGAATTCCTGAACCATCCGGACAAGCGCTTCGTACGTGGCGCTGTCGCCGTGCGGATGGTATTTGCCGAGCACATCGCCCACGACGCGCGCACATTTCACGTACGGGCGGTTCCAGACGATGTTCGCCTCGTGCATCGCAAACAGGACGCGGCGATGCACGGGTTTCAAGCCGTCTCGAACGTCCGGAAGCGCGCGCCCGACGATCACGCTCATTGCGTAATCGAGGTAGGAATGCCGCATTTC
>Ga0070708_100005400_pt1 | contig 10136 bp, 8 predicted proteins | sample KBSK5503metaG_FD_65469 | JGI IMG/M metagenome (GOLD analysis project Ga0070708, IMG submission 65469) | Corn, switchgrass and miscanthus rhizosphere microbial communities from Kellogg Biological Station, Michigan, USA - KBS K5-50-3 metaG | ecosystem: Host-associated > Plants > Roots >... | reverse complement strand
CCTCGTGCTCGTGCCGCCCTTCGCCCAGCCCATCAACGGCACGCGGCGATGGTTCCGGCTGGGGCCGGTCTCGTTCCAGCCCGCCGAGCTGGCGAAGCTCGCGCTCGTCATCTATCTGGCCGCGTACCTCGCCCGCCGTCACGACGGCCTCGCGAGCTTCTCGCGCGGCCTGCTGCCGCCGCTGGGCATCGCGGGCGGCCTCGCGCTGCTCGTCCTCCTACAGCCGGATCTCGGCAGCTGTCTCACGCTGATCATCGTGACCTTCGGCCTGCTGTTCCTGGCCGGGGCCCGGACGCGTCACCTCGGCTTGCTGGTGGCCCTCGCCCTGCCCGTGCTCGTCTTCGTGGTCCGCCTCGCCCCGTACCGGCTGCGGCGGATCACGACCTTCGTCGATCCCTGGGCCGATCCGCGCGGGGGCGGCTTCCAGATCATCCAGTCGTGGCTCGCGCTGGGCAGCGGCGGCCTCTTCGGGCGCGGAATCGGCGAGTCGAAGCAGAAGCTCTTCTATCTGCCCGAGTCCCACACCGACTTCATCTTCGCGGTGATCGGCGAGGAACTGGGCTTCCTGGGCGCCGTCGCGCTGCTGGCCCTCTTCGTCGTGCTCATCTGGCGCGGGCTCCGCGTCGGCGTGCGGGCGCCGGACGCCTTCGGCGCCTACCTGGCGCTCGGGATCACGGTGCTCATCGCCACCCAGACGTTGGTCAACCTCGGCGTCGTCGCCGGCTCGCTGCCCACCAAGGGTCTGCCGCTGCCGTTCATCTCCTTCGGAGGCTCGTCGCTGCTCGTGACGATGCTCTCGGCGGGAGTGCTCCTGAACATCTCCCAGCACGCCAATGTTTAAGCGCTACCAGCGGATCCACTTCGTGGGCATCGGCGGCAGCGGCATGTCGGGCATCGCCGAGATCCTGCTGAACCTCGGCTATCGCGTGTCGGGCTCCGATCAGCGGCGCAACGAGGCCATCGAGCGCCTGGAGCAGCTCGGAGCCAAGGTGTTCATCGGGCACGAGGCGGGGCATGTCGAGGGCGCGCACGTCGTCGTCTATTCGTCCGCCGTGTCGCGTGACAACATCGAAGTCCAGGTCGCTCGCCAGCGATCGATTCCCGTCATCCCGCGTGCCGAGATGCTCGCGGAGCTGATGCGGATGAAGTACGGCGTCGCGGTGGCGGGCACCCACGGCAAGACCACCACGACGTCCATGATCGGCGCCCTCCTTGCCGAGGGCCGCCTCGACCCGACCATCGTGGTCGGCGGGCGTATCACGAGCCTGGGCTCGAACGCGCGGCTCGGTCAGGGCGATTACCTCGTGGCGGAGGCGGACGAGTCCGACGGCTCGTTCCTGAAGCTGGCGCCGACCATCGCCGTCGTCACCACCGTGGACGCCGAGCACCTTGACCACTACGGCAGCCTGGACGCGATCCGGGACGCCTTCGTCGCCTTCGTCAACAAGGTGCCGTTCTACGGCGCCGCCGTGCTGTGCCTCGATCAGCCCAACATCCAGCTCCTCATCCCGCGCATCGACAAGCGCATCATCACGTACGGGCTGGAGTCGGGCGCCGACTTCGTGGCCCGCCGGCTGCACCTGTCGGGGCTCGCGAGCCGCTTCGAGGTCTTCCAGCGGGGGACGTCCCTCGGCGAGTGCACGCTGCAGGTCCCCGGCCGCCACAACGTCCTCAACGCGCTGGCCGCCATCGCAGTCGCTCACGACCTCGAGATTCCCTTCCCCACGGTCCAGAAGGCGCTGGCCGGCTTTGCCGGTGTCCAGCGCCGCTTCCAGGTGCGCGGGCAGGCGGCAAGCATCACCGTGGTCGACGACTACGGGCATCATCCCGTCGAGATCCGCGCGACGCTGGCCGCCGCCAAGGCCGGCTTCGACCGTCGTGTCGTCGTGATCTTCCAGCCGCACCGCTACACGCGGACGCTGCACCTCCGCGAAGAATTCATCACCGCGTTCAACCAGGCGGATGTGGTGGTCGTCATGGACATCTATCCCGCGGGCGAGGCGCCCATCCCGGGCGTGACCGCGGCCGATCTCGCCGACGCCATTCGCGCTCACGGCCATCGCGATGTGACCTACCTCGGCCATGACCGCGCGCGCATCATCGATCACGTGATCGACATCAGCCGACCCGGCGATCTCGTTTTCACGCTGGGCGCGGGGGACGTCAGTCAGCTCGGCCCCGAGTTGTTGCGCCGACTCGAGCCGGGCGGGCTCGAAGGGAGACCGACATGCTAGGAGAGATCCGAGGCGAGGTGCGGTTCAAGGAACCGCTGAGCTTCCACACGTCACTGCGCATCGGCGGATCCGCCGATATCTTCGTGGTCCCGCAAGACGTCGACGACATCCGCCACGCGCTGCTGTTCGCCGAGCGCGAGCAGCTCCCCGTGGTGACGCTCGGCGCGGGCAACAACCTGCTGGTGAAGGATCGCGGCGTCCGCGGCGTCGTGCTGAAGCTCGAGGGCTGCCTCGGCCGCGCCGAGTTCCACGGCGAGGAGGTCGTGGCGGGCGCGGGGGCCAGCCTCTCCGCGCTCATCCGCGAGGCGGCCGCGCTGAACCTCGGCGGGGTCGAATGCCTCGTCGGGATCCCGGCGACCATCGGCGGCGCGCTCGCCATGAACGCGGGGACGGAGGACGGCGCCATCGGCGACTTCGTGGGGGCCGTCTACTTTCTGCACCCCGACGGCACCATCGGCGAGTTCAAGCCCGGGGGCAGCGCCTTTACGTACCGGATGTTCCACGCCCCGGCCGGTTCCGTGCTGGTCGGCTGCCGGCTGCAGCTGCAGCGTCGTCCGCTCGCCGAGATCCAGAAGGACATCAAGCAGCGGCTCAAGCGTAAGAAGTCGACGCAGCCGCTGGCCTTGGCCTCCGCGGGCTGCGTGTGGAAGAACCCGGCCGGTGAGCCGGCAGGCCGACTGATCGAAAAGGTCGGGCTGAAGGGCAAGCGGATCAACGGCGCCGAGATCTCGTCCAAGCACGCCAACTTCATCGTCAACCGCGGCGGCGCGACGGCCAGCGACATCCTGGCCCTCATGAACCTCACCCGCGAGCGCGTCCACGCCCACTTCGGCGTCACGCTCGATCCCGAGATCCGCATCATCGGCGAGTGACCGTGCTGCCCGATCACGGCGAGCGGTCGGCGTTCATCGCGGGCCAGCGAGTGGGGCGCGTCAAGCGTCGGCGTATCCGACGCGCGCTGCCCGCGCTGCCCGGCGTGCGGGCGCTGGCCATCGGGCTGCTCGCCATCGCGGTCCCCGCGGGCGCCGTCGCCTGGCTGCTCACCGCCCCGCGCTTCGCGGTGACGACGATCGATGTGGAAGGCGTCTCGCGCGTGCCCGTCGAGCGCGTGCGCACGGCCGCCGCTGTTGCCGCGGGGACCAACCTCTGGCGCATCGACCCCGCCGCGATCATCGAGCGCGTCGAGGCCGTGCCGGAGGTTCGCCGCGCCGACGTGATCCGCCGGTACCCGAACCGCCTCACCGTGCGCGTGGAGGAACGTCGCCCGTTCACGCTCGTGCACGCGGGACGCCTGCACTGGCTCGACGAGGAAGGGCGGGTGCTGCGTGAGGCGCGCGCGGCGGTCGCGCCGCCCGTGCCGGTGGTCAGCGGCCTGGACGAGGCGGAGCTGGTCTCGATCCGGACGGCCCCGGCACCGCGGGCCCGCGACGCCATCACGCTGATCCGCGTCCTGCTGCGCAGCGGCAGCGCGCTGACCGCGCAGATCTCCGAGATCGACATGAGCCGCGGCGAGGGCCCCGTCCTTTACACCGTCGACGGGCTCGAGGTGCGGCTGGGCACGGAGGACTGGGACGAGCGGCTGGCACGGCTCGAGGGCGTGCTGGCGCAGGTCGCGCGTGACGGACAGGGGGTGCGCACCATCGATCTTCGCTTTCGCAACCAGGTAGTCCTCACGAAGGGAGGCCAGGGATAGCGCGCGCGCGAGACGAGGAAGTGATCGTGGGCCTGGACGTGGGCAGCACCAAGATCTGCGCGGTCATCGCCGAGCCGGCCGTGGGCGGCGGCCTCGACGTGATCGGCGTGGGCGCCACCGCCTCGCGCGGCTTGCGGCGGGGGGTGGTCGTGAACATCGACTCCACCGTGGAGGCGATCAAGCAGGCGGTCGGCGAGGCCGAGCAGGCGGCGGGCGTGGAAGTCGCGGCGGTCTACGCCGGCGTCTCCGGCGGGCACATCCGCGGCGTAAACAGCCGCGGCGTGGTGGCGGTGGCGGGAAAGCATCGCGAGGTCAGTGCCGAGGACGTCCAGCGCGCCATCGCGGCCGCGCGCGCGCTCAACCTGCCGCAGGATCGCGAGATCATCCACGTCCTGCCGCAGACCTTCGTCGTGGACGACCAGGACGGTGTGCGCGAGCCCATCGGCATGTCGGGCGTCCGCCTGGAGGTCGAGGCGCACATCGTCACCGGCGCGGTGACGTCGGTGCAGAACGTCGTGCGCTCGGTGAACCGCGCGGGTCTCACCGTGCAGGACATCGTGCTAGAGCCCCTGGCTTCGGCCGAAGGCGTGCTGCTTGCGGACGAGAAGGAGCTCGGGGTGCTCGTCATCGACGTGGGCGGCGGCACGACCGACGTCGCCCTCTATCGCGAGGGCGCCATCTGGCACACGCTGGTCTTGCCGCTCGGCGGCGATCACGTGACCAACGACATCGCGGCGGGCCTGCGCACGCCGGCCGCGGACGCCGAGGAGCTCAAGCGCCGTTACGGCTGCGCGCTCACGGCATTGGTGCCGGCCGAGGAGACCATCGACGTGCCGTCCGTCGGCGGCCGCAAGGCGCGACAGCTCTCGCGCCAGATCCTGTCCGAGATCATCCAGCCCCGGGTCGAGGAGATCTTCACGCTCATCGCGCGCGATCTCACCAAGGCCGGGTTCCGCGACGCCGCCACCGCCGGCGTGGTCGTGACCGGCGGCACCTCGATCCTGCCGGGCGTCCCCGAGGTGGCGGAGCGCGTGTTCGACCTGCCTGTGCGCCGGGGCATCCCGAGCGTCGGCGGTGAGCTCGCGGAGACGGTGAAGCTCCCGACCTACGCGACCGCGGTCGGGCTGGCGCTGTACGGACTGGCGCGCGAAATGGCCGGTGCTCGCGGCACGGCGGGCGACCGACGAGGTATCGGCCGACTGCGTCGACTGGCCGGTTGGTTCGGCGACTTCCTTTGAGAGGGTAGACGATGGCGCACGGTCGACGGCAGCCGTCGTTGTTTGCGGACGGCGGCGTGGCGGATCCACGGGCCCGGAGGGCGACTCGCGGCTCCGGTGAAGCTGGGGAGGATGGGCGGATGGAGAAAGAGCGCGGCAGGCGTCCCCTGTTCGAGCTGGACGAGGCACCGCAGACGGCCAAGATCAAGGTGATGGGGCTCGGCGGGGGCGGCAGCAACGCCATCACGCGGATGATGGCTTCCGAGTTTTCGGGCGTCGACTTCATCGTCGCCAACACCGACAACCAGGCCCTGCGCGCCTCGCCGGCGCCCATCAAGCTGCAGCTCGGCGCGAAGCTGACCGCCGGGCTCGGCGCGGGCTCCAACCCCGAGATCGGCCGCAACGCGGCGCTCGAGGATGCCGAGGCGATCACGCGCCTGCTCGAGGGCGCCGACATGATCTTCGTCACGGCGGGCCTCGGCGGCGGGACGGGGACGGGCTCGGCGCCCGTGGTGGCGTCGCTGGCCAAGAATCTCGGGATCCTGACGGTCGCCGTGGTGACCAAGCCGTTCACGTTCGAGGGCCGCAAGCGAATGGTGCAGGCGGAGGCAGGCCTTGAGATGCTGCGCGGCGTGGTCGACACGCTCATCGCGATCCCGAACCAGCGCCTGCTGTCGGTCGTCGACCGCGGCACCTCGCTCGTCGACGCGTTCCGGGTCGCCGATTCCGTGCTGCAGCAGGCCGTGCAGGGCATCTCGGACCTGATCCTCATCCCCGGCCTCATCAACCTCGACTTCGCGGACGTGCGGACGATCATGGCCGGCATGGGCATGGCGATGATGGGCACCGGCGTCGGTCAGGGTGAGCATCGCGCCATCGATGCGGCGCAGAAGGCGATCGCCAGCCCGCTGCTCGACAACACGTCGATCGACGGCGCCAAGGGCATCCTGCTCAACGTGACGGGGGGTCCCGATCTCTCGCTCCACGAGGTGGAGGAGGCCGCGCGGCTCGTGCAGGAGGCGGCCCACGAAGATGCGAACATCATCTTCGGGGCGGTGATGGATCCGAGCATGCAGGATTCCGTGCGCATGACCGTGATCGCCACGGGCTTCCCCGAGAAGAAGGAGGGCGCGGCACCGGCGGCCAAGGTCGTCGACCTCTCGCGCGGGCCGCGACAGCCGGTGGCGGTGGCGGGCGGATGGCGTCGGCGGGCCGGCGAGGTGCGTGCCGAGGCCGATGACCCGTTCGATAGCGTCGACGTGGACGTCCCGACGTTCCTGCGCAGGCAAGCGGACTAATTATCCGGGGGGAGCGAATCGCCGCTCCCCCCGATGGCCCCCACCGAGGACTCGTAATGTCGCCCGCGGCATCCGGCTTCACCCCTCATGGTGAGCCGCCCTCCTACTTCACATTCGCCGGATTGACGTCGCTCGGCGTGCCGCACGTGACGACGACACGGCATTGCGTGGGGATCGGGGCGGCGGCAGGGGAGCGGTCGCCGTTCGAGGGGGCCGCGGGTGAAATGGTCGAGGGGGCGGGGCTGGCGGTCGAGCGTGCGGCGTGGGCGCGTCAGGTTCATGGGGCGGACGTGGCTCGCGTGGATGGGGCAGGCGGGTTTGCCGGGCAGGTCGATGCGCTCGTGACGACCACGCGTGGTATGCCGCTGGCGATCTTCACGGCGGACTGCCTGGCCGTCGTCCTCGTCGATCGCGAGGCGCAGGCGCTGGCCGTCGCTCACGTCGGCTGGCGAGGGACCGTGCGCGGCGCGGCGCAGGCGGCGGTGGCGGCGGTCGTCGCGGCGGGCGCGAGACGCGACCAGCTGCACGCGGCGATCTCGCCCTCGATCGGTCCGTGCTGCTACGAGATCGACGCGCCGGTGATCGATGCCCTCGCCGCGGCGTACCCAGAGCACTGGCGGTCCTGGACGACGCCGTCCGCGCGCGCCGGCCGTTTCATGCTGGATCTCTGGGCCGCGAACACGACCCTCCTCGTCGCGGCGGGCCTCGATCCCGCTCGCATCGAGAACCCCCGCGTCTGCACCGCCTGCCGTCTCGACACGTTCTACTCCTACCGCAAAGGCAACCGAGGCCGCCTCGCCACAATCGCCGCGCTGCCGTAACTCCGAGCTATATACTGCGCGCGAGGAGACGGCAGATGGCTGAGCCGGTACGGGTCGTCCACTACATCAATCAGTTCTTTGCGGGGCTCGGAGGTGAGGAGGCGGCGGGCCGACCGGTCGAGGTCCGTCGCGAGCCGATCGGGGCCACGCGTGGCCTCGTCGCCGAGCTCGGCGCGAGCGCGAGCGTCGTCGGCACGATCGTCGCCGGCGACAACTACATGAACGACGAGCGTGACGCCGCGCGCGCGGCCGTGCGCGAGGCGCTCGGCGCGCTGCGGCCCCACGTGGTCGTCGCCGGTCCGGCGTTCGAGGCGGGCCGCTACGGTCTCGCGTGCGCCGAGGTCTGCCGCGTCGCGGCCGCCGCGGGCATCCCCGCCGTCACCGCCATGCATCCGGCGGCTCCCGCCGTCGCCATGCACGGCCGTGATCTCGTCGTCGTTCCCACGGGGCCCACCGCCGCGGACATGCCGCGCGCGCTCGCCGGCCTCGCGCGCCTGGCCGTGAAGCTGGCGCGCGGCGACGCGCTCGGTCCCGCCGAGAGCGAGGGGTATCTCCCGCGCGGCGTGAGGAAGTCCGGGCTCCGTGGCGCGCCGGGCTTCGTGCGCGCGCTCGACATGCTGGAGGCGAAGCTCGGCGGGCGGGCCTGGACGAGCGAGATTCCGTACCAGGCTCCCGATCGCGTCGCGCCGGCCGCGCCCGTGCGCGATCTCGCCCGCGCGGAGATCGCCCTCGTCACCACGGGAGGGCTCGTGCCGAAGGGCAACCCCGACGGGCAGACCTCCGGCAACGCCCAGAAGTACTTCCGCTATCCCATCGATCAGCTGCAGGCGCTGCGCACCGGCGAGTGGGAGGCGTACCACGTCGGGTACTTCACCCACCTGGTCGATCGCAATCCGAACTACGTGCTGCCGCTCGGCTACATGCGCGAGCTCGAGAAAGCCGGCGCCGTCGGCGCCGTGCATCGCTACGCCTACACGCTGCCCGGCGTCAGCACGCCGGTGGCGACCGCGCGGCGGCTCGGCGAGGGCATCGCGGCTCAGCTCCGCGACGGTCAGGTCGGCGGCTGCCTGCTGGTCTCGACGTGAGGGACCTGCAATCGTTGCGGTGCAACGATCGCCAAGGAGATCGAGCGGGTCGGCATCCCCGTCGCCCTCATCTCGGCCATCTATGACCTCGCGCTGACGACCGGCGCCAATCGCGTCGTCCGCGGCTGCCGGATCGAGCACGTCTGCGGCAACCCCGCCCTCGGCCCCGACAAGGACCGCGAGTACGGTCTCAGGATCATCCGCACCGCGCTGCGCGCGCTCGCCACGCCGGTGACTGGCCCCACGCTGTTCGATCCCGCGCGCGACGAGGAGGCGTCCCATGCGTCTTGAGATGGGAACGTTTCCCGTCCGCGACGCGCGCTTCGGCGCGCGCACGCGGTGGCACGACGGTGTCCTGGAGATCGATCGCGAGGCCGTGCTCGCCGCCGTGCGCGAGGACCCGCTGGTGAGCTCGGCGCGCCTGGAGCTCGCCCGCCCCGGAGAATCGGTTCGCGTCTGGCCGGTGCGTGACGTCGTCGAGCCGCGGGTGAAGGTCGATGGGCCCGGCGTGACCTATCCGGGCTGGTTCGGCCGGTCGATCGAGAGCGTCGGTCGCGGCCGGACGCATCGCCTGGCTGGCCTCGGCGTGGTGGAGGTGTCGTCAGTGAACTGGCACGACGCGGGCGGCGACTTCGTCGACCAGTACATCGACATGTCCGGCCCGTGGGCCGAGCTGATCCCCCAGGCCCGGCTCGTGAACGTGTGCCTGGTCGTGGAGCCCGATCCCGCGATCGACATCCACTCGAAGAACGAGGTCGTGCACCGCGCAACCCTGGCCGTGTCCGACCATCTCGCCGCGGCCGTGCGGGACCTGGCGCCGCCGGAGCGCGAGGTGTTCGAGCTGCCGGCCGCGCCCGGGCTGCCGGGCGTCGTCTACATCCAGTGCGTGCACTCGCCGCAGGCGATGTCGCACTCGGAGCACACGTTCTGCACGGGCACCTACGGGCTCACGCGGCTCACGCCGCCGTGGCTGCTCCACCCGAACGAGATCCTCGACGGTGCCTTGTCCGGGCCGTACCGGACGATGTTCGCCACCTCGTGGACGGTGATGAACAATCCGCTCCTGCTCGAGCTCTACCGGCGTCACGGCCGGACGCTCGGCTTCCTGGGCGTGATCGTGTTCCGGACGGAGTGGACGACGCAGCACGAGAAGGACCTGATGGCCGAGCAGGCGGCGAAGCTCGCGAAGATGCTCGGCGCCGAGGGCGCGGTCGTGACGTGGGACGCCGGCGGTAACGAGTTCATCGAGGTCGTCCACACGGTGCGGGCGTGCGAGCGGCTCGGGATCAAGACCGTCTTCCTCACCAGCGAAGACAGCCCCGAGGGCGGCGCGCCGTCGCTGCTCAAGCCGTTGCCCGAGGCCGACGCGATCGTGACGACCGGCTTCTTCAACGCGAGCCTGCTCGACGTCGGACGGATGCCCGCGGTCGAGCGCGTGATCGGTTACGGCACGAAGGGCGCCGGCTCCGCCGAGGACGCCACGATCGTCATGCACGGCGACGTGGACACGAAGGGCGCCATTCCCACGCCGTGGCGCTACGACGACCACTACGGGTTCAACCGCCTGAGCTCGTTCGCTTTCTGAGGCGTGCGTCGACCGTCAAAGAACTTTACAGATGCTAGCGGCGGAACGTGGATGTTACTTCCAACCTCCTGAAACTCCAGATCACTGAAAAGTGGCGTTCCGATTGCACGAACCATGAAACTTCGCATGTCGTTTGTGGTTCGCCATGGTGGGCAGCTGGGAGAGCAGCATCCCGTGTCGAGAGAGGAGTAGCGTATGAGGCC
>Ga0070708_100005398_pt1 | contig 10137 bp, 13 predicted proteins | sample KBSK5503metaG_FD_65469 | JGI IMG/M metagenome (GOLD analysis project Ga0070708, IMG submission 65469) | Corn, switchgrass and miscanthus rhizosphere microbial communities from Kellogg Biological Station, Michigan, USA - KBS K5-50-3 metaG | ecosystem: Host-associated > Plants > Roots >... | reverse complement strand
GCGGACGCGCTCGCCGGAGCGAGCGTGCGCGGCTCGATCGCGGCGGAAACGCCCGCCGCCGAGGCTCAATGCCGCGCGGGCCACCGCATCCTCCTCAGGCGCATCGAGCGCCCGCCCGCGCTCGCGCGTCACGACGACGGTCAGTTGCAGCTCACGTGATCGAGCGGCAGCACGTCTGGCTTGGTCCGGAGGCGACGAGCTTCGTGGAGCCGTGCGAGGCGTGCATGTCGCTCCGGGAGTCGCTCGCGCACGACGCACTGCTCGTCCACGGCACGTTGCGGCCGGACGCCGACGTCGGCTTCACCACGTGCCGCCGAGGTCACCGCATCATCGTGCGGCGCGTCGCGCGACAGCTCGCACGGCGTCCTCTCCTGGCCGCGCGCTAGCGTACAAGCGTGCCCTCGACCGTCATCGTCGGGGCGCAGTGGGGCGACGAAGGCAAGGGGAAGATCGTCGACCTGCTCGCCCAGCAGTCCGACGTCGTGTGCCGCTACCAGGGCGGGCCGAACGCCGGGCACACGATCGTCGCGGGCGGCGAGACGTTCAAGATCCGGCAGACGCCGAGCGGGGTCATCTCCGGCAAGACGTCGGTGATCGGCGCGGGCTGCGTCGTCGACCCGCAGGTGCTGCTCGACGAGCTCGACGAGCTGGCCGCGCGCGGGATCGACCCGTCTGTCGTGGTCGTCTCCGGGAACGCGCACCTGATCATGCCGTGGCACGTGGCGATCGACCAGGCCTCGGAGCGCCGCCTCGGCCGCCTGCAGATCGGGACGACACGACGCGGGATCGGCCCCGCGTACGCCGACAAGGCGTCACGCCTCGGGATCCGCGTCCAGGACGTGCTCGACCCGAAGATCCTGCGACAGAAGATCGAGGTCGCACTGGCCGAGAAGAACGTCTGGCTCGAGCGCGTCTACGAGGTCGAGCCGTTCGGGCTCGAGGACGTGTGGGCTCGCTACGCGGGGTACGCCGAGCGCCTGGCTCCGTACGTCGGCGACGTGTCGCTGCTCGTCGACCTCGCGCTCCGCGAAGGAAAGGAAGTGCTGTTCGAGGGCGCCCAGGCGACGCTGCTCGACCTCGACCACGGCACCTATCCCTTCGTCACCTCCTCGAACCCGATCGCGTCGGGCGCCGCAACGGGCGTCGGGATCGGGCCGACGCGAATCGACCGTGTTCTCGGCGTGTCGAAGGCGTACGTGACGCGCGTCGGCGAAGGCCCGTTCCCGTCCGAGATCGAAGGCCCGGCCCAGGTGCAGCTTCGCGAGCTCGGCGGGGAGTACGGAACGGTGACGGGGCGCGAGCGGCGTTGCGGCTGGCTCGACCTCGTCGCGCTCCGGTACGCGGTGCGCGTCAACGGGATGACCTCGCTCGCGTTGACGAAGCTCGACGTCCTCTCGGCATTCGACGAGCTCCCCGTCTGCGTCCGCTATCGCCTGCGCGACGGCACCGAGACCGAGCACTTCCCGGCCCACCAGTCCGACTTCCACCACGCCGAGCCGGTCTGGCAGGTCCTGCCCGGGTGGCGGCAGCCGCTCGACGAGGCGACGTCGCTCGCGGAGCTGCCAGACGCAGCCCGTGACTACGTCGAGTTCGTCTCCACCTCGCTCGAGCTCCCGATCGAGCTCGTCGGCGTGGGCGCGGCGCGCGAGCACGTGCTCGCGTGACGCTCATCAGCGGCGCCGCGGCGTTCGTCTTCGGCGACGACGGCCGGCTGCTGGTGGTCAAGGAGAACTACGGCCGGTTTCGATGGTCCCTGCCGGGCGGCGCCCTCGAGCTCGACGAAACGCCGCAGGACGCTGTCGTGCGCGAGACGCGCGAGGAGACCGGCGCCGGAGTCGCGGTCGACCATCTCGTCGGCGTCTACCGCTTCGAGCACGGCGTCCAGGCGTACGCGTTTCGCTGCGACCTCGTCGACGGCGAGCCGTCGCTGCAGCCGACGGAGGAGCTGAGCGCCGTCGAGTGGCTGCGACCCGACGAGATCCCCGAGCCGCGCTCGAACCTCCTCCACCACGCCCTCGCCGACGCGCTCGCCGGACGCCGCGGCGTCGTGCGGGTCGGACTGGCCCGCCTCAACTGATTCCCCGGCCGTCTAGCCTACGCTGCACATGCTGGCGCTGACCCCGACCACGTGGACGGAGATTGTCGTCGCGCTTTCGATCTTCGTGCCGGTGATCTTCACCGCGGTACTCACGATCTGGGTCCTGCGCGGCAAGAGGAACGATCCCGACGAGCAGCGCTGGCGTCGGCTCGAGGCGCAGCGTCGTGCGCACTCGGACATCCCTCAACGGCGCGAGTAGACTCGGCGCGTGAAGGTGCTCGTCGTCGGCTCGGGGGCGCGCGAGCATGCGCTCGCGTGGCGCCTCGCCCAGAGCACGCGCCTCACCGAGCTGCACGCGGCCCCCGGCAACCCCGGGATCGCGATGCTCGGCCGCTGCCATCCGGTGCGCGCCGACGACGGTGACGGCCTGCTCGCGCTCGCGCTGACGCTCGACATCGACCTGGCGGTGATCGGCCCGGAGGCGCCGCTGGTCGCCGGCGTCGCGGACGTGCTGCGCCAGAACGGCGTGGCCGTCTTCGGGCCGAGTGCCGAGGCGGCGCGGATCGAGGGCTCGAAGTCGTTCGCGAAAGACGTGATGCGCGCCGCAGGCGTCGCGACCCCGGAGAGCTTGTCGGTCGCGAGGGTGCCCTGCGTGATCAAGGCGGACGGCCTCGCCTCGGGCAAGGGCGTCTTCGTCTGCCGGACGCGCGAAGACCTCGACGCGGCGTTGCCGGCCGTCGAGGCGTTCGGCCAGCGCGTCGTCATCGAAGAGCTGCTCGACGGGTACGAGGTCTCGCTCTTCGCCCTCTGCGACGGGCGGCGCGTGCTGCCGCTCGGAGCCGCTCAGGATTTCAAGCGCCTGGAGGACGGAGACGAAGGGCCGAACACCGGCGGGATGGGGGCGTACTCGCCGGTCATGCCGTGCGACGGCGGCGACCTGGTCGCCGAGATCCACGAACCGGTGCTCGAGGAGCTGGCGCGGCGCGGTGCACCGTTCGTGGGATGCCTCTTCGCCGGATTGATGATCACCGCGGACGGGCCGAAGGTGCTCGAGTTCAATGCGCGGCTCGGCGATCCCGAGACACAGGTGTTGATGCCGCGGATCGAGGGAGACCTCCTCGGCGCGCTGGCTGCGGCGGCGGCCGGCGATCTGTCGCACGCCGACGTCGCGCTCGACGACCGCGCGGCCGTGACGGTCGTCCTCGCCGCGCCGGACTACCCACGGCGCAGCGACTACGCCGGCGCAGCGATCTCGGGACTTGAGGCGGCGGAGGAGTCGGGCGCCCTCGTCTTCCATGGCGGCACGGCCGCCCGCGACGGACGCATGATCACGAACGGCGGCAGAATCCTCTCCGTGACCGCCACCGCAGACACCATCGGCGCCGCGCGCGACCGCGCCTACGCCGCCGTGGGTCTCGTGAGCTTCGAAGGTGTGCGCTTCAGGCGCGACATCGCGGCGGCCGCCGGTGGCTGAGCCGCGCGTGGGCATCCTCGTCGGCTCGGAGTCCGACCGCGAGCGGATGCAACCCGCGATGGACGAGCTCGATGCCCACGGGATCGGGTGGGAGTTCGAGGTTCGGTCGGCACACCGGACGCCCGACGCCGTCGCCGAATATGCAAAGGCTGCAGCGGAGCGTGGCCTCGGCGTTCTGATCTGCGGCGCGGGGCTCGCAGCCGCCCTGCCCGGCGTGGTGGCGGCGCACACCGAGCTGCCGGTCGTCGGCGTTCCGCTCCGCTCGTCGAAGTCGGTGCTCGACGGGCTCGACGCGCTGCTCTCGATCGTGCAGATGCCTCCCGGCGTACCGGTCGCGGCCGTCGGCGTCGACAACGCCCGCAACGCCGCGCTGCTTGCGGCGCGCATCCTGGCGGTCGCCGCCCCGCCTTCCTGAGCCCGCTCTACACTGGCAGGAGTGATCGCCCGCTACTCCCGCCCGGAGATGAGTCGGATCTGGTCGGAGCAAGGCAAGCTGGCGCGCTGGCTCGACGTCGAGTTGGCGGCGCTCGACGGGTGGGTCGAGCTCGGCGCGATTCCCGCCGTCGACGTGGCGACGATCCGCCGTGCCGCGCGCGTCCCCACGCCGGAGCGCGTGGCGGAGATCGAGCTCACGACCGACCACGATGTGGCCGCGTTCGTCGACGCCGTCGCCGAACAACTCGGGCCCGAGGGTCGCTGGGTGCACTACGGGCTGACGTCGTCGGACGTGCTCGACACCGCGCTCGCGCTCCAGATCCGCGACGCGGGCGCCGTGCTCGCGGCCGGGCTCGACCGGGGGCTCCGCGCCGTGACCGCCCGGGCCGAGGAGCATCGCCGGACGATCTGCATCGGCCGCTCGCACGGCATCCACGCGGAGCCGACGACGTTCGGCTGGAAGCTCGCCGGCTGGGCGTTCGAGCTCGATCGCGACCGAACGCGCCTCGCCCGCGCACTCGAGTCCTGCCGGGTCGGGCAGCTCTCCGGGACCGTCGGGACCTACGCCGCGATCGATCCCGAGGTCGAGCGCGTCGCATGCGAACAGCTCGGCCTCGAGCCCGACCCGGTCTCGACGCAGGTGATCGCCCGCGACCGGCACGCCGAGCTGCTCTCGGCGCTCGCGATCTGCGCGTCGTCGCTCGACCGGTTCGCGACCGAGATCCGCCACCTCGCCCGCACCGAGGTGCGCGAAGTCGAAGAGCCGTTCGCACGCGGCATGAAGGGCTCGTCGGCGATGCCCCACAAGCGGAACCCAAAGGTGGCGGAGCGCATCTCGGGCCTGGCGCGCATCGTCCGCGCAGCAGCCGGAGTCGGCCTCGAGAACATGCCGCTCTGGCATGAGCGGGACATCTCTCACTCGTCGGCCGAGCGAGTCGTGCTCCCCGACGCGTTTCTCGCGCTCGACTACATGCTCGACCGGTTCTCCTGGATCGTCGAGGGTCTCGTCGTCTATCCCGAGCGGATGGAGCGGAACCTCTGGGCCTCGCACGGCCTCTTCTTCTCCCACCGGTTGCTGCTCGCACTCGTCGGCGCGGGCGCCGACCGCGCCGATGCGTACCGCCTCGTGCAGCGACACGCCATGCGCGCCTGGGACGAGGGGCTCGACTTCCCGGCGCTCGCGCGCGAGGACGCCGAGATCACCAGCCGGCTCGACAAGCCCGCCCTCGACGAGGTCTTCGACCTCGACGCGACGGTCGCCAACCTCGACCGGACGTTCGACCGACTCACCCGTCTCGCTCAGAAGGAGGAACCGGCACATGTCTGAGGCTGTCTCCCACGTCGGCAGCGGCAAGGTGCGCGAGCTCTACGCGCTCGACGCGGACCGGCTGCTGCTCGTCGCCAGCGACCGCATCTCCACCTTCGACGTGGTCCTGCCGACCGAGATTCCCGACAAGGGCCGCGTGCTGACAGGCCTCTCGGCATTCTGGTTCGCACGCACGGCCCACCTGGTGCCGAACCACCTTCTCACGGTGCGTGACGACGGCCGGTCGACGGAGTGTCGTCGGCTCGAAATGCTTCCGATCGAGTGTGTGGTCCGTGGCTATCTCTCCGGCTCCGGCTGGAAGGACTACGTCGCCACCGGCCGCGTCTGCGGCCACGACCTGCCGTCGAGGCTCGTCGAGTCGCAGCGCCTACCGGAGGCGATCTTCACGCCGGCGACGAAGGCCACGACGGGGCACGACGAGAACATCGACCGGTCCGTGGCAGCCGAGCTCATCGGCTCGGACCGCTACGACGAGGTCGAGGCAGTTGCGCTTGCGCTCTACGCCTTCGTCTCGGACCACGCACGCGAGCGCGGGATCATCCTCGCCGACACGAAGCTCGAGTTCGGGCTCGACGAGAACGACCGTCTCGTGCTCGGCGACGAGGCGTTCACGCCGGACTCGTCCCGCTTCTGGCCCGTCGAGGAGTATGTGCCGGGCACGACGCCCCCGTCGTTCGACAAGCAGTACGTCCGGGATTACTGCGAGTTGCTCGGCTGGGACAAGACCGATCCAGGCCCGGAGCTCCCGGACGTCGTCGTCCGGGGAACGCGCACGCGCTACGTCGAGGCGTTCGAGCGGCTCACCGGCATCGGCTTCGACGACTACCTCGCGGACCCGAGGATCGTCCTGGGGTGAAGGCAACGGTGCTCGTTCGCCCGAAGCCGGGGATCCTGGACCCGCAGGGCCAGGCGGTCGAGAGCTCGCTCCGCCATCTCGGGTTCGAGGTCGGCTCGGCCCGCGTCGGTCGGCTCGTCGACGTGGAGCTCCCCACCGAGGACCGCGCGGCGGCACTCGATGCCCTCGGTCGCATGTGTGAGCAGCTGCTCACCAACCCGCTGATCGAGAGCTACGCGATCGAGCTCGACGGCGTGCCGGTCGAAGGCGTCGCGGTCGCACCGACCGCCGTGGGCCCGGAGTCCGACGGAGCGTGACGGGCCCTCGCCCGGTCATCCCCGTCGTCGTCTTTCCCGGATCGAACGACGACCGTGACGCGCAGCGCGCGCTCGAGCAGCTCGGCGCGCAGGCGCCGCGCGTCTGGCACACCGAGGTCGAGCTGCCACGCGAGACCGCAGGGGTCGTCCTGCCCGGCGGCTTCTCCTACGGCGACTATCTGCGCTGCGGGGCGATCGCTCGGTTCTCACCGATCATGCGGGCGGTCGCCGAGTTCGCCTCGGACGGAGGCCTCGTGCTCGGCATCTGCAACGGCTTCCAGGTGCTGACCGAGGCGGGCCTCCTTCCCGGGGCCTTGCGACCGAACGCGTCGCTCTCGTTCGTCTGCCGGGACGTTCCCGTAGTCGTCGAGCGTACGGACACACCGTTCACTACCCGGTGCACACCGCGGCAGGAACTCACGATCCCCGTGAAGCACGGCGATGGATGCTGGTTCGCCGACGAGGAGCTACTCGCTGGGCTCGAGGAGCGCGGCCAGCTCGTGCTCCGCTACGGAGAGGGGGCCAACCCGAACGGAGCAGTCGCCGACGTGGCCGGGGTGGTGAACGAGAACGGCAACGTGCTCGGGTTGATGCCGCATCCGGAGCATGCAGTGGATCCGCTGCTGGGGTCGGTCGACGGTGCGCAGATTCTTGGGTCGCTGGTCGACGCGGCTCGGTTGTCGGTCGCGGCGCTCGTCTAGGCATCCTCCCGGCGAAGGCCGAGCGCTTGGGCCAGCTCGGGTGTCTTCTCGAGCGCGTCTCGGAGGCGGTTGAGGTCGCGGGCGCGGAGCGTGACGGGACCGCGCCGCGCAGTGCCGCCGGTCGAGTAGGCAACCCGAATCAACCGCTCCCCGCGGCTGTCCTCGAGCAACTCGACGAACGACGAGAAACGCTTCTCGCCAACCCGCTGTGGGAGCGTGACGCGCTCGACGAGCGTTGCAGGGCCCCACGGAGTCATTGTCGCGGTCATGGCACGACGGTAGGGCGAGAGCTGCAACGCGTGGGATACGCCTCTGTCACAAATGTGTGAAATCGCGCCCTACCGAGGTTTGGGTCACGCTTCCTGCGTCCACCGTGTAGTGGATGAGGACTCGGCTGCTGGGATTGCTCGCCGTCGCGGTGCTCGCGGCGACCGTCGTAGCCGCCGATCCGGCCCGCGCGCGGGCGGGGACGGGGGTCGAGTACGGGCTCACCGACGATGCCTGGCTGACGGACGGACCGGGGACGGTCGCCTCGCGCCTCGACAAGCTGCAAGCGCTCGGCGTGCAGGTCGTCCGCTTCACGCTCGACTGGAACGAAATCGCGCCGACGCGCCCGACCCAGGCCTCCGACCCCGACGACAGCGCGTACGACTGGTCGAGTGCGGACACCGTCCTCGACGGCTTGCACGCACGCAACATCGACACTGTCCTACAGCTGAGCGGAACGCCGAAGTGGGCGAACGGCGGCCGGCCCCCGAACTATCTCCCGTCGTCAGGGTCGAGCTTCCGCAACTTCGCAACCGCAGCGGCGACCCGATACGGCTGGGTGACGCGCTGGCTGATCTGGAACGAGCCCAACCAGCTGCGCTGGCTGCGCCCGGCGAGCCCGCGCCTCTACACGCTGCGGCTCCTGAACCCGGCCTACGAGGCGATCCACCAGGTGATCGCCGACGCGCAAGTCGCGGGCGGAGGCACCGCGCCTCGAGGAGGCAGCGGAGGCATCTCCCCCGTGGCGTTCCTGACCGGCCTGCACGTCGCGCACGCGCGGCTCGACGCCTACGCGCACAATCCATATCCGCTCGACCCGAGGCGCGAATCGCCGTTGAGCGGCGGCTGCACTCACTGCTCCACAATCACGATGGCGACCATCGACAAGCTCGTGCGGCTCGTCACGGTCAACTTTCCCCGTGCCCGAATCTGGCTGACCGAGTACGCGTACCAGAGCAACCCGCCCGACCGGGTCCTCGGTGTCTCGCTCGCGAAGCAGGCGCGCTACATCGGCGAGGGAGACTTCGTCGCGTACCGGACGCCCCGCGTCGACCTCCTGATCCACTTCCTCTACCAGGACGAGCCGAATCTCGCCCGCTTCCAGAGCGGCCTCGTCACGCTTGCCGGAAAGGCAAAGCCCGCACTCGCGGCGTTCAGGCTGCCCCTGGCGGAAACCCGTCGCACAGGTTCGACAACTTCCTTCTGGGGACAGCTGCGCTCGCCCGAGAGCGGCACGACGGTGCGAATCGAGCGGCAGGTGGGTCGCACCTGGAGCACCGTCGGCGTCGCCCACGCAAACGGCAAGGGGTTCTTCACCTTCACCGCCACGCTGCCGCCCGGGACGCGTGTTCGCGCCGAGGTGGATGCGGTCGTCGGCGCGACGCTGACCGTCGTCTGACGCGTCAGGCGTCGATGCGCACGTGGCCCGGCTGCGCGGCGACGCGTGCGAGCCACGCCGAGATCGACGGGTAGCGTCCCAGGTCGAACCCGCCTTCGTCCGCGACGTGCGTGTAGCCGTAGAGCGCGATGTCGGCGAGCGTGATCCCATCCCCGACGAACCACGAGCGGCCGGCAAGGTGCCGCTCCATCGCATCGAGCGCTCGGTAACCGGCCGCGGTCCGCTCTTCGCGCCTGTCCTCGAAGAGCTCGGGCCGACCTGAATAGCGGAGCCAGAACCGCACGACCGCGATCGCCGGCTCATGGTCGTACTGCTCGAAGAACATCCACTGCAGCACCCGCGCCCGCTCGTACGGATCCGCCGGCACGAAGCGCGTCCCCTCGCCGAAGTACCAGAGGATCGCGCCCGACTCGCCGAGCGCGCGGCCGTCGTCCAACACGAGCGTCGGCACACGGAGCGCGGGGTTGAGCGAACCGAGCAGCTCGTGCCTGTTCGACCTGTCGACGACGTCGACTGCATGCCGCTCGTACGCGATGCCGAGGTGCGCGAGCAGGAGCCGAACCTTGTAACAGTTGCCGGAGACGGGGCTGTCGTAGAGCAGCATCAGCCGTTCGCAAGCTCCAGCAGCTTCTCGACGGTGCTCCAGTTGCGCCCGGTGGCGGAGACGCCCAGGCTGCGGTCCGTCAGGTGCTTGCGGGTTTCGGTGCGGCCCACCCCGTCCGGATGCCAGGAATAGATCTCGCGGCCGCTCACGACCAGTCGTTCCGGCTCGAGGTCGAGCGCCCGCAGGCGACGAGCGACGCTCGCGTCGAGCTTGGAGCGCAGGAACGTGACGAGGTACTTCGCCGGATCGGTCGCAACCGCCGCCAGCGGATTCCGCTCCAGCACCTTCGCGATCTCGTCACACGTGCGCACGAAGACGTCGACGTGGAAACCGAGCCCGTCGGCGAGCTGCGCCTCGAGCTCCCGTTCGAGACGAGGTGGCGAAAGCGGGCTCTCGAGCAGCACGTTGCCACTCTGCAGCAGCGTGCGCACGTCGGCGTGGCCGTTGTCGGTCAACAGCTCGCGAAGGGCGGCCATCTGCACGCGCCGGCTCCGGCCGAGGTTGATGCCGCGCAGCAAGGCGATGCGCGTCGCCACGCGGCGGTTCTACCAGAACGGCTTCTATGCCCCGCTAGAGTGGCTTTAGAGATGGACGAGCTCGAAGCGGTCGGCGAGCCAGAGTTGCGCGCGACCTTCCTGTGGGCGACCTCCCAGGAGCGTCCGGTGACAGCGGACGACCTGGCCGCTGCGCACGGGCTTCACCGCAACGTCGCCCGCTCGCGGCTCGAGCGGCTCGGCGAC
>Ga0070708_100005397_pt1 | contig 10137 bp, 8 predicted proteins | sample KBSK5503metaG_FD_65469 | JGI IMG/M metagenome (GOLD analysis project Ga0070708, IMG submission 65469) | Corn, switchgrass and miscanthus rhizosphere microbial communities from Kellogg Biological Station, Michigan, USA - KBS K5-50-3 metaG | ecosystem: Host-associated > Plants > Roots >... | reverse complement strand
GGGGACGGGATCGTGGTGACCTCGAAGCTGACCCGCAGCGACGAGGAGGTGACGGTCGCCTTCCGGGACCCACAGGTCGGCCGGAAGACGCTCCTCGCGTCGCTGGCGGGCCTCGAGCGGACCGGATGAGCGACCTGACCACGGCCGAGCTCTCCCGGATCGTCAGTGTCCTTGAGTTCGAGGCCGTCGCCCGGGAGCGGATGACCGGGCCGGCGTTCGATTACGTCGCCGGGGGCGTCTGGGACGAAGTGACGCTCGGCGAGAACGTCGAGGCCTGGCGGCGGTTCCGGTTCCTGCCGCGGGTGCTGGGCGATACGCGACGGCCCAGCCTCGCCGGATCCTTCCTCGGCCGGGCCAGCGCGATGCCGCTCGCGATCGCACCGATGGCGGCGATGGCGCTCGGCCATTCGGACGCGGAGGGCGGCATGGCGCGGGCGGCCGCGGCGGCTGGGATCCCAATCTGCCTCTCGACGTCGGCGTCGAGCACGCTCGAGGATGTCGCGGCCGCCGCCGCGGACGGGGATCGGTTCTTCCAGCTGTATCTCGTCCGCGACCTCGGCTACAGCCGGTCCCTCGTCGAGCGGGCCGCCGCCGCCGGCTATCGGGCGATCGTCCTGACGGTCGACCTGCCGGTGCTCGGCTATCGCGAGCGCGACCGCCGGAGTGGTTTCGCGCTGCCGGCGATGCCGATGGTCGAGGGCGCCGATGCCCGCGATGACCGGCGCTACGGCGGCCTCGAGGAACAGCGCGAGGTCGGGCTGAGCTGGGCGACGGTCGAGGCGATCCGCGCGTGGACGAGCCTGCCGCTCGTGCTCAAGGGCATCCTCTCGCCGGCGGACGCGGCCCTCGCGGCCGAGGCCGGCGTGGCCGGGATCGCGGTCTCGAACCATGGCGCGCGACAGCTGGATCGGGTTATGGCGACGGCCGAGGCGCTTCGGCCGATCGTGGACGCGGTTGCCGGCCGGACCGAGATCTGGGTTGACGGCGGGATCCGCCGCGGGCTCGACATCGCCATTGCCCTTGCCCTGGGTGCCACCGGCGTTCTCGTCGGCCGGCCGATGTACTGGGCCCTCGCCGCGGGTGGGCAGGCGGGCGTCGAGCGGGCCATCGCGATCCTGCGCGAGGAGCTCGAGCTCGCCGTCCAGCTCCTCGGCCGTCGCTCCGTGGCCGATCTCGGCCGCGACCTGCTGGCCGACGGCAGCCGCCGGGCGGTCTGAGGCGGGCAGCCGGTATTCTCCGCCCGTGACCGACTCAACCGAGGTGATGAACGCCGACGCGGAGACCGCGTTGGGGCTCGATGGCCTGCCCGTCGATCGGGCCCTCATCGCCGAGGCGGCCGCGCTCGACGAGGCCGACGCGGCCGCTCGCCACGCCGACCTTGCGGCGGCCATCGAACGGGCGAACACGGCGTACTACGAATCGGACGCGCCGGAGCTGACCGACGCGGAGTACGACCAGCTGTTCCGCCGGCTCGTCGCGCTGGAGGCGGCGTTTCCCGCCCTGGTGACGCCGGCCTCGCCGACCCAACGGGTCGGGGCGCAGCTCGCCGGCACCTTCGACGAGGTGCGCCATCGCCGGCCGATGCTATCCCTGTCGAACGCGTTCTCCCACGACGAGCTGCGGGCGTTCGATGCCCGGGTCCGGCGGGGCCTCGGACTGCCCGCGGCGCCCGAGCCGGCCCCCGACCTGCGGTACGTCGCCGAGCTCAAGATCGATGGCCTGGCGATCTCGCTGCGGTACGAGCGCGGCCGGTTCGTCCAGGGCGCGACCCGCGGCGATGGCACCGCCGGCGAGGACGTGACGGCGAACCTCCGGACGATCGACGTCATCCCAGAGCGCCTGCGGGAGGGCGTGTCCCTCGACGCCCGCGGCGAGATCTTCATGCCGAAGGCCGAGTTCGCCCGGATCAACGAAGAACGTGAGGCGGCTGGGCTGCCCGCGTATGCGAATCCACGGAACAGCGGCGCCGGCTCGCTGCGCCAGATCGACCCCGCGGTGACGGCGAGCCGGCGGCTGTCGGCCTGGTTCTACCAGCTGATCGAGGAGTCAGGGCCAGATGGCGCCGCGGCCAAAGCGAATACCCAGACCACGGCGCTCGACCGGCTCGGGGCGCTCGGATTCCCCGTCAACCCGGAACGAGAGGCCGGGCTGGACATCGACGGCGTCATCGCGTTCACGGAGCGCTGGCGGGAGGCCCGCCACAAGCTGCCGTACGAGACCGATGGCGTCGTGATGAAGGTCGACGTCTTCGACCAGCAGGAGCGCCTGGGGATGGTCTCGCGGGCGCCGCGCTGGGCGATCGCGTACAAGTTCCCACCGGAGCAGGTCGAGGCCCATCTCGAGGACATCGTCGTGTACGTCGGCCGGATCGGGACGCTGACCCCCGTTGCCTACCTGACGCCGGTGAAGGTCGCCGGCTCGACCGTGTCGCGGGCGACACTCCACAACCTCGACGAGATCCGGCGGCGGGACATCCGGATCGGCGACACCGTGATCCTGCAGAAGGCCGGGGACGTGATCCCCGAGGTCGTCGGACCGGTCGTCGACCGCCGAACCGGCGCCGAACGCGAGTTCGAGATGCCGGCCACCTGCCCCGTCTGCGGCACCGCGATCGTCCGCGACGAGGGCGCGGTCCGCCACTACTGCCCGAATCTCGCCTGCCCGGCCCGCGTATCGCAGGAGTTCGGCCTCTTCGTCGGGGCGATGGACATCGAGGGTGCGGGCTGGAAGAGCCTGTCGCAGCTCCTCCAGACCGGGCTGGTGAAGACGCGCGGCGACTTCTTTCGCCTGAGCGTCGAGGATCTCGAGGGCCTGGAGCGGTTCGGCCGCAAGAGCGCCGAGAACCTCCACGCCAACATCCAGAAGGCGCGCCGCCGGCCGCTCGCCCGCCTGATCGCCGCGCTCGGCATCCCACAGGTCGGCTGGACGACGGCGATCGAGCTCGCGCCATGGCTCGTCGCCGAGGTGGCGCCGGGCGACGACTGGATCGGGCGGGCCGCAATGACGCTCGAGCGGATCGCAACGGAGACCCCTGACCGATTTCAGGAAGTGGAGGGCGTCGGGCCGACGGTGGCGGCCGCGCTCGCGGCCTGGTTCGGGCCCGGCGGCGATGGCCGCTCCATCCTCGAGGACCTCGCCGCGGCCGGCGTCGAGGTCGAGCTGCCCGAGCCTCGGTTCGCCGGCGCCGGCGCAGGAGTCGAGGGGCCGCTCGCCGGCAAGACGGTGGTCGTCACGGGCACGATCGAGGGCTACAGTCGCGAGGAGGCGGAGGCCGCGATCCGCGCCGCCGGCGGCAAGCCGGGCAGCTCCGTGTCAAAGAAGACCGATTACGTCGCGGCAGGCCCCGGCGCCGGTTCCAAGCTCGCGAAGGCCGAGGAGCTCGGGATCCCGATCCTCGATGCGGAAGGTTTCCGAGCCCTGGTAGGAGGTGACGCTTGACCGCTCCCGATCCCGTTCGCGACGCCAAGGCTTATCAGCAGAGCCTGCTCGACGCCCTCGGCGACGACGACCCGGCGCAGGCCCAGTCGACGACCCCCGAGCGGATCCGGCGCCTCATCGCCGACGCGGGCCCGGACCTGCGCGCGAAGCCGGCTCCGCGCGAGTGGTCGGTTCTCGAGTGCATCGGCCACGTCACCGACGCGGAGATCGTCATGAGCGCCCGCTACCGCTGGGTGCTCGCCCACGACGAGCCGGAGCTCATCGGCTACGACCAGGACCTGTGGGTCGACGGGCTCAACCACAACGACGACGATCCGCTTGACCTCCTGGCTGTCTTCGAGGCGCTCCGGGCCGCGAACGTCGCGCTCTGGCGCGGGAGCTCGCCCGAACAGCGGGCTCGCGTCGGTCTGCATCGCGAGCGCGGCCGCGAGAGCTACGACCTCATGTTCCACCTGCTCGGCGGCCACGACCGCGTTCACCTCGATCAGGCCGACCGGGCGCTCGCGGCGGTGCGCGGCCCGCTAGGGACGGTCCTCAGCCCATCGCGTGGTTGAACTGGCCCCAGATCCAGTCGGGCCGCCACTCCAGCGGCTCGCCCCGGACGAGGCGAGGCGCGCTCCAAACGGGGTGGAGGCCCTCGCCCTCGAGGCGGGCGAGGCCGGCGATGTTCTCGTCGACGAGCCCGACACGGACCCGGCCGCCCGGCCCGGCCGCGATTCGTCGCGCCTCGAGGATCCGGACCGCGTCATCGGGATCCGGCGCGATCGTGGCGCCGCCACCCCACGGAGCACGAACGACGAACCCAGCGATCGTCCCGTCGGCCCGCTCGAGCACCGTGGACGAGGCCGGGGTCGCGAAGCGCCGGAGCGCATGAGCCCGGTCCTCGCCCGTGGCCGTGCGATCGAGCGCCACCATCGCGGCCAGGTCGTCAGGCCGGAACGGCCGGACCACGGGTCCTCCCCCCGCCGCTTCCGGAGGGGACTGGCTTAGAGGCCGACCGGCCGCCTCGAGGATCCGGTAGTGCGTCTCCGGCTCGAATCCGAGCGACTCGTAGAGGGGCAGCCCCTCGGTCGTCGAGACCAGGATCAACGTCCGGCAGCCGGCAGCCGCGAGCTCGTCGCACACGGCCTCGGTCAGGGCGCGGCCGAAGCCTCGTCGTCGCTCGGCGCCGGCCACGAAGATCGTGCCGACCCAGCCGACGGATCCGTTCGCCGTACCGACGCCCGTCCCGACGAGGACGCCGTCGAGCTCGGCGACGATCGGGCGGCAGGCGGGCTGGCTCGTCACGAACTCGAACCACGTCCGACGATCGCCCCAGTCCTCGCGGACGATGAGGTCCGTGGCGGCGTCGACGTCGGCTGCCGTCATCGCCCGGATCAGAGGTTGGCTCATCGCCCGGCGAAGACCGCGTCGGCGCGCGATTGGATGAGCGCCAGCACCGCGTCGTGAGAGCCGGCCCACGCCCTCCAGACGGCCTCAGCCCATGCCCGCAGCCGCGCGATGTGCTCCTCGGGAGATCCCGCCAGCGCGAGGTCGAACACGGTGAGCTCGCCTCGCGACGGCGGCGCGTCGAACCTCGGCCACATCCGGGAGGCGGCCGCGAGCCGCTGGTGCGCGTCGCGGACCTGCAGCCCGTCCCAGCCCTCGTCGAGCGCCAGGTGGAGCCCGATCAGGGCGAATGCGGTCCCGATCGATGGCGTTCGCTCGCCGGCGTGCTGGGCCGCATACGTGTCGACGAGAAGCTGGTGCCAGCGGCCGAGCTCGACGACATGCTGGCTCTCGTAGCCGGCCACCTCGCCGTACAGCTGATGGCACGCCTCGGATGCGAGCGACCGTGGGTCCCACGGTTCGGCGTCGCCCGGGAGGACCACACCGCAGCCCGGGCAGGCCGCCATCGAGGGAGTCTCGTCACGCACGCCGGGAGGATGCCACGGACGAGACGGCGGGATGCCTCGGCTATCATCCGCCGGTGGCTGGACTGTCTCGCGCCGACGTCGAACACGTCGCGTATCTCGCTCGCCTGGGCCTGACCGACGCGGAGCTGTCACGCCTCGAAGGCCAGCTCAACCACATCCTCGACCAGTACGCCAAGCTCGCCGAGCTCGACACGTCCGCGATCGCGCCGACGGCCCAGACGATCGAGCTCGAGAACATCCTCCGCGAGGACGTCGTGACGCCCTCGCTGCCCGTCGAGGCGGTCCTCCAGAACGCGCCGGCGCGGGATGGCGACTTCGTCATCGTCCCGCCGATCCTCGGTGGCGACGCGTGAGCTCGACCGCAGTGGACATCACCCGGCTGTACGCGCACGAGATGGCGACTCGCCTGCGAGCCGGCACGCTGTCGTCGCGAGAGCTCGTCCTCGCCAGCCTCGACGCCGCCGAGCGCCAGAACCGGACCCTCAACGCCTGGCTCACCATCGACCGGGATCGGGCGCTTGCCGAAGCCGACATGGCTGACGCGCGACTCTCGGCAGCTCGGGATGAAGGCCCGCAGGTGCTCGCATCGCTCCACCCGCTTCTCGGGATTCCGGTCGCGCTGAAGGACCTCGTGTCCGTGGCGGGCGGCCAGTGCACCGCCGGCTCGCGGATCCTGGAGGGCTACGTCGCCCCGTACGACGCCCATATCACGGAGCGTTTCCACGATGTCGGGGCGGTGATCATCGGCAAGACGAACATGGATGAGTTCGCCATGGGCTCCTCGACCGAGCACTCGGCGTTCGGGCCGACGGCAAACCCATGGGCCCTCGACCGCGTCCCCGGCGGCAGCAGCGGCGGCTCCGCGGCGGCGGTCGCCGCCTTCCACGTGCCGCTCGGCATCGGCACGGACACGGGCGGCTCCATCCGCCAGCCGGCGGCGCTGTCCGGCATCGTCGGCATGAAGCCGACGTACGGCAGGGTGAGTCGCTACGGGATCGTCGCGTTCGCTTCGTCGCTCGACCAGATCGGCCCGCTCGCCCGCGACGCGCGCGATGCGGCAGCGCTCCTTCACGCCGTCGCCGGCCGCGATGCCCGCGACTCGACCTCCGCCCCGATCGCCGTGCCGGACGAGCTGCTCGCCTTGCCGGCCGCCGACGACGAGGCCGCCGCATGGCTCAAGGGCAAACGCCTCGGCCTGCCGAAGGAGTACTTCGTGGCCGGCCTGGAGCCGGGCGTCGAGACGGCGGTTCGAGGCGCCGTGGCGGCCCTGGAGGCCGCCGGAGCCACGGTCGACGAGGTCAGCCTGCCCCACACCGATTACGGGCTGGCGACGTACTACATCGTCGCCCCCGCCGAGGCGTCGGCGAACCTGGCCCGCTACGACGGGGTCCGCTACGGCCGGTCGACCCGGCTCGAAGGGGCCGACTTCATCGCCGACTACCTCGCGACGCGCGGAGGCGGCTTCGGTGCCGAGGTGAAGCGCCGGGTCATGCTCGGCACCTACGCCCTCTCGGCCGGCTACTACGACGCGTTCTACCTGAAGGCCCAGAAGGTCCGGACGCTGATCAAGCGCGACTTCGACACGGTGTTCGCGGCCGGGTTCGACGCGCTCGTCGCCCCCACGTCGCCGACCGTCGCCTTCCCCCTCGGAGCCCGACTCGACGATCCGGTTTCGATGTACCTGAGCGACGCCTGCACGCTCCCGGTCAACATCGCCGGCCTGCCGGGGATCTCGATCCCGTGCGGCCTGTCCGAGGGCCTGCCGGTCGGGCTGCAGCTGATCGGCCCGGCGTGGTCCGAGCTCGACCTGCTCCGGGGAGCTCGCGCGTACGAGGCGATCACCGCCGATGCGGGCTGGCGGACCGTCGAGCCGGCCGACCTGGCACGCGTCGAGGATCCAACCGTTCCGAGCCCGGGCGAGCGGATTAGGCTGTCGGTATGACCGTCGAAGCCTCGCGGGCGCCGCTCGCGGAGCGAGTCCTTTCGGCCCGCGTCCTCGCTGTCCCACCGTCGGGGATCCGCCGTTTCTTCGACATCCTCGCGACGATGACCGACGTCATCAGCCTCGGGGTGGGGGAGCCCGACTTCGACACGCCGCGGGCGATCGTCGAGGCCGGCGTCGAGTCGCTCCGCGAAGGCCGGACCCACTACACGTCGAACTACGGCACGGTCGAGCTCCGGCGTGCCCTGGCGACCCATCTCGAGGGGCGCTACGGCGTTCGCTACGACCCGGCGACCGAGCTGCTGATCACGGTCGGCGCGTCGGAGGCTGTCGACCTGGCCCTGCGGGCCACGTGCGATCCGGGCGATGAGGTGATCCTCCACGAGCCGTCCTACGTCGCGTATGTCCCGGCGATCGTGTTCGCCGGGGGCGTCGCCGTCCACGTGCCGACCCGCTTCGAGGACGACTTCGCGCTCGACCCGGCGGCGGTCGAAGCGGCGATCACGCCCCGGACGAAGGGGCTCTTCCTCGGCTACCCCTGCAATCCCACGGGTGCGGTCCTGCCGGTCGCGGTCCAGGACGAGCTCGCGGCGATCGCCGAGCGACACGACCTGCTCGTGTATAGCGACGAGATCTACGACCGCCTGGCCTACGGCTCGTACACCCATCGAGCCTTCTCATCGCTGCCCGGGATGCGCGACCGGACGATCCTCATGGGCGGCTTCAGCAAGGCCTACGCGATGACCGGTTGGCGCGTCGGCTGGCTGGCCGCCCCAGCCGGGATCCTCGAAGGCATCGTCAAGGTCCACCAGTACGGGATCATGTCGGCCCCGACGACCGCCCAGGACGCGGCGCTCGTCGCCCTCGTCGAGGGCGAGACCGAGGTCGAGCGGATGCGTCTCGAGTACGACCGGCGGCGCCGGCTTGTCGTCGACGGCTTCAACGCCCTCGGCCTCGAGACGTTCGAGCCACGCGGCGCGTTCTATGCCTTCCCGAAGATCACCTCAACCGGCCTCGACTCCGAGACGTTCGCCCGTCGCCTGCTCGAGGAGGAGCACGTCGCGGTCGTGCCCGGCGGCGCATTCGGGCCGTCGGGGGAGGGGCACGTCCGGGCCTGCTATGCGACGTCGTACGAGCAGCTCGAGGAGGCGCTCGTCCGGATCGGCCGGTTCGTCGAGCGGGCTCGCTCCGCAACCCCCGCCTAGACCATGCTCGACGTGACCACTCCGGCGGCCGCAGCCGCTCTCCATCCCGGCGCGTCCGGGCTGTCGACGTTCCTGCTCACCGATATCGAGGGCAGCACGCGCCTGTGGGAGGAGCACGCCGCCGCGATGGGCCCGGCCCTCGCGAGCCACGACCGAATCCTGCGTGCGGCGGTGGCCAGCGCGGGCGGCACGATCATCAAGACGACCGGCGACGGTCTCCTCGCGATCTTCGACGATCCAACGGATGCGGTCGCGGCAGGCCTCGCGGCGCAGCGTTCCCTCCGCGACGCGACCTGGGGCGAGACCGGTCCGCTGCGGGTCCGCATGGCCCTCCACGCGGGGACCGCTGAATCACGGGACGGCGACTTCTTCGGGCCGGCCCTCAACCGCTCGGCACGGATCCTCGCGATCGCCCACGGTGGCCAGGTGATCTGCTCGGCGGCCGCAGCCGTCCTCGTTCGCGATCGCCTCCCGGCCGACGTCGATCTCCGCGACCTCGGGTCGCATCGCCTGCGGGACCTCGACCGACCCGAGCAGGTGTTCCAGGTCGAGGTCCCGGATCTCGCCCAGGACTTCCCGGCGCTCCGCTCGCTCAGTACTCGACGGTCGAATCTCCCGCTCCAGCTCACGAGCTTCGTCGGCCGCGAGAAGGAGGTCGACGAGGTCGCGGCGCTCCTCGGGCGGCATCGCCTTGTCACCCTGATCGGGGTCGGCGGGACCGGCAAGACGCGGCTGATGCTGGAGGCGGCGGTCCGCGTGGCCGACCGCTTCAGCGACGGCGCCTGGCTAGCCGAGCTGGCGCCGCTCACCGACGCGTCCCAGATCCCGTCGGAGATCGCCCGCGCTCTTGGGTCACCCGAGGTCGCGGGCGTCCCGACCACCGCGATCGTCACCGAATTCCTCGCGGACAAGGAGGTCCTCCTCCTGCTCGACAATGCCGAGCACCTCGTCGATGGCGTCGCGACGATCGCCGAGCGGCTCCTCGCGGCCGCGCCCCGACTCCGGATCCTGACGACGAGTCGCGAGGCATTGACCGTCCCGGGCGAGGCCGTGCTGCAGCTGCAGCCGCTGACGTGTCCGACACCGGCCTCGGGCCGGCTCGGGTTGATCGCCGACGAGCCGATCGACGTTGCCGCCGCGGCCGGTACGGAGGCGGTGCGCCTGTTCGTCGAGCGCGCGGCAGCCGTCGATCCGGCCTTCACGCTCGGGGCGACGAACGTCGCGTCAGTCTCGGAGATCTGCCGCCGGCTCGACGGCATGCCGCTCGCCATCGAGCTCGCCGCGGCGCGAGTGTCGGCGATGTCGCCCGACGAGATCGCGAACCGCCTCGGGGATCGGTTCCGGTTGCTCGCCGGCGGTCGCCGCACCGCGGTGCCACGCCAGCAGACCCTGCACGCCCTCATCGACTGGAGCTGGGACCTCCTGACCGACGATGACCGACGGCTCCTCCGACGCCTCTCGGTGTTCGTCGGCGGCTGGACGGCCGCGCTGGCTGCCCAGGTGGTCGGCGATGGAGACCGGCCGCCAGACGAGGTTGAGCTGGTCGACGGCCTCACCCGGCTCGTCGATCGGTCGCTCGTGCTCGTCGATCGCGGCACCACGACCCGCTACCGGATGCTCGAGACGATCCGGCAGT
>Ga0070708_100005396_pt1 | contig 10140 bp, 8 predicted proteins | sample KBSK5503metaG_FD_65469 | JGI IMG/M metagenome (GOLD analysis project Ga0070708, IMG submission 65469) | Corn, switchgrass and miscanthus rhizosphere microbial communities from Kellogg Biological Station, Michigan, USA - KBS K5-50-3 metaG | ecosystem: Host-associated > Plants > Roots >... | reverse complement strand
CCTCCTTCAATCGTTTTTCTTGGTACAATCAGGCCCCTCGCGATGAAGAGCAGCCGAGGCGAGTTCTCTGCTCGGGGAAGCGTCAAACCGCTAAGAATTTATGGATTGAAGGAGCCAAGCATGCGCAAGTTGGGCATCGGAGTGCTCGGGGTCGGAGAAATGGGCAAGCGCCATGCGGAAAATTTGCGGCGCCTTGTTCCAGAAGCTCAACTGGTAGCCGTGGCAGATGCCGATGCTGCCAGGGCAAGCAAGGTGGCCGCTCAACTCGAGCTCGAGCATTCCTATTCGAGCCTGGAAGCCATGCTCGAGCGGGAAGATATTCATTGTGTTCTGATCGCGACTCCGGACAAGTTCCACGCGCATGCGATTCGAACCGCTGCGGCAGCCAGGAAGGACATCTTTTGCGAGAAGCCTTTGGCACTGACCTTGGAGGACGCCCACGCCGCGTTGAAAGCCGTCTCCGATGCCGGTGTCCGGCTCCAAATCGGCTTCATGCGGCGATACGACCCGGCTTATGCTGCGGCTAAGAAGCAAGTCGAAGCGGGCGAGATTGGTGAACCGGTCATTTTCAAATCCATCGGACGCGATAAGGATGCTCCTCCGCTCCCGTATTATCAGGCAAAGCTGAACGGGATGCTCTTTTTCAACTCCACGATCCACGACTTTGATCTGGCGCGCTGGCTGATGAATGACGAAGTTGCGGAGGTGCACTGCTACACCACCGCCTCCATCCGGCCCGAGATTGAACGATATGGAGACGTCGTGGCAAGCGTCGTAAACCTGCGGTATCACCGCGGCGCAATCGGGAATGTTGAGTCGTATGTGCAATGTCTGTACGGTTACGATGTCCGGACCGAGATCATCGGATCAAAGGGCTCGATTCTGGTCGGAAGCCTGCGACAGACTCCCGCGACGTTTCTGAAGCCGCAGGGGAGCAGTTACGATCTGGCAGATCACTTTCTCTCTCGCTTTGCCGATGCCTATCTGGCTGAGGTGCGAGATTTCGTTCACACGATACTTAGCGATCGCCCTCCTCGCGTGACAGGCGAAGATGGCCTGCGGGCCGTCCGAATAGCGGCCGCTGCGCAGAAATCGTATCTACATTCTTGCCCATGCCCTGTTGAACAAGGGCCTTCTGTTAAGTCGCTGGGGAGCGGTCCTTCTTAAACGCCGCCAGGGGCAGACCATCGCCGTGGCCGGGCGGGCCGTTCGTGCGCGAGTTCGACAGCTCTGTCATTGTCTTTCCGCCCGCCAACCAGGCGAGAACATCGATGTCGCGCTCGTCTCGGCCAGCTTCCTGGGCCAGGCGACAAGTGCCGACCCTCGAGTTAGGGGCAGTTTCGCGTGCTCCTACTGCGAACCACGCGACCACGAACTTTCTTGCTGCGAGTGTAGTGAAGACTGCCTCTGTGCGTCTCTCCCATGCTATTGATGCGTTGTGTTACCTCCTCCCGAATGCCCCGCTTCTCTTTTCACCCTGCTCCCAGACGAAGTGTCAATAGATACACTGAGTGATTTGCATCAGTGGCACTACCCAGCGATGTCGCTCTGTGATTACAGAAGAATTATGCATTGGACTGTCGCGGACGACCACGTTACTGTGCATTTGCTGGTCACGAGGCCGCTCGCGGTTGCAAGTGGCCGCGAAGAGAAAAGTAATGCGGGTCTGCGCACACACGAAACGCTCTTTGTGAGCAGCACGATTCCTGCTCTTATGCGGGCCACCGGTTTGGACCCAAACCAACTCGTCCCTAGGCCAGCGTCCAAGCCGCGTGCGTGCCAGCATTGGCGCTCATCAACCTCATAACAATTTCTGATGGGGGTCATAAATAGTTTCAATTTCCCAAGCCGTCTCCTTCTCCTTAGAGTAACCGTCTTGAATCGATCTGACCTCCACTGAACGAACGGAGCAAGACAAATTGGTCACAGAAAAACCGTGGATCACATCGGGCCTGTTGCTGCTCTTTCTGTGGATTACGGTTCATGCGGCGTTTCCGCAGACATCCGGAAACGCGACTCCCGTCGCTTCTGGGCCAGTCGCAAGCCAGGCGGAACGAATCGCCAAGCTCGAACAAGCTGTTGCCGATGCCAAAGGCTCTGCCGATAATTCTTGGATGCTGGTGAGTTCGGCGCTGGTGCTAATGATGACCGGGCCGGGACTCGCCCTGTTCTACGGTGGGCTGGTGCGCAAGAAGAACGTGCTGGCGACCATGATGCAGAGTTTCGCCTTGATGGCGATCATCACCATCCTCTGGGCGTTCATCGGCTTCAGTCTCTCGTTCGGATCGGGCAACACGTTTATCGGCGGTCTGAGCCACATCTTCTTGCGCGGGGTCGGTTCGCAGCCGGATGCGGACTACGCCGCCACTATTCCGCAACAAACGTTCATGGTGTATCAGTTGATGTTTGCCATCATCACTCCGGCGCTGATCACGGGAGCATTCGCAGAGCGGATGAAATTCAGCGCCATGGTTTTGTTTATGATCCTGTGGTCGGTCCTGGTCTACGATCCGATGGCGCACATGGTCTGGGGAAAGGGCGGGCTGCTCAATGCGGCCTTGGGCGGACGATTTCCCACTCTTGACTTCGCCGGGGGAACGGTTGTGCACATCACGTCGGGAGTGTCCGCGCTGGTTTGCGCCCTCTACCTGGGAAAGCGTGTAGGTTACCCGCATGAGCCTATGCCGCCCCATAGCGTGGTGTTGAGTTTCATAGGAGCATGTTTGCTCTGGGTCGGGTGGTTCGGGTTCAATGCCGGGAGCGCACTGGCGGCCGGCTCTCTGGCCACCAGCGCTTTCGTCGCCACGCATTTCGGGGCGGCAGCGGCGGTGGTGGGCTGGGGAGCAGCCGAGTGGGTGCGCAATGGCAAGCCCAGCGCTCTAGGCGCCATATCGGGAGCGGTCGCCGGACTCGTCGCTATCACGCCCGCAGCTGGATTTGTCGGCCCGATGTCTGCGCTCGCGATCGGACTGCTCGCCGGCGTTCTTTGCTACTTGATGGTTGCTCACGTGAAAGCCCGTTTGGGCTATGACGATTCCCTGGATGCTTTCGGCGTGCATGGAGTCGGTGGCACCATTGGAGCGCTGCTTACGGGAGTCTTCGCCTCGCGAGCGATCAATCCAATCTTCAAGGATGCGCAGGGAAACGCATTGGCATCGGGGGTTATTGACGGGAACCCCGGCCAGTTGCTGAACCAATTCGTAGCGGTGCTGGTTGCGTGGGTACTGGCTGCGCTTGGGACCGTGATGATTCTCAAGGTCGTCGACCTGGTGGTCGGGCTGAGGGTTCCGGCGGACCACGAGATCCAGGGCCTGGACCTGTCGCAGCACGGAGAAGAAGGTTATTACTGGGAAGTCTCCGCGTAGTCTGGCAGTATTGAGAACAGCTCTCTTTTCGAGACACCGTACGATGACAAAACTTGAAGCTGTGATTCAGACTTCCAAATTGGAAGCGGTGAAGACCGCGCTCCACGATATTGGTGTCGAAGGGATGACGGTGCTTGAGGCTCGCGGTCACGGCAGGCAGAAGGGCCACACGGAGTTTTATCGTGGACGGGAGTACGTCGTCGATCTGCTGCCCAAGATCAAGTTGGAAATGGTTTTGGCGGATGACATGGTGGAAAAAGCGGTAGAGACGATCATCGGCGCCGCGCGGACCGGCCAAATCGGAGATGGAAAAATATTCTTGTCGAAGGTTGATGAAGCGATCCGCATTCGCAATCAAGAGCGCGGAGTCGCAGCACTCTAGTGTTGTGTCACGTAAAGTCGCGGCATAAGTTGACGCTGTCATCCTGAGCGAAACAAAGGATCTATGTATTACGAACCCGAATGCACAGATCCCTCGCGGCCTGAAGGCCACTCAGGACAGTTCTGGTCGCAATTCGGCGGTCCTGACTCGTAACACCCGGGGTCCTGATTTACGCAAACCTCGCAGCAAGATCGAGCAAATTCCATGCCACTCGCAGCCGGCAGCCTGGGATTGCAGGATCAGTACCGGAGCGAGTCCGAAGCGATCCGCAAGAGATTTGACGGCTCGCGTAACGGGCAAGCAGCCATCCGTGAACGTTCGGATCTCATCGATACAGTCATAACGCAGTTGTGGAACGGCGACAGGGAAGTCGCGGCTGGCTCGGAAAGACTTTGCGTTATAGCGCTCGGCGGTTATGGCCGTCGGGCGTTGTTCCCTTATTCAGATGTCGACCTGCTTTTCTTGTTTGAGTCGGCGCCTGGTGAACATTCGCAGCGGCAAGTCATCCGCAAGCTTTGCCAGGCTCTCTGGGACTTGCACCTTCGCGTCAGCCCCACCACGCGCACTCTGGATGAATGCAGCAAGCTTCACCGCGACAATCTCGAGTTCAATATCTCACTGCTTGACTGCCGTTACATTTGCGGCGACGCGGAGCTATTTCAGCAGCTCCGAATCCGAGTCGTCCCCAGAATGGTGGCCCGCGAAGCTCAGGAATTGATGCAGAGACTCTCCGACTTAACTCAGGCGCGGCACAACAAGTACGGTCGCACGATTTTTCATCTGGAACCAAACATAAAAGAGTGTCCCGGCGGCATACGCGACTACCAAGTGGCATGCTGGCTCACGCTTATTGCGGAACTAGAGAAAACCGGGGTTTGGCCAGCGCTGGAAAATCTTTTGCCGGACGCACTTCGGAAAGAATGCAGTGCAGCCGTGGATTTTCTCTCGGCCGTGCGGTGTTTCCTGCATTATCGCCAGGGCCGGGACCTCAACGGATTGACCTACGAACTGCAATCTGAGGCCGCTGCAGCCGGAATTGGCTTTGCTGCAGGGCTGCCAACCACGCCGGCGGAGTGGATGCGCGGTTATTTTCGACACGCGCGATCGATACACAGGCTGACTGGGCTCCTCGATGAAATGCCTCCCGCACGATCGGGTCTTTACCGGCTGTTCGAAAACCGCAAGTCGCGTCTGTCCAATGCTGATTTTTCCGTGGTGGAAGGCCGCGTCTTTCTGCGCCAATTGTCCTCCGCCGAAGATCCGTCAGTCCTTTTGGACCTCTTCGAATTTGTGGCCCGCCATGGACTGAAGCTGAGCGCAGAAACGGAACGATGCGTCGAATCAGTGCTTCCCAAGATCCAGGTGTGGGCTCGCGCGGCGCCAGGTCTATGGGCGAATTGCCGTCGAATCCTCATACTGCCTCATGCGGGTGCGGCTCTGCGCGCCATGCACCGTCTGGGCTTACTCGTTCTCCTGTTTTCCGAATTCCGGGCGATCGACTCCCTGGTGATACGCGACTATTACCACCGATACACAGTGGATGAGCATTCATTCGTCGCTATTGAGAATCTGCACGCCCTTCGTGCGCCTGGTAGCGACTTGGAACGGCGATTTCGAGATATTCTCGACGGAATCGAACAGCCTGAACTGCTTTTCCTTGCGCTTCTATTTCACGACGTTGGCAAAGGTATGCCGGTCGAAGATCATGTCGCCGGCAGTCTGAAAGCGCTGGAGAGCATCTCGCACCGGCTTCGTCTGGAACCTGCCGATCGCGAGATCGTGACCTTCCTGATCGCGAGCCATCTCCGCATGTCGGCCACGGTTATGCGGCGCGACATCTTCGATCCCAGGGTTGTGCGGGACTTTAGCGACGCGATGGGGACAACCGAACGATTATCGCTGCTCACTTTGCTCACTTACGCTGATGTCAAAGCCGTCAACCCCGAAGCCCTTACGCCGTGGAAAGTTGAAATGCTGTGGCAGCTCTACGCGGCTGCTTTCAACTATCTGAGCCGAACCGTTGACGACCAACGTGTGCATGCCGACGCAACGAACGAAGAGCATCTGCGTGAGGTCGTTGCACTCGCCTCGCGCGACTTCGCCCCAAGACTCATAATTTCGTTTCTGGAAGGCTTCCCCAAACGCTATCTGCTGACGCATTCTGCAGGTGAGATCGTGTCACACTACCGAATGCACGAGCACATGAGCGTTAGTGAACCCCAGGTCGATGTAGCCAAGCGCGATGGCTACTTCGAACTCGTTCTGCTGACCATCGACCGTCCGGCTCTCTTCGCGGGAGTGGTCGGCACGCTCTCCTTCTGGGGAATGAACATTTTGAAGGCGGAAGCATTTTCCAATAAAGCTGGAACCGTGCTGGACACGTTCCGATTCTCAGACCGGTTCCGCACGCTCGACCTGAACCCGACCGAATTGCAACGCTTGAAACGCAGCCTTGCCGGCGCCGTTTCCGGTGAAATCGACGTGGCAGAAATGATGCGCACGAAATTCAAACCGTTGGCGAAGAGTCCGAAGCTGAAGATCGAGCCGTGTGTGCGCATTGATGACACTTGTTCAGCTCACAGCACTCTCGTCGAAATCACTGCGCAGGACCGCCCCGGGCTGCTTTACGACATCAGCTCCACGCTCACCGGCCTCGGCTGTAATACCGAGGTCGCGATCATAGATACTCAAGGCCAAACCGCGATTGACGTGTTTTATGTTACCCGCGCCGGGACAAAGCTCCGTCCGCAACACCAGTCTGAGGTGCAAGCCGCTCTCATGCGGCAGCTTTGAACGGAAGCCGCGAGCGCCGACGTCAATGAAAGGGATTGAAGGTAAATTCAACGTCCATAGTGGTCGCCGAGGCGGCAGGCGCGTACTTCCATTTTTTGACCGCGGCCACGGCGGCCTCCGTCAGAATGGGATTCCCTCCAATGGGTGTGACCGTATCTACCGTACCTCGCGGCGAGATCCCAATCTTTAGGCGTACGATCCCGCCAATGTAGTGGCTCTTCAATTCCGCCGGGTATACGGGGACTTCCTTGTAGATGAGCTTCCTTCCGCTTTTCTCAGCCTTCTCAGTCTTCTCAGTCTTCTGGGTCTTGTCAGTTTGTGCATGCAATGCGCACGTGCCTGAACTTGGCAGAATTGGGAGACCGGCAAGGACCGCGCCCCAGATTACCTTCCAAACACAGCGCCTGCCCCACAGCGCGTAAGATGATTCTGGTTTCGACACACATCCCAAACCGAACAGCTGTATTCCCGGGGAATGGCCCCAGAAAAGAGACTAGAGCCACGCCTTTTTAGCCGACAAGATCACCGATGTACGTAGCCGAGGCTTTGCCGTCGTCGGTTCGCACCCCCACCACTTTCGTGGTCAGGCCTATTCGTAGCGTAGGCCCTGGATTGGATCCAATTGTGAGGCCTTGCGGGCAGGATAGTAGCCGAAGAGGATTCCTATGCTGGCGGAAAACATGTTGCCGGCGTGTGATGACTCATGGCGCCTCCCGAACCCTGACTGGTTAATGGGAGGAAATTTGTCCTACTGGACAGGTAACTTATTTACCGGTTACCTGCCTAACCGGCAGGGCGGGCTTGGTAGTTGGTAACTTGTCCGACCTGCGAACCGATACTAGCCTCAATACTATGTCCCCCGTGTCTCTCATGTTCTCCTCCGACGAGGAGACATCGCGCCGCTTCGGCCAAGTTCTGCAAGAGCTCGAACTTGAGGTCCAGCACTGCCCCGAAATCTTTGCCGCCGTGAAAAAGCTCACCAGCCGTAGCTTCCACGTCATCGTGGCTGACTGGGACGAGGGACTGGAAGCCGCCTTCCTGTTGAAGACGTCCCGTGAACTTAAGTCCAACAGTGGTGCGTTCACCATCGCCATTGCAAGCTCGGACGCCGGCGCTGCGGCACGGCAAGTCGGCGCCGACCTAGTGCTCGGCAAACCAATTGTTCCGGACAAGGCTAAGTATGCCTTGCTGACCTGTGACGAATTCCTTTGCCACATGAAGACCTGGTTGCCAAAACTGGGCTTGCCGGCCGTGGAAGAGACACCAACCCGCATCGTGGGAAGCAAGTCGTGGCCGCTTCCAGTGCTGAGCAAACCGGCCCCGGAACCGCTGCCAACACGCTCGGCCCAGCCCTCCTCAGCTATGCGCGGTGCGGCCGTCGTGGGCTATATGCCCGTGATCCCCGCAGTCCCGATTTTCGAAGATGGTCTCTTTCGCGGATCCGGGGTGCAGTCCATAATCGAGCCACGTCAGTCGAGGTGCGAATCGGTCCAGCATGAGGCGCGAACCGGCCACCACGGACTCCTGCGAGGAATCGCTCTCGCCGTGGCTCTCTTTGGCATTTCTTATGTGTTTAGCGAGTCGTTGCACAGTGGGGCCGTGGTCGCTTCCGTGGCAAAAATCTATGGAAGAGCTTTCGAGAAGACCCACTTGTTGCTGCACGACTCGGATGACCGCGAAGCGCCGGCGTCTGCAGTCGTGGCCGAGAATACTCATACTTGGTCTACGCCTTCCGGGAGGAGCTCCACGTACGCCCGTGTAACGCGGGTTTTCCACCCCTCTGCGCTGGTTGAGGCGCGGCCGACAAATGGGCAGCCGCAATCGCTTCGAGCCGAAGTCCGACCGTCTCCGCGGCAGGCGCCTGCGGTCACAACCAGCAACCACATTCCCGAGAGCCTCAAGATGCCCATTTCGGGCGTTACCATTCGCAGCGTGGCCGCGAAGCTTACCCCATCGCTACTCGCCTTAATCGAGCCCGTCGATCTGCCCGAGGATCTTTCCCAAAAGTTGCTGCTGGAGAAAGTTCAGCCCAGCTACCCGGAACAGGCGCTGCGCGTAGGTCTGCAAGGTCCGGTGGTTTTGCAGGCATGGATCGGCAGGGACGGGACAATCCGCGACTTGAAGCTGATTCGCGGCTCGCTGCTGCTGGGGCAGGCTGCCTACAAAGCCGTCAGACAATGGCGGTACCAGCCCTACTTACTGAACGGCCGGGCCGTAGAAGCGCAAACCTACGTGACGGTCGATTTCAGGCTCCCGCTAATAAGCCGTCAGTGATCGGTCCTCCGTCAGCAGGCAAATTACCCCGGCTGAGGACTTCCGACTAACGAATCAGTGAAATGCTTCCTGTCTGACTACCCTTGCTGGTCGTTCCAAGCAGCCGGGGCGAGCACCGCACCTCGAATATCAACCAGTTCACAATTTTTTACGTATTTTTACTCCCAATTGACACATGCCCTGTTCCGTTCAAGTATGTTTCCTGCCGGGCTGATCCAGGTAGCGGCCCGGATCAGGAGTCCACCCATGAAACCGAAACGGCGCTGGAACGAGCGAACCCGACTGATACTGACCCTCGAACTCGCCGTAGTTCTGCCCGCCGCGGCCCTCGTGATCCTCAGCGCGTGGCACTTGAACCACATCCAGCGCGACCGGGCGGTGGAAGCCGCCATCCAGCGCGACTTCAGCCAAATGCTGGCCATTTCCGAAAAGGAGATCAACCACAAGGCATACGATCAATTGGACGACATTCGAAGCGGGTTTCCGGCCCCGGGCATGACGTGCGCCGAAGCGCTCGACAGACTTCTTGCCGCGCATCCCTACGCCGCCCATCTGTTCGCCTACGACCCCGATCACGGCATGGTGTTTCGTTCCCAGCCCTATCGCGTGAAGAATGACCACGTGTTTCGCACCGAGGCCGATGACCTCTCCACAATGGGCGAGGGCTGGCTAAAGATGGAGTACAAGGACCTCGTGGAGAAGATGACGAAAATGGAGAAGAAGGGAATGCCATACTACGTCTTCCCCAATTGGGCACCACGAGGCGAGAAACACATATATCAGTCCGTGGCCATGTTTATCAAGACGGACGAGGCGACTGGCAAAAAGGCTATCGGAGGAATAGCGTTCGATGCCGAATATCTCCACGATCAGTTCTTTCCCGGGATGCTGGAAACCGTGATGAACCGCAACCTCAGTGAGGGGCAGGGTGGTAAGAACCAATGTGCGATCATGGTGCACCCCAAGGGTGAATCGGCTCCCCTGGCGGCGTCCGCAGGATGGGATGGCGGCGCGCCCGAAGTAGAACGTAACATGGAAGCCGTGTTTCCGGGTCTTACGCTGGCCATCAAGCTGCGTGGAACCACGCTGGAAGCCATCGGTCAGCACTTCGTGCGCACCAGCTTCCTCGCTCTGGGGGCGCTGTCTCTGTTACTGGCCGGCGGAATCATGCTCACCTATCGCAACGTAAGCAAAGAAATGGCGCTGGCCCGGCTGAAGTCCGATTTCGTTTCGAACGTCTCACATGAGCTGCGGACGCCGCTCTCTCTGATCCGGCTTTACGCCGAAACTCTGGAAATGGGCCGGCTCAATTCGCGGGAAAAATAT
>Ga0070708_100005392_pt1 | contig 10145 bp, 5 predicted proteins | sample KBSK5503metaG_FD_65469 | JGI IMG/M metagenome (GOLD analysis project Ga0070708, IMG submission 65469) | Corn, switchgrass and miscanthus rhizosphere microbial communities from Kellogg Biological Station, Michigan, USA - KBS K5-50-3 metaG | ecosystem: Host-associated > Plants > Roots >... | reverse complement strand
TACCAGATCTTCCGCGTCGACGTCAAGTGCACCCCGATCCACGCGCCAGCGCGCAGAGTCGCTTAAGGCAGGCCGACCGCCATTAACCAGCGACACACGATCTACGGTGAGCTGACGTGATAGCCGACTGAACTCCAGGACACCGACACAGTTTCTGAACCCCACGCCCAGGTCAGGCTCGCGAGCTCGGAGGGCGCGAGCCCTGGGAAGCCGGAGTCGAGGTCGAAGTCGACGAGCAGCGCTCTCGACGTCGCGATCCACCTTCCGTGCGGCGGCCGCGCGCCGGCGACCGGCGCACGCGCTGAGCGAAGGTCGAGAAGCGTCGCGAAGGGTCGGCCGTCTCACCCGGACGGGGGAGGCAAGAGCGGCGCGCTCCGACCATAACGCGAAGAAGCGGCAACGTTAGGAAGGGTGTTCTCCACATGCGGCACGACGCGAAGAGGTTCGCGCTCATTGGCTGGGCGGCGCTGGCGGCCCTCCTTTGTAGTTGCGCAGGCGCAGGTATCTCCCACCCACGGTCGTCACAGCGTGGCACGATCGCCGCCGCCCTCGCGTCACTGGCCTCGCGATCAGCTCCCGGCACGCGGCTGCATGTGATCGTCCAGGGCGCGGGAGCCAGCTCGGCCGCGGCGAGCGTCGGCCGGATCGAGAAGCGCCTTGGCCGAGACGGCGTCGCGGCGACCGTCCGAGCAGATCGCCTGCAGCGTCTTTCCTCCCGCCGCGGCGTCTCGCTCGTCGCTCCCGACGCGCGGATCGCGTTCACGGCGACGAGCGTCTCGGCGGCGAACCTGGCGACCATCTTCCCAGGGAGAGATTCGGCTTCGAATCCCTGGAACGCCGGCGTCACCGGCGAGGGAGTCGGCATCGCGGTCATCGACAGCGGCGTCACGCCGTCTCCGGATTTCGGCGCGCGGCTCGTACAGGTCCGCGTCGACGGGCAGACAGGCTCGCTCGACGACACGATCGGGCATGGCACGCTCGTCGCCGGGGTCGCCGCCGGGAAGAGTGCCGACGGCCGCTTCATCGGCATCGCTCCAGGGGCGACCGTCTACGCGATCAACATCAACCGGCCCGAGGGCGTGCGCACCAGCGACGTGATCACCGCGCTCAAGTGGGTCTTCGACAACGCGCACGCGTACAACATCCGCGTCGTCAACCTCTCGCTCGGCGAGACGGTCACGAGCTCGTACAAGGAGAGTCCACTCGACCTCGCCGTCGAGCGGCTGTGGGCGAGTGGCGTGTTCGTCGACGTTGCCGCTGGCAATCGGGGCCCCGGCCAGATCGACTATGCCCCCGCGAACGACCCGCTCGCGCTCACCGTCGGTGCCTTCGACACGATGGATACGAGCGGTCCCGGCGACGACACGCTCTCGCCCTGGAGCTCGGGAGGGAAGACGACGGACGGGTTCGCGAAGCCAGAGCTCGTCGCGCCCGGTCGTCACATTGCGGCTCCGCTGGCGCCCGCTAGTACGTTCGAGTCGATCGCGCCCGCCGCCAACCGTGTCGCATCCGGCTACGTGTCCGCAAACGGGACGTCGTTCGCCGGGCCGCAGGTCGCCGGTGCGGCCGCGATCATCTTCCAGGCGCACCCCGACTACAGCCCCGACAACGTGAAGTGGGTGCTGCTGGCGAAGGACGGGGCCAAGCCGAAAGGCTCGAGCGTGGGCGCGCTCAGCCTCAGCTCGTCCTACAACCTGGCCGGCACGCCGGGACGGGCGAACCAGAGCGTCCCCGCGCTCGTCTGCGCTCCCGGCTCGACCTGTCTCTCCGGCAGCACGATCGCATCGAAATGGAGCTCGACGAGCTGGAACTCCTCCAGCTGGAACTCCTCCAGCTGGAACTCCTCCAGTTGGAACTCGACCAGCTGGAACTCCCAGGCTGACTGGGATTCCTCGAGCTGGAACTCGTCGAGCTGGAACTCGACCAGCTGGAACTCGACCAGCTGGAATGCCGACAACAGCACCTTCGACCTCTGGGGGTAACGCGTGCCCGGTGCAGTAGCGGCTCCGACTGCCACCCGCGAGCTCGACAGCCGGATCGGCGCTGTGATCGGCGGCCTCACGGCAGCAGCGGCGGCCGCACTCGCGCTCGAGGCTCCGTCAATCGCGCATACCGTCTCGACGCAGCCCGGGCGCGTTGCGACGATGGCGTTGCTGACGCTCCTTCTGCAACTCGTCTCACTCCGTGTCTACGGGCGTGGGAGTGTGAGTGTCTCAGCGATCGGCGTGTTGGCGGCCGCGTTCGTGCTCGACGCCGGCACGGCGATGGCGATCGCCCTGCTGGCCGCGGTCGTGCAGTGGCTCCGCAGCCGAGGCCAGGTCTACAAGGCCGTTTTCGATGGAGCGAACTTCGCCCTCTCGGCGGGCGCGGCCGCGCTGACATTTGCGGCTCTCCACGGTGTGAGCCGCTTCCTCGCCGCCTTCGCGGCTGGCTGTGTCTACTCGGGGATCAACAACGGCGCGCTCTGCCTCGCGATGAGCCTGACGGAGGCTGTTTCGTGGCAGACGATCTGGCTGGAGCGCTTCCATTGGGCCCGCTATTATTTCGCTTCATTCGGGCCGCTCGCGTTCGCCGCCGCGATCGCCTATAAGGACATCGGCGTGACCGGCCTCGTCGCCTTCACGCTGCCGCCCGCGCTGATGATCGTCTCGGTCCGGCAGTACCTCGAGCGCACGACCGAGGCCGTCGAGGAGATCCGCGAGGTGAACCTGCGCCTGCGCCGCGCACATCGCGACACGATCGCGGCGCTCTCGCGCAGCTTGGACGCCAAGGACGTCTACACGGGCGGCCACATCGACCGCGTCGCCGCGCTGGCGGTCGAAGTAGCGAAGGAGCTCGGCTTCAGAGGCGAGGAGCTCGAGGCGATCGAGATCGGCGCCTTGCTGCACGACATCGGCAAGATCGGCGTGCCCGAGCAGATCCTGCTCAAGGCGGGGCCGCTCGACGAGTCGGAATGGGAGGTGATTCGCACCCACCCGCTGGTCTCCGATTACATTCTCGCCGAGCTCGACCTCCATCCCTTCGTCCGCCAGTGCGCGCGCTCCGGCCACGAGCGCCTGGACGGTAGGGGCTACCCCGACGGTCTGGCAGGCGATGCGATTCCGCTACCTGCGCGAATCGTGTTTGTGGCTGACGCGTTTGATGCGCTCACCAGCACCCGTCCGTACCGGTCCGCACGTCCAACACTCGCTGCTCTTGCCGAAGTCGAGGCGAACGCGGGCACGCAGTTCTGTCCCAAGGTCGTTTCTGCTTTGCGCAGTGTCTGGCGTAAGCACCCACAATTCCTGCTTCAAGCACAGCCGCCGCAGTTGGATGCCGCATGAGTATTCCAGGCGATCCCAGAGGCGGAATTGGCTTCGGCCGACGCGTATAGCGATATCGGCGCGCCTATCGCCGACGGTTACCGTCGTCTGGCATTGATCGTGCGCTCGCTGCTCAGCGAGCAGGCAGTGGGAGCCGTACTCGCACGGATTGTGAGCGAGCTGCGAGAGCTGGTGCGGTGCGATGACGTCGCCGTGTGGGAGTTGCTCCACGGCCGCGAGCTCGTTGCCGCGATCGTGGACGGAGAAGACGAGGACGAGATGAAAGCGCTGCGAATCGCGCTCGGCGAGGGGATCACGGGGAGCGCCGTGCTCGAGCGAGAGTTGATCCTGTCTAACGCTGCCCACATCGACCCTCGCGCCGGCCATGTTCCCGGCACTACGCCCTCGCCCGAGGCAATTGCCTGCGTTCCGCTGATTGCCCGAGGAGGGTCGCTCGGCGCCCTCAGTCTCTATCGACGGGGCCGCGCTCGCTCCTTTCTGCCGGAAGAGGTCGAACTCATCCGGCACTTCGCCGATGTCGCCGCCATCGCCTTGGATAACGCCAAGACCGTGGCAGAGCTCGAGCGGCTTGCTGGGACTGACGATCTCACCGGGCTGGCTAACAGGCGCAGTTTCCAGGAAGCTCTCCGGCGGTATGCCGCAGAGGCAAGACGACACCGGGCATCGCTTTCACTGCTTCTGTTCGACATCGACAACTTCAAGGAGATCAATGACACGCGTGGCCACGAAAGTGGCGACGAAGCGCTCCGCTCATTTGCCTCGGTCCTCAGCGGTCGCGCCCGCGCGTCTGATTTTATTGCGCGGCTCGGTGGTGATGAGTTTGCGATGCTTCTTCCGCGAACGAACGGAGCTGAGGCGATGGCACTCGCGTCTGACCTCACGGCGCATCTGCACTGTCCGGCGGCCATGGCTTTTGCTCTCCGCGTGTCGATCGGCGTTGCGTCGTGCGCCAGCGGGTCCTGCGACGGCCTTCTTGCGGAGGCCGACCGCCAGCTGTACCTGCAGAAGGGCGCGGGCCGGATCTCTCCTCCCAAGGAACCGCAAACCCACGCCGCGAGCCCGGCTGCCTCCGGGTGAGGGCGACTTTCGGGCGAATCGTCCACCTCGCGACGATGGCGGCGGAGCATCTTGCTCATCATCGCCGCGAGCCTGAAGCGAACTCTGAGGGAACATAACCCGGGCACGCGCGTCCACGACGGTTACGCATCCTCACCTGAGCGCGCCGACTTCCGGGATTTCTTCGGTCGCCGCGAAAGGACACGACGCCGGCCGTGGGAAATGGGTTCCCACGGCCGGCGCCAATCCGCTGCTCCGAACAGATGCCCGCCGGGCGTCGTTGTCCATGAAGACAAGATTTCGTGGCCCGCTCGTGGCCCAAACGTCGATTGGACGATTGGCTCAACCATGCGGTGCGGAGGACATCATTCAGCGGAAAGTACCTGCAAATGAGCCTGTTCGGAGGCGTTCGTCGCAGGGCGTCGTTGTGCCTGACTCGGCCTGTCACGCCGGAGGTCGCGGGTTCGAGTCCCGTCGCTCCCGCTGAAAACATCCTGCAAATCGGCATCATTTGTTGGCTGCGCTGGCGCAGTCGACCGCCGGTTTCTACGGATTCGCGCGCTCATCCCGCGCAGAAGAAAAAGAGTCTGCTTTGCAGGTATTTTCGCAGGTGCCGATGGTGATCTCTGGCTCTCATCCCGCGGCCGATTCTGTTGTAGGAGACCTTATGAAACTAGGCAGGCAGGTGCTCGACCACCCCCGGCTGCGACGCGAACAGCCGAGCCAGCTCGACGCGGGAGCTGACGTCGAGCTTCCGGTACGCGCGAGAGAGGTGAAACTCGACCGTCTTCGGGCTGAGGAAGAGACGCGCGCCGATCTCCTTGTTCGTCAATCCGTCCGCCGCGGCGAGCGAGACCTGCAGCTCCTGCGGCGTCAGCTGCTCGTGCGCGGCCGTCCCGCGCCGGCGCAGGCGTTCTCCGGACGCACGCAGCTCGGCCCGGGCGCGCTCGGCCCACGGCCGTGCGCCGATCCGCTCGAACGTCTCCAGCGCCTCGTGCAGGTGTTCGCGGGCATCCCGGCGCCTGCGTAGCCTGCGCAGCCGCTCGCCGTAGCAGAGCACGGTTCGCGCTCGCTCGAACTGGTCCGGGTCGTTCTCGTGCAGCTGCAGAGCCTCTACAAATGCATCGACCGCCTCCACGTCGGCCGCCAGGAGCCCGCGGCACCGGGCCCCGGTTGCTGCCTCCCAGACACTCCCCGTCAGCTTCGCGTCTTCTTGCAGTCGGGCGAGGTTCCGCTCTGCGTCGTCTCGCCGGTTCGTCCGGGTCTGCGCCTCGATCAGGTCCGCATGTACCCGGAACAGGTTGAGGTGGTGTACGCCACCTTGCACGAGCATCTGTGCTGCCGGCTCGAGCCAGTCCGCGGCGACCGCAACGTCGCCGCGCGCAAGGGCGTCCGACCCGAGCGCGGCCCGGGCCCTGACTTCGTTGTACCGAGTGCCGCGCTCTTGCGCCACCTCGAGGCAGCGTGCGCCATGTGCGCGCGCGTCCGCGGAACGTCCGAGCATGGCTTCGATCAGCGCGAGCCACGCGAGAGAGGCTGCAAGGGCAACAGCGTTTCCCAGCGGCTCCGTCAGCTGGACCGACTCGAGTGCCTCCGCGTAGGCGGCAGTGAGCCTGCCGGTGCGGATATCGAGGTGGGCGCGACAGTCCAGGACGTACGCAAGGTTGCCCAGCGCGCCCGATTGTCTTGCCCGCGCCACGATCCTGTCGAGCAACTCTCGAGTACGGCTGTAGTCCTCTAAGTAGAGGAAGTGCAACGCGAGCTCTGTCGCGAGGATGGTGTCCGGATCGGCCCGCTCCGCGCACCGGTGCGCGAGCGCGAGCGCGTCGGCCGTCCGGCCGGAGATCCGCCAAGTCCAGGCGAGCGCGTGGCAGAGGTCGAGATCGTCCTCGAAGCGCCCGCCGGCGAGCTCGGCGGCGCGTTCCGCGATCGCCAGCGCGGCGGGCACGTCCAGGCGGTGCACCAGCGCACTCACCGCCCCGCTTGCCGTCAGCAAGCGTGGGGAGATAGTCGTTGGCGAGCGCTCCGCCTCCGCCGTCGCAAGCTCGATCGCCTGGTCGAGTTCCCCGCGGTCGAAGAGGAGGTACGAGCGGCGGGCAACCGCCTCACCTCGAAGCCCGGGGTCCTCGGCCAGCTCGGCTGCCTCCGCAAGCAGCTCGTCGGCATGCTCAAGGCGGCCTGACGCCTCTGCCGCCAGGCCTGCTCGGAGCAGGCGCCGCGCCCGCGCGCCAGACGCGGGGGTGAGTCGTGCGGCACGCTCGAGCGTTCGCGCCTCGGCGGCAACCCCACCGCGTGTCCCCGCGGCCGCGGCCGCGTTCTCGAGCGCCGAAGCAACGCTCTCATCCGGACCTTCCGCAGCGGCTGCGAGATGCCACGCCCGGCGCTCCGGCCGCCTTGCTGTTGCAGCGAGGCCTGCATGGGCAGCCCGCAACTCGGCGGGCGGAGCCGCCTGGGAGATCGCAGAGCGCGCCAGCGGATGGCAGAAGTCCAGCCGCCGCCCACGGACGAGTAGCCCCTCCTCCTGCGCTTCGGAGATCGCACCCGACGAGATGTGTTCGCGTTCGAGGGCTGCCCAGGTCGCTTCGGACTCGGTCGGATCTCCGGCCGCCGCAAACAGCAGCGCACGGCGGGCATCCGCCGAGAGGCGCGATGATCGCTCGAGAAAGCTGCGCTCAACGCTCTTCCCGACCTGCGGCGGTCCGGCAACCTCGGCTCCGCCGGCCTCAGCCCTCGTGACGCCGAACTCGAGCAGCGCGAGCGGATTCCCGCGCGAGAGATCGACGATGTGCTCAACGGCAAAGACCGGCAGCATCGGCGCGGCGTTCGCCAGCAGCGCTTTCGCCTCATCCGGCGTCAGACCGCCCACGTGAAGCTCCGCGATTCCGGGCGAGGCAAACGTGGTCTCCGCTGGATCTCTCGCGCCGAAGAGCATCAACACGGCTTCGTGATCGATCCTTCGGGCGGCGAAGGCGAGAGCCTCGGCGGAGGCCTGATCGAGCCAGTGTGCGTCGTCCACCACGCAGAGCACCGTCTGCTCCTCGGCAGCCGCGGCCAACAGGCTGAGGGTCCCCGCGTAGATCGAGAACCGGTCGACGCGGTCCGTTGGGGCGAGCGCCAGCGCCGCTTTGAGCGCCGTCCCCTGCGGCTCGGGCAGCTCGTCGAGTAGCCGGAGAATCGGTCGGAGGAGCTCGTGCAGCGCAGCGAACGGCAGCTCGGCCTCCGCCTCGACGCCGAGCGCGCGGAGAACGCAGAGGTCGTCGTCCAGCCCGACGGCCTGGTCGAGGAGCGCGGTCTTGCCGATGCCCGCCTCTCCGCGCAGGACCAGGGCGGCTCCCCGACCCTCTCGCGTCCTCCGCAGCAAGGCCTCGATTCGCTTTTGCTCTGCATCTCGGCCGACCAGCACTCCTCAGAAGGTACGCCGCTCTTGCACTCGCGACAACGCAGGGACTCCCTTAACTCGATCGCCTCGTGGCAGTAGAAGGTCCAGGGATCTGCCGGAAGCGATCTCGGCGCGGTGGGCCGACAATCGTGCCGAGACAAAGGAGGCGTTGTGAAAGGTGTCATCCTCTTCGCGCTTCTGGCGGCGGTGGTCGCAGCGATTAGCGCGACCCCTGCGGCGGCGAAGCCGAGTGGCTTCAGCGGCAAGATCGTCACGAACAGCGACAACCTGGTGACCGGCGAGGAGCAGGTCTACACCGTCGATCCCGACGGGACGGATGAAGCGCTCGTCTACAACAACAGCGAGGTGAACCAGTGGTCGCCCGACGGCACGAGGGTCGCGCTCGTCACGCAGTTCGACCCTCCCCAGGTGCTCCTCTTCAACGTGGACGACGGGAGCTCCGTGTACTTCGGGCTGCCGTTCGACCGCTACCCGGGCCTGGCGCTCTTCTGCACGGTGTGGTCACCCGACGGCGCCCGGCTCGCTTGCGAGGGCCAAGGCGAGACGGATCCGAACCTGACCGGCGTCTACACGGTGCGGGCGTCCGACGGCGGCGACCTGCAGCGGGTGACCTACGACCCGACCGGCGACGACGCCCCCAGCGACTACTCGCCGAACGGCAAGCGGCTCGTGATCACGCGCGCGAATGAGACGACCTACGAGATCGACACCGTCAAGCTCGATGGCAGCGGCCTGAAGCGGATCACACCCGAGGGGATGGAGTTCAACTTTGGCAACGGCAGCTGGTCACCGCAGGGAAACCAGATCGTCTTCTCGGCCCACGTTCCGAACGGCGACTACCACAGCTCGGTCTGGGTCGTGCACTTCAACGGCAGCGGCCTCCACCAGCTCCCGATCGCGGGCCCATGCGGGGGGCCGTTCGCCGACCCGACGGCGTTCGGGTGCTTCAACCCGGTCTGGTCGCCGGACGGGCAGAAGATCGTGTTCGGGCGCAACGCGGACGACGATCAGCGCGACCTCTACACCGTCAACGCCGACGGAAGCGGGCTGTTTCAGGTGACGCACACCGACGACATCAGCGAGTTCAACGGCGACTGGGGCACCCATCCGTTGACGCCTTAACGCAAGACACGACAGTGCCCGTGGCGAGGCAAGCGCCACGGGCGCTGCCCATGTGACGCGCACTGCGAGACTCTTCAAGCCCGAATCTCGATGGCCAGAAGACATAGAAGGATGGACTCGACTGGTGTTTCGGCCCCCATCCCTCACCTCGAACGCCGCGTATAACACACAGCTCCGACTTGTTTTCAGCTGTGTCAACGACGCATCCCGCACATATCCCGCGCAAGGCCGCCGGAAGCTCCCGCCGGCGCCCACAAATCCCCGCAAGACCACGGGCAGAGAGCCCTGCTTTTCCGGCAAATCCCCGGTCCCGCTCGCGCTAGGCCGGAACGCTTTCGATGATGCTGAGCGCAGAGTCGGTCTGGATGACCGTCGTGAGCGCAAAGCCACCGGCGGCAAGGAGTTCGCGATACTCGGCATCGGTTCGCTCGCGGCCGTTCTCGGTGAGCACGAGGATGCTCAAGTCCATGAACTTCGCGTGGTGGAAGGCGTCGCCGCTCGGCATGACGAACTCGATGAGCAGAAGCTTGCCGCCGCCCACGATCGCCGCGCGAACGTTCTGAAGAATGCGGACAGCATGCTCATCGTCCCAGTCGTGAATCACCAGCTTCAGGAGGTAACAGTCACCTTCCGGCGGCACGGAGTCGAAGAAGCTGCCGCCAACCCTCTCGAACCGTCTCGCGACTCCCGACCTCGAGGCGATGTCTGCGGTCTCGGCTACCACCTCGGGAAGGTCGTAGAGGACACCGGTCAGCTTTGGGTTTGCGGCCAGGATCGCAGTGAGGAGAGCGCCGCGGCCACCGCCGACGTCAACCAGCCGCTCGAAGTGGGAGAAGTCATACGCCTCGAGGATCGACGGAATCTGTAGCTCCGACTGCGCAGACAAGTTGCGGTGGAAGTCCGAGCGCGCTTCAGGGTGACACTCGAGGTATGCGAAGAGGCTCATGCCGTGCGTGCGCCGGAAGGCCGAGTCGCCGGTCATGACGCTCTCGTAGAGGTTCCCCCACGCGTTCCAGACCCACGGCTCTCCGATGAAGGCCGCTCGTTCGCGGATCGACCCCGGCCCAGCGCAGAGCGTGCGCCCGAGCGGGGTCAGGGCGAAGCGCGACTGGTCATCCTGCGTCAGGACACCAAGTCCGGTCAATGCCCGGAGCAGGCGATAGAGCGTCGGAGCGTGCGCCCCGGCTGCGGAGGCAAGCTCCGCTGCCTCCATCGGCCGGTCGCGGAGACGATCGGCAATACGC
>Ga0070708_100005391_pt1 | contig 10149 bp, 9 predicted proteins | sample KBSK5503metaG_FD_65469 | JGI IMG/M metagenome (GOLD analysis project Ga0070708, IMG submission 65469) | Corn, switchgrass and miscanthus rhizosphere microbial communities from Kellogg Biological Station, Michigan, USA - KBS K5-50-3 metaG | ecosystem: Host-associated > Plants > Roots >... | reverse complement strand
CCACCTCTCTTTCTGGCTTGGCCTCGCTCCGCGAGGCGCCCCCGCAAGAATCCTCGAGCTCGGGAGCGGCCTCGGGCGAATCACCCGCGCGCTCTCCCGGCGGGCGCCCACCGTCGGGATCGATCTCTCGCACGAGATGCTCGCGCGGGCCGCGAAGGCGCATCCTTCGGCGCCCCGCGCTTTCTTCGTTGCGGCCGACATGCGCGAGGCCGTTTTCGACTGCCGCTTCGACCTCGTCGTGGCGCCGAGCGACCCTTTTTCCCACCTGACGGCGATCCGGGACCGCCGGCGGGCGCTCCGGCGCGTGGCGAACCAGCTTTCGCCGCGCGGCCGTTTTGTCCTGGAAGGGCTCTACCGGCGGCGGGACCAGAAGTATCCGGGACGCCGGATCCCGTACCCCGGAGGCGAGCTCTCGATCGCGGAGGAGTGGGAGCCGGCGGGGGCGCGCGATCTCTGGCACGCGCGGTACCGGTACCGCGACAGCCGCCCTTTCCGGAAGGACCGGACGCTCGAGGCCTCGTTCACCGCGCGCGCCTGGAATCCCCGGGAGGTTCGAACCCTCTTTGCGTCCTGCGGGCTCCGTGTCGAGCACCTGTGGGGAGATTTCGACCGTCGCCCCTTCCGGGCCGGAATGAATAGACTGATCATCGTCGCTCGCCGGGCGCGTTTCGCGCGGCGCGAACGGGGAACGTGAGACGAGGAGGAGGGACGCCATGGATCTTCGATGGATCACGGACTGGGTGGACGCTCAAGATTGGCTCGACACCACGGCGGACGCGCTGCAGCCCGCGGTGAAGGAGGTCTTCGCCGCGCTCGGGCCGGCCCGGCGCGACGTCAAGAACTTCCTGCACGGCACCTGGCTCGGGCATCCGCTCCATCCCGTGCTGACCGACATCCCGCTCGGCGCCTGGACCGTGACAATGCTGCTCGACGCGCTGGCGGATCGCCGCGGCCGTTCGGGCGTCGCCCGCGCCGCCGACGCGAGCCTGGCCCTCGGCCTTGCCGGAGCCGTGGGCGCGGCGGCCACGGGCTTGACCGACTGGAGCGAGACGGACGCGCGCCCGCGACGCATCGGAACGGCCCATGCGGCCCTGAACGTGGGCGCGACGCTGCTCTTCGCGGCATCGCTCCTGTGCCGCGGGCGCGGGAAACGCGGGGCAGGGCGCGGCCTCGCGATTACGGGTTACCTCGCCACGATCGCCGCGGCGTACCTGGGAGGCGAGCTCGCTTACCACGAGCAGCTCGGCATGGACCACAGCTCGGGGCGCGAGCTGCCGGAAAAATTCACTCCCCTTCTCGCTGCCTCGGACCTGCCGGAAGGCAAGTTGAAGCGCGTTCTGTACAAAGAGACGCCGTTGCTGCTCGTCCGGCGCGGCGAACGTGTCTACGCCCTCGCGGAGACCTGCGCGCACCTGGGAGGCCCGCTCTCCGAGGGAAAGCTCGAAGGCGACACGGTCGTATGCCCATGGCACGCGTCGCGGTTCGCGCTGAGGTCGGGGGAGGTCGTGGACGGTCCCTCCGCGTTCCCTCAACCGTGCTTGAAGACGCGGATCCGGAACGGCCGGATCGAAGTCCGGACCTCCCGGGCCTAGCTTCCTTCGGGCGTCGTTTCCGTCCCCGGGCGGCATGCATCGTCAGCGCGGCGTCGGGTCCAGTAAAGGCGTGATCGAGGAGCCCGGCGTCAGCTCGCCGGAAGGCGGTTTCATGACCGGTGTGCGGCGAGCGCGCGGCGTGGTCGCCGGGGACCTGGTCACGGCCTCTTGCGCTCCGGGGGTCCCCGCCGGGTGTTGACTGATCCATGCGCGGCAGCCTGCCTGGCTCTTGAAGTTCATTGCGCTGTAGCTCTTCCAGCGGCCCTTATCGCAATCCCCGGAGGTCATCGGGCGGCGCGCAGGCTCCACGGCGGCGCTTCCCGCCGGGGGCGAGAGCGTATAGGCGGGCATGCCGGCGGGCGTCGCGTTCGGAATGCCGTAAAGCTTGGGATCCGGGGTCTCCATGGGAACGGGCGTCGGCGCCGCGGAGGTGGGTGTCTTTTGAGCCTGGAGGAGCGTCGAGATGCCGCCGATCGTGGCGAGAGCAAGGCCTACGCAAAGCAGAGCTTTCTTCATGGCTGCCTCCTTGCGGCGCGGGCCGCATCCTCTGAGCCTGCAAGGCCGATACCGCGGCCATGAGACCGGCGAGCCCGGCGAGGCCGAGGACCGCCCGCCCGGCCGGGAGACAATGCGGCCGGCCCGCGCGTAGGACAATTCGCCGAAGACGAGCGCGCCGCGTCATGAGGAGGGCTCCATGAAGAGTGGATGGGTTTGCCTGCTTTGGATGGTTTCGATGGCCGGGCCGGTCACGGCGGTGGAGCCGTCGCCGGCGGCTGTCTCCGGATTATCCGGAGAGTGGGTGCTGACGACGGTCACGTTCGGATACGAACGCGGCGAGCGCCTCCAGCTTCGGGACGAAAAGGGAAAGCTCTCCGGATCGATCTACCGGCGCGGCAAGCTCGTGCCGCTCACCGGCAAGATTGAAGGCGAGACCATCCAGTTCGAGCTGAAGGACAGCGACGGCAGCAAGGTCGTGTACACCGGGAGCCTCGCGAACGCCGGTCTATCCGGCAAAGCGACTGTCACGGGCGGCGAGTCCTGGGGCGAGTCGCCCCCGGCGGACTGGCGCGCGCGGCGCGCGGCCGGCGAGAAGGACCGACCGCCGGCCCCGAGGACTCTCGACTTCGAGCCGGTCGAGTTCCATCGTGTTTTCTCGAGCGCCATTGCTCCCGTGCTCACGATCTGGCCCGGCGACACGGTGCGCACCCGAACGGTGGACGCGGGCGGAGTGGACGAGCGCGGCAAGACGCGCGTGCTCGGGGGCAATCCCCAGACGGGGCCCTTTTTCGTCGAAGGCGCGATGCCGGGTGACGTCCTGGTCGTCCGGATCAAGAAGCTGCGCCTGAACCGGGGGACGGCGATCAGCGACGACGGGTTGGTGGACCGGGCCCTGACCGGCGCCTACGTCTCCGAGCACAAGGACAACAACTTCAACGACGTCGTCTGGAACCTCGACGTGGAGAAGGGAGTCGCGACGCTCGCGAAGCCGACACCCCGCCTGAAGCACCTCGCGGTCCCCGTCCGGCCGATGCTCGGGTGCGTGAGCGTCGCGCCGGGCTACGGCTCCCCGCCGATCCGGACGGGCGACTCGGGCCGGGTCGGGGGCAACATGGACTTCAACGAGATCCGCGAAGGGGCGACCCTTTACCTTCCAGTCGCGCAGCCCGGCGCTCTCCTGTACGTCGGAGACGGGCACGCGCTTCAGGGGGACGGTGAATTGAACGGGAACGCCCTCGAGACCTCGCTCGACGTCGAGTTCTCCGTCGACGTCCAGCGCCAGAAGAGCCTCTCCGCGCCCCGCGTCGAGAACGCCGAATCCCTCATGGCCATGGGTCTCGGCGGCTCTCTCGACGAAGCCTTCCGCGAGGCGACATCCGCGCTCGCCGCCTGGCTCGAAAAGGACTACCAGCTCACGGGGCCGGAAGCGGCGACCCTTCTCGGCGCGACGATCCAGTACCAGATCTCGGAAGTCGCAGACAGGAACGTCGGAATCGTCGCCTCCATCCGCAAGCGCTTCCTGCCTCCCGTCGAGCCAAAGAAATGACTTCGAAAGTCGAAAGTCGCGGCCGGCGCTCGCCTCCTGGCTCGCGCCGAGGACGCAGGATCATCGTCGCCATCGCGACGAGCGCGGACGGTTACATTGCCAGGCCGGACGGCGACGTCGAATGGCTCAATCGCCGCCCCCACACGTTCGATTACGGCATGCGCGAGTTCTACTCAACAATCGATACGATCCTGTGGGGACGCAAGACTTACGACTGGCTTCTGAAGTATTACAAGGAGAAAGGTAGAACGAAGGGGCTTTTCGACACGAAGCTCGCCAACTACGTGTTCTCGCGGAACCCGCCGAAAACAGCGGCGCCAGGCGTGGAATTCGTATCCGGGCCGGTGAAGGCGTTTGCGCGGCGTCTGCGCGCGATGCCGGGCAAGCAGATCTGGATGATGGGCGGCGGAGAGTTGATCGCGTCTTTCCTGGACGCCGGCGAGATCGATGAGTTCGACATTCATGTCATTCCTGTTTTCATCGGCAAGGGGATTCCACTCGTCGCGGCGCGCCATCGGGACGTGCCGCTTCGGTTGCTCGCAACCAGAAAATACCCGGACGGAGTTGTTCGATTACGCTACGAAGTCAGGCGACACGGGTAAGATGGCGTCACGATGAACGTCAAGAAGCTGGTGCAGGGACTCTCCTACCTCGGCGAAGTTGACGGGAAGCGACAGACCTATTACGTCTTCCAGGGCGATGGCTTCTTTCTCGTTCTGTCCTTCTCGAAGACCAAGCCAAGAGCTGGAAACTTCAATGTCGTTGATTCCGAGGCGGTTGAGTACGTGCGTAACCGTTTCCGCGGCAAGAAGGGTGTGACAGCAAACGACGTCGTCGCGAGATCGAAGCGTTCAAGCCACGCACGAACGTCGCTGATCGCTCTCAACATTCTCTACGTCCTGGCAGCACTGGGTGACCTGAGCGTGGACGCCACACGTGCGGATCCGAAGCTCTACTTCAGCTTCAAGGGGGGGCGCGCAGGCCGTTAGGCGGCCCTGAGGAGACAATATGGCTCCCACATTCGCTAACGGGAAGATCTGCTACGTCGAGATCCCCGCCATTGACCTTCCCCGTTCGGCCCTCTTCTATCAGGCGGTCTTCGGGTGGGCCGTCAGACGTCGCGGCGACGGGAGCACGGCCTTCGACGACGCTGTCGGCGAGGTCAGCGGCACCTGGGTGGTCGGCCGGCCTCCCTCCCGGGAGCCCGGTCTCTTGCTCTACATCATGGTCGACAGCGTGGCGGCGACCATCGACGCGGTCATCGCTCACGGGGGGGAGATCGTGCAGCCAATCGGCGTGGACGCGCCCGAGGTCACCGCAAGGTTTCGCGATCCTGGCGGGAACGTCATCGGCCTCTACCAGCACCCGAACCGCTCCGCATCCACGGGAGATCAACCCGGCTGAGCCCGGCGAGATAACATTCGGACCCGCGTTTCGTCAGCGGCTCGGGTCTGCGACGATCCTTAAAGGAAACTGAACGCTGAACCCGCGGTCGACGCGGCGAGTAGTTGCTTAGGGAGGTTCGATCATTCGAAGGAAACCGCGACCGTCGTCCTAGACAGACCGCGACTCACAAAAAAGGAGGGCTCCATGGCTCGTCGCGCTGAATTACTGGCGGATCGACTCGAGGAAGGCGTCTCCGGCCTGGCTGCCTTCGCTGAAGGGCTCTCGGAAGCGGAGTGGCGCACACCGGTGTCGGCGAGTGACCGCCGTTCGGTCGGCGTCATCGTGCACCATATTGCCAGCCTCTACCCTGTCGAGATGGATCTCGCGCGAGCGATCGCCAGCGGCAAGGCCGTTACGGACGTCACGTGGGAGGCTGTCGCCGAGATGAATGCCAAACATGCCGGCGACCAGGCGGGGGTGACGAAGGCCGCCGCGCTCGAGCTCTTGCGCCGGAACAGTCGCCAGGCGGCCGCCGCGGTACGCGCGTTCACGGATGACGAGTTGGACCGCGCGGCGCCCTTCTCGCTCGCCTTCGGCGCGCCCGTCACCGCGCAGTTCGTCATTGAGGACCACCCACTCCGGCACAGCTGGCACCACCTGGCGCGCATCCGCAAGGCTTTGGGCCGGTGACCTCCGCGGCCGTGCGGCGCCTGGCGTGCGCTTGAAGCCGGCGATCTAACCGAGTGTTTCAGGTCGCGGGCTCGACGCCTCAGCTCTTGGCCGGGAACTCTCTACTCTCGACTTCCTGACGTGAGGCGGTCGTCTCGGGAAAACGCGAGGCGACAAAGAGGTTGAAGGCGGCGAGGCCGAGCAGGACGCCGAAGACGGGGAGCAGCGACCGCTCGATCGCCTGTCGGAAGACGGCCGGGGCGATCGCGGGGCCGCCCGGCGCGGCCGGGTCGTGCGGGCCCGCGAGCAGGCGGCTGGCCGCCTCCATCCCGCTCCCGAGGCGCGCGGCGACGCCCGCCGCGAAAACGCCGCCGAGGGCGCCGACGCCGATCGATCCGCCGACGGTGCGAAAGAAGGGGACGAGGCTCGTGGCGACGCCGCGCTGGCGCTCCGGCGCCTCGTGCTGGATCGCGAGGACCTGCGAGATCGAGGAGGGCCCGAGCCCCGCGCCCACGAGCGCGCACGCCGCGCTGATCCAGGCGACGCTCGCGTTGGCGAGGGCCGCGGCCACCAGACCGGCGAGCCCGGCCAGGACGAGGACCGCTCCGAGGCGCGCCGTCGAACGGAAACCGAAACGCAGGATGAGCTTTCCCGCCGCGGCGGCCGAGATCGCCCAGAAGAAAATGAGCGGCGTGACGACCGCGCCCGCGGCGCCTGCTGTTCCGCCGCGGGCGCCCTGCACGAAAAGGGGCACGAACGTATCGACGCCGAAGATCGTCGTTCCGAGGAGGATGCCGGCGAGATAGGGAGACGCCGTTTCCCAGCGCCGGAAGAGATCGGGGGGAACGAGGGGATGCGCACGCCGCGTCTGGAGCCTCGCGAAGACCGACAGGGAGACGGCGCCGGCGAGCAGGAGCGCTGCCCGCAGGAGGAGCGAGGCCCCTGCTCCTCCCGGCGGCGAGTGCAGGACGGCGAAGAGGGCGAGTGTGACTCCGACCGCGAGCGTCGCGGCGCCGGCGATGTCCACCGGATCGGCCAGCCGCGCTCGGGATTCCTTCAGGCGTGTCGCGACGAGGAAGAAGGCGATCGCTCCCAGGGGGATGTTGATCGAAAAGATGGACCTCCAGCCGAAGTGCACCGTGAGAAACGCGCCGATCAGGGGCCCGACGAGTGCGGCAAAGCCCCAGACCCCTGAGAAGAGTCCCTGGATATGCGCCCGCTCCTCGAGGGTGTAGATATCCGCCGAGACCGTCAGCGCGACCGGGATCAGTCCGGCGGCGCCGAACCCCTGGATCGCCCGGGCGGCGATCAGCTGCGGCATCGAGCGGGCGAAAGCGCAGGTGATGGCCCCGGTCAGGAAGACGGCGATCGCGACGAGCAGCAGGCGGCGCCGCCCGTGGATGTCGGCGAGGCGCCCGTACACCGGCATGGCGACGGTGGACGTCAGGAGATAGATCGAGAAGACCCAGGCATACAAGGGGAGGCCGCCGAGATCCCCGATGATCGTCGGCATGGCCGTCGAGACGACGGTCGATTCGAACGAAGCGAGCGCGGTCACGAGCACGAGCGCGGCCGTGACGGCGCGGCGTCTGGCGGGATCGAATCGCGGTGGAGGGGGGGCCGGCATGAGCGAGGCAGAATCTCACATGTCCCGGCGGCTTTCGGCCGCGGCGTTCGCCGCGCTCAGGCGAGAGGAGCGGAGACGCCGGCCGGCGCCGGCCGCGGGGAGACCTGTGGCTTGAACCGCCGCTCCTCCGACTCGCGGTAGGCGTTGGGATCGTGGCTCAACGCTTCCGGCGGGAGCCACTCCCAGAGCGGACCGAGGTCCCGGCGGATCTGTTCGGCGTAGAACTCCGGGAGCTCCGTCGTCTCCTGCTCGAAGTACCGCGCGACCTGCCGGTCGGTGTCGAGCCGGCGCCGCAGCCGCCCGTAGTGCTTGATGCGCCCGAAGCCTTCCGATGAGACCGCGCGGACGACGTTCATCCAGCGCGGGATCACCGTCCGCGTCGCCCGGAAACGCCGGACGATCGCGCGCGGCGAAAACGTGTAGCGGGTCAGGCCGATGACCTCGTCGTAGAAGCCGCGCCAGGAATAGTTCCGCGGCTTCACGTTCATGGCGTGGTTGTTGTCGAGGAAGTGGAACGGGAAAGGGAGCACGCGGTTGGCGCGCTGGTATTCGAGGTTCAGGGGAGCCGCCCGACCGAAGGCCGAGAGGAGCGAGTAGCCGGGAAAGGCTCCGGGCGTCATGTCCACGAAACGCTTCGTCAGCGCGAAGGGCTCTTCCCCGGAGTCTCCGTCGAGCCCGAGAACGAAGTTGGTCTGCACGTAGGGGACGTAGCGCAGGATCGTGTTGACATGGTCGGAGACCTGGCGGACCTTCTCCAGGCCCTTGCGCTCCCCGGTCTTCGATTTGTTGCCGAGGTCGTACCAGGACTCGACGCCCGGCAGCAGGGCCTTGAATCCGCTGTGCGCGAGGCGTTTCAGGTGGGGCTCCGACAGGAGGGACAGGCTGCTTTCCGCGATGAACTCGATCCGACCGGGTGCGACCGCGGAGTCGATCGTGTTCAAGTAATCGTCGAAGCGTACGCCGAAGTTCGGGTCGTGCCAGGCCACCCGCGGGCGCTTCAGGGTCTTCGCCAGGAAGCGGAGGTCTTCGGCGAGCAAGCCGAAATCGAGAGGCTGATACGGAACGACGGAATCGATGCAGAAGCTGCACGTGTAGGGACACCCGAGGCTGCCGATCATCGGCACGATCTTGAAGAGCGGGGCCTTTCGGAGCGTGGGCTCGATGAACTTCCAGCGCTCGCGCACGCCGGGAAGAGCCGAGGGCTGCTTCTTCGCGTCGAGGTGGGCGCCGGCCGGCCGGTGCGGCGAGCAGTCCCGCAGGATCTCCCGGATGACCGCCTGGTCGGTGAAGCCGACAACGTAGTCGAAATACTTTCGCGCGTCCTCAGGGTAGCAGCGGGCGTGCGGGCCGCCGAGGACGGTGACGGCTCCCCTCGACCGGAAGAGGTTGGAGAGCGCGTAGGCGAGGAGGGCGGCCTCGGTGAAGGCGCCGATGAAGACGAGGTCCACGTCGCCGGGGAGCTCGTCGATCAGGTTCTCGAGGCCCGTGTAGCAGACCAGGGTGACGTCATGGCCTTCGGCCTCGCACCAGGCCGCCACGACCTGGGGCATGATGCTGGCGAGGTTCGCGTGCATGACCCGCGCGTAGAGCGCGCGTGTGGGACCCTTGGTGACGAGGTCGAGGATGCCGACGCGCAGCCGTCGCGGCGCCGGCCGGATCGGGGCCGTCGCGCTGGAGGAAATCTTCGCGGGGGAAAGGGTCGGCGCCGAGCTCACTCCAGGACGGAGTTCGGTTTCAAGATCGTCGCTGCTCGGCGCCGAATCACCCGGTTTCTCCTTTCTGCCGCAGCCCGGGTGTGAGAAAACCAGGGCGAAGGAGGCTTTCTCTTTCAGCGACGACACCCATTACGGGAAATGCTCCCGCGAAGAGCGGCAGGGTTCCAATAGTTGGTTCCAATCACTGTGAGATGTCGGAGCAATCACGAGGCGAGAGCGGGCTTCCCGGGTCAGCGGGTCTCTTGAGCTCTCTGCATTCGCGGCTCCGACCGGGAGGGCCGAAGCGGCGTCTCCCCTCCGCGCGCGCGGCTCGGCTGGATCTTCATCTCCGACATGCAGTGGTCGCACTTGACGGTCCCGTCGAGAGCGACCTCGGTTCTGTTCGAGCGCCCGCAATTCCTGCAATTCCATTCCCGGTTGACGTGCTGCATGAGGACCCCGCTTTCTCGCCGAAGGCCGGCGACGGGCGCGAACGGGGAAAGCGTTTGCCGTCGAGGGGATCGGAGAAAACAAGTGTACCACGCTCCGGGAGTACCGTTCAGAGTCGATCGTCCTAACGGCCGTCGGCGATGGCTTTCTCGACATCGGCGACGGTGCGGGGCGCCCCGCAGGAGAGGCATTCCAAGCCCGAGGGCGTCACGAGGACCGTGTCTTCGATGCGCACGCCGATGTTCCACCACCGGGAGTCGGCCGTCGAACCTTCGGGAATGTATATCCCCGGCTCGACCGTCAGCGCCATCCCCGGCGCGAGGACGGTTTCGGCTTTCCCGTAACGCTCGAGGCGCTCGAGGCCGGCGGGGTACCCGTAGCCGCCGACATCGTGCACGTTCAGGCCGATCCAGTGACTCGAGCCGTGCGGGTAGAACTTCTGATAGACGCGGGTCCGGATGATCTCTCCGCGGTCGCCCGAGAGGATGCCGAGCTTCAACAATCCGTCCACGACCACTTCGACCGTCGCGTTGTGGACGTCTTTGAAGGGTACGCCGGGCCGGATCGCGGCGAGGCCTGCCGCCTGCGCGGCGAGCACGATCTCGTAGACAGCTTTCTGGTCCGCGGAGAACCGGCCGGAGACGGGATAGCTCCTCGTGACGTCCGCGGCGTACAGGCTGTACTCGC
>Ga0070708_100005390_pt1 | contig 10149 bp, 10 predicted proteins | sample KBSK5503metaG_FD_65469 | JGI IMG/M metagenome (GOLD analysis project Ga0070708, IMG submission 65469) | Corn, switchgrass and miscanthus rhizosphere microbial communities from Kellogg Biological Station, Michigan, USA - KBS K5-50-3 metaG | ecosystem: Host-associated > Plants > Roots >... | reverse complement strand
TCGGCATGGATAACCTCTCTTCCCTTTGCCTTCTCTGCCTCTTCGCTCGTGCCAGGCCATGTACAAACGTGAACGGCCTCCCCTTGCAGTGGGGCAAGAAGATCTCTTCCCTGGAGAAATTCTGTAGGAAAGTGCCTATTGACTAGCATTTCACCTATCGAATAGTGTATACTCTTTCTATGGAATATGCATCTCAACCCAACGAGGGAAAACGTCCCTATCACTCGCAAGTACGTCAGCGTCAGGCCGAGGAGACGCGCCGACGCATCCTGGCGGCAGCCGGCGAACTGTTCGCGAGCCGTGGCTATGCCGTGACGACGCTGGCGGCAGTCGCTGAGGTTGCCGAAGTTTCGTCCAAAACGATTGCCGCCGTGTTCGGTTCCAAGCGCGCACTGCTGGCGGAGGTGATCAACCCGGAGGCGTTCAGCACGCCCGTCAAGCTGCTCATCGAAGAACTGCGCGCAACCGAGGACCCGTCACGGCGACTTTCGCTTGTCGCGCAGATCACCCGCCAGGCGTACGAACCGCTCGCAAGCTCACTGGAATTGCTGCGGATTGTGAACTTTGCACTGGCTGGCGTGCTTAATCTGCTCTATGCAGTTGGCCTCTGGAGGCGATTGCACCCCGGACGGGCTGGAACATGGGGACCGATCTTGATCGGCGCGTATGGGCTCGGTCTTCTAGTGGTCAGTATCTTTAGAACCGACCCCGCCAATGGGTTTCCGCCGGGGGTTACCGCAGCAACACACCCTTCCTGGCACGGCGCTATCCATGCCCTGGGCGGTCTCTTTGTCTTCGTTATGCTGTCGGCAGCGCTGGCCGTATTCGTTCGGCTCTTCTTGGCATGGAAGGAGCGTTGGTGGGCTTTCTATTGCTTGGCGAGCGCCGTGCTTATTCTACTCATCTTTTTTACGGGTTTTAGTAATGCAGCATTTATGGCGCGAACCTTACGGCTTGCAACGTTAATTGGCTGGATGGCCGCATCCGTGATCGCCATAAAGCTTTTAAGCACTCCGGATACTCCTCAACAGACGCGAGACCATTAGCCCTCTCCCTGCCCATGTTGTCTCTAAGGAAACGCTTGAAAACCAGATGCTTGTCCGCTTCGGTTCTCAAGCGTTTCTCTCATGGATGTTTCTCTGCCTCAATGTACTAATGTCTCCTACCCAAAATCAGTGGGATTACCTGGAAGTGCTGTTTGCGGCCTTCTCTACTGCCGGGATTCCGAAAGCCATGGTGAGCGATGGCGGCGGCATTTTTTACTCAAATCAAGCCATGCACGTGTATGGGGAGGTTCTGGAACTCCTGGCAGGAACAGGATGCGTCTCTTTGCCGCTGGTACGAGCGGGAGTCCATCTCACGTGCGTCGAGAACGCGCCAGAAATGCTTGCGCGTTTACGGCACAAGCTGGCACCAGAGCAGCTTTCGGCTCAAGTGCATGAGAGGGACGTACGCCACCTGGCCGTAGACAAGCAGTTTCACCTGATTCTCCCGCCCTTCCACTCGTTTTCAGAGCTGGTCTCACCTACGGTGTAAGTCCCACCATTCAACTGGCCGAATCTGCCTCTTTATCCTGGTGGCCTCCTCTGCCTCTGAAGTAGCTTCACAAGCCAGAGTAGTAGGAGCTGCCTTCGCCAGAAGAATTGTGCCAGAGCGACCAATTTAACGTTGGGATTGACAGTGAGGTGTTGTCGTTCTGGTCCACCGTGATGACGACTTTTCCTCGGGCGTGTCCTTCTTCAAGATACCTGAGAGCCTCGGCAGTCTCACTTAACGGATAACGTCTATCGATCACTGGTACGACTAGGCCCTCTTCAAGAAGCTCTTTCATGTAAACCAGATCTTTCTGGTTCATTTTCGCTTTTCCCATGAGACCGACCTTCTTATTCCCGGTCTTTGACCTCAATGGTCCCAGGATCACATGTTCGATTAAACGCGGAAGGCTTGAGAAGCCGGCAATGACACACGTTCCATTGGGGTTCAGTGCACGCTTGTAATCAGAGACGGAACGATTTCCCACCGCATCATAAATCAGGTCGTAATGCTGCCCATTCTTGGTGAAATCTTCTTGCGTGTAATCAATCACGTGGTCTGCGCCAATCGAGCGGACCATGTCCACATTCCGCGTGCTGCACACGCTAGTGACTTCCGCCCCGAATGCTTTGGCAATCTGCACGGCAAATGTCCCCACACCACCAGAGGCACCGTTAACCAGAACCGTTTGCCCGGAGTGGATGTGTCCCTTCTCCCGAAGACCCTGCAGAGCGGTGATTGCGGCCACAGGAACGGCGGCAGCTTCCTCAAACGAACTCTTCGTCGGTTTCAACGCCACTCTGTTTTCAGGAACAGAGGCGTACTCGGCAAAACTCCCCGTTCCTGCCCCGAACACCTCATCTCCTGGCTGAAACTGCGTGACGTGGTTGCCAACGGCTTCCACCTGTCCGGCGAAATCAGCGCCGAGTCTCGGGTCTTTCGGTTTGCGCAGCCCTCCCCCTAAGCGGACGAAGAAAGGTGAAGCTCTCATGAGATGCCAGTCCAGGGGATTGGCGGACGCCGCATGAATCTTTACCAGGATTTCACTGTCCTTGGGAGCAGGTTTCTCCACCTCTTTGACTTGGAGGACATCCGGTGGCCCGTATTGTGTGTGGACAATTGCTTTCATGCGTTTCCTCCAAGTTGCTTTGATTCGGTCAATGCGATTTACTTGACATCTGACGCACCTGCCTGGCCAGGTTTCAGGCGATTGACCGAAATGAATGGCATTCCTACATCACGTACTGATCTCCGCGCTCCATGCAAGTCGGCCTGATCGAACGCACAGTGCCGTGCGTTCGATGGCTATTACACTGCCGCCCTCCCTGGCACGCTCTGATCGGGTTCCGAGGCGCGGCTCGCCTGCTTCTCCCATCTGGAAACGTTCACGCCCATCACGAGGAGCCACAGGCACAGCGATAGTTCCGCCACGCCGGAGGGCAGCTGGATGTAAGGGACCAGATGGGCCGCGAACCCAGGTGAAAGAAAGGTTGCGAAACTGTAGGTCAGGTAGCACAGACCCCCGATCGCCAGCAGCACGCCCACTGTTCGGGGCAGGAAGGTCGACCTGAACACCAGGTAGCCGGCCGCGAGGAGATAGTATGCATAGAAAACTTGTTGAATGTCGTAGCTGATCGCCTGCGGGTCGAGAGGCATGTACGCCAGAGCTTGCAACTGTTCAGTAGTGAAGACGCTCAAGTAGTGCCCGCCCCCCAAAAGCATGAGAGGCGCGAACTGATTGAGTAGGTTGGCGCCTTCAACGGCGGTCCCCACAAGGGTGAAGAACACGACAAGCAAAGAGAGCCTCCTGTTCACCACTTTGAACAGGTCATAGAAGATGACCGCCAGAGGTATGTTGCACGGGAGCACGATGATGTGCGCCACGAGGCCCAATCGATAGAGCAGCTCGTGCGCCAGGATGTTGTGTGCCGTAGCTGCCGCGTCGCCAGGCACGACAAGCGCGGCGGGCACGTAGCCGGTGGCGAAGAGGCCCCCGACAATGATGATCAAGTACAAGGCGCCGGCAATTCTGGCCAAATGCCGCGGCGACGCTCCTCGAGTCCGTTCCATCACTTGAGAATCCCCTGTACGAGGCTCGGGGTCGTGGGGCTCGATCCTGGCCCCAGGTTGTTCTTTCATGTGTTTCCTCCAAGTTTGCTTTGATTCAGTTGTTCATTTCCTGTTTGACATCTGAGGCCTCTGCCGGGTCCGGTTTCACGCGCATGACCGAAACCAGTGGCATGCCTCCATCACGCACTTTTCTAAGCAAGCCATGCAGCGCGGCCTGATCGAGCACCGGGCCGGTTAACAGCGTCTCGCCGTTGTCGAGAGCCGTGATGGTCAGGCCCTCAAACCAGTCTGTCCACTCGCGACCCAGATGGCCCTTGATTCTGATCTGATAGATCATTGGTTGAGCCTTTTCACTTTCCGAGTTGAGTTTGTTTGACATGACCCTGTCCCTGTTGTGGCCGGTCAGCACCGCCTGTGCCACTTGCTTCATGTACCAGTCGTGTATCTTCAAGGAGTATAGCTTCTCTACGGTATGGACAGAGAGATACTAAAGGAGTGTTTGGGGTAGTGTTGTGGGAGTACTGGTAAGTTGAAATACCAGGTGTGCGGGCAAACGAACGTTTCGGCTACAACAGGCCCAACTCGCGGGCCCGTGCGACCGCTTCGGTGCGCCGTCTGCCACCCCCTGGCCTCCACTTGCCGTCGCCATGATTGCAGCACCGCCAGCGCTGCGGACGTGTCTCCCTGGGCCAGGTGGACCCGGGCCTGACTGAGGGGGAGTTCGTGCGCCTGCGCCAGATGAGCAGCCGCTGCCAGATTGCCCAGGCGCAGCAACGTCAGCACTTGCACGGCAGCAACCTCAGGCAGGCGATGCATAAAGTTCTGCTGGCGGGCGGACTGACCGGCCTCAGCGAGCAGCACGCCCGCCCCGGCCACATCGCCCTGGGCCAGTTTCAGGCGGGCAAGCAATACCTCACAGAGCACGAACCGGTCAATCGCTCGATCATACTGCCGCGCCAGCTGGAGGCTCTGGCTCCCGTGCGCGAGAGCGGCATCCAGATCGTTCCATTCGTAGCAGATACGGGCCAGGGCCAGATGCGCTTCGCTGGCCAACGGTAGCGGCTGATCACCAAGCAGTTGCAGGACGCGCCGGTAGGTCTCGGCTGCCACATAAAGCTGGTTGTCTGCTTCCTGGACGTTGCCCAGGCCGAGGGTCGCTAAGATGGTGGTGAAGCTCTCCCCGGCTGCCTGGCTAAGAGCGATGGCTTCGGTATAGGCCCGGCTGGCCGCGGCACGGTCTCCCTGGAGGAGGTAGGCAACCCCCAGCGTCCAGTGAGCGGTAGCGCGGAAAGACAGGTTGTTGGGGTGCAGATACTCCAGGGCGCGGCGCGACTGGGCAAGCATGGGTTCTCCCTGGTACCGAGCGAGCGCCAGCGTCGCCCTGTCGGCGGCAATTTGTCCGATAAGGTCTCGGGTCTTGTCGTCCGCCTCGATGCCCTGCAGGGCGGCTTCAGCAGCTTGTAGTTTCTCTTCCACGCCGGTCGTTTGGCCAGTAACCAGCAACAACGAGGCATACCTCACCCACAACGAGGGCCTGGCATTCAGCACGGTCGTCGGCAGCGACTCCAGCCAGTCCAGGACAGGGGCCACCGCGCCCCGAAAGTGCTGGGGCATCCCCTCTCCTTCAGCCAGGCGCGTGGCGCGCTCTACATCATGGGCGGCAGCAGCATGGTGAAAAGCTTCCATCGAGAGGCCATGGTCTTCATACCATTGGCTGGCACGTCGGTGGAATTCGGCCACGCCCCCCCTTTCATCCCTTGGAGACGAGGCGATGCTCTGCTGCAGTCGCTGCCGCAGCAACTCCGCGAAGAGATGGTGATAGCGGTACCAACGCCGCTCGTTGTCCAGGGGGACGAGGAACAGGTTGGCGCGTTCGAGATATTCCAGGGTTGCTTGCCCGATAGCTGTGGGATCCATCAGAACAGCATCACACAGGGGGCCGCACAGGCGGTCGAGGATAGAGGTGCGCAGCAAGAACGTCTGGACGCGTTCGGACTGCTGCCCGAGGACTTCTTCCACCAGATAGTCCAGCACGAAATGGTGGCTGCCGGTGAACGAGGTGATGAAGCCGGCGGCGTCTTGCTGTCCCTGCATGGAAAGCGCGGCTAATTGCAGGCCGGCGATCCAGCCTTCGGTGCGCCTTTCCAGTGCGGCGATGTCTTCGGCTGAGAGGGTGAGGCCCATCACCTGGGTGAGAAATTCGGCGGCTTCGGAGGGGGTAAACCGCAAATCAACGGCGCGCACTTCGGTCAAGTGCCCCCCGGCACGCAGACGGGCCAGGGGTAACTGTGGATCCTCACGGGTAGCAATGACCAGGTGCAGGTGGGGTGGCAGATGCTCGAGCAGAAAGGTGAGGGCATGGTCAACCGGTTTGGCATCAAGCACGTGGTAGTCGTCAAGGATGAGGATGAAATTGTCCGGAATGGTGGTGATGTCATTGAGCAGGGCCGTCAGCATCGCTTCTCCAATCGTGGCAGCAAGCGTCTGCAAAGCAGCGACGAGGTACATCAGAAAGCGGGTGGGGTCGTTCTCCCCTTCGTCCAGTGACAGCCAGGCGGCGGGTCGCTCGCAACCGGCAAGCCATTCGCTGACCAGCGTGGTTTTCCCAAAGCCGGCGGGGGCAGCGATGAGGGTCAGTTTGCGGTGCAAACCCTCGTTCAGCCGCTCGATCAGGCGAGGGCGGCTGACCACGTTCGGCCGAAGCCGAGGGATATACAGTTTCGTGGCGAGAATGGGCGTCGGCATAATCCAATTATAAAAACCAGAGTTCTCCGCTGTCAACTACAGCGCTTTGTTGGGGTTAGCTGTTCTGTTCGACAGTGATGACGACATTGCCCTTTTTGTGTCCTGTGTCGACATACCGGTGGGCTTCGGCAATTTGTTCCAACGGATAGCATCGATCGATAACCGATTGGATCTTTCCCGCCTCAATCAGCTCTGTGAGGAAATTGAAGTCTTCAGTGTATTCGCTTGCTGCCCGGGCTTTCCAGGGTATGACTTGCTTGCTGCTTCTCCTCGAAGCCCATCGCCCTCGAACCTGCTGTGACAGCTTCGGGTTCGCTAACAGATAGCGTCCATTGAGCGTGAGCAATTTTACACTCCGGGAAAACGAACTCGTGCCTACCACGTCAAAAATCACATCATAGGTCTCACCCCCTTTGGTGAAATCTGCTTGCGTGTAATCAATGACCTGGTCTGCCCCAAGCGAGCGCAGCATGTCCAATTTCCCCGTGCTGTCCACGGCCGTCACGTCAGCCCCAAAGTACTTGGCAAGCTGTATGGCAAACGTCCCGATACTTCCACCTGCACCATTAATCAACACCTTTTGTCCGCTCTGGATATGGCCTCTTCTCAGAAAATACACTGCGTCAAGTCCACCAACAGGAAGGGCGGCGGCTTCCTCATAGGTCATAGTGGACGGTTTGATTGCCAGCACCCCTTTTTCAGGCAGACAGGTGTACTCAGCATAAGCACCAAGACGAAGACCGCTCCATCCAAAAACCTGGTCACCCTTCCTAAATCGTGTGACCTCTTTGCCGACTGCTTCAATTTCTCCGGCGAGCTCTTGCCCTAGTATTTTTTTCCTTGGTCCCCTGAAACCAAATCCTATTCGCGCAAGGAGCTGCAACAATAGAGGAAATTTGAGACTTCGCAACCCACAGTCCCCTGCTGTTACTGTTGCCGCATGGACTCTTATTAGTACTTCATTGTCCTTGGGAGTGGGCTTCTCTACGTCTTTAAGCTGAAGAACATCCGGAGGCCCATATTTTGTGCATACAATGGCTTTCATGAGTTCCCTCAGCAGGGCCAGCGCCTTTCTGACCAAAAGTGGTCGATGTCGGGCCAGGCTCCAGAGCATTGACCGTGATGCCCGTTCCCTGCAGTTGGCGCGCCAGCTCGTAGGTAAAGAGCAACAGGGCCAGCTTTGATCGGCCATAGGCGCGCAGAAACCCATAGCGACGCTTTAATTGCAAATCCTGCATGTCAAAGCGAACGAAGCGATGATTATCAGAAGCGATGTTAATAACCCTGGCCGGCGCGCTGTTTTTCAGTACATCGAGCAGCAAATTCGTCAGCAGAAAAGGGGCCAGGTAGTTCACGGCAAAGGTCATCTCCAACCCATCGACGGATTCTTGTCGTTGCGTGAAGCCCGCTCCCGCATTATTGATGAGCGCATGCAGGTGTGGGTAGCGCTGCCGGAAGGTATCGGCAAGCTGCCGGATAGACTGCTGCGACGACAGGTCCGCTAGAAGCAGATCTACGACGTCATTACCACTTTTCGTCTTGATTTCGCGTTGTGCCTCTTCTCCTCTTGCGCGATCACGGCAGACCATGACCACCGTAGCGCCCATCTGTGCCAATCCCAGCGCGGTGGCTTTCCCGATACCAGAATTGGCCCCGGTGATCAGACACACCTTGCCTTGCATACTCGTATTCAACAATGGCATGGTAACACTCCTTACGAGGGGAATGGAATGGCACCGGCAAGAGGTGCCATTCCATTCCCCCCTCAAATCCAGGGAAGCGTTTGTTCCCGGTACTTGCCTTCTCAAGGGACTGTCTCTTTGAGCAGCCCCTCGTCCAGGAAAAGATCGTCGGGTTCATGCCTGGCCGCCTCTACGATTTTTTCGGCCACGAACTCAGCCGGTACCACTACCATCCCTGTACTGGTTAGCGCCTTCTCGAGGCTGTGCCTCAGGAACTCTGGGTCTCCCAGCATATGCTTTGCGGCATTGGTAGCCGTGTTAGGCGGATAGATCGTGATCACGCGAATATTTTCAGTGGCCAGCTCCTTGCGGGCTGTATTTGAGACGAGATCCAGAGCCGCCTTGCTCGCGCCATAAGCGGACAGGCCCGGAATAGCGGCTCGGCTTGCCCCTGAACTGACGTTCATGATCAACCCGCCGCCGTGCTGCCGCATCCTGGGAATAGCCGCCTGCATGGCAGAGAGTGCGCCGAAAACGTTGACGTCGAAAAGCTGGCGGAAATGATCGACAGACTCATCGGCTACAAAGGCAGCGCTGCCCAGGGTTGCATTGTTGATAAGGATGTCAAGATGTCCATAGCAGTCACAGGTAGCCTCGATCAGCTGCTGCACCTGGAGCTGATCTCTTACATCAGTAGCAAGAGCCAGCGCCTCATGCCCAAGCTCTCGCAGTTCTTCCGCTACTGCGTTGATCGTCTCACTTGAGCGGGCTGCCAGGACGACTTTCGCACCTGCCTGGGCGAAACTGCGCGCAGTTGCCAGCCCGATGCCCGATGAAGCTCCGGTGACAACTACAACACTTCCCCGTATCTGCATAAAACATTTCCTCTCGTTACTCATCAGGTCCTTTTTTTCGCGGCTCGAGGCCCTGGACCACAAGAGCTTTGTTTTTTGCTACCTTGAGACGTAGCTCTTTGGCCGGGGCATACTCCTCTGAGTGGTACCAGCGCAAAGCCTGTTCGACGCTCTCAAACTCTCCGATCGATAGAAGACGAGGGTGCCAATCTCCTTCCAGGTTTTCAGGGACTGCCCCTCCAACCGGCACCTTCCCTCCATATTGTTTGACCGTCGGACCCGCCAGCTTCAGGTATTCCTTAAAGCCTTCTGGGTCGGTGATTTCGAGATCAAGCAGAATATAGCCAGCCATGTGTTCTTCCTTCTTTTTTACTTGCGAAACGGTAGTTGAAAATCATAAGAATGATTCTCATCCATGAAGAGGGTCAAGCGTCTATTTTGTGACAGTAATGCTATCCGGCTTTCATTTCTGTCTCTGGCACCTCGACTGCTTTCTGAATAGCTACTAAAGCTATCTCAACCGTGGCCGTCTTGCCTGCTGCAGACTGTACTATCATGCCCCGACCCAGGCCAAAATCGTCATGGTAATCGTCGCCCTAGCGGTCAAACTTGCGCGCGTGTCGAATCCAGCGCTCTGACCGCTATATTCGACATCGAAGGTGATAGGTTTTGTCACCCCATGCAGCGTCAGATTCCCCGTCACCTTGTATGCAGAGCTGCCGGTATGCTCGAGGTGCGTACTCTGAAAAGTAATGGTAGGATACTTCTTCACGCCAAAGAAGGCAGTGGAACGCAGGTGGGTATCACGCAATATATTACGATAGCCTGTAAGCAGAGAGAGGGTCGAGGGGGCAGGTTTGTGACAGACATTGATGTTGTCACAAACCTGCCCCCTCGACCCTCTCTCTGCTTACAGGCTATCGTATATGTGTTTTTGAGAGCACGTACCAGCCGCTCAACACAATAACCGTATCAAAGAGCAGTGCTTCCGCGAGAGGCGCTTCTCAAGGAGGATTACTATGAGTTGGGAAATCGATCCCATCCATTCACAGGTGTCGTTTGCTATTCGCGTCATGTCAGTCACTACGACGAGAGGACGCTTCAACAGGGTGCGCGGCCATCTGCATATCGATGAGCAAAACCCGGCCAGTTCCTGGGTGGAAGCTGAAGTCGACGCAGCCAGCATCAACACTCATAATATATTGCGTGATACCCACCTGCGTTCCACTGCCTTCTTTGGCGTGAAGAAGTATCCTACCATTACT
>Ga0070708_100005387_pt1 | contig 10150 bp, 9 predicted proteins | sample KBSK5503metaG_FD_65469 | JGI IMG/M metagenome (GOLD analysis project Ga0070708, IMG submission 65469) | Corn, switchgrass and miscanthus rhizosphere microbial communities from Kellogg Biological Station, Michigan, USA - KBS K5-50-3 metaG | ecosystem: Host-associated > Plants > Roots >... | reverse complement strand
GTGCGAATTGCGTGGCGATGTACTCCGCGGCGATGTCGCCCCCGCGCTGCCCGGTGCCGCGGCCCTCCAGCAGGTCATCCGCCAAAAAGCGCACGTGCGCCCGGATGCGCTCGGGGTCGATCCTCTGCAGAGCCGCAATTGCCGAGCCCGGGAGCCGCGCCGAAACCACCGACGCCCGCGTCTGCTTGCTCAACCCCTGCGGCCAGACACCGGGAACCAGAAGAACGAAAAAAAACAAAATCATGCTCTTTCGCATGCTGCGAGGCTCCTGACGAAGACGAGATGTGGAGAACTTTGTATTGTAAGGGAACGAAGATAGAACGCTGAGTAAGTCAGAAGGAAGAAGTCAGAGTTTGGAAATAAAATCTCAGATAGGTAGAGCGCCGTTCGTCAATTCTGAATTCTGACTTCTGCGTTCCTCTGCAGCTCAGTGCCTCGGTGACAAGCTCTTTTCCCGCGACCGCGGGCTAGTTCTTCGATCCTCAACCCGCGCGGAAATCGGCCACCTGCTCACCGGGGCGGAACATCGGCTTTACGCCATCGCCGGTGGCTTCGGCAGCCTTATGGTTGATCTCTTCGATTTCCTGCCGCACCCAGCCCACGCTGGAGATCTCGATCTCGCCATCTTCCGCGATCCAGAAAATAGTGGGCACGTTGGTCAGCCCGTAAGCATTGGAGACCCGATACGTATTGGTGTCGTCCAGCAGCACCGGGAAGGTCACGCCGTATTCCTTCATGAATGCAACTGTGTCTTTTTTCTCGTTCTGCGAGATACCCACAATAGTGACATTCTTGTTGCCATAGGCTTTGTATACCCGTTCCAGAAACGGGAATGCGTACTGGCAGACCGGGCACGAGACCTTGAAAAATGCCGCCACCACAGACCCGCGCGCCAGCGCGTCACGCAGCGAGAATGTCTTCCCGTCCGTCGTCGGCAGCGCGAAATCCGGCGCTGTCGTTCCTGGGGTCAAAGCAGCCATCGTCCGTCCTCCGAAGATGTTCTCAAACCATTTCATGGGCCTTAACGACCCTCTATCTTAGATGACCTTCGCCGCCCGCAGGATTTTCCGCGCCAACCCCGTGAGCGGCAGGCGCGCCACGCGGCCCTTCGGCACCCACCTGCCGTCAGTACCATCGGGCACCCGACCTCGCATTATCCGCACCACATAGTCGGTCACGCTAATCGAATGCCGCAGCGTAAGCCAGACCTCGCCCGTGCCATTCTTATCGGCAATTTCCGGCAACTCCCACATGCCGGGCATCAGCGATGCATCCTTCCGCCTCTGCACCAGAAACACCGAACCATTTCGACGGTCGAACGCATAATGAATCTGACGCTTCTTCTGGCGAGTTCTTCCTCTTTGCTCTTCCAACACCCCGCGTGTAGCGCACAGGTCGAACACAGGGCACATTAGGCATCTGGGATGGCGTGGCAGGCACACCGTGGCCCCTAGTTCCATCATGGCCTGGTTAAAGTCACCCGGCCTCTGCGGGCTCAGCAACTCTTCCGCTGTCTGCCAAAGCTCTTGACCCGCAAGATTTTGACCCACCACGCGCCCGAGCACGCGCTTCACATTTCCATCCACCACCGCCGCTGGCTCGCCGAAGGCGATACTGGCAATCGCCGCTGCCGTATAGCGTCCGATTCCGGGAAGTCCGCGCAGCTCTTTCGCACTCGCGGGAACTTTTCCGGTATGCTCGCTCACAATTTTTCTTGCCGCGGCATGCAGCATCCGGGCACGCCGGTAGTAGCCCAGACCGCTCCATGCAGCCAACACCGAAGACTCCCGCGCCGCTGCCAACTTCTCCACCGTGGAAAAACGCCGCAAAAACTTCTGATAGTGCTCCAGCACCGCCGCTACGCGCGTCTGCTGCAGCATGATTTCCGACAGCCACACGCCGTAGGGGTTGCGGTTCTGCCGCCAGGGCAGGTCACGCCGGTTGCGCTCGTACCAGCCCAGCAGCCGTTGCCGGAACCCGCGTCTTTTATCACCAGCATCGGCTCGCAAGTTGGAATGCCCCGTAATCATCGTACGTTTCCCGCATTTTACGTTCGCACCGACTGATCCCTCAAACCGGCGAACTCGCGCACCTGTAGATTGCAAGGTGGCCGCCCCAACATACGCGCTATCTTCGAATGAGTACACGCACGACTAGTTGCAACCCGGTCCAGCAGCACAGCATCGAATTCGAACATTGCTGTGCAGTTCGACATCAATCGGATATCAAGGGGTGTACCCCGGGATGCCTGGGGTTGACCCCGGCTGCGTAGCACGAAATAATGGCGAAGCCTGGCGCCCGCAAGCAACGCGTGGTAGTTTTCGCGCTCAGACGTCCAAGGGACCTGCATGAACGACTTCAACCGCAAGGTCGGAGCAGCTTCCGCACGCATGAACAAAACCGTGGCCGAGGCCGCCGAGCGGCTGGAGAAGGAAACGGCGGAGTTCATCGCCTACCTGGACAACGAAGTGGTGCCAGCCGTCCGCCAGCACTCCACCAAAGCGCTGCGCGTGGCAGCGAAAAAGATTGCCCGCCTGGCCGACTACCTGGAAGAAACCAGGACCCAGCGCAAGTGAATGGGCCCCCAGAGCGGTTCAATTTCACGTCAGGGCATGCCTTCAGGCCTGTCGTAAATGCTGAACAGCTTCTGTGGACTTTGGCCGATGCGCCTGACAAATGCGTCTTCCTGGCGGTCATCTCCATCAGCCTAGTGTTCTTTACGCTGACTGGCTGCGGCCGCGAACACAAGCAGGCGCGTGTGACCCTTCCACCCCCACCGCCGATTTCCGAACCACAGACTCAGACCCCTTCCACTCTACCCGAGCCAGCGCCGGCAAAGAAGGAATCTGCCGAGCAAAAAGAGAAAGAAAAAGAGGAGGAGAAAGAGAAAGAGGTGCTTTCTGTCCCCCCTGACACCAAGCCCATATTTGTCGAGACCGGCTTGGCCAGTTGGTACGGAGCGCCGTATCACAATCGGCGTGGCTCGAATGGCGCCGTTTACAACATGAACGCCATGACCGCCGCCCACCGAACTCTGCCTCTTGGCTCGATCGTGCGGGTGACCAACGTCAAGACCGGGCGTTCGGCCCTCGTGCGCATTACCGATCGCGGACCATTCGTCGAGAGGCGGATCCTTGATCTTTCGCTGGCCGCAGCCAAGAAGGTGGACGTGTGGCAGCCGGGCATTGCCAAAGTCCGCCTGGAGGTGCTGCAGACTCCCGCGCCGCTCGACACAGGTGGACGCTGGGCGGTACAGATCGGCGGTTTCGACCAGGAAGACGCGGCGAACACGGTTGCCGACCGCCTCTCCCACCGTTATCACACCGCCAAAGTGCTGTGCTTCAGTAGTCCAGCGGGCGACTGGTGGGTGCGCGTCCGGGTCCAGAACGACGACCGCCAACGTGCCGAAGAAGTTGCCCGAGACACGCAGACGCCGCAGGGCTCGATTTTCCTGGTGAGACTGGATTAGTGCCGGTCGTTGCTCGCCGGTGGTGCGCCCTTGGTCGCTGGTCAGTTGACCCTTCTATAATGAAGCCTAGCCGGAGCCGCGTTAGCGCGATGGGCTCTTCCAGTCAAATCCCGGCACTCATCAAGCAAGCCGCCTGCGACGCCGGCTTCGACCTCGCTGGTATCGCTCCTGTCCGCGATTTTCCCGAACTCGATCACTTCTCCGCGTGGATCGCCGCCGGGCGGGCGGGAGAAATGAAGTATATGGAGGCCCGCGACGAGGCCGGACATCTGAAGCGCGCTTCTCTGCGATCGGCCGTCCCCTGGGCGCGCAGTGTGATCGTGTGTGCCATCAACTACAACACAGCGGAGCCATACTCCACTGAGGTTCACGATTCTCGGCAAGGATGGATTTCCCGCTACGCCTGGGGCCATGAGGATTATCACGACGTGGTAATGCGGAGGTTGCGGACCGTCGAGAGCAGACTTCGTGAAGTGCTGCTACGAGAAAGTACGGAGCATCCTGTACCAAGTAGCGGGAACGAATCCGCTGACCACTATCCCCTAAGCACTCACCCCTTAGAGACCTGCTGCTACGTCGACACCGGCCCACTCGTCGAGCGTGTTTATGCCAAGTACGCGGGCGTCGGCTGGATCGGGAAGAACACCTGTATCTTGAATCAGAAACTGGGATCGTGGCTGTTCCTGGGCGTCATCCTGACTTCACTCGAACCGGAGCCTGACCTGCCAGCGCCCGACCGTTGCGGAACTTGCACGCGTTGCATTGATGCCTGCCCCACCGATGCGCTGATTGCTCCTTATCAACTTGACTCGAATCGCTGCATTTCTTATCTCACTATCGAAAAGCGTGGCACGATTGCAGAAGAGATACGGGAAGGAATGGGCCGCCACGTTTTCGGTTGTGACATCTGCCAGGACGTTTGCCCCTGGAACCGCAAAGCGCCGGTCACAACCGCCCAGGAATTTCAGCCGCGGGAAGGCCTGGTCAATCCGGCGCTGGAATGGCTGGCGGAAATGAGTGCTGAGGAATTTCGCCAGAAATTCCGCGGGTCTCCCATACGGCGCACAAAGCGCAGTGGTCTGCGGCGGAATGCAGTGGTCGCGATGGGCAACAGCGCGAGCCGGGGCTTCCTGCCTGTGCTCGATAAACTGGCCAAGGACGAAGACCCAGTGGTCGCCGAGCACGCGCGCTGGGCAAAGAAGAAGCTCCACACCTGAGAAGGGAGAACCGGGGGGAACTGGGAACCGCCTGTGACCTTTGACGCCGACGACTGAAACTGCGTGCTAGCATCTTTCTCGACCCGGAGTCATCCCCTGGCGGCCACGCCATGATCACACGTACTCGTTTGCGACCAACTCTTCCAATTCTGCTTCTCTGCGGAGTCGTGGTTTTTGTCAGCACTCTGGCCAGCGCTGCTGAGCCCCAGTGGATCCGGGTGAACTCCACGCATTTTTCCGTGCTCACCGACGCTGGCGAGAAAAAAGGCCGAGAGATTATAGTGCGCTTCGAGCAGATGCGCGCTGTCTTCGCCCAGCTCTTAATGAAGACCCGGCTGCACATGCCGGTACCGCTGGAGATCATCGCCCTCAAGACTGACAAGGAATATGCTCAGGTCGCACCCATCGGCCAGGGACAGGCCATTGCCGGGCCGGGGTTCTTCATCCCGGGCGAAGACCGTAATTACATCGTGCTGAACCTGTTCGAGGATGAAAGCTGGCGGGCTGTCTCCCACGAATTCGCCCACCTGCTCCTAAACTACAACTATCCGCCCACCCAGGGCTGGTTCGACGAAGGCTTCGCCGAGTACTTTTCCAGCCTTCGCCTGGACAACAAGCAGGTGCAGATCGGCAATGACCCTGAACTGAGCCTACCAAAGCAGGACGTCCTGGGAAACCAAACCCCTTTGCGTAATCCGCCGAGATCGCTGACTGACCTGCTAAGCGCTCCGGTTTGGCTGGCCCTGCCCGATCTGTTCACCATGAAGCACAACACCTCCGGGTACCAGGAAGGCTCGCATCATACGCTGTTCTACGCGGAGTCGTGGATCGTGATGCACTATTTGCTGAATAAGAACAAGCTGCCGGAGACCGGAACCTACTTCGAACTGGTGCAGAACCAGAAGCTCCCGGTGGAGCAGGCGATCCAGCAGGCCTACGGCATGAGCGTTGCGCAGTTCGAGCAGGCGGTGAAGGACTATTTCCATTCTCTTGTGCCCCTGTTTTCGGCACAGGATGTAGCCAAGCTGCCGAGCACGACAAATCCCGGTGGCCAGATGTACCAGTTCCCCACCCCGGTCGGACCGGACGATATTGGAAGTAGCGTACAGCAGGTCACGGAGGCCGATGCGCAAGCCCTGCTGGCAGAAATGGCCCTGCGCCGGCCGGAGCATCGCGAGCAGGGGTTGAAGGAACTCGATGCCATCGTGAGCCAGCCCAAAGCGGACAATGCGATTGCGCATCGTGCGCTGGCGTGGGCGCACATGGTAAGGAAGGAATTCGACCAAGCCACCCAGGATCTGGACAAGGCTATAGAACTCGATCCCCGCGATTCCTGGGTGCACTACTATTCTGCGCTGATCAAATATCATGCTGCCGAGCCCAGCGGGCACGCGTTCCCGGGACTCTCCAACATGATGCAGGACCTGCGGACCGTGCTCGATTGGAATCCCGAATTCGCCGAGGCCTACAGCATGCTTGCCATGGCGCGGGTGGAGGGCGGTGGTATCAACTCGGCGATGGAGTCGATGCGGCAGGCGATCCAGCTCAGCCCGCGCAACGAAAACTACCTGCTGAACATGGTGCAAATTTATATGGCGGGAAAGAAGTGGGACGAGGCTACGGCGCTGCTCAACCGCCTCAAGAGCAGCCAGAACCCACGAATTGCACGTGCGGCACACAGGAACCTGGAAGACCTGCCGACTGTGAAGAAGTACGGCTTGTTGCCGCAAGAAGCGGCTGCGGAGCCGCAAACGACTGGGATAACACCAGCGGCATCACCGGAACCACATGCGCCCCAAAGCGCGCAAAAACAAAATGCGCACAACGATGAGGAAGCCTCAGCGGATCACCTAGAACACCCCCCGGCCGAGCCCCTGCCGGATAAGCGCGCAGTTCGATTCCTGAAAGGGAAGCTGGTGGGTGTGGATTGTGCGCCAGCCCCGGCTGCGCTGCTAACAGTCACGTCAGGTACAAAGACGATGAAGCTGCGGACGGAGAATTACAAGTCACTGCCCCTGATCGGAGCTGATGAGTTTTCCTGCGGATGGAGGAACCGCCCGGTGGCCGTGAACTACAAGACAGGCGGGAAAGCCGACGGGGACTTGGTGTCGCTGGAAGTCCAGTAGCACGTCATTGCTGATTGTTGGTTGTTGATTTTTGATTGTCGATTTGCGGGAGTTGAATACAGTCAACTCATTTCTCAACCTGCCCTTCGCAGTCCGGCTCGCCGACAGGTTCTTCAATCAACAATCAAAAATCAACAACCAAGAATGAGAAACCCTCCCAGGGGAAGCTGAGAGGGTTAGACAGTGGCTGGAATCGGGACTGTTTAAACGCGGACGACGTTGGCTGCCTGGAACCCTTTCGGTCCTTTAAGCAGATCGAACTCCACCGTCTCGCCCTCGTTCAACGTGCGGTAACCGTTCTCCTGGATGGCGGAGAAGTGAACGAAAACATCTTCCCCGGTGGAGCGCTGGATAAACCCATACCCCTTAGCCCCGTTGAACCACTTTACTGTGCCCTTCTCTCTCACAAAGAAACTCCTTTCGCCTCTGCTCCGTGATTTAACTTCCGCATCCTCCGTGAAGCTCATGCTTCGTACTACCCCCTCAAAGGACACGGAAGCACAACACGATCAAAGCCCCCTCGAAGCCACGCAATAAGAAAGGCTCCGGAGTCTTGCGCCCTCGCCGGGGGAGGGTACGGCGCAAAGCTCCTGAGCCCATCGTGGTTGCGCGAGTTTCGACTGCAAGACACGAAACAATCTACCCAAAACTCTGAACTGTCGTTGCCCAAACTTGCAGCAGCGAGCACAAGATAATATTCATGAACCCTGCTAATGGCAAGAGAAGAAAATACCAGGTAAAACGTTTTAGCTCGTAGATTTCGGGTGCTGGCCTCGGCTGGTGGAACCCATGCCGCCTTACGCTGCCGGCCCTTGACCGCAACTCTTTGATAGGATGGGAGAAATGTACACTCGTGACCAGGAGTCACATCCGGCCCCTCCCCGCCCCGCTCCCCGGCGCGATCCCCGGATTTCTTCCGGGCTGGCCGTATCCACGGTGAAATATTTGTTACGCACCGAGGTACATACGTTTGCATTCTCCGTTGCGGCCAACGCCATTTTGTCCTTTTTTCCCTTCGTACTGCTGCTGATGACTCTGATTCGGCGTGTGTTCCACTCGCCCGTCATGTATGACATCGTGGTGCAACTGCTGCGCGATTTCCTGCCCGCCGGACAAGATTTCGTGATTCGTAACCTGAACGCGCTGGTGGGCGCCCGACATCGCGCGCAGGTCTTCTCGCTCCTCATTCTTCTTGTGACCTCCACCGGGATCTTCATGCCGCTGGAGGTAGCGCTGAACCGCATCTGGCATTTCCCCAACAACCGGTCCTACCTGGGCAATCAACTCATCGCCCTCGGACTCGCGTTTAGCTGTGGCGTGCTGGCCCTGCTCTCGATCGCGCTCACCGCGGGAAATGTCGCGCTGCTGGAATCGTCGTTGCACGGTCACGGCATGTTCGTGGTTCGGCTGGTGGGCTTTATAGTCATGAAGATTTTCGCCATCGCTGCTAGCATCGCTATCTTTTTTCTGATCTATTGGCTGTTACCCAACGGCAAGGTTCCGGCCCGCGCTGTGCTGCCCACGGCAGTGATCATGGGCCTGCTATCGGAGACCCTCAAGTACGCCTACATCCTGGCCCTGCCCCGGCTGAACTTCCAGGAAGTGTACGGACCTTTCGCCCTATCCGTGAGCCTGATGTTCTGGGCCTTCCTCTCCGGACTGCTGCTGCTCACGGGAGCCCATCTCTCGGCGCAACAACACAACCGCCGCACAGCGTGAACGCGCTAAATTTCATCGGATTGGCCGATGGCTGAATGCTGACGGCTAGTCCTGAATGCTTCCCGATTTGGAACTTCCAGTTTTTCACAGGCCTTTGTGATCAACCTCACATCCCTCCGCCAATCTTCTCTCTAGCATCGACTTGCTCCCCGTCCCCGGACTGGCCTCGGTCTAAACACGAGGCTTGCGATGCCATTCCTGTTGCGGATGCTCTTTGCACTCTGGTTGGTTTTGCTTTTCCTGTCCCGATTTTCTCCTCCGGCCATCGCCCAGGAAGCACGCGACAGCAACACGCTCCTCCAGATACCCAGTCTGCGTCAGCTGACCCGGAACTCGGGCTACATCTTCGCCGGAACCGTAACGGCGGTTGAGCGCGTTGCCCCTGTCGGACCAAACGAAGTGGCCACCATGCGGATCACCTTCCGCGTGGAGCAGGCCATCCGCGGAGTTCGAACCGGGCAAACGCTGGTGATCCGCGAGTGGGCCGGTTTGTGGGAATCCGGCGAACGCTACCACACCGGCGAACACCTCCTGCTCTTTCTTTACCGTCCCAGCAAGTTGGGACTGACCAGCCCCGTCGGAGGCTCGCTGGGTCGCTTCGCGATCGACTCCAACGATCAGGCCATCCTGAACCCGGAGCGTGCCGACGCCCTTTCATCGGATCCAGCGTTATCGGACCCGGCAATCGAAACTGGTTTGCGCGGAAAATCCCGCTGGAGCGGTCGGGAGTTGGCCCGCGAAATCCGGCGCGCGGCCGAGGAGTAAGCCATGGCAGCTGGTTCCCTTTTTCGTACTACCAGCGGGGTCAATCGCGCGAAGTTTCATCTTCTCGTGAAATACGTCAGCCACGAACTAGAATGCCGGGAACTGGTCCAGGTGCCTCGGCGTCTGCTTTGTGTCTTGGGAGCAGGGATCCTGATCTTTCTTGTGCTGCCGCAACTGGTCCGCGCCGGCGGTCCCCGCTACGTCGCTGGAGTCAGCTATTTTGCCGCCGGCACAAAAGGTGTGCCCTTGACCTGGGCCCAAGGCGCAATCAACTACTACACCGACCAAGGTGACCTGAGCCCTATACTCCCTGGGCCCACGGCAGACGCTTTCGTTGCCAGTGCTTTCAGCCAATGGACATCAATTCCGACAGCGGCCGTCTCCGCCACGCAGGCGGGGCATCTCGCGGAAGACGTCAGTGGCGCCAACGTCATCGTCAACTCGGACGGCACCATCACAGTGCCGTCCGACATTCTCCCCGGCGCGGTGAGCACACCTGTAGGCATTGTTTACGACCTCGACGGCTCGGTCACCGACGCTCTTCTGGGCCAGGGCGCCGGTAGTGCCAGCTCCTGCTTCACCAACGCTGCCTTCGGGGGACTCGACAACCTCGGCATCAATGGCAACTTCCTTCATGCTCTGGTGATCCTGAATGGAAACTGCGCCCAGACTTCCGCTCAGTTGCCCGACGTCCAATATCGCCTGGTGCGGGTACTGGGCCGCGTTTTGGGACTTGACTGGTCGCAGGCGAACGTCAACGTCTTCACGCGTAATCCCGCGCCGACATCGGCAGACTATGCTGGGTTCACGATCATGCATGCCACGGACCCTATAAATTGCGTTCCCATCTCGCT
>Ga0070708_100005386_pt1 | contig 10151 bp, 7 predicted proteins | sample KBSK5503metaG_FD_65469 | JGI IMG/M metagenome (GOLD analysis project Ga0070708, IMG submission 65469) | Corn, switchgrass and miscanthus rhizosphere microbial communities from Kellogg Biological Station, Michigan, USA - KBS K5-50-3 metaG | ecosystem: Host-associated > Plants > Roots >... | reverse complement strand
GCGCATTTTCCGCGGGACTGGTTTGTCCCATCGCTCGGCTCGGGAGAATTAGTGGTGCCTACGGCCGACGTCTCCGTTGTCGTCGTTACGTTCAACTCCGAGCCCTGGATCGAGCGCAGTCTCGAGAGCGTGCGCGGCTACGAGACGATCGTCGTCGATCACGGTTCCACCGACGAGACCCTGGAGATCGTGCGCCGACGGTTTCCGGAGGCACGCGTGATCGAGGAGGAGAACGTCGGCATGGGAGGGGGCAACAACGCTGGGATGCGCCGAGCCTCGGGCCGCTACTTCCTGCTGCTGAACTCGGATGCCTGGGTAACCGGCGATGCCGTCGAGCAACTCGCCCGGTTCGCCGACAGCCATCCCGACGCCGCGGTCGTCGGCCCGCGGTTGCTCAACCCGGACGGGTCGCTCCAGCCGTCGGTGCGCGCGTTTCCCACGCTCTGGCGTCTTGCGACGGAGTACCTCTTCCTGCGCAAGCTGGCGCCGCGCTCGCGGGCCCTGAACAGCTTCTACGAAGGCGGCTTCGACCACGACGAGGTTCGCGAGGTCGACTGGCTCTTCGGCGCCTGCCTGCTCGTGCGCCGCGACGCGGCCGACGAGGTCGGCCTGTTCGACGAGAGCTTCTTCATGTTCAGCGAGGAAACCGACTGGTGTTACCGGTTTCGCCAGGCGGGATGGCGCGTGTTCTTCTTCCCGGGAGCCGAGGTGATCCATGTAGGCGGTGCCTCGCACGGCGGCAGCCTGTTCGCGGAGAACGTGCGCGGTCACCTCCGCTTCCTGGCCAAGCACCGTGGTACGCGAGAGGCCGAGCGCGCTCGTCGGCTGCTGTTGGCGGGCGTTCGCCTGCGGCTGCTGCTCTTCCGTGGGGAGCGCCGCCGGAGCTATCGCGAGGCGGCGCGCTGGCTTTCGTCGGGCAACGCCGGCTCGCTGCTTCGCTCGCGGTGAGGCGCGCACCGCTCGTCCTGCTCGCCGTCCCGGCGCTCGGTCTCGCACGCCTGCTTCCGGCGGACGGGCTCGGACTGGCGCTGCGGCTCGGCGCAGCAACGGCGTGCCTCTTGATTCCAGGCGCGCTGATCTCACGGGCGCTCCGCTTGCGCGGGTTCGCGCCCGCGCTTGCGTGGTCGCTCGCCGTGTTGCTCTTCTCCCTCGCAATCACTTTTGCGGTTCACAGCTCGCTCTGGCTGACGCTCGCATTGGTGGGAGCCCTCGCTGTTGCGGCGCTACCGTTCGCGCTGCGAGCAACCGATCTTGATCGCACCGTCGACCGAACCAAGCTGGCGGTCGTTGCGGCCGGAATCGCGTTCGGGATCGCGCTCTGGTTTGTGGCCGTACTCGACGGGGACGCGTTCTTCCATCTCGCCCGCGTCCGCAAGCTCGAGGTCTTCGGCTCGCTCTCGCTCCAGAACGTGGGCGAGTTCAAGGACGGGAGCCTCCATCCCGGCTATGCGTTTCCGCTCTGGCATGGGTTCCTTGCGCTGACCGCACGGCTGGCGGACGTCGACCCGATCGCGGTGGGTCGGTACGGCCCGTCCGTCCTGGCCCCCCTGTCGTTCGCGCTCTTCTACGAGGCGGGGAGGACGCTGTTCCGCTCGGCGGCGGCCGGTGTCACGGTGGTGATCGCGCAAGTTGCGCTGACCGGCTTCGCGGCGGGCCACGGAGGCTCGTTCACCTCGCTCGCCCTGCCGGCCACGACTGCCCGCCAGCTCCTCGTGCCGGGGCTGCTCGCCCTCTTCTTCGCGCAGGTCCGGCAGCCCTCGGCCGCATTGCTCGCCTCGACCGCCGCCGCGGCAGGAACCCTGGCCCTCGTCCATCCGACCTACGCGCTCTTCGTCGGCGTCCCGCTCATCGGCTTCGTGATCGCGCGGGGACTACTCGTTCGCCGCGAGCTTGCGCCGGCGCTTGCAGGAATCGCGGCGCTCGCGCTGCCGACGGCGATCGCGCTTGCCTGGCTTCGCCCCGTCGTCGAGGCAACCACGATCCACAACCCCTCCGGGCAGGAGGTCAGACGCGCGTTCGCCCAGTACCCCGGCCAGCTGACCGGGAGCTTCAGCCGCTACCACGTCGCCGCGCGGTTGTTCACCCGCAGCGGCGCGGTGGCGATCGCCGGGCTGCTGAGCGTTCCGCTCGCGTACTTTGCGCGATCCCGCCGCTGGGCGGCGTGGGTGCTGGGCGGCTCGCTGGCGATCTTCGCGCTCACGCTCGTACCGTTCGTCTTCCCGCGCTTTGCCGACGCCGTCTCGATCTCCCAAGCGCGGCGGCTTGTCGGATTCATGCCGCTTCCGTACGCCCTCGCCGGGGGAGCCGCCGTGCTCGCCGGCTTCTTCGGCGTCCTGACGATCCCCTTCGCGCTTGCGGCGGGGATCGTGCTCGAGCTCGTCTACCCGGGAGACTTCGGCTACCGCTTTCACGGCACGACGCCAGCCTGGCCGACCTGGGTGGCGCTCGTCGGCGGGCTACTGGCGCTCCTGGTCGGCGCGGCGCGACGCTTCAGAAATGGAAGTGATGTAGATGTACACCTACATCAACGGGTGGCAACCCTCGCCGTCGCAGCATTCGCGATCCCGGTTGTCGTGCACGGCTTTTCGCATTGGACCCGCATCGGCACCGGCTCGAGTGCCCTGACGCGCGGCCTGATCAAGACCTTCCGCGCCGACGCGAAGCCGAAGGACGTTCTCTTTGCCGATCCCGAGACCGGCTACCTGCTTGCCGCCTACGCGCCCGTCTACCTGGCGGACGCTCCGTTCGGTCATGTTGCCGTGACCAAGAAGAACAGGCCCAAGCAGCGGCTGCGGGATGCCTACCGCTTCTACGCGCACGGCGGCGACCTTTCGATCCCGCGTGCCTACGGGGCGCGCTGGATCATCGTCGACCTCGAGCGGCACCGCCTGACGCTCCACCTGCCGCGCGCCTACGCCGACCGGCGGTACGTTCTCTACCGGCTCAAGTAGCTGCGGTGGGTTCTGGGACACCTGCGGACTGCTTGACCGCTTGTCTAGTTCGTAGCAAGCTCTCGGCTGAACGGCTGCGGACTGCGGTGGCAGGCCCGTCTTCCTCGGCCATCACAAGGGGGGAGAGGGAGGCGATATGAGGTTTCTCTTTAGCGGGCGAGCGCATCTCGCGGTGCTGCTCGCCGTCGCGCTCGCCGCGGTGGCAGCCATTTCGGCGGCGGCGAGCCCGCCCGGCACGAACGGCCAGATCGCGTTCGCGCGCTTCAACCCGACACTCGACGACACGCAGGTCTACGTGGTCAACCCGGACGGGACGGGCCAGCGGCTCGTCCAGGCGCCGTCCGACATCGGCGAGAGCCCGCACTGGTTCCACGACGGCGCCCATATCGCGACCGGCGGCTCGCCCGCGCCCGGTGGCGGCTCGCGGATCATCAACCCCGACGACGGCACCTTCCGCGACGTCGACGGCCAGTACCCGGGGCTCTTCAACCCCTGCGGAACCCCGTCACCCGACGGGACGCTGCTCCTCTGCGAGACGTTCAGCGAGGACGGAAGCCAGAACGGGATCCACACGATCCGCTCGTCGGACGGGGGTGGGCTCACGCAGATCACCTCGAACCCCGGCGGCGACGACATCCCCGCCGACTGGTCGCCGAACGGAAGGCGGATCGTCTTCGGCCGATTCGGACCGAACGGAAACTTCGAGGGCGTGTTCGTCATCAACACCAACGGGACCGGCCTCAAGCAGATCCTGCCTGCGGACTTCAATCTGAGCTCGTTCGGCAGTTGGTCGCCGCAGGGAAACGACATCGTCTTCTCGCGTCATGTGACGCCCGACGTGCACAGCTCGATCTGGGTCGTGCACACCGACGGCAGCGGCCTGCATGAGATCCACGTCCAGCCGGCCTCGGCGTGCGGCGGCATGAACGCCGATCCCACCGCGAAAGGGTGCAACGAACCAACATGGTCGCCCGACGGAACGAAGATCGCGTTTGTGAGGTCCTTCTCAAACGACGTCGACGGCGAGATCTACACCGCCAACGTAGACGGTACGGACTTGACGCAGGTCACGCACGCCCCCGGTTCGGGCTCGCCCGACTGGGGCACGCACCCACCGACCGGGTAGACAGATCAGCATGAGGCTTGGCGAGCGGGCGGCTCGGGATCGAGCGGCCCGCTCGCACAGTGTCGGCAGATGTGGGGACGGCGAGGGATCGCTGGGTATCGTCAGCTCGGTCTACGTGACTGGAAAAGACAACACGCGAATCCACCTCCTCAGATGAAGGTCCTGCTCGTGACGATGTACTTCCCGCCCGCGGGCGGAGGCGGCGTGCAACGTCCGCTGAAGTTCGCGACCCATCTGCCGAGCTTCGGCATCGAGACGCATGTCCTTGCGCCCGACGATCCGAAATGGGTGCACCGCGACGACGAAGCGGTGCCGCCGACGCAGGCGTGGGTGCACCGCGTGCGCTACCACGGCCCACGCGGGCGGATCCCGTCGGAAGAGCTCTACGCGCTCGAGGGTTTCGACCGGCTTCGCTACCAGGCCGGCGCGGTCTTTCGCCGCGCGCTCGTCCCCGACAAGGCCGTTACCTGGGCGCCGAACGCGATTCCGGCTGCGATCCGGATCGTCAAGCGCGAGCAGATCGACGCGGTGCTGACCACCTCGCCGCCGAACTCAATCAACCTGATCGGCGCCGCGATCAAGAAGGCAACCGGAGTCAAGTGGATCGCAGACCTCCGTGACCCGCTGGTCGCCGACGCCGACAACCCCGTCGAGCGCCTGCCGGCCCGGGCGAAGGAGAACGTGCAGCGCGTCGTTGCCCGGCTCGTCGCCTCACAGGCTGACTCGATCGTGACCGCGTGGGATGGGATCGCCGAAGAGATCCGCGCGTACGAGCCGAAGGCCCCGATCACGGTGATCCCGAACGGCGCCGACTACGACGACTTCGACGGCCTCGACTACACGCCGGGCGACCGCTTCCGGATCACGCACACCGGGAGTTTCTTCGGCAAGCGCAACCCACGCCCGTTCCTGACCGCTTTGCAGGAGTCCGGCCTCGAGAACGTCGTCGCCAGGTTCGTCGGCGAGCTGACCACGCGGGACCGCGAGTGGGCGGAAACGCTGGGCCTGGGCGACCGGCTCGAGCTGCTCCCGTTCGGCTCCCGGCGCCGCTCGCTCGCCTACCAGCGCGACTCGGAGGCGCTCCTCCTGCTCCTGCCGGAGGCCGGCGAGCGGGGCGCGCCGGTGCTCCCAGGCAAGATCTTCGAGTACCTGGCGGCCGAGCGCCCGATCCTGGCCGCAGTGCCCCCGAACGGCGCCGCTGCGAAGCTGATCCGTGAGGCCGAGGCGGGCATCGTCGTTGCGCCCGACGACGTCCGCGCGATCCGCGAGGCTCTCGTCGGCCTCGAGGCGCGCTGGCGGGCCGGGCGGCTGAACGGGACGGCGCTCAGGCCCGAGCTTCGCGACCGGATCTCCCGCCGCAGCCGCGTGGGAGAGCTCTCGGAGCTGCTGCTCCACCTCTAGCGCCCATGCCGTCCCGTCGCCTCACCGACTTCTTGCTCTTCGCCGCCGTCTTCACGATGAGCTTCGAGAAGATCTTCTGGAACGTCGCCGGGAAGATCAGCCTCACGGAGGTGATCTCGATCTGCTTCGTCGTCGCGTACCTGCTGCGGCGCATCGGCCGCCGCGACACATCGCTGCAGCGGACATCGGGGATCGTGGTTGCCTTCTTTGCCGCGTTCCTGCTCGTCTACTTGATCGGCTTCTACAACCTCGGGACGGCCCAGGCCCTGACGCAGTTCGGCAAGGGGATGGGCAAGTTCGTTCTCCACTTCGCCTTCCTCGTCGCGGCCGTCGACTACCTGGCCCACTCGAGCGAGCGCGTCTACTGGCGGCTGCTCGCCTGGTTCAGCCTCGGCGTTGCGGCAAACGCTGCCTACGGCGTCCTGCAGCTCGGGGCCGCCCAGGCGGGCCACAACCTCGACGCCATCCTCGTCCAGCCGCTGACCGGCCACTCAACGCAGATCAACATCTACGGCGCAGTCGCCGGCTCGAACGTCTACCGCGTGGACGGGCTGATGCCGGATCCGAACCACCTGGGGATCGCGTTGATCGTGCCGTTGCTCGTGCTCGGGCCGATCTACCTGCGGCTGGAGCGAAAGCACCCGCTGCGTGTGCCGCTCGCGCTCCTGTTAGCAGCACTCCTCGCGGTCGAACTGGCGACGCTCTCGCGCAGCGGGCTGCTTGGCCTCGGCGTCGGCTTCCTCGTCCTCCTGATCCCTTACCGCCGGCTGCTGATCTCCCGCGCGATGCTCGGCCCGCTCGCGCTCGTCGCCGCCCTGGTCGCCTATGAGATCTATAGGCGGCCGCATTTCTTCCACACGGTGATCGCCTCGCGACTTCAGAGCGGCGGCCGAGGGACCAAGATCCACTTCCAGATCTACGACTTCATCCCGAAGGTGCTGCACATGCACCCGCTGTTCGGGCTCGGCTTCAACAACTTCTCGGTCTACTACCAGTTCGTCACCGGCAAGACGAACTGGGGACCGCACTCGTTCTACGTGGCGCTGGTCGTCGAGACGGGTGTCGTTGGAACGGTGTTGTTCGCTGTCTTTCTCTGGTACCTGTTCCGGCGCCTGAAGGTCGCCCGCGCGATGGGCCGTGCTCTGGCGGTTGCACGCGATCCCGTCTCGGCGCGGGTACGACCGCTAGCGTGGGGCCTGACGGCGGCCCTCGTCGGGACGATGGCGGCGAACGCTTTCTATCTGACGATGATCTCGTTCTACTTCTACGCGTTTGTCCTGCTCGTGCTTGCGCTGCCTGTCGTCTTCGCACCGCGACTGGAAGCGACAGCATGAAGGTGGCTGTACTCACCACCTCGTACCCGCGCACGCCGGAGGACGTGGCCGGCCGGTTCGTGGCCGACGCGGTCGAGCACGTGCGCAGGCGGGGGGTGGAGGTCGAGGTCATCTCGCCGCTCGGGTTCCGTCACTACGGGATCGCGTACGGCTCCGGGGTGGTCGGCAACCTGCGCCGGCGTCCGGCCCGGGCGCTGCTGCTTCCGCTGATGCTCCGCGAGCTCCGTCGCGCCGCCAGGCGGGCTTCGCGCGACGCCGACCTCGTCCACGCTCACTGGCTGCCCCTCGGAGGGATCGCGATGCGGCTCGGCCGTCCGTTCGTCGTGCAGCTCTGGGGCACGGATGTCGAGCTCGCCCGTCGCGCGCCCTGGCTTGCGCGCCGGATCCTGAGCCGCGCCCGTCTGACCCTCTGCGCCTCGAACGCGCTCGCGGACGCCGCGCGCGAGCTCGGCGCGAGGGAGGTGCGTGTGATCGGCAGCGGCGTTGAAGTGCCGCCCTCGGTCGGCGAGGAGGCGCGGCCGCCGGAGGTGCTCTACGCGGGCCGCCTCTCGCCGGAGAAGGGAATCCTCGACCTGCTCGCCGCCTCGGACAATGGGATGAAGCTGACGATCGCGGGCGACGGACCGTTACGCGACCGGGTTCCGGGAGCGCTCGGGTTCGTCTCACACGACAAGCTCGGCCCGTTGTACGACCGAGCCGCCGTGGTCGCCGTGCCTTCGCACCGCGAGGGCTTCGGGGTCGTCTGCGCGGAGGCGATGGCCCACGGCCGGCCCGTGGTCGCGGGGGCTGTCGGCGGCCTGCTCGACCTCGTCGTGCACGAGGAGACCGGCCTGCTCGTTCCGCCACGGGACGTCGAAGCTCTGCGCGCCGCACTCCACCGGCTGCTCGACGACGACGAGCTTCGCGCCCGGCTCGGGGCGAACGCGCGCAGGCGGGCGGAGGAGAAGCTCTCGTGGGATCACGTCACCGATCTGACCCTCCAGGCCTACGAGGAGGCGCTGCGATGAGGCCGGCCGTGGTCTTCGGCCAGCTGCACGCCGGCCTCGCCCTAACGCGCGCCCTCGGGCGCGACGGCGTGCCCGTCCACGGGGTCGCGCTCGACGGGCAGGAGTTCGGTCTTCGCTCGCGCTATCTCGCGAGCAAGCGCCTGGTGCACTCGGACGATGACGTGCTCGCGTTCCTGGGCGATCTGCCCGAGCGCCCAGTGCTCTTTCCCGAGCGCGACGAGCACGTTGCCTTCGTCTTGCGGAACTGGGACGCGGTTCACGAGCTCGCGGACGTGCCCTTGCCCGACGATCCCGAGATCGTCCTGCGGCTGCGCCGCAAGGAGCGCCTGCCCGCGGAAGGCGCAGCTGCTGGCGTTCACGCGCCGGCCACCGTGCTCGCTCGGGACGAGGAGACGATTCGCGCCGCCGGCCTGCAACCGCCTCTGCTCGTCAAGCCCGTCGAGGGACAGGAGTTCGCCCTGGCGTTCGGCGAAAAGGTGGTCGTGGCACCCGACGCGGACGCCGCCGTGTCCGCCTGGCGGCGGGCGCACGAGCATGGGTTCGACACGATCGTGCAGGAGCTGATTCCCGACTCCCACGACTTCGTCTTCTCACTGCTCACCTACATCGGCCGTGACGGGGAGCCGCTCGCGAACGTCACCGGTCGCAAGGTTCGGCAGGGCCCGCTGCGCTTCGGGACGAGCGCGGTCTTCGAGGCACGGCGCGAGCCCGAGGTCGAGGAGCAGGGTCTGAGGCTCCTTCGCCAGGTCGGCTACAAGGGCTTCGCTCACGTCGAGCTCGTCCGTGACCCCCGGGACGGCGCGCTGAAGCTCGTCGAGGTGAACACGCGCCTGCCGGTCTGGGCCGGCATCGCCATGGCCCGCGGCTTCAACCTCGCTCGGATCGCCTATGACGATCTCTCGGGCCGCCCCATCCGCGCGAACGGCACCGCACCCGACGGCGTCTCCTGGATCTATATGGCGAAGGACGTCTGGGTCTCCGCGCAGATGGCGCGCCGGGGCGAGCTTCGGCCCCGAGCGTTCCTGTCCCACTACCTCCGCCGCCACAAGGTGCGTGCGGTCTTTGCCGCGGACGACCCGTTGCCGGCGCTCGCGAGCCTCGGGTATCTGCGTTCCCGGATCTGATGCGAATCGCCATCGTCGATCCGCTGAGCTACACACCGCCGTACGACGATGGGCTGGCGGCGGCGCTCGCTCGTCGCGGTCACGACGTGACCCTGTTGGCCGGGCCGTTCCTGCACGGCGCGGTGCCGGAGCCCGTGGGCTACGTCCGGGAGGAGGTCTTTCTGCCGGTGAGCGGCCGGCTGTTCCGGCCGATGCCCCGTGCACGCCTGAGGCTGCTCCTGAAGGGCGTCGAGTACCTGCCGAGCGCGAGACGGTTGCTGAGCCGGATCAACGCGCTCGAGCCCGATGTCGTCCACGTCCAGTGGCTACCGCGGCCCGAGCTCGACCGGCGCTGGGTCCGCAGGCTCCGCACTCCCTCGGTCCTGACTGCTCACGACGTGATGCCGCGCCGCGCCCGAGCAAGGGCCGTCTGGCCGGGGCTACTCGGCTGGTTCGGGCGGGTGGTGGTCCATTCCCAGCGGGCCGTGGAGGAACTCGGCGAGCTCGGCGTCGAGGCGCGGCGGATCCCGCACCCAGTCTTCCTGGCTCCGCGCGAGCTGCGGCCGCCGAGCGGCAAGACGCTGCTCTTTTTCGGCCTGCTGCGCGAGTACAAAGGGCTTGACGTGCTGGTGCGCGCGCTTCCGGAAATGCCCGAGGCACGGCTCGTCGTTGCGGGCGACCCGCTCGACCCCGTCGAGCCGATCCGAGCCCTCGCGTCCGAGCTCGGCGTGGCAGACCGGATCGAGTGGTACCTCCGCTTCATCCCGGACGAGGAGGTCGTGACGTTGATGGAGGCCTCGGCCGTTGTCGTCCTTCCCTACCGGCAGCTCGATTCGTCAGGCGTGCTCGCGACTGCGATCGGATACGGTCGGCCGGTCGTGGTCACGGATGTGGGCTCGCTCGGAGAAATCGTCCGCGAGTTCGGCGCAGGCAAGGTCATGCCGCCCGACGACGAAGCCGCGCTCGCTCAGGCTTGCAACGAGCTCTTACTCAGCTCCGGCGAGCTGGAGCGTGCCGCAGCCGGCGCGAGAGCGGCTGCGGCGGCGTTGACTTGGGACGCCGCCGCGGAGGCGCACGAGCTGCTGTACGCGGAGATCGCATGACGCGGGGGGTCAAGGCCGTTGCCGACCGCATGGTCGCCGCGGTCTTGCTGCTCCTGCTCTCCCCGGTTCTTCTGGGGATTTCGCTCTGGATCTGGCTCGACGACGGCCGGCCGGCGGTGCTCTCGC
>Ga0070708_100005385_pt1 | contig 10154 bp, 6 predicted proteins | sample KBSK5503metaG_FD_65469 | JGI IMG/M metagenome (GOLD analysis project Ga0070708, IMG submission 65469) | Corn, switchgrass and miscanthus rhizosphere microbial communities from Kellogg Biological Station, Michigan, USA - KBS K5-50-3 metaG | ecosystem: Host-associated > Plants > Roots >... | reverse complement strand
TTATCTCCTGGTACCTCTGCGTATTCGTACGAGTTGCAAACGCCGCGAATGCTCACGAAGGCATCCATCCTGGTCAGGGCGTAAAGCTCCACCTCGGCCATCAACTTGATATCGTCCTCAACGTACAGCGAATTCAATTCGCGAATGATTCGATCGTCCTTGATCATAACCAGAGGCGTTGCTCCAACTGCTCGGACCGCTCGAATGAGCGCGATGACAATCTCGTGGGGAGCGTTTATGGCCTCGATCAGAATCCTCTCGCCCCGCTGAAGCTCGCAGGAGTGATTGACAAGCAACGTAGCCAGGCTTTCGATTCTCGGATCTTTCATCGTTATGTTCACATAGCAACGAGACTCTTGCCCTTTAGTCTCAGCTCAAACTCATTGGGTTATGCTTTTAATTGAATTCGCCTTGGCGATAAGCGGGAAAGTAATCGTTCGGCAAAACTCCCCGTGCGGTTAAGAGGTTCTGATACTCTTCGTGATCGAAAATCCGACCGCAAAAGTAAGCCGTTCGTGTCTCGGTCGCCCAGCCTCGCTTGAATGTCGTCAACCCGTCGGCGCCCTGGCTGTCCAGACCTGCGCCTGCTCCCCAGTTAAGCCAACGAACTTCGGCGGCGAAGCTCTCCAACGCAAACCAGTAAAGCGCATATGCGGCCATCAATTCGTAACCGAGCGCGTTAACCGCGGCCAGATGGCTGTGGGCGACCGCACACTGTTTGTACCAAAGATGCGCGCCGACAGTTTTGCCTTCGCAGACGGCCCGAAACATGACCAGGCCAGGAGTTTCCAATTGCGCCGCGAAGGCAGTTCTCGAAAAAGCCTTGATGCCGTGGATGCCGTGGTGCGCGGTGAGATGTGCATAAAGTTCGATCCAGTCATCAAGGAAGGCCTTTGGCTCATCGCATCTTTCGACGGAGACTCGGTTGAGCGCTTTGCGCGCATAGTAACGGTGGTGCTTCGAAACTATTGTTTCGATGGGGCGATCCAGACACGAAATGAAATGTTGCTTGAAGGGCACAACCAGCTCGCGGAAACATACTCGCAAGTAGCCTTCGTCGTAAACTCCGAAGGGATCAGTAACGAGTGACAAACAAACCAAGTCCTTGTCAATCTCTTCGAGGTCGGCCGAGAGTCCAGACCAATTTGGGCAGGAAAAGAGCGGATAACACCCCATCGCGTCGTGCGCTTTTGTGCTCGGGATCTTACGTTCCAGCACCCAACCACCGCTGTGCCGCAGAAGTCGCGGAGTACCGAACTCAGCGAGGGATTCAGCATAGGCCGGATGCGCGTAACCGGCCGGAGCATCTGCTTCAGTCAAGTTAACCACAGACTCTATTTCACCGCCTCAACGTAGAAGGAGTAGCGCCGCCTCAATTCGTCCGCGGGATCAATCTCTTCGTTGTATGACGAAACATTTGCCGAGCTAAACCCAATGCTACGCAGCAACAGACAGACTTTCTCTTCATCGTAGATGCATTTGTGCTCGCCAAATTGGTAGACACCATAATTGATCTGGTCAACCAACGTTTCGGTTCCGGGTTCAACTTCAGGCATCACCGCTCTAATATCAACCAGGTCAAAATAAGCCTTATCGCGACGAAGATATGCATCGAACAAACGATTGAACGTCGGCAATGAGATCCGGAAAACGCCCTCCGCTCGGAGCAAACGATAGCATTCTCGCATCAACTGCAATCCCTGTTTATAATTGAGGTGTTCGAAGAAGTGAGAAGAGTAGATCAGATCGGAACAGCCATCCTCAAGTGGCAGGCCCAAACGCAAGTCGTGGTTGATGAAAACTGTGCCGACCGGAGCATTTGCCGCAACCTGCGGTGGGGTCAGCGTCAGATCGATATTGACCCATCCGGGCTTAAGATCAAGTCCGCAACCCAAATTCAGTTTGATTCGATTCTTGCCATTAAGCGCTTCGAGGCGTCTGACCGAACCACGAGTCGCACGGGCTAACCTGATCTCAGCCCAAAGATTCCGGACCGCTTCTCTTAGACCAACTGGCTGCGCGTTGGCGCGTTTGACAATGGATTGCCTGAATCGTTTGGGTAATATAGCTCTGGCTATCGAGTGATACCGCAATTAACTTCTCTCCCCGGCAGCATCGACCATTTCCGTGCGCCATTGCAGACTGGGCCGAACGGCCCCGATCACTTTTCCATACCAAGCCGTGCGTAACTCAGCGCTATCGATAATATCGAAAACCAGCACATCGTCAGCTCGGAAGACAACGACGCTTTGATCCTGTACGACGTGCAACTGGACACGATGCGTCCCTTCGTTCATCAGATCGCCCGGCACATAACATTGGCTGCGAAACAGCCCAGCGGGAAAAGGCTTGCCGTGCCACACCGGTTCGTTGGTAGGTCCGGTGTTGAAGAGCGCCACGCCTTCGTCGTTGTAGAGGACGAGGCTCAGGTTTAAGCACGCTCCGGGAACAAGATTCCAACACTCAAACTCAATCACGAAAGGCGTCCGGACGCTGATGGCGTCCAACTGTAACGCAGAATCGGCTGGGCGAACACACGCTCGATGTAACTTCACCTTGTCATTTCCGGGCGCAGTCAACGGGTCATCCCACGCCCGCTGGTTCAGAGTAGAGAACGTCGTCCTCAGATAGTTGGTGGCGACAGTTTCCGCTGCTCCTTCTTCCACGATTGTGCCCTTGTCGAGCCACAGTGCCCGGCTACAAAGGCTTCGTATTGCCGTCATATTGTGACTGACGAACATCACGGTGCGTCCCTGACGCGCGACCTCGCCCATTTTGCCTAGACACTTCTTCTGAAAAGAAGCATCGCCGACTGCAAGCACCTCGTCGATGACCAGGATTTCCGGCTCCAGATGGGAGGCGACCGCAAAAGCCAGACGCATATACATGCCGCTCGAATAGCGCTTCACAGGAGTATCGAGAAACTTCTCTAACTCGGCGAAAGCGACAATTTCGTCAAACTTGCGTTCGATCTCGGCTCTTCTCATCCCCAGGATTGCACCGTTCAGGTAAATGTTCTCTCTCCCGGTCAATTCGGGATGAAAGCCTGTACCCACCTCTAGCAAGCTGGCCACCCGCCCATAGAGTTCGGCACGGCCGGCGGTCGGTTCGGTAATGCGCGACAGCACCTTGAGCAACGTTGACTTGCCAGCGCCGTTTGCGCCAATGATGCCCAGAACCTCTCCCGGAGCGATCTCGAAACTAACTTCCCGCAACGCCCAGATTGTCTCGCGGTGTCGCTCGCCGTTTCGTCGCCGCAGCTTTTGCAAAGGCGCACGCATCGCCTCAACGATCGATTCCCGCAGCGTATCGTAGACGGCTTCGCGCGCTCCTATAGCGTATTCCTTGCTTACTGATTCTGCGCGAACGATCGGTCTCATTGATTCAGATGATATCTGCGAAGGTTCTTTCCATTCTTCGAAAGGCGTACGACGAGTAGATGAGCAGGCCCAATGTTACAGCGGCCGATAGGGTCAGAGCGGTCCAATTAAAAGGCCGGCCGAACAGAGAAGAACGATAACCCTCGATAATTCCGGTCATCGGATTTAAGGAAAGAAGCCAGCGTAACTTCAAAGGTAGAAAACTTGCCGGGTAGATAACCGGCGATAAAAACATCCACAACTGGATCAAGAATGGCAGCGCGAAGCGAACGTCCCGATATTTGACATTCAGAGCGGACAGCCACATTCCCACGCCAAGCGCAAGCAGCGTCGTTAGCAGCACGAGTACAGGAAACAGCAAGACGCTCCACGTTATCATCACGCCGTAATAAATCATCAGCAGAACCATGATGACAAAGGCGATGGCAAAGTCAACCAGCCCTGCTGCTACGGCAGCGCCAGGAATGATCATTCTGGGGAAATAGACTTTGGTGATCAAATTCGCGCTGCCCACGAGACTGTTACCACTATTGCTTATGGCGTTGGCAAAGAACGTCCATGGCAGCAATCCGGCGTAGGCAAAAATCGGATAGGGGATGTTATCGGAGGGAACACCCGCCAGTCGACCAAAAAAAAGCGTGAAGATCAGCATCGTAAGGAGCGGTTGAAGAATGGCCCAGGCGACACCAAGCCCGGTCTGTTTGTAGCGCACCTTAACGTCACGCCAGATCAAAAAATAGAGTAACTCCCGAAAAGCCCAAAGATCGCTGAGTTCGACCACGCTCCACGCTTTATTCGGTTGAATCGTAACTACGGGCTCATCCGGCAAGTTGTCGGGTGAAAAATGCGTGTCAGCGATCTTTGCAGTTGGGGTGGTGGAGTTCAGCGTGCTAGCCTTGCCGCTTGTCGAAATATCCATCTGTCTTCAGGGGCACGGATTCAGGAAGTACTCCGCAGGTTCAACCTGCACGTCGCTCCGACAAGAAAGAGAGATCAGTCTAACCAGCACGCCCTTTAGCGTCAAGCAGAGCTCTCGGCGGTCGGTTTCAAGGATTGCGTTAGACGCGAGGACCGCGAGGCCCGCGCTTGGCAAGGCAGGCCCAGGAAAAGGGGTAGGCCACTACCGGAAAGGAGTTTGGCCTTTGCATGGCAAGTAAATCCCTTCACGTCCCGCTCTTGCGCGGACGCGAAGGGATTTGCTGTTAAGTGCCGGGTTAGGCAGTAATTAGTTTTGCGGCGTGGTCGCGCCGTTAGGCGCCTGGTTCGTCGTGTTTCCGTGAATGGTATTGTTGCCCCCTGAATCAACCGTTCCACCCAAGCCGAGCGCATTGCTGTTCTGGGATATGAGCATTCTGGAGATGCGCACGTGTACGCCGCTGGCAGTGTTGATAGCGGTGCTACTTCCGGTGATGAGACTGGAATCAATGTTGACGAAGGTGGCGCTGGCACCCTGTGACGCGTTGATACCATTGGTATTCAGCGTGAAGGTGCTGCCGCGGATGCTGCCGCTGGTGCCGTTCTGGGCCTTGAAACCGTCGCCGCAGCTGCTGACGTTGATATTATCGAAGCCGAACGGCGTTTGGTTACCGCCGCTGGCGAGGGTGTTGACACCCGCAACGGCGCAGTTTCTGATGACCACATTTCTCAGCATCAACTGTGTCGTGGTGGCGGGAGCGTTTACGAGGATGCCATTCTGCGTGAAGCCGTCGATGACCGTGTCTTCGACGTGAACCGCGCTTGCGCCGTTGGTGACGATGTTAATGCCGTTGATTCCGCTGTTGGAGCCGCATCCTGCACCGCACGATCCGCTGCCGTTGATCGAGAGCCCGCGGATGCGTACCTGCCGCAGGGGATCGCTTCCGCTTGCGGCGATGCTGATAGTGATTGCGTTCACGCCACTCGCCAGGATCGAGCCGAAGGTGCCACTGCCGTCCAGAGTGATTGATTTCGTGATCGTGACGGCGCCGAAGCCACCTGGATCAAGACAGTCGATTTCGCCATCAACAGCGGTCTTGGAGATGGCGCCGGCAAAGGTTTTGCAGGGTGCGGTCCGGCTGCATGGGTTTACGTCGTCACCGACACCGGAGACCCAGGTGCGCGTTGCTTGCGCCTGGGCTATGAACGCAAAAGCGAACGTGAAGATCGCTATTGCCAATACGTTGAGAGTGAACCGAAACTTGTTCATTTGGAGTCTCCTTTTTCTGTTGAAGTTTGGGATGGCCACCAGTAGAACGCGGATCCGTTCCGGCCACTGTTGCGCCGAATAGCCCATTATTGTTGACGAGAAGCATCATACCTTATAAAGGCTTTTGAAAAATCGCGAAGCAAGCCTCAAGACTTGCCTTGCGGAGAGTAAGCGTCAGTTTTCTGGCGCTTACTTTCCAGTCTTCGAGAGTGCAAGCTCACGTACAAGGATTGTTCGTACAGCCAATCGTGTTCCGTACATGATTAGCCGAACTAATCAAAGCGTTCCCCTGCGCCGCGGTAAGGGTACCGTTGCTGATGTAAGCCGTAACCTGACTGATGAAATCACTCAGCTTGTTACAGGCAACATTGGTCTTACCTTGATTAATAGCGTCCAGGGCCGCTTGCAGTTTGGCGACTAAGCCCTGAGACTGTGTGCCCGATAGTGGAGGCGTCATTGCCTGCACCGCGGTTATCATGTCCTGAACAGTTTGAGCGGCCGTCTTCACGGTCACCGTGAAGCTGCACGAGGTTGAATTGCCTGCCGCGTCAGTCACCGTGTAAGTAACTGTCGTCGTACCTATCGGGAAGACCGTACCGCTGGCGCCGCCCGCCGTTCGTGCCGTGGTAGCGCCCGGACAGTTGTCGGTGCCCACCGGTGCTGTATAGGTTGCTATAGCGCCGGATGGACAGGTTGGTTCGAGCACAATGTTACTCGGACAAGTAATTGTCGGCGGCGTATTGTCGACCACCGTGACTACCTGCGTAGCCGACCCTGTGTTTCCGTGCGCATCAGTCGCTGAGTAAGTCAGCGTCGTCGTGCCCACCGGGAAGTTATTCCCCGAGGGCACTCCGCTGCGGGTCACCGCTCCCACGCCCGGACAGTTGTCGGTCGCTGAACCGGTGCCGAACGTTGCGTCGAGATTACTGACGGTAACGCCACACGAGGTCGCGCCCGCCCCGGTATGGAGCGTAACGGGTCCCGGTGCCGTGACTACCGGCGCGGTGTTGTCGACCACCGTCACTTTCTGAGTCGCCGTGGCCGTATTGCCGGAAGCATCAGTCGCTGTGTAGGTAATGGTGGTGTTTCCGACGGGGAAGTTATTCCCTGCGGGAACACCCGTGCGCGAGACCGTCACTCCCGGACAGTTGTCGCTGGCCGATGCTGTGCCCAGCGTCGCGTCCGCTACAACTGTGCCGCAGGAAGTTGCGCCTGGGCCGGTGTTGGCGGTGACGTCTGCCGGCGCCGTAATGGTCGGCGGTATTGCAGGGCTTTCCAGTACAGTTACTCGCTGGGTCCCAACCGTCGTATTGCCAGCCGCGTCCGTCGCCGTATAGGTAATGATCGTCGTTCCGGTCGGGAAGACAAAACTCTCGCATTGCTTATTGGGATCGGTCAGGGTTGGACAAGAGAAGGTTGGAACGCCGGTGCGAGTGATGTTCACCGAAGCTGTACAATTGTCAGTAGCCGTTGCCACTCCCAGCTCGTCATCAAGCGTTGCCGTACACGTGCTCGTAGTCGCGTTCACGTCCGGCGGTACCGTCAGCGTTGGCGGTGTGCTGTCGGTCGCGATTACTGTTATCGTCTGCGTGCAAGAGGCGCTACCAAAGCTATTAGTAGCTGTCCAAGTGATAAATGTCTGACCGGCCGGATACGGCGCAGTTAGAGACTGACTATCGCTACGCTCGTTGGTGACCGTCACATTGGTTCCCGTAGTTGATGGCAGACCGATGTCTTCCGAGAGTACCGTTATCTGACACGAGCCCGTGGGAGCAGTAAACGTCTTATTGGATGGACAAGTGATCCTGGGCGCATCCGTCGAGATGACCGTTATCGTCTGAGTACAACTGGCGCTGCGCGCAGAAGGATCCGTGCATTGCGGAAAATCTAAGCATTCCGTCGCCGTCCATGTGATTTGTGTCACGCCGATCGGGTAGGCAGCGCTTAATGCCTGACCATCGCTTCTTCCCCCCGTCACTGTTACGTTGGTGCCGGTTGCCGTTGGCGTGCCGGGATCAGAGGAAGTCCCATTCGGATCCGGTACAAAAGCCTGCGATTGTCCAGAGTTCGCCGTCACGGTGATGTTCGCCGGGCAGGTGATGGTCGGAGCAGGTGAATCAATAACAGTAACTGTGAAACTACAGAAACCTCCGCCCGTAGCAGACGTGGCCGTGACTGTCGTTGTGCCTGTCGGGAAAAACGATCCAGAGGCTTGACTCATGCTAACCGTTCCGCAGGTACCGGAGGCATCCGGAGCTGCATAGGTAACATTGGCGCCCCCACCCGTACCGTGAGTTGTAGCGGTTGCTGTGATGTTGTTCGGACAATCGAGCGAGCAGGTTGCTCCAGTTCCGCCAGCTACCACGTCATTGGCGGTGGTCCAGGTGTTATCCTCCGGATGAAGTTCGTCCGGGCCGGGAGATCCAAATGTAACGTCCTCGACCTCGACGCTGTTGGTGATGATTGTACCCCCCGGCGTGCCACCATTAATTTGATAGGTGAAGGTAAACGACGCGGATGCGCCGGGAGCCATGCTGGCGTTCGTCCAGGTCGTGACGGGAGTTTGCTGCGTGCGGGTGAACGACCCTGAGTCCTGACTCGATGAAACATAAGTAGTGTTGGTCGGAACTGCATCGGTTAATACTACGTTGCTCGCCGTATCCGGGCCATTGTTTTTGACGACGATCTGATACGAGACAAGTCCACCGGCAGTGAAGTCTCCCGTTGCGCCCGTGCTGCCTTTGAAAACCGACAGATCGACCTTGGGTTGCTGCGGATCGCTCACGCTAAAACTCTGAAGTTCCCTCAGCGCTCCGTCTGAGTCGACGACATACACCTTCCAGATTCCGAGCTGGACCACTTGGCGCGTGACGGTGGCAGGGTTTACGCTGTCAATCTGGACTAAAGCCCCATCGGGATTAATCCAGTATATGTCCCGCGACTGATCGGAAACGTTCGAGACCTTGACGCAAACTGTATCGTTGGTGGTGAAGCGATCGATTGCGGTGGTGCAATCCGATTGATATGTAGTAATGGTTTCAGGGCCGCCTGGTGGAACCAGCGGGAGAAGCGCTGTCCGATGGCGAACTGGTCCGAATAACTCTGAAAGATGTTTGTCGATCTTTGTTCCCAAACTTACTCGTTTGGTTTCTTCATTTGCTTTGCGATCGCCAATAGAAGCCGTGCCGAAAGGCGACGCGGAGGAACCGGAATAAAGACTGGTGACCAGCAATCCAAAGAAGACAAGGAAGATCCCAGCCCGCGCAAATAAGCCGACCGAGGATGTTCGAGATGTTCGATTGAGACGACCTAATTTAAGTAAGCTCGATACACTGGGGGCGTTGCGGGTCTTCATTTGTGGGTTCCTCCTGTGATCTTGTTTCAAACACTGCCGGGGTTATGAACTCGCCATATGCGCGCTAAGAAAGCGCCCGATGAAAACTAAAGACTTGCTCTAATAACCAGATCATTGCTTTCTGGGCGATTGCAGAACGTCTTTGACCGGAACTGGGTTCCAAACTCCGGATACCTTGGAATTGTCCGAGACCGATAGTTCTTAATTAGTGCCTAGAGAAAAGTCGACACTCGTTTTGAATTGCACCGCTAAGAAACTTCAGCATTCTTGCGGGACTGAGAAAGTATATAAGTGCCGGGTTTTTTATCTGCCAACTCTTTTAGTCTATTTTTACCAGCGTGTCAACATATAATTGCCAAAAATATTGCTATGACTTGAAATTCTTTTGCGAGCGGTCTGTAGGATGATTGAATAGTGCCATTCGGTCCCTAATTGCCTAACAATTGTAGCCGGTCAGCCGCACCTGTGCTCTAATAGACCATGAGTTCGGTCAGATTCTATTTGGATTTCATCGGCCACGCTTAACGTACTCTCGATGCGTAAATTCTTTGTTACAGGCGGAGCGGGATTTATCGGGTCAGCTTTTGTCCGATTAATCCTCGACGAGATTAACCCGTGTGAAGTGACAAACTACGATGCCCTAACCTACGCTGGAAACCTCGACAACCTGGAAGGGCTCGACGAAAGCCGCCACCGTTTTGTTCAGGGTGATATTACCAATCCCGAGGCGGTCCTCAAGGCCCTGAGCGAAGACACCGACGCGATAATTAACTTTGCAGCCGAGTCGCACGTTGACCGAAGCATTGTCTCTGCGCATGAATTCCTGCGCACAAACATATTTGGTACGCAGGTGTTGCTGGACGCCGCTCGCGAGCGAGGCGTGCGTCGCTTTCTTCAGGTATCGACCGATGAAGTGATGGGCAGTTTGCCTGAAGACGAGGACGCGTACTTTACCGAGGGTTCTTCGTTCGCCCCGAATAGCCCGTACGCCGCGTCGAAAGCCGCCGCGGAACATCTGGTGCGCGCCGCTCACCACACCTTCGAGCTCGACACAGTTATTACGCGCTGCGGAAATAATTACGGTCCGCGACAATTTCCTGAGAAATTCCTGCCTCTGATGCTTTCCAACGTCTTTGAGGACCGACTAATTCCGGTGTATGGCGATGGCTGCAACGTGCGTGACTGGATCTATGTCGAGGATCATTGCCGGGCGATCTTGCTGGCAATTGAGAAA
>Ga0070708_100005384_pt1 | contig 10155 bp, 9 predicted proteins | sample KBSK5503metaG_FD_65469 | JGI IMG/M metagenome (GOLD analysis project Ga0070708, IMG submission 65469) | Corn, switchgrass and miscanthus rhizosphere microbial communities from Kellogg Biological Station, Michigan, USA - KBS K5-50-3 metaG | ecosystem: Host-associated > Plants > Roots >... | reverse complement strand
AGCTCCTCCTCGTAGAACACGCACTGGTTGAAGCGCGGCGAGAGGCACACGTCGTTGACGTAGCTCTGCTCGAGGTGGACGCCGCCACGGAGCTGGCAGCGCGAGACAACGCTGTCCTGGCGGACGATGCCCTTGAGGAGATGGGGGGCATGGATCGGCAGCGCGCCCCGCGTTCCCGTCACATAGAAGTGGGGGCAGACGTTCCGGCGCAGGTTGGGCAGCCCGAAGGCGCGGGTCCTGGCCGGGTCGAGCCCGGCCGGCCGGCCGTAGCCGCCGCCGATCACGCCGAAGCGCCGCTCCGCGGGACTCGCCGCCGGGCCCGGACCGAACGCCGGCGCCGACGCCGGCGCCTCGGGTGCCGCGGCCGTCGAGACACGCGCGATCGGGCCCAGACCGAAGGGTGGACGCCCGACGATACGGGCCCCGCGACTCGGCTTGGGACCTCCTGGTTGCAACGATTCCCCCACTCCTACGGTGGTTCAAACCACCGGACCGATCTCCAGCGTACACCGGGCATGCCATTCGGCATGCGACGATAGAGTCAGATGACGAGCCGCCGCGCCTCGCACGTCCGCCCCCGACCCGCGTCCACGGGACGGCCGCCCCAGCCTGTCAAGGCCAAGGCGCCGGACCGGCGCCGCATGCGCGAGCACCGGGGCCTGTCCGGGCGCCGGCGCGGCGCGCCGCTGGTGCTGCGGACCCTGTTGGCGCTCAGCGTGATCGTCCTCGCCGGCGGCGTGTTCCTGGCGGCCAGTGGCGGGGTCGGGCCGACGCTCACGGCGCTTGCCGGCGGCCTCACCGGCGCGTTCGACCGGCTCGTCGCGACGCCCGTTCCCACATCGAGCGACCTGCCGGTCACCGATTCGCCGCGGATCACCCCACCCTCCCAGCCGTACACGAACGAGGCCCAGGTCGACCTCGCGGTCTCGGTCCCGGTCGCAGCGCTCGGCGACCCGAATGCCAAGGTCCGCATCTACCTGACACTCGAAGGCCTGAAAGCAGCCCCGGTCGTGGACGTGCCGGTGGGGACGACGAGCCGGTTGGTCGTGCCCTTCACGCTCACGGAGGGTCGCAACGACATCTCAGCCACGCTGTTCCGCGGCGGCGAGGAGTCGGAGCCATCGCCCAGCGTGACGTGGGTCCTCGACATCGACCCGCCCAAGATCAACGTCAGCTCGCCGAAGGATGGCGCGTCCATCGACACGCCTGACGCGACGATCAAGGGCTCGACCCAGGCGGGGTCAACCCTGATCGCCCGCAACCCGGCGAACAACGCCTCGATCACGACGGTCGCCGCGCGGGACGGGACATTCGAGATCTCGCTGCCGCTCGTCCCCGGCGACAACGAGATCGTCCTCAGCGCAACCGACCCGGCGGGCAACCAGAACCAGAAGACCCTCAAGCTGACGCAGGGCTCGACGAAGATGCGCGTCCAGCTCCGCGCCTCCCTGTACCAGATCTCCGTCTCGCACCACCCGAGCTCGATTCAGCTCTCGGTGCTCGTGACCACGCCATCCGGAAAGCCGCTCGCCGGCGCGCGTGCGTTCTTCACGCTCCAGCTGCCGGGTCTTGCCCCCATCTCGAACCAGCTGTTCACCGGCGCCGACGGGCGCGCGATATTCACGACGCCACTCGTGGGCACGCTGCAGAAGGGCGGCGGCGTCGGGACCGTGCTGGTCAGCGACGACGTCTACGGCGACTCCACGGACCGCGTGAGCCTGACCTTCGTCAAGTAGGGCCACTCCCGGGTAACACCGCCGAGCTGAGGCGCTCCTCCGCCGAGCAGAGTGGCTCCCCGCCCGCCGCGCTGGAGCTCTCCTCCGCCGAGCCGAATGGCTCCCCGCCCGCCGCGGTGAGCCGCGTCCAGCGCAAGGCGCCCGGTGAGCAAGCCGGCGAGCGCACTCGAATGTGCGTGAGCCGGCGGCGGAGCTGGGCAACGCCGCGATGGGTGCGGATCAGCGCGGCGTGCCACCTCGTGCGCAGCTACCATGGGCAATCGTTATGTGGCGTTGTCCACACTGCGGGGCACCACAGGCAGAGACGGCGCGCTGCTGGGTCTGCCATCGATCGTCGACCACCTGTTCGACGTGTCGCCACTTCCGAACCGCTCTCGCCGCCGACGTCGGCTGGTGCGCCTTCGATCCAAAGCGCCTCCCCCTGACCGGGCTCGAGCAGCGTGGCTGCTGGCAGTCACGCCCGCATGCGGAGCCCGCGGGTGGCCCCACGAACGAGCCCCCCGGCGGTCGGCCATCCCTCGAACCCCAGCACGACGGCGTCGAGCTGATGCCTGGCGCCCGGGTCCACGCGCGTGATTTCGTGCCAGTGAAGCTGCTCGGGCCGATCGTCGTCACGAGTCGGCTGCCCGGGACGACCGAGGAAGCCGCGGACACCGCGCCCGAGCAGATCGCACGGCCGATGGAGACGGACGAGCCCGCGGCGCTCGATCGAACGAGCCTGTTCGGGGACCTCGAGGCCTACTGAGGGATCGGGCAGGTCGTCGGCGCCGGCTGGTCGACCGTCCACAGGTCGATCGCGGAACCTGGCGTGACATTCGCACCGGGCTGGGGATCCTGCCAGATCACCCAAGCCTCGGGCGTCGACGGGCCGTTGATTGCCCCGACGGTGAAGCTGTCGTTGCTGATCTCCGACTGGGCGAGCGCCAGGAGCTGGCACTGGTAGTCACCGACCGTCCGAAGGTTCTGGGTGGGCGGCGGAGGCGGTGGGGTGGGCTGCGCCGTCGGGGCGGCTGTCGGCGTCGGTTCGGGACCCTTCGAGACGACATAGTTGACGGGGATGCCGCGCGCCACGGACTGCCCCGAGCCCGGCTGCTGGCTCACGATCGAGCCGGCGGGCACGATCGCATCGAACGCCTCGGTCCGCGTGCCGATCGAGAGGCCGGCCTGGGCGATGAGGTTGAGCGCGTCCGATTCGGTCTTGAGGCGGAGGTCAGGCACGATCGTGAGCTCGGGTCCGATGGCGATCGTGAGCTTCACCGTGCTCCCCGAATCCACGGTCGTGTCCGCGGGCGGATCCTGCTTCGTGACCGTGCCGACGTTCGCCGAGCTCTGCTCGAAGCCGCTCTGTTCCACGTTCAGGCCGGCCGCCGCCGCCGCCGCGCGCGCCTCGTCGAACGTCTTCCCGATCAGGTTGGGGACCGTGACCTCTATGCCCGGTGACGCGCTCGGGGCGCCGCCCAGGAAGCGGCTCACAAGGAACCCAGCGAGCGCCAGCACCGCGATGGCGAGGAGCGCGGAGATCCAGAGCCACGGCCCGCCGCCCGATCTGGGCTCGTCCTCGTCGTCGTCGGCGGGTCCCGCGCGACCACCGCCGGTCGCGCGGGCACGGGCGGGCGACGCGCCCGCGTACGCGTCACGGGGATAGTCGATTCGCGCTTCCGGGTTCGGCCGGGCGACGCCCGCCGCCACCGTGGGCGGCGACGCACCTCCGGCGGCTCCGGCGGCGGCGCCGGCGGTGCCCGCGACACCTGCGCCTCCTGCAGCCGCGGCCGAGGTGGCAGCTCCCGCAGCACCTGCGGCGCCCAGCACCCCTGCCGCTCCCCCGCGCGCACCCTCGGCACCGCGCTCCTCGCCAAGGAACGACTCGAGCGCGCCGGCCATCTCCGCGGCCGAGGCATAGCGCTCCTCCGGGTTCGGCGCGAGCGCCTTGCGGGTGATCGCCTCCAGCGTTGGCGGGATGCCGCCATGTGCGGCAGAGGGGCTCGGCACGGCGCCCGTGAGGCGCGCGGTGGCGATCGCGGCCGCCGTGTCGCCGGTCCATGGCCGCCTGCCGGTGAGCAGCTCGAACAGCACGATGCCCAGGCTGTAGATGTCGGAGGCCGGTGTCGCCAGCTCGCCACGGGCCTGCTCGGGGCTGAAGTAATGCACCGAGCCCAGCGTCGTCCCGGGGAGCGTCAGCGCCGACTCGGACAGGGCTCGCGCGATGCCGAAGTCGGTGACCTTGAGCCGGCCCTCGCGGGTGACCAGCAGGTTGCCGGGCTTCACGTCCCGATGGACGAAGCCCCGGTCGTGCGCGGCGGCGAGCGCCCGAGCCGCCTGCGCGACGAGGCGCGCCGCGGCTCGCGGCGGCAGCGCGCCCGTGCGTCGGACGATGGTGGCGAGGTCCTCGCCCTCGATCAGCTCCATGACGATGTACGGGCCGGCGGGATCGGTGCCGTAGTCGTACACGGCGACAATGCCGGAATGGTTGAGCGAGGCGGCCGCCTGGGCCTCGTGCCGGAAGCGATCGATGAAGTCGGGGTCGGCGCCGTACTCGGGTCGAAGGATCTTGACGGCGACGTCGCGCTCGAGCTGGTTGTCGCGGGCCCGGTAGATGGTCGCCATTCCGCCCTGGCCGAGCAGCTCCACCAGCCGGTACCGTCCGCCGAGGACGGTGCCGATGTCCGTCAAGCGCCCTCCATTGGTGGGTTCATGGGATGCGCCGCAATCGCGGCCGCGGTCCGGCTGGCATCGTACCGTAGGACGCCGGCCCGACGGCGCGGCGTGACGCTCGGGTGCATCCGGCTAGAGATCGAGCGTGCGGAGGTGCTCGCGGAGCTCTGGGCCCAGGTCTGACCGCTGGAGGGCGATGTCGACCGTGGCCATCAGCCAGCCCATGGTCGTCCCCGCGTCGTAGCGCGTGCCCTCGAACTTGTACGTGTACACGGACTGCTCGTCCATGAGCGCCTCGATCGCGTCGGTCAGCTGGATCTCGCCGCCGGCGCCTCGCGGCGTCTGCTCGAGCTTGTCGAAGATCTTCGGCGTGAGGACGTACCTGCCGATCACCGCCAACGTCGACGGCGCATCCTTGGGCTCAGGCTTCTCGACGATCGCGGTCATCCGCTGCAGTCGCCCGCTGTCGCGGTGGCTCTCGTCGATCTCGGCGGCGACGATGCCGTAGCGAGAGACCTCGGCCACGGGGACCTCGGCGACGGCAACCACCGACGAGTGCGTCTGCTCGTAGGCATGGATGAGCTGGCCGATCGCCGGTCGATCGGCGATGACGACGTCGTCGGGCAGGAGCACCGCGAACGGCTCGTGGCCGATCACGTCCTTCGCCATCAGGATCGCGTGGCCCAGCCCGAGCTGCTCCTTCTGCCGGACGTAGGCGATCTGCGCCAGGTCGCTGATCCGGCGGATCTGGCGGAGCTTCTCGATCTCGCCCTTCTCCTCGAGCAGGTGCTCGAGCTCGTAGGACAGGTCGAAATGGTCCTCGATCGCACGCTTCTGGCTGGAGGTGACGATGATCACCTGCTCGATGCCGGCCGCGACGGCTTCCTCGACCGCGTACTGGATGATCGGCTTGTCGACGAGAGGGAGCATCTCCTTCGGCTGCGCCTTCGTCGCCGGCAGGAATCGGGTACCCCAACCCGCCGCCGGGAACACAGCCTTTCGGACGCGCATCGAACCTCACGAGCGGGGGTGGGCCGGGATCGTGGCCCGCGCCGAGGATAGCACCGGGTCCCTGGCGCCCCCGCTGAGGCGCCGGTCGGAACTAGGGCGCGAGGCCGCCGACGAACTCCTCGATGAGCCCCGTGAACACTTCCGGTCGATCGACGTTCGAGAGGTGGCCGGCGCGCGGGATGACCCGGTTGGTGACCTTTGGCACGCCCGCCAGGAAGCGGCCGGCGCCGATGCGGAAGATGAGGTCCATGGTCCCGTTGATGACCAGGATCGGACCGCCGTAGGCCGCGAGCCGCTCGCGGTACCGCCCGCCGACGAGGCGACGGACAGCCGTGCCGCCCCCCTTGGCGAAATGACCGCCCGCGGTGATGGCCCGGCCGAGGATGGGCCCGTAGCGGCGCCGGAACCAGGCGAGGGCAATGGGTCGAACGATCCCCTCCGGCGCCAGGCGGAGGAGCCAGCCGTAGAGGTGGAACCCCGCGCGACTGAGGCCCTCTGGCTCCCGCGTCGAGCCGGCGATGACGAGGCCGCGGACGCGTTCGGGATGCCGGCCCGCGACCGTCATCGCGACGTAGCCGCCGAGCGACAGGCCGACGAGAACCGCGCGGCCGCCGGCCGCGTCGTCGATCGCCGCGATCACGCTCGCGACGGCGTCGTCGAGGCTGAACGATCGGTCCCGGAGTGAGCCATGGCCGGGCAGGTCCACGGTGATGCAGCGGTATCGGTCCGAGAGCGCCTCGACCTGCGGGTGCCAGACCGACCGACCCATCATCGCCCCGTGGACGAAGACGATCGCCGGCGCGCCTTCGGGGCCAACGACATCCCAGGTAGCGATCTGCACGGTCGGCATCGCCCGGAATCCTAGTCGCGCGGCGGACGCGATCGAGCGGACGGGGCGGCGGAATGCACGCTCAGCTGGCTTGTTCGGCCTCCCGGCGCGCACCGCCGAGTCGGATCGACGTGAACGGGATCCGGAGCTCGCGGAACGCCTCGATTGAGATCAAGAACCCGGCGAAGATGAGGGCGATGCCAACGAGCTTGCTGGCCTGGAAGATCTCCGTGGATCCCGACTTGACGCCGAAGTCCGTGCCCGAGATCAACAGCGCCCCGAGCGCGATGAGCAGTGTTGCCGGGACACGGCTGTGGAGCCGGCCCAGGACCAGCGCCGTGAGCGCGCCCGGCAGCGACGCGACGAAGTTCACCACGATGGCGACGGGTGCGATGAGCAGGTTGAACAGCATGACGTCACCGGTTTGGCCGGGGTCGAGCGAATAGCCCAGGACGCGGCGTTTGGGCATGAACACGTAGGCCGAGAAGAGCGCGCCAAGGACGAGGACCAGACCGCCGGTGACGTTCATCAGCGGCGTCAGCAGTCTGAGCATGCCGGGCAGTGGATCCAGGACCGGGACGCCGTGGCTGTCGAGTGCCATCGACCCGTCCGGGAGGGGCGCGATCGCCACGAGGACGAGGCCGAGCAGCGTGACCGCGACGACACCGACGGCGGCGATCCGCGGCCAGCGCTCGTTCTGGAAGTACGTCTCCACGCCGATTGCGATCGCGAGGACCAGCGCCCCGATGAGGTACAGGAAGACGAGCGGTCCGACGTCGGGATAGTGGTTCCGCGACTGGCTCAGAACGGTGAAGACTCCCGACAACGCCACCAGGACCGCGTATGCGTAGCCAAAGCGCGTCCTCGCGAGCAGCAGGGCCGTCCCGAGGCCGAGCCAGCCCACGTTCAAGACTGCCCCACTGACGTACCAGGTTCGGAACAGGAGGGTGTTCCAACCGCTTGCGGCGGCGATCGCCTCGCATGCCGAGGCTATCCCGAAGAACAAGGCGCCGACTGCCCAGGCTAGCTGGTACGGCCGCCGTCGCTCTCGCCACTGGTCGAGGAGGGCGAGCGCCATGAGGACCGCGAGGAGCGCAGTAAGGCTGGGGAGTAGGACAGTCATGCGACTCCCTGGGTCGCCTGCTCGGTCGGGCGCGCCCGGAGCACGACGTGAGTGAACGGGATCCGGATCTCGCTAAAGACCTCGACCGAAACGACGAAGCCGCCGAACAGGAAGACCACGCCGAGGAGCTCGCCGACGAAGAAGCCGCTCGTGTCCCCGAAGCGGTTCAGGCCGCTCGTGATCGCGGGGATGATGCCGCCGATCGCGATCAGGATCGTCGCCGGGACGCGGCTGTTGAGCTTGCCGCGGACGAGCGCCACGACCGCGCTGGGCAGCGAGGCGATGAGGTTCACCGGGAAGCCGATGATTGCCAGCCCTAGGTTGCCGAGGAGCCGTCCGAGCGGCTGCCGTCGGTCGAGGCTGTAGCGGATCACGCGCCGCTTGGGCATGAAGATGTAGGCGGAGAACAGGGCGCCAAAGCTGAGGGCGAACGCGCCCGTGACGTTGAAGAGCGGAGTGAGCAGGCGCAGGTAGCCCGGGAACAGCTGCCCCGTCGGGATGTGCGTCCGAGCGTCGACGACCCAGCCCGGCGCAGGAAGCGCGACGGTCAGCATCAAGACAGTGGCGACGATCGAGCCGGAGACGATGCCGATAGCGACGACGATGGCCCAACGCTCGCTGCGCCGGAACGCGAGCCAGCCGACCGTCGCCGCGAGGACCAGAGAGACGCCCGCATAGATCGGCGAGGCGATCCCGACGTCTGGGTAGAGCCGCGCGCCGCCGAGCGAGATCAGGGCGAGGAGAAGGAACACCGGGACGAGGGCCAACCCGAATCGCGTCCTCGCGAGCAGCAGGCATGTCCCGAGGCCGAGCCAACCGGCCACGAAGATGGCGCCGACCAGATACCAGGCGCGATACAGCGGTTCGCTCCAGCCGATTGCGCCGCCGAGGAACTCCGTTCCCGCGGACACGCCGTACCAGAGCATGCCGATCGCCCACACGAGCTGGTAGGTCCGTCGCCGCTCGCGCCACTGGTCGATCAGGAAGGCGAAGAAGACGAAGGACAGGATCGATGAGGCGAGCGGGAGCGCGACGTTGAGATTCACCGTGAGTCTCCTCCACTGGCGTTCGTGTTGAAGCTGGTCACGAAATGGAGCAGCAGGCGATCGAGCAATGACGCCGCCGCGTCATACAGCGAGGTCATCGCTGCCACGTCGAGCGAGCGGCGTCGGCCGACGGACGCGAGCTCCCCGAGAAACGGCCGACGTGCGGCGACGAACGCCTCGACGGCCTGCGTGGTGTCGACGCCCGACTCTGCCAGCCGGCGCGCGGTCAAACGAACCACTGCGCGGGCTTCTGCCTCGAACGCCTCCCTCGCGCGCTCGTCCGACGAGTCGAGGAAGGCCAGCAGGAGCTCGACGAGCCGGCGGCCGTCGGTGCGGAACGCGTCCCGCTCCTTGGCATCGAAGGGCTCGGCCGCGGACGTCCTGGCCGTGTCCCTGTACGAGCGGGCGTATGCACGCCTAACGCGCTCCGGCGTGGCGCCGAGAGTCGAAAGCGACCGCCGACCACCGGAGCGGGCGGCTTCGAGCCGAACGAGGTCCGCACGAAGGAAGCGGCGGTGCCCGCCCGGAGTCGTGAACGCTCGCAGACGTCCCGTGTCTGCCCAGCGGCGCAACGTGTCCGGATCGACGCCCAGGAGGCGGCTCGACGGCCCGAGCGACAGCCACGTTGCCGACCCGACCGCCACGTCCTTACCACCTGTACTTGTGCGTCCCGCGGGAGGCGAAGCGGGCACGGAATCCTCCAATGCGCGCGTCAACGCGACGAAATATGGGTAAACCTGGGTATGCCAGCGCGGCTCGCGCGGGCCGAGGATAGAAGCGCCCGTGGGCCCTGTCAAAACGGAGGCCGGCGGCCGGCTGAGCTGCGATGACCCGTTCCGCGGAGGTCAGGCAGGCACGAGCTCGTGGTCGTCTCGATGCAGCCCGTCGCACAGCCCGTAACGGAGCGGTGCGCCCACGGGGCCGGGGATCGGGATCGGGCGCATGATCTCGCGTACCTCGCCCTTGCGGCAGAAGAGATGGCCCCGTGCGCGCATCCACATGCGGACATGCGAGCCCTCGCCGTGGAACTCGAAGGGGCCGGGGTTGATCGGCGGCCGGGCGGTCCATGACACCGGCGTCTCGGCGGCGACCACGTCGAGGATGTTCATCCGCCACGGGGTGCCGTCGATGACCTCCAGGCAGCCGTCGCACCGGATCGCGACGTTGTCCTCGACGATCGTGTCGATGTGCACGCCGAGGTAGTCGAGGGGGCTCATCGGGGGCGATGTTATCGCGAACCCGGCGATGCTCAGTGGCCAGGGCCGGGATCGGCACCGCGTTACACTCCCGGCGCTCCGGCCCCCATCGTCTAGAGGCCCAGGACGCCACCCTTTCAAGGTGGAGATCAGGGGTTCGAATCCCCTTGGGGGCACTCCGTCGCCTCGCTGATCCGGCCCCAGCCCGCGTTGTCGATTCGCTACGACTTCCAGAGCAACCCGGACACCACGGTGAACGCGAAGCAGCCGATCGCGATCATGCCCGCGATCCCGCCGATGATCGCCAGCCCCAGGGCTCGGCCCGCACGGGTACGAGCGGCGGCGCGCCACATCCCGACGAGGCAGCCGATCGCGATCGCGGCGAACGAAGCGCCCATCACGCCGAAGCCCGCGCCGAGCAGGGGGATCTGCTCGTCCTCGACCTGGGTGACCACGTACACGATGAACCCGGCCGAGCCAATCAGCGCGAGCGCGACCAGGACGACGGCGGGTGTGATCCGCAGCGGACCGAGGTACCTGCCGCGGCGACGCGGCGTCGGCG
>Ga0070708_100005382_pt1 | contig 10160 bp, 11 predicted proteins | sample KBSK5503metaG_FD_65469 | JGI IMG/M metagenome (GOLD analysis project Ga0070708, IMG submission 65469) | Corn, switchgrass and miscanthus rhizosphere microbial communities from Kellogg Biological Station, Michigan, USA - KBS K5-50-3 metaG | ecosystem: Host-associated > Plants > Roots >... | reverse complement strand
CTTCCACGGCGCTGCGGCGTTGCTCGGTGAGCTCGCTCACCAGCGCGAGGATCTGGGGGTGGGTGACCATCAGCTCCTGGAAGCTTTCCCGCGGCATGCGGAGCAGGATTGCGTTGCCCTGAGCGGTCACGGTGGCGCTGGCCGGGTCGCGCGTGAGTAGCGACATCTCTCCAAAGATGTCGCCCTCCTTCAGCTTGGCGACTTCGGTGTTCTTCACCGAGACCTGCACGAGCCCGTGGAGCACGATGTAGAGGCCGTCCACGCTCTTGCCTTCGGCGATCACCATCTCGCCGGGCGCGGCCTGGCGCATGCGGAACTTCTCCACGATCCCCCGCCGCTCGGAGGGATCGAAATCCCGGAAGAGCGGCGAGATGGCCATGACGTTGTTGAGCAAGCGCTGCCGGTAGAAGTTCTTCAGCGACGTCACCACCTGGGGATGCTTCTTGGACAGATCGCGCAGCACGATGTCCGTCACCTCCAGGATCTCGGTGTCCTCCTCCGCGACCACGTTGGCGGTGCGCGGCGCCCCGGAGAGCAGCGCCATCTCGCCGAAGAACGCCCCCTCGCCGAGGTGGGCCAGGGTGATCTCCTTCCCGTCTCCGCCGGTCTTGTAGACCCTCACGCGCCCCTCGACGATGATGAAGAAGCTGTGGCCGGGGTCGCCTTCGCGGATGATCACCTGGCCCGGGGCGTGCCGGTGGTAGCCGAGGCGGTTCACCAGCGCCACGAACGCTTCCTGCGGGAGATCGTCGAAGAGCGGGACCTTCTTGTTGACCACCTTCGCCGGGCGGGCGGCCGGGTCGGGCGCGATGTTCCCGAAGGCGCGATCCAGGTCCTCGTCGTCCGCCGAGACGGTCGGAGGTTCCGTCGGGCGGGCGCCCGAGATCTCCTCGTCGGCGCTGATGGAGAGGAGCTCGATCTCCTCCTCCGCTCCGGCGGAGAGCAGGTCCGCGATCGGTCCGCCCTGGCGTCCGAACTCCTCCCCTGAGATCACCTCGTCCTCGTGCTCGGGAGCGACCAGGTCCTCCGGCGCCGGAGTGAGGATCGCTTCCGGTTCCGCGAATGGATCCAGCGTCGGCTGCGCCGAAACCTCCGGATCCAGCTCGGGCGGCAGCATCCTCTCGCCCGGCGGCGGAGGAATGATGGGTTCCGGCTTTCCCGCCGGCGCGGGCACGGGAGGGTCCAGGTCCAACTCTTCTCCCTGCGGAAGGTCGACCGAGCTCGGCGGGGGCGCCGCGCGAGCGGAAGGAGCGGGACGTCCGACCGTCAACTTCCTGCCGTCATCGAGCTCGAGCGTTCCCTCGTCGTCGGGCGGCAGCTCGATCGCCCTGGGGTTGTTCGTGACCCCCGCAGCCTCGGGTCGCTTGTTCGGACCCGGACCTGGATTCGGACGAGTGCTGACCGGCGGTGCCTTCGCGGCGGCAGGCAGCGACTTGACGCTGACCTTCGCCAGCGGCACCCCGCTTCCCTTGCGCCGCTCGTTCATCTGGCCGAGCTGGCTCAGCGCCTGCGCATTCCGCGGGTCGATCTCCAGGACGATCTTGATCGCTCCGATGGCCTTGATCAGCTGGCCCTCGTCGGCGAAGAACTTCGCCGCGTGCTGGTAGGACTCGATCGCCCTCTGCGGCTGACCCAGGCGGCGGTAGGCCTCGCCGAGCTTCAGCCGCTGTGCCATGTCCTTGGGCTCGGTGGCGACGAGATCCTCGAGGACCTCGGCAGCCTTGTCCCAGCGCGACTTCTTGAGGTGGTCGGCGACCTCGTCCTTCAGCGCACGGAGGTCGACCTGCGGCTTTCGTGCCATTCACCCATTTGTAGCCTTACATGCCGGGTGCTGTCTCGCGGGCGGCTGCATCCGAGCCGTCAGCGGCGCTGCCGTCCCCGCCGTCTGCGCCCTCCGGGTGGCGGCGGTCCGTGGCCGTGTCGCCTGGCAGGCAGCGCGACCGGTCCTGAGCGCCGGCTCGCCTCGGGTCTTTTCGCCGATTGCGCTCGCAGCAGCCCCACCTCGGCGCGCGTCAGCTCCCGCAGCTCGCCAGGGCGCATTCCGGCCACGCCGATTCCTCCGTAGTCCGCCCGGTGCAGCTTCTGCACCGGCGCTCCCACCGCCTCCATCAGCCGCTTGACGAGGTGCTGCCGGCCTTCCGCCACGACCACCCGCACCCACGTGTTCTTCGGAGTGCGCGATTGGATCTCCGCTTCCAGCGCGCGTGCCCGTCCGTCCTCGAGCCGCACTCCGGAGCGGAGCCGCTCGATCTGATCCCGGGTGGGGACTCCGTGCACCTTGGCGAGATAGGTGCGACGCACGCCGAATCGCGGATGCATCATCGAGAACGCGAGATCGCCGTCGTTGGTGACGATCAGCGCTCCCTCGACGTCGTAGTCCAGCCGCCCGACCGGATAGACCCGCTCGGGAACGTGCTCGAGATACGTCTTGATGGTGGGCCGGTTCTCCGGATCGCTCAAGGTGGTGACGCACCCCGCCGGCTTGTAGAGGACGTAATAGACCTTCTCCTGCGTCTCGCGGATGGTGCGGCCGTCCACCTGGATGACGTCCTCGTCGATGTCCGCCTTGCTCCCCAGCTCGCGGATCACCTTGCCGTTGACGGTCACGTGGCCGCTCTCGATCAGCGCCTCCGCCTTGCGGCGCGAGGCGACTCCGGCGTGCGCCAGGATCTTCTGCAGCCGTTCCGCGGCCATTCATTCGCCCTTCTGCGGCTCGGACGGAGGCGCCGGCGTTTCGGCGGAGGGAGCCGGCGACCCGGCCGGAGGCGGCGGTGGCGGAGCGAGCACCGCGGCGGTGCTCTTCGCGGAGTGATCCGCGTCGTCCATCGCGCTCTCCAGCTGCGCCAGGGCCTTCTCGCTCTCCACCGTCGAATGCATCATCCGCTCGGCGGCGGCGGGGTCCTGCGCCAGGTCGGTGAGCCCCGCGACCGGGGGCGGCGGCTTCGATTCCTGCTCGACGATCTTGCGCGACTCCTCGGACAGCTCCTGGAACTCCCGCAGCGTCGGCAGCTGGGTGAGGTCGCGCAGGTTGAACAGCTCGAGGAACTCCTTGGTGGTCCCGTACAAGAGCGGCCGCCCCGGCTCGTCCTTCTTCCCCAGGATGCGGATCAGCTTCCGCTCCAGCAGGGCCTTGGTCACCGCGCCGCAGTCCACTCCCCGCAGGTCTTCCATCTCCGGCCGGGTGATGGGCTGGCGATAGGCGATGATCGAGAGCGTCTCCAGCGCGGCGCGCGTCAACCGCAGCGGCTTCACCTGCAACATGCGCCGGACGTAGGCGCCCGTCTGCGGGTCGGTGCGCAGCTGCCAGCGCCCTCCCAGATCGACCAGCGCGACGCCGCCGCTCCCCGGCGCGTAGGTCGCCTGCAGGGCCGCCAGCGCGGAGTCCAGGATCTCGCGGGAGAACTGGGTGGTCTCCTCTAGCGTCCGGAGATCGAGCGGCTTGTCGCTGGCGAAGAAGAGCGCCTCCAGCACCTGGACGGCGCGCTCGGGCGTGACGAATCGGGCGGCTTCCTTGAGCTGCTGCAGCTCGGTCTGCGCCGCTTCCCGCAGCTCCTGCTCGTCCGGGCCGGGCGCGCCTTCACCCTCCACCGTGCCGCCTTCCGGCCCTTCGAGGGGCAGGTCCGGCTGCTTCTCACCCTCGGTAGTCAAGCGAGACTCCTTCCGCGGGCGAGGTGAGCAGGCCCTCGGTCCGCGCGATGTAGATCTCCGAATGACGCTCCGGCTGGTGCACCTTGATCAGCTTGAGCTTCGCCATCTCCAGCACCGCGAGGAAGGTGGGGATCACCCGGTGCCGATCGCGATCCCCCAGATCCGCGAACAGCGAGGTGAAGGTGATCCGGTCGTCGCCGCGCAGCCGGTCGGTGATCACCGAGATGCGGTCGCCGATGGAGAGCCGCTCGACGAACACCTCGTGGGGGATCTCCAGCTTGCGCTCCCTCAAGACGCGCGCCAGCTGCTCGATCAGCCGGTAGACGGAGAGATCCGGCGACTTGAGATACGCGACCTGGTCCGGCGCGAGGGGCAGCTCCTCCTTTGCCCGGCGCACGAAGACGTCGCGGCCGAGGAGCGGCAAAGCTCCGAGCTGCTGCCCGGCGTCGCGGTACTTCTGGTACTCGAGCAGCCGCCGGACCAGCTCTTCGCGCGGGTCCGGTCCCGGCTCGCCCTCCAGCGCCTCCGCCGCCTGCTCCTGCGGCAAGAGCATCCGCGACTTGATGTGCGCCAGCGTCGCCGCCATCAAGAGGTATTCGCCGGCCAGGTCGATGTTCAGCGCCTGCGCGGTGTTCATGTACTCGAGGTACCGGTCGGTGACGAAGCTGACGGGGATGTCGAAGATGTCGAGCTTGTGGTCCTGGATGAGGGAGAGGAGCAGATCCAGCGGGCCCTCGAACACCGGCAGCGCGACGGCGAAGGCGCCGTTCTGGGTCGCCTGCGTCTCCATCACGCGAGCTTCACCGCTTCGCGCACGGCGACCATGGTCTCCTCCGCCACCTTCGTCGCTTTCCGGGTCCCGAGCTGCACCAGCTCGTCGACGCGGCCCGGATTGCGATCCAGCTCCGCCCGCGCGGACCGGTGCTTCTCCAGCTCGGGGATGAGATTTCCCAGGAGCATCTTCTTGCAGTCGACGCAACCGATCCCCGCGCTGCGGCACTCGCGGTCGACCAGCTCGACGGTCTGGGGCGGGCTGTAAGAGCGGTGCAGCCAGTAGATGGGGCAGACTTCCGGATGCCCCGGATCGTGCCGCCGCTTCCGCGCGGGGTCGGTGACGGCCACCATGATCCGCTTGCGCGCGCTCTCCGGGTCCTCGCCCAGCTCGATGGCGTTGCCGTAGCTCTTGCTCATCTTGCGGCCGTCGAGCCCGAGGATCTTGGGCACGTCGGTGAGATACGCGTGCGGCTCGACCAGGATCGGCTTGTGGCGGGAGAAGTAGTGGTTGAACCTGCGCACGATCTCGCGCGCCACTTCCAGGTGGGAGACCTGGTCCTGGCCCACCGGCACCGCGTCCGCGCCGTACAGCGCCACGTCCGCGGTCTGCAGCACCGGGTAGCCGAGGAAACCGAAGGTGTTGAGGTCCTTCTCCTTGAGCTGCTCCTGCTGCTCCTTGTAGGTCGGCACGCGCTCGAGCCAGCCGAGCGGCGTGATCATGGCGAGGAGGAGGAACAGCTCCGCGTGCTGCTTCACGTGGCTCTGGACGAAGAGGGTGCAGCGCTCCGGGTCCAGGCCGGCCGCGATCCAGTCGGCGAACATCTCCCGCTGGGACCGGGCGATGTTGGACGTGTCCTTGTACTCGCTGGTGAGCGCGTGCCAGTCGGCCGAGAAGAAGAACGACTCGGCCTTGCGGCTGATCTCGATCCAGTTCTTCACCGCGCCGTGGTAATGGCCGATGTGGAGGCGTCCGGTGGGACGCATCCCCGAGACGACGCGGCGCGGCTGGCGCTGTGCGGGCTTCTGGGCGGCTTCGGTCATGGATGCTGCGTTTCCGGGCGGCTCCCGCCGCGCGAGGGCGCGACTCTAGCGGATCCGCCCGGGCCCGGGCCACGAAAACCGGGGCTGGAACGGATCTCATCACCGAGGTCGAATGATCGCGCTCGAGCAGGGCCGCCGAGCCGCCTTCGCGGCCGCGGCTACCTGCGCACGTACTTGCCGCCCGCCCGGGCGTACTCGTACACGTCGGGATCCTCGCACTGCGAGGCGCCCTCGATGCAGTGCTGCACCGTGATCTCCTTGGGCACCGCCTTGCCCAGGGTCAGCTTCCAGCGGGCGACCAGCTGGCGTCCCTGCGCCTGCGTGGTCGAGTCGTAGAGCCTGGTCTCGAAGATCTTCCTCAACGCGGCGCCCTGCGCCTCGAAGAACGCCGTCTTCACCGCGCTGGTGTTGCCGGCGGGATCCTGGCAGGACCCGCTCTGGTCCTTGGTCTGGACCACCTTGCGGCCCTTCTGCGTCAGCTCGAGGAAGTCCAGTGTCCGGGGGAGCTTGGCGGCGTTCTCGCACGGCTTGTCGCTGGCGCGCTGGTCGACGGACAGATCCGCTCCCTCGAGCTTGCAGAGCTGCCCGTTGGCGAGGGGGACCACCACCGCGATCCGCAGCGCTTGCGTCTCGTTCTCCTTGTCCCCTTTACAGGCGCGAAAGCGGGCCTGGACGAGCTTGTCGTTCTGGCCGGTGAGGTTGGCGTTGAAGATGTCCACCCCTTCGAGCACCGGCTTGTCGGCGCAGTCCGCGTCCGGCGTGTTGTCGCCGGGCACGCTCTGGAAGCGCAAGGCGGCGAGCGCGAAGTGCTGCTCGTCGCTCCCCGGCTGCGCGGCGAGGACCGCGCTCTTCCACTCCTTCAGGTCGAGCTGGAGCTTCTGGTCTTCGGGGCAAGCGAATGCGGCGGCGAGCAGCAGCGCGGCGGTCATCGGCGTTCGACGATACCACCGCCCCGCCGCGTGCCCAGTTCCGCTGCCCGTCGTGCACCTGCAATTTTCCAATCCTCCAGCGGCCCTGGGTTCCCACACCCCCACAGCTTTGGCGAGGGTCAGGAACTTGTCGTCCGGCGCGCCCCCGGTATCGTCGGAATGATCGCGGCACTCGCTCGCAAGGAGGGAACATGAAGAGGTTGATGGCAACGATTGTGGCTGGCGTTCTCGTCTGTCTGTCGAGCGCGGCGCACGCGGAGAGGTCGTCCGGCTCGCGTCACGGCGGCAGACACAACATCCTGGTGGGAATGGATAGCGAATTCGCCATCCCGCTGGGCAACTACTCCGACGTCAACAGCGTCGGACTCGGCGCGGTCCTGGTCGGCGAGCTCCCGTTGTTGGAGATGGTCAGCGCCACCGCCCGCGTCGGTTTCCAAGGGCACTTCGACAGGACGGTGGGCACCGGCCTGGGCGCGCACGTCAACGCCATCCCGGTGCTGCTGGGCGCCAAGTACTACATCGGTGGCGATCGGCAGGGCCTGTTCGGCGCGTTCGAGCTGGGAATGTTCGACCTGATGAGCAGCGTCGAGCAGCGCGTCGGCGGTAACGTGACGTCCAACACGTCGAACGACGTGAAGTTCGGCATGGGCGTGGGCCTGGGCCTCAGCCAGGACCGCTGGAACGTGCGGATGAACATCCATACCCAGGACGTAGGGAACTTCGGTAGCGCCTTCGTGATCAGCGGAGGCATCGGCTACCAGTTCGCCTCACTGTAGGAACGGTGGCGGGTGCCGCGTCGTGCAGTCCGGCGACGCGGCACTTCGCGCCGGCTGGTCAGGCGCGCGGGTGTTTCGCGATCACAGCCTTGAGGCGTTCGCGGTCGACGTGCGTGTAGATCTGGGTGGTGGCGATGTCGGCGTGGCCCAGCATCGCCTGGACGGCGCGCAGGTCGGCGCCGCGCTCCAACAGATGCGTGGCGAAGCTGTGCCGCAGCGTGTGCGGGTACACGCGCTGCTCGATGCCCGCGGAGCGCGCGTAGCGGGCGAGCAGCTTCCAGAACCCCTGCCGCGTCATCCGTCCCCCGCGCGGGGTGACGAAGAGATCGGGAGAGCGCCTCACGCCGAGCAGCTTCTGCCGCGCGGCGAGATATCTGGCCAACGCCTCGCGGGCCCGCTCTCCCACCGGGACGATGCGCTCCTTGCCGCCCTTGCCGCGCACCCGCACCACGCCGGTCTGCAGGTCGATGGCCCCGATGGGGAGCGAGACCAGCTCGGAGACGCGCAAGCCGCTGGCGTAGAGCACCTCCAGCATCGCCTTGTCGCGCGCTCCCGCCGGCGTGTCGCACCCCGGCTGCGCCAGCAGACGGTCGACCTCGTCGACCCCGAGGAAATTGGGCAACGGCCGCGAGCCGCGCGTGGCGCCGACGCCCTCGGAGGGGTCGGTCGGCGCGATGCCCTCCGCGTTGGCGAATCTGTGCAGCCCGCGCACCGCCGCGAGGTGCCGCGCCTGCGAGGCGCGCGAGAGGCCGCGCATCTGCAGCGCGGCCAGGTGCTGCAGGATGACCGGCTCGGTGACGTCCCCCAGACGCGGGATCCCCTGCCTCGCCAGCCAGTCCGCGTACTCGCGCAGGTCGCGCGAGTACGCCTCGAGCGTGGCGCTGAGCAGCCCGCGCTCGACGCGCAGGTGATCCAGATAGCGGTCCAGGGCCTGGTCCAGCGCCGACGGGCCTGTGAGCAATGCCTCGGTCACGCGACCACTCCTTCCCATCGGCCTTTTCCGGCCCGCAGCACCACCGGCCAGGGGCCGGTCAGATCGAGCACGGTGGACGGCTCGTTGAGAGTCACCCCCGCGTCGAGGATGAGATCCACGCCGTGTCCCAGCCGCTCCTGGATGTCCGTGGCGTCGATCATCGGCTCCTCGCCGGGGAGCGAGGCGCTGGTCGTCGCCAGCGGCCGCCCCAGGCCGCGCACCAGCGCGGTGGCCACCGGCGCGTCGGGGACGCGGATGCCGACCTGCCGCTGCCGCGTCAGCGCGGTGCGCGGGACCAGCCGGGTGGCGTCGAGGACGAACGTGTACGGGCCGGGCAAGAGCCGGCGCATCAGGCGGTAGTTCTCGTTGGAGACGATCCCGTACTGGGCGACCTGGCCGAGATCGGCGCAGAGGAACGCGAACGGCTTCTTGTGGTCGCGTTGCTTCAAGGCAGCGAGGCGCCCCATCGCCTTCTTCTGGAACACGTCGCAGCCGAGCGCGTAGTACGTGTCGGTCGGGTAGGAGACGATGCCGCCGCCCTGCAGCACGCCGACGGCGCGTTCGATCTGCCGCGGCTGCGGATGCCGCGGATCGATCGGCTGGATCGGCGCCCCCTTCGACACACGGTGCATGTTCCGATGCCTGCGCGATCAGGGCAAAAAAACGGAAAAAACAACGAGGCGGACCCCGATGGGACCCGCCTCGTGAAGAGAACCCCCGAAGGCACCGCGCCTACTCTTCGTCGCGACGACCCCCCTTGAGATTCCCCATCTCGTCCAGCCCGCCCTCCTTCTTCTGCGCCGCTTCGCGGGCCATCCTCTTGCCTTGCTCGATCAGCTCGCGGACCTTCTGGCCACCCTTGTGGCCGATCTGCGAGTAGAACTCGGGACCCCGAGAGGCACGGACGGACTCGCCGCCCTTCTTGCCGATCTGCTCGTAGAACTCGTGCCCGCGCTCCGCCTTGACCGTCTCGCCGCCCTTGCGGCCGATCTGCTCGTAGAACGCACGGCCGCGCTCCTGGGCGACCTTCACGCCGCCCTTGCGCCCGGCCTCGGCTACGGTCATTCCGCCTTTCTTCTCCTCCGCCATCTGCTTGCCTCCGGTGGTTGGAAGGAACCCCCCTCCCGTCCCCCTTCGGCTCCTTCAGTTTTCAAGGAGCGCGTCTAGAGGATGCGCTTCTTGCCCTGCTCGATGAGCTCACGGACCTTCTGGCCGCCCTTGCGGCCGATCTCCTCGTAGAACGATGGGCCGTACTTGTCGCGCACGGCCTCGCCGCCCTTTCTCCCCCCGAGCTCACCACCCTTGCGGCCGATCTCCTGGTAGAACTCGACGCCCCGCTCGTCGCGGACGCGCTCGCCGCCCTTCCGCCCCGCTTCGGAGACCGTCATGCCGCCCTTTCCGTTGCCGCGGGTCTTGATCATGTAATGCCCTTTCCCGCGGCTACTCCTGCGCCGGCTCGGGGTTCACCTCGCCGCCCGGCGCTGGCGTCTTGTCCTCCGAGGCCCTGTGGGTCTCGGTCGCCGCCTTCTTTCCCTCCTCGATCAAGGCCCGCACGCGGTGGCCGCCCTTCTTGCCGATCTCCTCGTAGAAAGGAGTGCCCCGCTCGGCCTTCACCGCTTCGCCGCCCTTCTTGCCGATCTGCTCGTAGAAGCCGGCGCCGCGCTCCGCCTTGACGGTATCGCCGCCCTTCTTCCCGATCTGCTCGTAGAACGCCCGGCCGCGTTCCGCTTTCACCGTCTCGCCGCCCTTGCGGCCGATCTCTTCGTAGAAGGAGTGCCCGTACTTGTCGCGCACCGTCTGACCGCCCTTGCGGCCCGCCTCCGACACGCTCATCGAGCCCTTCTTCTTGCCCGTGTTCTCTTCAGCCATTCCCGCCCCCCTCAGACGCCCCTGTCCGGAGCCAATTGGTTTCGGCCGCGCCGCGACGATCCGCGCCGCGAGCCTCGCTCGGCGTTCCGGCCCGCCGCGATCAAGTCGCGCACGCGCTGCCCGCCGAGCCTTCCGATCTCCTGGTAGAAC